>JAAUXU010006489.1_pt1 | contig 29315 bp, 21 predicted proteins | sample 7278151 | NCBI WGS metagenome assembly JAAUXU01 (sample SAMN14350113, study PRJNA611818) | marine sediment metagenome | isolation source: surface marine sediment (1.8m) | place: French Polynesia: Moorea | collected 2018-08
GTAATGAAAACTGAATTATATCTCTCAATATAAAGTGCATTGCCCATGTGTCTGTGTGTCCATTTGATTTTAAGGTTTTGCATGATTGATTTCACAGCTGCTTGCTGTGAGACAAACCACATTGAGACAAAAAGTCAGATGAGACAAAAAGTTCATTGAGACGAAAAGTCCGGTGAGACGAAAAGTCGGTGAATCATCTGATGATCACTGCATGACTAGACTTGCCGACAGCTGGGTGCTACCTTTGCCGTGAGGAGATGTTTAACAATCACGATGCCATGAAGGGATACTACAACACAAATTGGGTTGACCAGGTCGGGAGCAAAGTACCCAGGACAGTCCTAAAGGTGTTGTAGACCATGGGTGTTTTTGCCAGAGCTCAATCCCGAAAGTTTACATGAATCCATCAGTTTTCACGCCATTTTTGTGCTTTTGTATAGTTTTAAGCCATAGCATTAAAGCACTCCCCCTATTCTTGCTCCAGCCTATATCCATGATACAACCTTTAACACAAATCTGGTGATCCTTGATCTCATCCGGACTCTATTAGTCCTATTTTTAGCCCTAAGTCTAGTTTGACTGCGCACTGATCTTTTGAGCCCAGTGGCACGAATCCAATGGTACAAATCAATACTTAGAATGTGGCTCAGCTTAGTCTTTAAGTGCTTTTCTTCTTGTCCTTTTGGCTGTGATGCATACTCGTAAGGACAAGCCTCCTTCAGCAAGGTGGAAATGAAATGGAGTAGGTTGTGAGATGTGAAGATGGAATGAGCAGCTCTGCACAAGCTTTCGTACAGATCACCTTCCAGGCCAATGTAGCTCTCACATGGGAAGTTGATCCCCTCTAAAGGAAATAGTTCTACTGACATTTTACAATGTGTTCTAAAAATACTTGTTCAGCGAATCTCTTAAGAAGTTTGGGATCCTCACTTTTAACATTGACAGCAAGTGTGTTGTGAACTGTCTTTTGACAATTGTGACCTGCCCGCCTGAAAAAAAAATGCCTTTGATCATTATCAAATTTGGCAGTCTCTTCTGAGACCAGCTTTGCTGTCAAAATGGCAATGCTTTATTTCTGCAAGGACGTTTGACTTGATGAGAACAATACCAATGGTAGCAACTTGACGGATCCTATTACACTTACGTGAGTTTGTCCTGATAGTTATATGTAACTGCACCATCATGATCAGTCTTCATCTGTGCATCGGCTTTGGGTGGTGCATCAAGACATTCCATGTTTGTTTCACATGTTATTGGTGTAGATATGGGCAACTCCGGAGACCACTTGTAGCTTGAGGCACTTGGGTTTGTGCAAGTGAATGTTGTAGGGTTAGCCCGAGGGTGGACAGGAGCAGGATAGTGATCGTTGTCGGCGCACGAACTATGAATTAAGTCTCCCCCAGAGAAGGTTGCCACAGAAGGTGAACCACCTGGTTGAATATTACTCCTTGTGCCACCAACGCTTTCTGAGATAGAGGCTGCATTGGCAGAGCTGGCTGCTGCAAACCCCCTTGCGTCACAGCCATTCGCTAAAGGAGAAAAGTTACTATTAGGTTACATGAATAAGACTGTGATTGCATTGCGAAGCTGCTTCACTGTACAAGCTTCTTGGTACTCACGTATGCAATTTGGGGTTGTGTCAGGGCTCCACTTTCCCTCGCTGTCACACGTGATGTCGTATGTGTCGGAGGCAATGCCTTCAATATGGTACCCGTCGTTGCACTGATATCTAGTAGGAAGAAGCACAGAGAAACCACATTTCAAGACCTACAAGGAAAAAGTAGTGCACACCCAGATGTATGATGAGGGAGCACTACCACAATTGAGGATGCACAGCACACTGCCACACTCTGAACAATTAAGACGCTATGTACACATCAGCACTAGCAATTAAATAGTCCAATAAGAAGACAGATTCATGATAGAATTAGACTGACATCTGTGACTGATTGAAATAACAGAAGAATTGCTTATAACTAAGGGCAGCTGCTCTCTGGGACAGCCATTGGCAGCAGAACTGGAATGAAGAACGTGAGGTGTTAAGATCTCAGGTTAGCAGGGAGAAGAAACCCCTCTTCGGATTCTCGGCTTCTCCATGGTTGTCGACTGGGGAGACTCACAAAAGTTTTTGCACCCACGCGCTGCAAGTCATAAGCAATATACTGGCAAAAGCTTTGTCAGCTTGCACGGATATCAAGTCGATCAATGTTTGGCCGGAGGCCAGTAATAGAATAATTCATCAGCGTCATGACTAATATGGCGGTTTCGTTCAACCAAGCTTATAAATTAAACAGTAATTTGCGCACACAAGAAATGCACGTGAAACATTCAATTAGGACACACAGCGTTGACAGACGAGAGACAACGCACAGGGTGGACCAAAAGTTGCCTGATGAAGCATGAACTGCCAGACATAGTTAGACTCATTTGGAACAGGAGGTTCGAATTTTCATTGAGAGCACAGACGTGGAAAGTCAAATCAGTCATCACAATGTAAGATCAAAAACGTCAACCGAGTCAAGAATATCAAACATGGCGTCATGCATTCTCACATGTGCAAAAATAAAAAAACACCCTGGACTAAAAGCAAGCAAAGGCAACAATTGGTTGATTTTTCAGGCCTGATCAGAAATTGTTGTTGCAATTGTTAATTTTAAATCGTTTTTTCAAATGAGCATTGTCGTAAGAAGGGAACTGCTCCGTCCCATTCACTTCCATTTTCTTTGACGCCCACCTTGAAGACAAAAAAAAAGTTAACTTGCTATCTAGAGGCCGGGTTTACCCGAACCCGGGTACCCGGCACACCATTTGCTACACAAGCCCTGGTTTGCCCCCACCCCCCTTTTTTCAACTTTAAGCAACCCGGACTTTCCCTACTTTGATCTTTGTCAAAAAACTCCTCAAATTATCTGACTCGATTGTTTTGCATGCTTTGGTGCTACTTAAGGCTTGCTTACTTACTCTTCTATTAGTTTCCACGAGAATAATGCATAGGAAGCAGAAAGTTCTGTACAATGTGATCTTATTTTTTTCTAATGTGGGTCCTCTTTAGCAACAAGCTGAATACTAGACTCTCAGACGATTCTGTGAAGACTGTTTGCACAATTTAAACTTATTTTCAACATCAAAAAGGTAACTAAGAGGCATGGAGTCAAAACTGTCAGCACACATTTTTGTGTGGAATACCAAAAATTAAATAATGATAGAATACCAAAAAATGTATGAGTTTTTTTGTCCTACCCTACGCGAAAACCCAAGTCCTGAAGTAATAAAAAGACCACTTTAACCCGAGTCTCGTCATATTCACGGGCGTATAACGCACTTAGTAGCTGTGTGCACTATATCAATAGCAGTTGGCAGTGTCTGCAGCAGAGAATAGGACAGTAGCAAAGTCTGCATGTGTTTGTCGTCCTATGCCGAAGTAATCAGGACACATGAATTGCGTGAATTCGTAAAAATTCGCCAATATTCGTAGTCAACAACAGTGAATTAAGAAGAACAGTAGCAGTCGAGTGACCTTGGAGCGCTTGGAGGGTTGTTTTTTTTTCATTCGTATGCATCTTTTATGTTTTCATCTATTTCGGACAGTTTTGTTTTCACATCAAATTAGCTACACTGTAGCACTACGACCTTCGGTACACATTGCAGGGTTGTGAGGAGACTTTGGACGATTTTAAGCGCTGCTACTTGTAGCTAAAACTCTTCAACTGACAATCGTTAAAGCTGTTTGTTAGTTTTAGCGTACCGATTTCAGTACCGATTTCTCGTCTGGGTGTATAATTGGAACCCAAGTAGTTGGTCTTTTAGTTCGTACACATCTTCATTTTTTGTTCTTTAATTTTTCTATTCGTGGCTGAAGGGGTTATTTTTCCCTTTTTCGGTGCATTGGTATCTTAGCATTAGGGGAAATATAGAAGGATCACGCACTATTAGCCGCATCGGCAAGACACGTTCCAATGTTCATACCTGTTGAGTGAAACACAGAAAATGTTGAAATCAAAGTTAAGTCCAGAGTTTCAACAGCAAATCCTGTATTTGACCCCGCCATCCTCTTTGCAATACCCACAGTACCAGAATGTTCTCTTGAGCATTGCACCACACTACGTCCAGCCGGACCTTTGTACCACATTTGCCAATGTTTGCGGGTGCAGTTACTGTTGCCACCAAAACAAAATGGTTGCTTGGAAATGAAACTGGGCTTTCTCTTCACCTCGGGAATGAATTGGTTCAAAACGTAACCGAGGAAAAGCAATGGCGTGAGCTCTGATCATCAGATGAGTATGAATGCATGGAAAGACAGAGCGGTCGAGGATCAATTTCTTTTAGAAAATTTGGTGAAGCCCTTTCAAATTTGCGACGGAAAACGTCAAAAAAAGACTGACAGACGTCCATTAATCGCAAAAAGTTTTAGCACATTTGAGCAAAAAGTGCATATCATAAGACTTTTCGAGACCATTCGGAGCTAACCGAAGAGGTCTGCTTGCCATGATCGGTCCAAAGAGAGGTACGTTAAAGACGAAAAACTGAAACTTCTAAATTGATTAGCAAAAAATGAGACTAATCCGTAAACCTAAGACCGGATATTAAACCACTTTATGAAACCAAAGTTGCAGAGAGAACTTTCATAGCTGTCGGAGAGAGTATACAGAGCGTTGATGAGAGTAATGAGTGATGGACAGGGATAGAGGCATTTTTGACATAGCTTTTGCAACAGTGATCTAACTTGGCGTGGCGTTGTAACATTGATAAGTGACGTTTAGCTCCAATTCAAGAATTTGGAGGATCTTTTTAAATATTTTTTTAAAATTAGAAGTTTTGGAGGACCCTCTAAATTTTGATAAAATGTCGACCAATCACTGGTCTGAGCTCAGGAGTTACGCCTGTTACTTTTAGTGGGTCTCCCTTGACCGCTGAAAGATGACAGTGTTGCATTGGGACTCCGTCCTGAGACTTTACTGCATAAAGTCCAAAATTTGCCTGACAACACCCAAATCTTGTGTCCTGCAAAACTAGGATGGACAGCAAAATACCGGGTGGTTAGAAATGTCTCGTACATTTCTATTTTGCTTATTAAAAACTTTGTTTTTTGTTAATGTTGAATAACATAGTGAATACAGAGTATGATCTAAGTTTTAAGTTGCGGGATAACAGGCCCCGGTGAAGTAAAAATAACCAAAGTCAACGGAAAATGTGCGAGAGAAGGGAAAAAGGTTGCCACATGCATTTGCAGTGTCAGGTGTCTTCATTTTCAGTGACTACAGTCATGTTAAATTTCATTTCAATTCAATACTTACTAGCGTGTTTTTAAGCCCAAAGCATACGCGGTTTGACCATTTCTTCTCTGTGCAGCTTACTTGAGGCGCTGCCCGACGACTAACAACTTGGGCAGAGGATGGCCAAGGTGAAGGGGACCATGGCGAAGGCTGCAAACAGCATAGGGAGCGCAAATCTGGCATTTAAGTAGTGAGCATGTCAGGCATCATTTCATGTATAGTAATGAAGATGCATGGAAAGGTATAGAAATGTACCAAGATGGGACCCACTTGGTAACACTCCATGAGCTCTGGCGATTGTCGTTTGGTGATTCGCTCCTAAGGAGAAATCCTAGATGGAGGAGAACCGCAGGAAGTCTGCTAACACGTGCAGGTGCCACCCATCCACAGACGCTTCTACTGGGACAACACCAAGTGCCAGTCAGAGGCTGTACGCACCGTGATTAGTTTCAAAGACAGCATCCAAAACGATGGTGTCAGAACGCTGCAAAGGTTTAGTGAGTAATATGAAGAAATTCCTGTGAGCGATCCTGGCGGGTTGAATGAACGATGGCTATTTCTGGGTCGTTATCAGACACTTGCTCAAGATTGGCCGCCATCAGATTCCATCCAAGGCGAGCAAGCAAGAGTAGTAATAACGGTAAAGATTCAGAACAGCCCGGACTACCCGTGGGGGGTAAATGCCTTGTTGTTTAAAAAAAGAATTCATTCCTCTCTTGTTTTACACTGATGTTATCAAGATTTTGTAGAATAATCTGTCACTTTTTTCTAAGAAATCAAAGCATAAGATATAACATTGAGGACTTGATGCCAACCCATTTTTTAGTGAAATATTAGAGTCTTTGAGTGTCCCATGAGTTGGAACATCACATAAGGTCAAGTGGGACGTCAGGCAGACATTTGGACACAAGCTTTATACAGAGCTGCAATGCAAGTTTGCGCATTAGTGCAACTCAAGAAAAGTAAAAACTTGGTGCCCAACAAGTCTTTATAGCAGCCAAACAAAGGACAAAATGGTTCTCAAGTTGGTCCAATAGCGCTACATGCAAAAGGGGGCACCGGAGCTGCCCCCTGCTGGCCTCCTAGATGTACACTGGTTGCGCCACATCATCTGCCACAAATCTTGCACTTAAGCCCTTTTGGTGCGAGCATCTTCTGTCAGCATCCACACTCTCGGTGATCTTGTAGAAGGCCACAGCCCATGAGACTGTGCTCCTAGCCAAGCAGCAATGCCTCGTTTCATCTGCTGGCTTCTTCCCAGTCTCAATCTGATCATTCTCTTCCTCACTCCAGTCATGACATTTGAACTTTGCTTTTTCTTTAATATAACAGTGTTTGCTTAGGTCTCATGTAGAAGTAAAGGGTTGGGAGCATTCACCTGACACTTAAGGAAGGAGCCAAATCCCAGTGCTTGTGTTATAGTTGCGAATGATGTGGCTCATCGGGTAAGAGGGAAAACTTGAAATTTTGGAACTTTTGCTTGAGACGATGGCAAAGCTTAGACCCCTAAGACCATGCATGTTGCAAAGCGGAGCAACAGCAGGCTGTAGGCCTCTTTCGGTGCTTTCAAGCTGAAGCAATTGGCCTTCACTTTCACTGCAGGAAACGTTTCAAAAAATCACTGCAAAGACTATCTGTGCGGTGCTCAGGAGTGACCTTTTTAGTCTTGGACAGACGAGCCTCTGCTTTTGACGTAAAGAGCGAGATGACCGAGGAAGATTGAAAATCCCATCTGACAGTGTTGACCCAATTTGTGCGCTTGGGTAGAGACGTATACTGTCCTGGTCTCGAGGAGAGGAGTGGCATTATTCTTTCTTTTTGAGTGGGGACACCAGGAATAAAGTTAAAACAAAGTTAGAGACCTTAAAAGCTATTTTAAAGCAAAATAAAAAAGAGGAAACTATCAACAAGTTCAAACTAACGCCTTATTGGAGTTCGGCTAGTCACCATCAATTATTCCTCGTGAGTTCATCAGTATGCGCCCTGGTACATGCAATCTTGCTTTTGCAGTCTTTTCCCTGAATTATTTATTCTAGATGAGCGAGTCCCCTGAAAAGTTTGGAAGCACGAAAAGTCTCCTGCTCTTCAGTTGATAAATACTGCATTCGGTTGGTAAATTGTGCACAACCTTTTACCCCGGTACCAAGTGCTCAAGAACAACAACACGTTCAAAGCCACCACCATAAACGACAAGAGGAGCTTGAAGAAAGAGCAGAAAGAAAGATACGCAAAAAAGTTTCCTTGGAGTGAGACATGAAAGGTGAACTGGAAATCAACTTGGATATCTAAGTTTTCACAGGAACGTTATACATTGTGCTGTAAGTGCCTGAAATAAAGCACATCGAGACCTTGCTGCCTCGATTTAGGAGGACAAAGGAGGGGTTGCCAACCTCCAAATCTCTGTAGATGCCTGAAGATGAACCGTATTTTTCGACCTGTGAGGCGCACCTAAAATCCTCTAATGTTCTCACAAATGGGCTGTGCGTCTTATAATCCGGCACCGTCTTATGTGAGAGAAAGGAGAGAAAAAGAAAAATACGTGTGTTTTAACTGAATAACATTGAGAGTTGTTTTGATGGATTTCAATAAAGTCTTATTCGGCTTCATGCTTTGCACCTTACAATCCGGTGTGCCTTATGTATGAAATAAGCCCTCTTCACTGATAGTGCGCCTCGTAAATCGATGCACCTTATGATCCAAAAAATGGCACCTTCAGTTCGCCCTTACCGAGACAACGTCCCTTTTTGCGAAACAGACTTTTTTTATAAAAAAGTCCAAGACTGCAGGAAATTAATCCAAGCTGCAATCACACTAAAGAACAAGTTAGTTATTGCAAGGTTGCCTTACGTAATAGCATGTGTAAAAATTCCCCAAACTATTTATTGCCTGGCAAGCTTCGTCAAAAAAACATTCTTTATATCAGATAATGAGTGTCATTATGAAGAGAGGTTATGATCAGTGTTGGCTTTGGAACATGCATGAGCATACTCAAGTCAGTTGCTCTCACCTGTCAATGTAGACGGAGCTGCTCAGCCAGGACAGTGGATTAAATTCCTCTTTACGAGACAACTGTGATAACAGTAGAGCATGCAGTACTTTGATAGAGGCAGATGACTGACTTCTGTCAAAATTAGTCGTGGTTACTTAATTGCAGAAAATAGATTGCACTATTTTGTCCGTTTCCTTCCCTCATTTACATTTTAGGTAGATACATTTTAATCGCTGTCTCACTTTAGGGGACTAAATTTGCCCTACAATTTTTACCTTTTCAGTGACCATCACTTATCTTTGGGAGTTCAGCACACTTTGCCTAAATGCTTTATGTGAGCCACCAATAGTCATTGAAGTCATACTTTAATTTGGAGGCTTCTCCCCCTCCCAATGAGTGCATAAGAAAAAAATGTGTCTTGGGAGGGGCAAACTGGCGGTGATATAGAGATAACCCGAACTGTGCGTCACCAATATGCTCCAAAAGGCCAGATGGTGTATTCTAAAATGGTCTGCTGTGTAACCGATCGACCAATATATATTGTCGATGCAGTCAGAGCAAGTCTGGCAGGAAAAGGCATAGCAGAAAAGCAACAGAAGCTTAATTGTGCTTTAAGGAAAAGGAAACTTAAGACGACCTTCATAATCCAAAACCAACCTAACACAATCAAAATTTAAACTTAAGTCTAACTTAACCTCACTCATCTTCACCCTTAACCGACGAGCTGTTGAGCCTGGCCTAGCTGAAATGGAGCACAAGTAGCTGTTTCTTGCTCAAGTAGCCATTTCGCCAGAAGTGGTCGGTTTGGATGTCATAGGGAGGTTCATTTTGGTGCACACAAAGTTGATGCACAAGAGCGTCAAGTTTGCAGTGCAAATGTACTGCGCCCTTCCTATGGAAGAAAAGTGGTTTCCAAGACAATTCAGTTTATGTTCATTGGCCATTTGCTACTCCACCCAACAGTTCTAAAGTCGGGACGAAAGTTGACTGGAAGCCACCTTTCGCCCATACTGACAATTTTAAACTCGTTGCAATGCATTTTTGTGTCTTGCAAGACACTTCTACGCGCACTGAAGCAGTAAGTAATGCACCAAATAGAACCGCATTGCTCCAGAAGAATGTTGCAGCTTCCTGTGACAGCGTGCACAATACATAGAACCAGTTCTGAGGCTGGAATGGATGGGCTGGGAAGTCCTTGGTTTATGCTCAGGTTCTTGTTCACAGCCTTCTCATCATCTTGCAGCTCTTCTCGCTTTTCTTCTTTCTTTAATATTTCCCCGAAGTCTTCTGGCAGTTCTTGTTCGTGTTCAAAACTGCGAGCCCATTTCTTGAGCACCCCTACCCAACGTGTAAGGTACCCACGACACCCGCTGGGCCAGGCTGACTCCCAATGTGTATAACGTGTGAGGCTCTGACGCGGAGGTACACTTATGTAAGTCGCAGACACATCGCACACACTCAGGGTCTTTTGTGTAGACCAGCATGTACGCAGTGTACACGGCTCCGTGGACAGTGCGGAGCAGATCAGCAGAAATATGCTCACATCTTATATTTTAGTGAAGTTTTATAATAACCCGAGCAATGCCAGTGGCGCATGTCACTCAAAGATGCACACAATTGAAGCATGCATGGCGACAAAATTCACCTTGTCTGAATGGCTAGGGTCAAACAGAGATCTGGATCTATTTTTGTCCTTAAGGTTCCTGAGATGCTGTAGTGACTGATGAATTTTGATAACTCTTTCATCTGGTTTTTTTTTCATCATTCTCAAGATTTGAGCAACTGCTCAAATCTTGGATGCTCTTGGGAAAAAGTCGGAAAGGGAGATAACACCCGCGGGAGAGCCAAAATGTCCAATTGATCCTTCAAATTCTTTACATTATTCTTAAAATTCTCACGAGTGATTGCTGTTCTCTGTACTTTCAGGGGTAGCAGGTATGAGGATACAGTGACGAAGGTGAGGAGAGTGTTGCTCAGGCTGTCATGAAATGACATCCAATAAGTTCTCTTTTATTTTTTTGCGCCGATACTGGCTCAGCAGCTGGTGGCGGTTCGGTTGGAGTTAGAGAACATGACGGCCGAGCAAGCTGTCGACTTGGCACTGTTCAGTGACAACCAGGAAGACAAAGACGGATTCCTCGGTTGGTCCTGACGTGGATGTGCCTGAAGAAGACCCAGCGAAAGGGGAAGTGTAAAAAAAGTCATCTGATGGGCCTGAAGCTTCTCAGGGCTGCTTTGGCTTCTGCAGCTGGAGGCAAGAGCAGAAGAAGAGCAGCAGGAGACGACGACGACGACGACTGCCCCAGCCAACAACTGCAGTGCCAGCCCAATCAGCCGAAGCCGCCAAGTGGCAGTCGGCACAGCAGCAAGCACTTCGGGTCCGCGACTGCTCAGCCCAACATCGCACGGCCCGCGGCAGGCACCTCAGTCTGCAGCAGCAGCGAGCGAGCGACCTCTGCCAGGCGGACAGAGGGGTCGACCAAGTAAACTCTGATGAACAGCTTACTTAAGGGAGAGAGAGTGAGAAGGGAAAAGTGAACGCAGTCGTGAAGCTGAGGGACTGGGCCTTCTTCTTCCTGGACATCCCCGGAGACGATGCCGGCGGCGTGATTTCCGGAACGGACCCGGAATCACCCTCGCGGGGTCGGCAGCCGAGAGCCAGAAGGTGAGCGTGTGATTCCCGGGTAGTCACTCGTAGTACGTGGAGTTCGAGGTCATCGCCAGCTGCACTGGGGAGGCCGTGGCTGGAGTCGTTGTCGTCTGGGAGTGGGCGATGTTCGTTAGGTCACGAGGTGACCCATGAATGTTTGACCCTCTCTCGTCGAAATTAATTGAGGGAGTGCGAAAAAAATGGGAAAGGCCAAGTAGTCGCATAGATGAGAGAATGTAAGTACCTGAATTTTCCACTCAATGTACCCAGTGTTTCAATTAAAAATTGCAAACAAACTTGGGTCAGCTTAATATGTCGTGGTGTTTTGACTGGAAACAGATACTAAAGGCCTGTTGTGGTGAAGTTTCTTTATAAGAAGCTCTTTAGGCAGCCTTTCTTTGCAACCTAAGCTAGAACTCTTCAGCACTGCCGTTGCTGTCATTAGTACCCTCGCCGCCTTTGTCATCTCACTCGCACCGTCTACATTCTCAGGATGCCACTACAGCAGCTTCAGAAGGCCATTCAGACAGAACTTTGGCGCCTGTTAATATGCCCAGGTATATTAACTAACGCCCTGTGTACATTGACTGGAGGGAGGAGTGTATTTTGAGTGGAAAACGTCAGTACTTAAGTTCTCGCAAGACATTGACGTCGCGGTGTCTTGCTGCTAGTGCGCCCTCTTCATTTCCTTCGTCTTGACTCTTTCTCTGGTGAGCTTCGCGGAGGACGCGTCTCTTTTCTTTCTGCATCTCCTGGCACTGTTCTTCACGGGCATCTGGTACGTGGTGTTTGCTCTTTGGGACTCCTAAGAGCTGCCACCACTTTTTTGCAGTCGCTCGATGTGCCCCTAGACCGTGCACCCGATAGAAGCCCTGCGGAAGACTGACGAAATTGCTAAGGCCCCCAAAACGGCTTTTTTCCCTTGCCAATCCTCATGACCTGCTCATAGTACTGACATCATCTGACCAAGTGGCCACCTCAATGTCAGCTCTAGTTAGTCCGTTGGGGGGGAAGATGGATACAGTTGCGTCTAGATTTGCATCCAGCCTGTCTTAACACACTTATTTCCCCCCGTAGCCGACGCTCGGCTTGATGCAGAAGACGTCGCCTAGAAACGGCAATCTTGGGGCCCGAGCAGCATCCTTGGGAACGTTCTTTAGAAAGGAAAAATGTCAGACCCCGAAAATGCGCAATTATTTCTAGTAGTCGTTGCCAGACACTAAAAATCCTGTCTTTTCTTTCAGTCGCCGCCGATGCCGGGACAACTGCCAAGACAAGCTCTGAACCCAAGTCTTCTGCGTACTTCAGAGTCGTCCTACGCACGAAGAAAAGAGGAAGATGCTCGGTAGCAGCCGCAGCAGCAGCTCGTTCGTCCAGTAGGCTGAAACAACGTAGCAACCGTCGAAGTGACGAATGGACGAGTCTGCGTATAGCCAGGATTTGCTCTCGGAATCACCCGCGGAGCACCTGATAGTTTAGACGATTTCGCTCGAGACCTCTGGGAGGCGTGGGCAACGTCATGCAGCACTCTCAGGCGTCCCCGTCGTGCTCGGGCGCATCCGAGAAGTCCAAGAAGTGGGCCTGCGGCGTCTGCACCTACGAGAATTGGATTTCCTCCGTCAGGTGCACCATGTGCAGGACTCCGAGGGCTCCGAAAGTCATAAAGTAAGGCGAGATCTTATAACAGTCTTTCTCGTGGAATCTTCATGGTAAGCCTTGTCTTGCAGAAGTGAAGTCTCCAAGGTGAATAATAACAAGTCTAGCTTGGATGGCTTACACAGCGCTGACATCTTTCGCCTGGGAGAACAGCAACAGCAGTCGTCTTCAAGCTGTTGCGCCACTTCTTCTTCATCTGGCAGCTCTTTGTCCTCCTTGCCAACTCCGCCATCGTCGGAGGCCAGTCTGCAGCAGCACATCATCTGTGATAATCAATCGCACTCCTTGAAGTGGTCGTGTACTCAGTGCACATATCTCAATTGGCCGCGTGCTCTCAAGTGCGTACAGTGCCTGACGCCACGAAAGCGCCGCCAAGGTGGTGGCTGCGGTGGGATCGGCGGGACCACTCAAACTCCGACTGTTTCGTCCTCGATGGGAGCAACGACACTTGGTAGTCCACATTATTCCGGCGCAATGGGACTTTCTTCTCCGCGCGCTTCGCCACCTGCGTCCCTCGTGACGTCCTCTTATGCTACGGCTCCTTCAAACTACATGGCATCCATGGACAACTTGAGGATCAGCGGAAACAATGCCCAGGTTTGTAGGGAATGGCCTCCTGTCCCTTGGCAACGTCCTCACAACCTCATTTGTCTCTCAGGATTCGAACAACGAGCGCAACGCAGCTCTGGCCTTGGCCGCATCTTCCTCCAGCTACGGTCGCCTCAGTCCTTCAACCAGTCGACTGTCCATCGTCCAGGAGCCGATGACGTCGTCAACGCCGCCCCCATCATCCTCTATAACAGCTACAGCAAACTGCGGCAGCAACAGCTCTTCTGCCTTCAGTCCCAAATGGTCCTGCCCGGTATGCACCTATGAAAATTGGCCGAGGTCCCAGGTGTGCGTCCTTTGCGGAGCGAAGCCGCCCCTCGAGCCTGCGTGCAGGTCGGAGTCAGCCCAGCATCAGGTGAGACTGCTTCTTCGAGCGTTCGAGCAGCATCAAGCGCACGCGCAGATCTTAGTCCTCGCGGTGTCAGCGGTGACCTCGTAAGAAGAAAATTGACTGGTTTCTTTCCAGCACCTCTTTCTTGGGAACCGAGACTCTCCGTCTCCTCCAGCGGCTGCAGCCGCCGCTCCCACGGCATGCGACAGCGCCAACAACTACGACTACGAGCGGCGCATGCGCCAGCTGCGCAGGCGTTTGCGCGAGTCTGACTGGACGTACCTGGCAGCTTGCATGGGCGTGGCGGAGGGGGACATGAACCCCGTGGAAGCCTTCCTCAGCACCGGTGGTGACCCAACCAGAAAACTCACATACCCGGAAGTGGCTCTCCTGGGCAGCAGAGGACCGCATCAAGGAGGATATGAGGCCGGACACACTCTCGTTCATCTGGCAATAAGGTCAGCAAAAGTTCTACTTATGCTGGTCAACTGACTGAATATATTTCAATACATATTCTCGCAGGTTTCACAGGGAAGAGATCTTGGCCACGTTGCTGTCCCAGTTGGAAAACGGCGGGTCCTCCGTGGGGGTGAAGTGCGTACCTTCCTACGTGGCTCCAGATCTGGCTTCTGCTATCCGCAGACATATAGCTCAGTCAATTAGGCAGAGAAAGGGAAACTTTCCCTGCTATTACATCGCTGAGTGGGCAACCTACTCACTTCCTCCAGGTATGGAAGAAAGGCAGTTTTTTTAGTTTCCCCCCTTTTTAGCTTCATTTTCAGGGACAGTAAACATTTTAGGCCTACTCTTTCACCTTTTCTGCCAGAAAAAAGCAAAAGCGAAGGTTTTTTATTTCAAATGTTAAAAACTAGTAGAGAGAAGCTCCTTAAAATATCAACAAAAAGTAAGTGACCATTTTCCATTTTCCTGGGTCTTTTGGGCCTCCTTCAGCCTCACCCAACGTCAGGGTGCGCCTTGGATGCGCAAACGCTTATTAACCCCACAAGAAGAAGACCAAACCAAAGGCTGTCAAAGAGAAAATCATACACGGAATCACGGGATCTGCTGCACTTTCTTTCCACTCCTTATCGATTCAGACACCATATGAGAAAGTTCACATATGCAAATATCAGAGCAGTCTTTGACAGGCTTTCAGGATTCCTTCTAACCTTCTCTTCAAGAGTGAAATGGTGCTCTTCAAGAGTGAAAATATACTTCTGCAGGAAAAAGATAACTAAATAGAAAATTGTTCATCGTAAGACTGTCACTTGGGGGGTGGCACGACGGAATGTGCCCTTGATTGATGACCTCAGGGTATATTGACGCTTCGTACAGGGTCTCCCCGCATTAGCTTTAGCACAGCAAAAGCCGTTATACACGAAAATATTAAGATGATCCTTGAACATTACTGACTCTTCCAAGTCAAGCAAATCATTTTCGGTTACTTCATTTGTTCGAGACGTTCTCTAGTTGCGGTGGGAGGCAAGAGTGTCTTGCCATCACCAGCTCTGAGAACCGCATCTGGTTCTTTCCCTCGAAGGTCAGTCAATATTTTGCTTGAGGGGCCTTTCATTAATAAGCAAAGGTAAGGAAGGAAAACTTTTTTCCTTACGTCACCTTATCAGTTAGCAGCAAGACTACTCAGCATTCTCAGAAATAATAAAGTGGATAATTAAGAACGTAATTATGGGATGGATTTGACTGAGCTCTAATTAAGCACTTGAAAACTTTGCAGTCAATTTTTCCCCGATTTTGATCTGGCTCCTTAAGTTTCTTTTCTCCGTACTTCACACCTCTATCTGCCTGCCCCGAACACGGAAAATGTTTCTTTATATATACATATGTAAATTTGCATAAAATGTCAGTGCCAAGTTATCGGTGTTGGATCACGTGGACTGCATGTAATTCTAGCCAAGTCGGCCTAGAAGCTGAAAGTAAATGCCACGTATTGGTCTTGTTCCTTTATCTTGTATTTCCATTGCTGTGCGCAAGTGATGGGGACAGATTACATCATGTCCCATTATGGAGACACAGTACAGTTGTGGTGACGCGTCGTGTTCTTTTCCCCGCAGAGATCGAGGATCTTTCTCCAGCAACTCAAGAGCAGCTTTTCTCCGAACTCCTCGACGGCGACGCCCAAAAAGAGCTTGAGGAAGCAGACGTCGACAGCGGCAGGGACGGGGCCAGCAGCGGCGGCGGCAGCAACTGCGTGGGCGTCATCAACTGGAGCGACGATCTGAAGAATCGCCTCAGGTCCGGGTTGAGCGCTCTTTGGAACCGTTCAGCCGGCGACTGCCTTCTCGACTCTGTGCTACAAGCCACCTGGGGCGTCTTCGACCGGGACAACACGCTCCGGAGGGCGATGGCGGACAGCCTGCATGAGGCGAGTCATGTGTAAGTGCTAAACAACTCCTTTACAGAGCATCGTCGAGGCTCCTGATGCCGTTTTGTCAACTCCTCTTACAGCTTTTTTCCCCGTTGGAAAGAGTGGGAGCTCCGTCAGGCCCTCGAACTCGATTTCACCATTCACGAGTCTCAGTTGGCTGACGACTGGACGACTATACTAAGTCTAGCTGCCCAACCTGGGAATTCACTCGAGCAGGTGGGTGAAGGAAGATTTAAAAAATCAAGATTATGCCTAGCATCATTATTGCTCTGCAGATCGTTGAGGGTCTCCCTAAAATCGCTCTCTTACAGATTCACATCTTCTGCTTGTCCCACGTGCTCCGCCGGCCCATCATCGTCTACGGGGTGAAGTATGTTAAAAGCTGGAAGGGTGAAAATCTTGGCTTTGCCAGGTTTGAAGGTGAGCATGATCGAAGCGCTGCACGACAGTTCCGGGATATAGACTTTTATGTTGAAGCGAAGGACATCACGTACTTGCGCAGTTGGCTTGAGTGCATGTACGACCTGAGTATGCTGTGCAGACGTTAGTCTTTTGGCGCTGCTGTCCTCTTGTGAGGATGAAACCACCTTTTTCTGTTTTAATTCATCTCTGATTGAAAGGTCTGCTTTTGTCTGAGGAAAGTTTTATCTATTTCTGCCTACTTTGGCTTAATAGGTTCTTCAGACAAGGATCCTAATTTTCTAAGCGCTTTTTGCTTCCTAGTTTAAAAGTTATTTCGTGCTGAAACTTCTTTCTATCGCCCAAGAGATCAGAAAAGCATGCATTTCTCGCTCCTGGGAGATAAAAGAAGTCTTTATTTTACTCACATAGTATGCAGCTCATACGATTCAGTAGTGCGTAGCATCATACATACTGCGTTTGCTCTTTCTACGCATTCTGTCCAACGTGATGGTTGTGCAGTTGGGTACGTAATTCGTGTCCATTTTGCACAGCAGATAAAGAGTCCGTTGGCACAAATATATGTTTCGGCTTATGACTGAGGCTTATAGTACACTATGTCTTGGCGCTTTGGTGCTTCTGAGCGAGAATAACGCCGGCCTTCAACGTGGCCACCACCAGCTGCAACCAGACGCTTCAGTCTGTACCGAAACTTGCGTGTGGCATGAATGGCACACCAAACTGTACTATGCATGCGAGAAACAATAATCTCCCCGAATATTATTTTATTCCTATCTCCGTAGGTGTATATCTTCCTTTACTATGGGACCCATCGTTCTGCTCCCGCTCGCCCATCGCCCTCGGCTACACCCGCGGTCACTTTTGCGCCTTGGTTCCGCCTGAAGCTGCCTCCGACGGCGTCAGTGGCGGCGCGGGAGCCGGGGGTGCCGGGGGTGGCAACGCCAATGAGGACGCCAGGGCGACCTTTTTACCTCTTGTCACACCGGAGGAGCCCAGACAGGTACGTATGCGTCAGGCTGTCTTAAGAAGTCTCGACAGTGAAAGATTAGTGTTGTGCTTGACTCAGCCCTAAGTCGGATCAGGAATGAGTCAGGTTCTTTGACGACTCCATTAGTGGTTCGGATGCCATTTTTGCGCACTTGGAAACGGGTCAACCTATCTGTTGGAAGCGGAATCATAAGTGACACTGCAGGAAAAAGCTGTTCTGAACAATCGCATCCAAACATATCTCTTTTTGTACCTACTTAAGCCCCAAAGTGGGCTAAACATGTCTTTTGCAGTATGACCCATGTGAAATGTGAGCAAAATTTTAAAAACCACAACTTTGAAGGATTTTTAACTTTTAGAGTCCCACAAGACTTATGTTCTTTTCTTAAATTTTAGCCTCGTCTGGTCATACGGTAGAGCGTAGTCAAGTCGAGGCGTTTGCCACATCTACATAACAGACAACTCAAGTCAAACTTCCTTTCCACAAATCCCGTTAACGGTATTTATTGGCACGATTGCTGCTTTTGAGCAGCAATCCTTTTGACTGCTGATGTTTTTCTCGTTGCTCTGTAGACTAAGCCGGAGACTCATTATAGTGTCTTTTGACCTCGTTAAACTTCTTCCTGCTAAAAGTCATGAGAATAGGCGTAACAATAGATTATGAGCTGACAACTTAGTTTCAGAAAGTGGTTAGTGCGACAGGGGAAGATGTCACTAACTTTGCTCATTTGCAGCTACTGCCCATTCACTTCTTGAGTCAGAGCGAGTTGGGTCGGGAACGCCAGATTCTGCACGACTGGTTAGACGTGTGCGTGACCACGGAGGACGGAGAGGGTCTGCTGGTGGCCAAGCAGAAGGTGACCAAGCCCCCGCTTCTGGTGGCCCAGATGACGGAGGAGTGGCTCAACCATTACAGGAAGCTTGCGTGAGTCACTGAACATCCCTAATGCCTGCGAGAATAGGACTGGTGCTAGTAGCTCAGGACCTGCCGCGCCAGAACTGATTTGAGGACTTAGCCATGACTGAAAAATCCTCTTTTTCCTTGCTTTGCCAGAGAAGAAAGCTCCTCTGTGTAAATTGAGATGTTGGCAAGGGCACGCTTATGAAGAGAAAAGACTTTCTCATTCTTGTATAGCCGACTGAGTAAGAACTTGCTGTATTGTCTTCTATGCACAGGATGTAGATTTAAATATACCCATCGGAATAATAGGTCGAAGTAACGTGGATTTCTCTGGTAGCCAGAAGGACAAGAAGGGCCAATAGCACTTTTTGCATTTACCTTTTTTGTGGACAGGGCAGCAGTACAGGCATAGCTAGCTGCTTGGGCATGGTGGGCAAAAAGTCCGACTAGTGGAACAGGCGTTGCAATGACCAGGAGCCAGTAACACCCCGGCTGCCTTTGAAAGGAGCAAAGACAAGGAGACACTGTCGACAACGCTGGAAAATAGAGCGGTCTCGGCAGAAAGTGGCGGCAAATCGACGTAAAGTGCACTTGCGTGAAGGACCAGCCATGTTTGAGACGCAATGACGACAAGTGAGAAGCGTCGTGAGTGAGGTAATACCAGTCCTCGTACAAAGTCGGGCGAGAGCATTAGATTGCCCTCCTGAAAGGAGTTGCGCACTTTTTTTATGCTTCACCAGTGACAGCGCTCACAGATTGCCGGAGTGCTCGCTAAGAGCATTATGCTCTTCACAGGTTGTCCAACACATAAAAACTTTCTTCGCCGCCACCTGCTGGTATCGCGGAATAAGTTTGTGCGCGTGTACGAAGTTGAAAAATGAGCGGGCTCGAAGTCATATAGTCCGAGAGGTGTCATAACGTATGCTTGTCGCAGCAGCCACTTCCTGTGTACCACGTGCCAGGGTCCCATTCACTGTTTCGGCGGTGCGCAGGGCGTGGCAAGAGTATATAATAAATTAAACTATAGGTGGTTCCTGGGCGTTATTTACAGGCTCGGCTTTGTCAGATATTGGGTCACTCTTCCACAAACACTTCTCAATGCGTCACCTCGAAAGCCAAAGTTTTAAGCACCACGGCTCTAGCATTGATCCGGTCGCAGTCATGGCCAAGAACGTGTACGTCCCGGGTCTCGCGCGCAACTGTGTGCTGCACAACGAAACCGTTATGAGAGGAGTGGCACTCACACAGATCAAATTGTCGTTCTTATGGCTGAGGCCCACGTCATTCTACGCAATGTCTCTTCAAATACTGTCACACGGTGCTGCAGATAGAAAATATGCGTGCACTCTAACAACTAGGGTAACATTTGTCTTCCACAGTCAAATATGAAGATGACTAGATTATGAAGATGTGTAGACCTTGAGCCAAGTCTTTGTCTTCTGCATATAATTTGCTCATATCAGTGCGGACACCAGAGCGTGGAAGCCTTTGCTTGTACATGTATCAAGACAAATTACACTACTTTGTCATCCACGCGCGTGATCACTACTTCCCCCTTCTCGATCTTTTAGCCAGAGCTGGAGCGCACCCTTCAGTAGTCGCGGCGGCGGTTCCGCCGCCGTCAACTCCGCAGCGACCTGCGAGGCTGAGGTGGGTTCGCCCTCGATCAACGCGCAGCCGCTGCCATCGTCATCGTCACCGCAACAACCGTCACGGCGATTGTGCCCTCACGAGCTCGCAGCCAGGCCAACAGCAACAAGCGTCGCCACCTCCACTGGCGCCAACGGCAACGGCAGCAGCAGCTCCGCGAACTCCGCCATCCAGCGCCAGATTCCTGCAGTGGCTACTGACACTGGCTTCTCCAGCGACGGGGAGTCGGAAGAAGAGTAGATTAATAAGGAGAGAAAAGAAAGAGGAAAAGAGAATTTATAGTCCACGCCGCATCCACATTTTACATTGTTCATATATTTTTGACTCCTTCTACCCCGTGTTCCTCTCTTCTCCCCCTTCCTCCAAGTATGAAAGTGCTAAGTGAGAAAGTGTAGAAACTAGAGCAAAGAATAATCTGGGTGGTGCTGAAGATGATAGCTTACTGTACTAGAGCAATGGTATGGTTTTGTGGCGTGTCAGCACTGTCTCGTCAGAGACGTGGATAAAAAGTTGTTGCACTGTAGCAGAAGAAACGCGATTTTTCGACATACCAGATTGGGACGCGAATTCTTCCGGCGTCTTTATGTGTCAATTTCTCTAGTGTATTATTAGTATAAATTTGAATGACGTGTCACAAAACTTGATAGACTTGTAAATGCAATATCACTTGTTGGTTCACCTGACTTTGAAGTCAACATGATCACTACAACAGAAACAATAACAGTTGTTGTGAGCACAATCAAAGCCATGTTTTGTACAAGATTCCTCGACACCTCACTGAGATGGACTAGGAGAGGATAGTGGAGACTGCTGCAAGGGGAGAGAAGGCAACCAAACGACTGTCGCACCACACTTTTGACATTGCTTTGAATTCCTTTAGTCCTGCATATCTCTATTTTAATTTGTTTTCTTCTTGTTTTTTTGCACTTACTAAGTTGGTCAAGATGTAGCTTAGCATGTTGGTGTAACATCAACTTAATATGAGATGAGCATCATCTACACGTACTGGTTAGTTTCTTCTCAGCGATTGGCGTTTTGTGTTACTCTAATATTATGCAAATTACACAATTCGGAAGAATTCGCGTCGGCGCCCAGTACAACTACCCTTTACAGCGCCTCAGATACTAGTTTTCAAAAGGTGTCTTTTAGGCTCTTATCGGTGCGTGATCCGATTATCACACTGTTTCGTAGTAACTCTCCGCATTGGCACCAGAGCTGTATGGAGCCTGTATCAGATCAAAAGCTCTTGAGTCCGAGCCCGAAAATTTTCAGGTACAGCAATAAAGAAGGAAAAAGTCTGAAGTAAAACAATGCCAGATACTACATTAAAAGTTAAAAAAAAAAGAAGAAGAAACAAGTTTGCCACCCATCTACAATCGACCTCTGTGGTGAGAAGCCTTGATAACTTTACTCTGCTGACAGAACGTCTACAACATAAAAACCTGTGTTATACTCGACTTTGAATTTATCCCCCTCGTAGAGTCAACTTTTTGTCAGCACCGACTGTTGACTGCACAGCAAAGGCTTCTGCTGATGTCACTTGGTTGGCAGCACAACACTCCTAACTCAACTTTGACTCTGGTTGGGCTCGAACTCGGCTCGACGCTCAGCAAAGCTTGTTTCAATACAGCTGTGGTGAATATGGTTGGTTGCGATCTTTGTCCCGGAGCGGCGAGACTGGCCAATTTGACACAGGGTGTCCGGCGAATTTGTGTCACTTATCAGCGCTGCGTCGATCTGTTCTCTGATATCGCATTTTTAAGCTCATAAATGCGGACTTGTGATGTTTAAAAGCGTAATTGTATGATCGGGGGATAGAAAATTCACTTTGGATTTGTGACGAGTCTTCATATGCTTAAAGTGCTACTTCAGTTCGAAGAAACTTCTTTTCTTTTGAACACCTCGTGTAATTGCATCGGACAATGTTCCATTATCTTTTTTTTGTTGGGAATTTGGAAAAATGTCAATCGGGTGTGTCGACAATAACTGTTAGCTGGAGATATATAAGATTGACAAATATCACGCTCCTTGTTTATAATAGCCGCGGCTCTAAAACAAGTTCACAGCAACTACTTTGGCTGCATTTTGGAGGGCCACTTCTATTTTGCAAAGTAGACTAAACATACTAAGTTTTATTTCTTCAGACAGTTTTTCTTTGCTATATTCACATCGACATCATCCACAATGAGGCACGACTGTGATTAGTGTCTGGCGCAGCCTCAGCGTCATCAAAGATGTCGATGATGCTCCTCTGGTCCATTGATACGGGGGAACTGGGGCCAGCGTCACAGCTGGTTCTTTTTTGTGCCATTGATGTGTGTCAATCTTGTGAGGGTGGCTATTAAAAGTGAGCTTATCGCAGATAAAAATGCTTTTTAAGCTCCTCAGACGGTGCATAGATGGTTGAAAACAGATGATAGGAAGAACCTAACAATGGCGTTTGCTTTTGTTCATGTCGAGCGGATCACCCTGTGCTCTTCAACGGTGCAAACTCAGTGCCTCCCAAGACTCACTGATGAAGGTCCATTGTTACAGCTTGACTACATAGACATTTTCAAAGTGAGGAAGGCCGTGAATGAGGAAGCTGCATCACTTCCACAGGAGACGATCCGCAAAAGCAGTCAGCTGTTGAATAAACTCGGTGCTGTTCCAACTAATGCTCATACGTACCAGGTACCTACGAGGTACCTCCACCAAACCTTCTCTACACAGAGAGGGTTTGGTGGAGATGAGCGCCACCTCTGGGACTTTTGCTCCGGCTCCAGGACTTATCAAAACTGCTTCAGCTCCATCTTGGGCTATAAAAGACGACATATGCCGACATTCTGCATTTCTCTCCTCCAAACCCGATCTCAAAAGCACTGATCCCACAGAAAAGTAGCCTCTTCGCACATCGAATGTGACTGACATCCATGAAATCACATCGACCTTCGTGAGCTTTCGAAAAAGCTCCCATAAGTGAGAAAATCAGACAACCAAGAATAGCAGTAGTCCCTCTCGGTGAGACAACGCGCGGGATACCCTGTAAGTCACTGGCTAGAAAAAATTATGAGGTCAATCTGGCCGGTGTTGGCCAGCATTACCTCAGAGGAATGCCTAACAGCTGATGCTATCTTGGCTTCTGGAGATTGGCTATTTTCTATCAGGTGTTTGTTCAGACATCATAGTGACATATTTGTCACTTGGTAGCCATATTGCACAGTTGTATGTTAAGGTTGGACAAAAAGATATTGAACTGTTGTCCACTGGAGTAACACAGGACAGCCACGCAGGCAGACCTTTATCTGGGAGGCTTGCGAGCTTCTCAACAGTTTGAGGACGAAGTGCAAGGGGCAAGAACTGCGCATGCTTGGTATATTCTGACGGTGCCATTAGACAGCTTCTCTCAAGATGCTTCTGACATTAGAACCATTAGAGGAGGCAGGACAGCATGATATCACAGCATTATGACTTTCTAATAGGAGAACATAAGGCTCACATTAGTCGTTGATTGTCCAAGCCACTCTGTTGCAGATGCCCCAAAATTCAATCTTTGACTCAGGTTAGCAAGTCATCATGTAAGACAGATCAGTAAGAATTGTCCGAGGCTCTTGCTGATCCAGCTGCGCTGTGCTGCGAAGTCAGTCAGGAAACTGTGGACTAAGCTCTGTGCGCTTGAGGAGCATGAGAAATCCGCAGTGCATGCAGGGCTTATGAAAGTTGTCAACTCCGCGCAGAAGCAAAAAGTGGTTAGTATCGCAAGGCTGCAGAAATACAGGATGGATTATTTGAGCGAATGATTTTTTTCCCAGGGCTGGGCAACACCCTGTACAATGGGCCAAATCGGTCTGTTGCAAAACATATCGGTTATCAGAACTTTCCTGTTTCAACAGGTGAACCCACTGATGGCGCAGTAGAGCTGAACCTCCACATAATTTTCAAATACAGATTGTACCGTGTACATGATGATAATTTGCTGGTTGCACCTGCAGAGGAGATGTAGCTAGCAATTCAGTTGATCAATCTTTCAGTATCAACACACTCCTTTATCTCGTTTGTCTACTTTGAACAAGTAAACAAGTACTGAAGTCAATAATTCGGAATTGAAGCATGTGTAGTCAAAGATCTGAGCTTGGAATCCTCCTCCTCGTCACTATTTTGGCTTCTTTTCAGTGCTCTGCCATCAAGTGCGAGCATGGGTGGACTCAGCCACATTCTCACTTCAGCTCTTTAATGATGCTTAACTTACAACTGACTGACTTTACTAGTTGCTTTTGGTAGTCCGTGACTGAATAGAAATGGTGACTAAAGCTGCAGTGCGGTTGCAACCAGTAAGTAAACTTCCTTTATGGCGCAAACTTTAGTCCAAGTACTGATCAGATAGAGACTATATATCTCTGCCATGTCAATACTGTAAAGGGTAAAGCATTCTGTGTTGAAGAAATTGGATTGCCCCTGAAAAAGGGGTGCTGGATTTGGGAGTGACAGCGCTGCAGAGTTGGTAGGTGAAAGAAACTCAGTGCGGTGGAGAACCGCACTGGGTCGACGGAATCGCCCAACGCCCTCTTATTCATTTGAGCTTGGCACTATGTGTTCAGAATGCATTCCGTGTTCTTCCTGTCAACAATGGCTCCCGTCTCATTGAAATTTCAGCTTGGATCAGCAAAAGTACAACGCGGAGAGTAGGATACAAGACACTGGCGAAGAGTGCCAGAATTTTTTTTTCCAAATGGTAGGGCGCCTTGAAAGATAAGAGAAGTGATGAAGCTGGCTAGAGTTCCCAATGGGAGCAAGTCTAGCGGATGAGTTCCCTGACCCTCGGAAAGGCGAGTACAACGCCGTGGTTTGTGAGGGGAAACTAAATCATGGACGAGCTACAGAACTGGAACCCGCTGAAGAAGAATGTGTCTGCTGTCTACGACAGGTATTCTGACACATTCTTTCATCCCTTAAAGCAAGGCTTTTGCTGGACATGCTTGAAGAGTCCAAGCACAACCTTGACATGGTTTTCCTGTCTCCAGTGATACAAAACTTTGAAGAAACTTTTCAAGCCCCTACAGCTTGACCCACTGATGCCGAGGACTATGATTGAGGAATTGGACATACGCCAAACAATGAATGCAAAAATAAACGACAACAATGACAATGCCAGGCACTGTCAATTGCAGACTTTGGGGGCACATTTACATCTACTATGAAGTTGAGTGCCCGGAGCGAGAAAGCTGACTTGACCAACGCCTTGAAAGGCCTTGAAAAAGTGAAGCCATGCTTTTCTTTGGATGGAACAGCAAGTTTCAACACTCATGACAGCCTTCAGGGGACCAAGTGGTTTAAATCAGGGATAATTCAGACATAATGAGGGAAGATTCTCTTTCATCCCTGGAAAGAAAAGGCGTCATCTACAAGAGGCTGCGATATTTTGCTTGAAGGAAGGTTGGCGATATGAACAAAGTCATGGTATTCAACCTCACAAGAAATTTGGGTGTACACGCATTTCTTTGCTCTGACAGTTCCTGCCAGGAATGCTATTGTTGAGAGAATGTTTATCCGGATAACTTGCGAGAGGATGAAATCTCTGCATCAGTAGCAAATGTTGCACATCTTTTGGGCGACATTTGCTGCGTCTACTGATGCAATGCTAAAACGATTGAATTCAACCTCATATGCCCCAGACTGTACTTGAGACATGTCAGGGTGCAATAAGTTTCGTCTATAGAGTGCACAACAAAAATGGTCAGATTTTTCTAATCTAAAATTTGCCCATGACTTTGGCTCAGATGCTTCGATTTCCTGAAACATCATTTGTGCCTAAGCAGTGATCACGCAAGCCAGTTGGACTCATCCACTGTACTCTTCCTTTCAAGTACCTCTCTATCAGCTGCAACAAAAAGGTCAGCCGTGCACGATGAGCATGGGTTTCACACCATCATCTGACCATTTTTGTCGCACACTATATTCCAGATTCCGGCTCAAAGCCAACGAAATAGGCTTGTGTAATCAATAAGAGTCCACTACAAAAATGCCAGGGCCTTGAAGAAAGTGTGCGAATGAGCTCTGTTTTTCAGGTCTGAGACACAGACTTGTACAAGTGCGTGCTGCACCTTCAAGTTCACGTGTTACCAATGATTATCCTCTCCTTCTCAGCACGTTACCATACGGCTCCCTGCTCGTGTTGCCGTCTCGCCCCAGACTCAATAAGTCATTTCGTCTGTGGTCTGAGATTAAAAAAATGGTGGGTTGCCAGAAAGCTTGAAATCAGGATTGCCATTTAAGTACTTGTACCAGGGTAGAATGACTTCCATTTGCTTCAGACGATTTCCACTAGAAATACAAGCTTTACTCGCCTTTTTTCAATCCATTGAGGCAGGTCTCTGTCACGTCAGTTTTACTTCCATCTTCAGTTGTGCCAGTTTGCCCAGAGGTGGAGTGAGCGCCTGTTTGCTAGCTTTGGTGTTGTTGGGTGAGATCTGGTCTGTTTTCACTGGAGTAAGAACACACTTAGAGAAGTGTCTGCTGCGAACCTGGTGAGTTCTTGAAATGAAGTAGATTTACCGTGTGAAACAAAAAAAGTGCTTGGTCTTTTTACTTCTGACAATGCGACCAAATCGACAAAGAACCATGCTATCAGACATATCTGATGTATGCGCAAATAAACGTAGCTTATATAAACAATAAGTCTCTTTTAGCTTTAAGAATACCTTCACACAGATCAAATATGTTCTAAAAGTGTGTGGTCTAAAAGGGTGGTCTACCACCACTCTTGGTAGTAACTCAGGCCTTAAGCCTCCTGTGGAAGATCTTACTGGTCCTCATAATGACATTAGCCGAGACTTAATGCCGGGCAGAAGCTGCATTGATATCCTTTACTTTGGCATGGGGTGTAAAATTGGACCCCGTCCTCACTTCGTCACACCAGAGTCAGTCATGGATGTTCCTGCTGGGTGAAGAGAGGGGGCAGAAGTCCGTTGGCCAGAACTCAATGTGATTGGCCCACCCCTCCTGTGTTGTCTTGGTCATGGCATGCAAGAGATGACATGTTCTTTGGGAGATAGATCTCTGCAGGGACCTTCAGTCCGACAGAAACGAAGATAGACTTGGGCAGATGACCATAGCTGACCACAACCCTAAGAGCCTTGACACCAGCAGGTTCGTGGTCTTAAAGTCAATCTGTCATAGCCGGGGTCCTCTTCACGATGACCTTGGTTGAGAAATACCTTTCACCTATTGATACTCTGTTGCTTGGCAGCACCAGTCAGGAAAAGACAAGCTACAAAAAATCCCTCCTCCCCCTCACAGCTTCTTCCTAGTCCTGTTCATGTCATGGTTCTTCGTCCCTGACAACATTCCTCACGTTAAGCCTCAGACTCTACAGCAACAGTCGCTTGATCTCAGCCCTGAAATGATCCTTGAACGTTGTCAATGGTGACCGGCACAGGACACTGACAGGCATTGACTTGGAAAACCGACAGTCCCCCCTCAAATAGCTTCTCCCAATGTGCCAGCAATCTCGGTTGCGTTGTGGCCTGAGCAAAGTGCAGCGACTCCAGTGTGTTTAATAGTCTCCTGCCTGTTAAAGTCGCGTCCAGCTGGGCAATGAGAAACTACAATCAGGCAATATTGTCAGCAAAATATCCATAAACGATGTCAATTTCATGGCATCAATAATGGGATGGATAAAAATATTTTTAAAGGGTCGAAGAAAACGACACAGGAAGAAGATTTACTCCACATGTGCCAATGTAGCAAATACAACTATGGACCTCGATTTCGGCCAAAAAACGGCTCAAAGTACGCCTTTCTATCATCTCCGTTTGTCCAAGTCATCACATTTTGCTTTCTTTCTTCCGTAAAACTTATTGATCCGGGAGCACCTCTCCCCACCCATCCTTCTTTCTGAGGTGGGGGCGGCAACCGGCCAACTTTTTATGACGTGTACCAAGCCCGGCCAAACCTTGGCTTGCCCAAATTCGAGCTCGGCTTGGCTCACGCCCTGCTGCAGCCTCCTAGGCCTAAAATGTCGGTTTGCGAGGCCCAGCAGCAACAGCATCCATCCTTACCCTCATCCCTTTGTTTCCCTCGTCAATACGATTCCAAGATTACCGGACACGTCCTTCATCTCCCCACCGTCAAGGAGTTCATCCCAAAAGAAATGCCCATGCGAAGTGGTGTAAGAGGGGGTCACAATCCAATTGCGAATATATCCCATATGTAATGCTTGTCGCTGTGTATCTATCAAATACTGTTGTTATGCTGTCTCACAGTAGGATGCTTTACACGCCACCACCAGAGGAAATTGTAGCCTTGCTGCCTCGCAATTAAAGCAGTAGATTCACTAAGGCTTAAAAGGAGTCTGCAAACCTTGGGTGCTGTTTGGTGGTTTGGCATCCTCAGAACCCTTTATGACAATGTCAGGGAATTATCGCATTGCATCATAACTAGTTTTCTATCTTTTTATATTTCCATCAAAAGTTCAAAAAAGTGTTTCATTCATATATAGACAAAAAACCAGCGCAGGCACACGGGAACTGAAACCAGAAACATAAGTTTTCTTGTTTTAAAATTAATTCTACATGCACAGAAGTAGGACTCGCTCAAATATCAAAACTGCATTAGCAAAGTTTTAATGCCCTCCTATAAAAAGTATTGGGTCATGATGAGTTTTATATGGAGAATTAAGACACATATATTGGACCTACCTTGCTCGTTTTTGGACCTGGTCCCTCATTGCTTACACGCTCCAGTGAATTTACTTCTATTGTCAGCCGATTTACTTCAGGGTTCTGGCCGATCAGCAGAAAAATATCTGGCAGTCCTAGGTTATGGGTTATATAAATCTTGACTGTCTCTAGAACAGCTTTACAGCGATGTCCGTTGCTGAAACTCGTTCATATTTCTGTTTAAGACTCTTTTAACTCGAGATTGAGTTTGTGAACATTCTCGACTTCATGGAGGAGGGGATAACGACTGGGATCAAATGCAGCCTGCGTGCCACTAAATAAATCATCGAGTTTTGCTTTCATCTCCGTCACTGTCGTCGATGTGTCGAATATACCCTGAGTGATGTGCAAGTGGAGCCAGACCAAGTCTTTCCCCAATATCTGAATTCTGGTGTCACAGACCAGAATGCAGTATTGTAAAAGTCGTCCGAATTAATCTCAATGACCCAGTTCATACAGTACTAGTCCATAGAGCACCACGTAGTACGATGTACCTGGCGGTTGTGTGCTCACACAACAATTACGTATCTCCACAAGTGTCGTATCATATGGGTGCATAAATACCGCACAGAATATACAGCACGCAGGGTTTTCAATAAAATTAGAATTTCAAAAATCTGAGTTTTAATTTTGACTATGAGTTTTCGCATGTTGTTAAGCACCAAAAGACTTACCGACTTTGTAAGTTCCATGCACTAAATCTAGGTGCTATCTTAAGTGAAACAAAGCACTGCACCGCAGGGTAGATAATCAAATACCAGGTTAAC
>JAAUXU010035613.1_pt1 | contig 29312 bp, 34 predicted proteins | sample 7278151 | NCBI WGS metagenome assembly JAAUXU01 (sample SAMN14350113, study PRJNA611818) | marine sediment metagenome | isolation source: surface marine sediment (1.8m) | place: French Polynesia: Moorea | collected 2018-08
GCCTCAGTGTCCCTTGCTTACCTTCGCTGGTGGGGGGGGGGGGGGGGGGGGGGGGCCCGCGCCCTGAAAGTTCGATTCCAGTACTACATAACATTACTCACGGAATGTAAGAACGTACACGGACACGTATGGTGACGGCTTGGAGAATAACTCTCATTCCTGTATAGATATGAAACTTGCTTATTTCAAAAGTGACTCTCATTCCTGTTTAGATATGGTAAGCCTCATTTATATCAAGAGTAAGTCTCATTCCTGCTTGGATGTGAAACTTGCTTATTTCAAGAATAAATCTCATTCATGTAAAGAAATAAGCCTATTTCGAGGATAGATAAATAAGATTATTTCGCTGGAGCTTGCAGATCATGAAGGGACCACAAAGACTTGCAGATCATGACAAAGACCACAGGACAGTTGGGTTACCCTGTACCCCATCCGTACACAAACAACAAAGAGACAGACAACTTAACGTACACCTACTTTACATGCATGTTTTATTTACTGGTTTCAATGGAAACCTACTAATAAAAAAGTGTACGTTAGATGAAATACACCAGACGTTTCAGCAGCTCCGTGGCTGTTAAAGTGATAGTTAAACTACAAACGTAGATCTGAACAAAGCCTATGTACACTTTTTGTGTATTTTGAAGCTCTCGAGGCCTTGACGGCCCTTGGGCAGCCCCTCCACCCCCAGCCCTCGGGTCATCAATGGCCTCGACCTCCGAAATACAAAATTGTGTGGACAGTGCTACTTGCCCAGACAAACGTTCATAATTCGTACCTCTCGAATAACATAGATGTCTCGTGGTACGGAGAGGGCGAGTCAATACGATGGATGTGCAGCATGATGGTGGCGGCGGCTGCTGCTGCTTCGAGGACCAAATAGGTGTTAAGGGGAAGATGAAGGGAGGATGGACGTGGGTAAGAATTCAAAAACAGAGAATCACCATCCAGCATGTGCTGAATAACGCAATGGGGGAAGCAGGAAGAACAGCCACTACGCGCACAGAAAGTCGAAGCAAGAAACTTTTGGCTCACTCAACCCTGTCAAGAAGTGTGGCAAAAATTTTTTTTTGCTCAATGCATGCGTACAAAGTGACGTCTCTGCCTAATTTTCTCCCCCTTGGAAATCGAGCAGCGACGTGACAGTCCAGAGTTCCATTACTCATTCCTCGAAGCATCCGCGCTGGGCTTAACATCACCCACACGTGGCTCCTTCGTCTCCTTCATGTGGACGGAGAAGGAGGAAAGGGAGAGCTTTTTTCTCCCTCGCTCAATGGCTACTAGATCACGTACACGCGTACAAATAAGGAGAGAAATACTTCTTTTCGTTTTTGGCACAGTTCGCGTATATTATTGATTTACCAATAGAAACACGAGACAGTTCCAACTGTGTGGTTTGTTCACTTCCTTCGAGTCTCTAGAACAGCAGTGGCGATATGCTTGTAACGTACACCCTTGACATTCTTAGGTTTATCAATCACTCTTCAAATATACTCATTACTGTTAGGTACAAAACGCTATCACGACGACAGGCCAGAGATTATGAAGGCCATTTCTTTTTTCTTTCTTTACAGGTATCCAAAGACTATGCAGGTAGTATGAAAAAGACAGCACCCAAGCAAGAACAAAAACTGTGATTTCTTCTTCACCACTCTAGAGAGCAACTAGCAATGCCGCATGATTTTTCACTTCAGCCCTCCCTCGTAGAAAGGCCGAGATCATCACAGAGATAGCGGGAAAACAGTGTGGGCTACCGGAGATCCTTTGCTGTTTCAGCAGTGCTGCAAACATTTATAACGTACGCACATGTAATCTACGCTCGGCACAATGGAATCTCGGAGTGACGATCTGGTTTGGTCGGCAGCAATCGCCTTGTTACGCCCAGTAAAAGACAATGGCTTCGAACTTTCCATTTTGTAAAACGTTTAGGCTAGCAGAAAAATATCGTCCCATGATCGTGACTTCTTTCTACTTCGAGATTCCACTGTACGTACCAAAAGGGCGCTCAATTTGGAGGCTCGTTTACAAACTTATTGCATCCTTCAGCGCTTCCTTGCCAACACTTCTTTTGGACCACTCAGTGCACGTCTTACGGTAGTACGCGGTCACTAACAAGGTGTGTGGTTCAGATGCCCAGTTGGTCCTGAACTAATGTAGCTCGGAGAAGAAAACTGTAAGGGTTGCACTATGGGTCAGGGCTTTCATTTCTCTTCAGTTGTGGTGGCACAGCTTCCAAATGTCACGATTCATTCTTTCGTCGGTATGAAAATGGGGCTGCCGTAGAAGGGACGTACGTCGCGTGAAGTAGTAAACGTCGTTCGTGGACATGTAGTGTAGGCATTCGAATGCGGTCCTACTACATGATGTGGCCGGATTTCAAGATTCTGCAAGGAACCAACAATCATTAACACAAATATATACTTCACATTTTAAACAGTGTGAAAGCATCGTTCACTACGCTGCACCGCTGCGTTCATGCCATTTTCGTAAACCGACGTCATGAATGACTCTCACCTGTAGCTGTCGCCGTTGCTATGACCTTATTCTCCCCCCCCTCAGCCTTCTCCTCGGCGTCCTTTCCTTTGATCGTCGGGATCTACTCCGGCTCCTCTTCTTTGCCCGAGCCGGCGGGCGTGGGGAACTCGCCAAAGTTGGCCCAGCCCCCTTCAGGTGGGGTGCTACTCATCTGCCCCGCGCCTTCCGTGGAGTCGTCTGAATTCGCACCTGCCGCCGATTGGTGCTTATCCGATGATTCCCATGGATTTCCTGTGTCCATGGCCACTGGGGCGACGGGGGTGCTGGTTGATGACGAACCACCGGCCCACTCTGCGATACATGGGGTAATTGTTGCTTTACCTCTCCTATATTTATGCTGTATTTCATTCACCATCTTGGTCCACGTCCATGGCTCGCTCCGCTGGTCCGAACGAGATCTCTCTGGTTTTGTCTTCCCACTCGTCTTCTTCGTCTTCATTCTGTTCCAGATCGGTCTTTCCGCTTATTCTCTGCTCGCACACGGCCTCGAAGAGATTCTTCGCGCGTTCGTTGCTGGAGGCGCCACCAATGCGCAAGTCGCTAGCGTTATCGTCGGTGGCATCGTCAAAGCCTAAGTCCACGCCAGTCAACCGACCGGGGATGGGGGGGCTGAAAAAAGAAGTAAATTCTGAACTGGGTGAATATGTTCAGGTACAGGAAAAATGTCGCAGTTTACCTGGCGTTTTCATCCCCATCTCCGATCTCGTCGGTTCCAAAGCCAAAGGAGTCGATGAAGTGCTCGCTCATCTGTTGCATCTGGTAATCAGAAAACGTCTGTAAGCGAATAGAGAACACAGTCCCAGACGAGGAAGTAAGAGACAGGCGTGCAACATGGTCTGCCTACTGTACTGTAACGGTGCATAACACATGCACGCAATGTATAGGCTGCATGTTATAACTACGAGGTTGTGCTAACGAAGTGAGTTAGACATGACTTGACTGGGGGGCCTTTTCAAATATTTCTGATTCTTCGACTTGTTAGACCAAAAAATCGGCTACGACCGATGACCGGCACAAGAACTTAGAAGCACAGTAGATCATCACGGAGGCTCGTCCTCAATTTCGTTGCAAAAAAGCCAGTGGAGCTGAAGACCTCTTAGCCTTTATAGACGTTGCTGGCACAGACACCAATGCAGTGCCAACTTTCTCCAAAGTGCTTGGTCTCTCCCCTCGGGCTTCAAACACTTTCATTTCGTACTTGAGCATCGTCAATACCTCTGTCTCACCCAGACCAGAACTCAAATAGATTTTTTAACCCTTTTAATCGAATACAATCGACTTGAAAGTTAAAGTCGATCCATCGACCAGTCAAGTCATGCCGACACTACTAGTGGAGAGTGATTATTGCTTCACCTGCTGTAGCGCGGACTCTGGCGGGAACTGCATGTCTCTGAAGTCCGTGTCTTCGTCGTCGGAGCTGGAACCAGTGGCGTTAGTGTATCCGGTGGCAGGCGGCACCAGATTCCGCTCATTGGTCTCGGCCAGGGCGCCGGGAACGAACTTGGCCCACGCAGACGCCGTTGATTCTGGGAGAGATGACAGCAGTCGCACCACTGCTGGATTTCGCTCGGTGGATTTCTCACTGGCGTGCTCAACCTTCAAAGCAAGACGCCTCAATTAACAGCGAACAAATTCTTCCCCAAACAAAGATTCTCACCACAATGTTTGCAATCTTCGTGAGGTGTCCCATGTAGCCTTTCCGCTTTCCGGACTCCTTCTCCTGCGCGTCGTTCTCCTCCCACGCGTCCAACACACGCTCAATCAAGCGGCAATGGCAGAAAAGCTGGAAATGAACAGAACGTTACTTTAGACGCAAGAAGAATCGACAAAGGTGTTCCCTTAAATGTGGAGAGTGCAACTTTTTCTTTCTTTTCTCAGGAATTTCTAAAGGAGGGGATCACCGTAAAGAAAACTCCCAACTTTAGGGAAAATGCACAAATTGATTTGATTTTAGCAGATTTCTTGTGCCTGCCTCTTTTCTTTTTTTTTTTCTAGAGTCCCCAACCAATCACAGATCTTTTTGTTCGTCGATGTTGCTCCAAGCGTTGATGTCGGCCTGGAGCTCCTCAATGTTTTTGAAATTTAACGCATACTCTTCAAGCTTCATAAGGGAGTTCATGTCTGGGTTCAGTATAGCTACGACTGTACCAACTAGGGGTAATGTCAGGTGTGTAAAGGCCCAACCCTCTTGCTTGACGAGCCGTTGACACTTGCCTACGGTGTTTCATTTCAGTTTGTTGTTGTTGTCAAGTAGCAGCTGACTCCTTGCCTTCAAATGGTGGGAATTTTAAATTTCTATCATTAGTTAAAAAAGCAGCTTTAAAGGATGATCATTTAGCTTTCTCCATGCTTCACACAGCAGTAACCTTGAGGAAATACTACAGGAGTCTTGTAATATAACAAAGATCACTCACATGCTCCAACAGCGGATTCTCCATCGGCTCTTCAGCCTTGTCAACTTCTTCCTGCTTGTCTTGCACTTGCTTCGCCTGTTCTAGTTTGATGGCGGGATCACAGGCCCCTGCGGTGTCCATATTCTCCCCCGATCCATACTCATCGTCGGTCGGCTTGGGGCTGTTGGGCATTGTCGGTGGTGTTGACGCCGCCGTCGGCACCTCTTGTTCACCCGTAGCGGTTTCTGTCCCAGTCCTTTTTTGAGTGCCTGCCTGAGAGAGCGGCGCAGTAGGAGGTGGCGGCGGTGGCCGCCAATCGAAGATCATTTGGATACACTGGACGACATTCGAGTGGAGAAAGTTGTTGAGGGAGTATTTGAAGAAGAGGTCCTGGATTTACATGTCGTTAAGTTTCACTCATGGCCACAATGCAACAGATAGGACTGTGTCACCTACCATCAATATGTCTATGGTGTTGAACTCCTTCAGCTTGCTGTATATCTCAAGGCAATTGGTGGCGAGAAGTGCGACGACGAGCTTGGAAATGTCTGAAAGAACGAAGAATACAATAGACACTACAAGCAGAAAAAGTGCAATCTTATACTAACGGAGTCTAGTCTCGCCGAGTGGCGGATCTAGTACACCAGCTGAAGTCTTGACAGTTGTAGTCTCCGGCGACGACGACAGCAGCGTCGTGAAGTCGCCTAACCGCGGTACCAGCGCATCTACTGCTGCGTTGAGAAGTCGTCGCTGCTGAGCGGCCTCTTCCGGAGAGACCTCGTCGCTGTTCACTGCGGCATTGAAGGACGCCGCAGAATAGCCCAGCGGCGCCGGCGCCGAGGGCTGCCTCGCCTCCAAGAGTGCCATGAGGACACAAATCCCGTTAACGATGGCACTGGGCTTGTTGCCTTTGCTGGTACTCTCGCTGTCGTCCTTGGGCAGGATCACGTCCAAAAGCAGCTGGATCGTCCTTGTGTCCTCTAACGTGTTTAGGAGTGGGTCGTCGCAACGCTCATTGGCTGGGGCGAGTTGTCCATCTCGGGCTACTCGCAGCATCTCGATGAGCAGTCGCGACGAGTTGTCGTGGGTGTCGCGGTCGTGGGAGGGCGACAGCAACCCGATGATCGACTCCACAAGATGCTTCTCGTTGAGCCACTAGAAAAGAGAGCAACTGGGTCTTATGACAGGTGACGGCCACAAATGAGTAGACTTCATGATGTAACACTGAAGTGACGCTCGGCTCAGCTGTAAGCTCCGGCGCAAAGGCTGACTTTTCAAGTACTTTTTACTGATCTACCCAGCTGCGCTAAGAGCTGCTGGATGCCGTAACTCGAGATGACGCAAGCAGGTAGTCGGTTTTAAACAATGATTGAGCTTTTCTTACAACATCCGTTAGCTCATTCAAATAGGAAGACTCACGTCCAAAAGGCCCTGTTTGATATCCGTTCCCCCGACGCAGGTGATGAGTCGGAGGATGAGGTCTGGTACGGCCGAGGTCCCGATGTGTCTCAGGAGATCGTTGACGAGCTCCTTCTTCTTTAAGAATTCGAAGACCTGGATGCAGTTGTACTGGTAACTGTACCAGTTCTGAAATTGGAGTTCAACGACGGTCACGCGAATGCCACATTTGCAGCAACGTGCAGCTTTTCATAACTACAGCAACTTTAACCGAGAAGTTGCTCTAGTTGCAAAAAGGCGCAGGTTGCTGCAACTATGGCATGCACGTGACCGCGGCTTTAAGGGAGCCAGAGTATATGCGTCAGACATGTTTCTTAGAATATTTTCTCACCTGTTCAGACTTCCGAGTGACGAGCACCCCGAAGGCCTTGCTAAAGAACGACGCCAACAGCGGGTTGAGAGGAGGTCTTTGCTCCATGAACGCGTAGAGCCTGTCAAGCAGCCTCTCTTCTGCCGAGATGGCCTCGTTGATCTGGGGCACCTCGCAAGTGAGGAGCTCGGCGGCCACGTGAGGAAGGCGGAACCGCGTGGTCTCGTCCATCTCGGTGGACGGCTCTTCCACGATGTAGGAGATCAGTTCGAACAGGATGTCGGATCGACATAGACTAGACAAAGGAAGGAAAGGTTAGGTTCGAGGTTGCCACTCTTTCTTGCTAGATCGAATCTCGTCTACAGATCTGAGTCTGGAGTGTCATCGTATAGTTTACAGAACAGAGACGGCTCCTCCCGTAAACTATACGCCTGCCAAGAGTCTTCTCAGAGGTCAAGACTGTAGGCGAAATCCATCCTTACTAGTCCACGAGCTTCTTGTTCTGACTCTTGAATTCCTGGATTACGTCTTCTTGCTCCAGAATGTCTTTCAAAGTGACCGGAGGAAGCGCCTTGGCGACCCCGTCCTCTTTCTTCTCGCTCTCCAACGCGGCACCCGGGATGGCCTTGGCATCGGAGTCCGGACTTGTAGAGGCAACCCCCGCCTCGGGGATCGTCGCGGCTTCGGCAGCTGTCGCGGCCTCAGCTGCGGCGGCTGCAGCAGCCGCGGCTGCGGTGGCATTGGCCCGGTCCAGCAGGGTCTCGATCTGAGACGAGGGCGTCGCGTTGTACTTCCAGAACATGGCGGCGCGTGGGGCGGTCCCGAAGGACCGGACGGACGGACGGAAGGACGGACGGACGGAGTATCAGGCTTTGTCTAGGGACTCGGCTCCGATCGACTCAAGAGGTTTTCCTTCTTCTCCTGAATCGTGTGGATTTGTCTCCGATCCGAGTCTTACAAGGTCTGTCCGTTCCGTTCGTTCTACTGCCTCGCCCTCGCGGCGTCGCCGACCGAGCCCACTATCACGTAGCGACGACTGTTCTTCTTCGTCTGCACTGTGCAGACCTGCGACTCAGCCCTCAGCTTGCTTTTGCCCAGGCTTTTGCCGACTTCGTGCTTTTCTCTTTTTTTCGTTCTTTCCTTTCTTCCCCGTTGTCAGCCGCTTGTTCTTTGCCACCGCCCGTTGCCGCTGCCGGGGCCGCTGCCGAAGCCGCTGCCGCCGGCGTCGACGCTGCCGATGCCGCTGACGCTGCCCATGCCACTGCCGTCGCCGCCACCTCGGTGGCGCGACCAGCTAAGGTGGTCCAGAAGTCGCCTAAAATAAGACCCCTCGAGGGGTCCCCGTCATTGTGTTGCTCGACCTGCTGTCGGATGTGAACGCCCACCGATCCGTGTTCCTCTCAGGAGCCTCGCTGAACTCTTTCCCAACCAACCACTTCTTTCGCTGTCGACCCGAGGGTACTTGAACCGACGTCACCGCTCGCTAGGCCCATAAACTTAAGTACTCGAGACGAATGTCGAATTATGGACAGTTGATACCTGGTGCCTTCAAAGGTTTCCACATTTTTATTTCGACTTGAAGATTTTATGCGTGGTTCCACAACATTTTTCGAATATGGGACGAACCTTGCACAGGACCACGAACGCCGAGAGCATCGCCGAGAGCATCGTCTCTCCCGGCCCGGGTACGTGGCACCGCTCAAACGCGCATCTCTGCGGCCGCCGCGGTGCTTCCCCGCCAAGGCGGTCCAACCAGGAGCCAAAGAGTACGTGAGTGAGTTGAGAGTTACGCGCCCGATCCGCCAGACTCTCGGCCCGCCCCAGCCAGGCAGCGAAAGTGTAAATATCGTTCTTCATCCTGGCGACCAAGAGAGTCGAGTCCCCATCCGGACTAGAGATGTCTTGAGGCCGGTCAGTTCGGACGTCGAGCCAGGTCGAGATCCATCTCCAATCCAGACCAACTAAGAGGCGAAGACTTAGAGTCTGGGATGAATGAAGCCGGTGACTTAGGGACTGCGGGCTTGGATCGCCGAGCATCGACTAAGCATTGGCCAGACTTGTCACCTGCCGCTTTACCGTGAAAAATGCGATAAAAGTTGTAATGCAGTTCTTAAATGTACTCAAAATAACTTACTGGGTCCAGCATGTATATTCCACAGCCCGCGCGCAGCTCGCGGGCCAGTCAGGAGTGTGCGGGCTAGCCCGAGTAAGCACGGACCGTGCGGCCTGTGACTCGACCTGAAAGCAGCTCCAGAGTCTGATCTAATCAACGTTGGGTGAGCCTGTGAGACTTGCCAGCCTCCTTCCAGCTCCACCGTTTCCGCCTCCGACGGCTTCGACTACCCGGTTCGAGGGTCGGGACCTCGCAGCCGTCCCGGACGCCATGTCCGAGCAGTCTGCCGTACGCGGGGTGAAGAGGGCGCGACCGGAGGAGGAAGAAGGCGGCCGGGAGTCCTCTTCCAAACGAGCCAAGCTTCATCCTCCCGCAGGTGGATCCCTAAAGGCCATTGGCACGGCCTTCGCCCACGCCTTCCGCACGGTCAGAGACACGTTCTTCGGCAGGACGAAGATGTCTGGAGAAGACCTGAGAGAGTGAGCGAAATACTCATATTTCAAAATACATTAAGACCATTCTTTCGACTCTTCTCCGAGTATTTCACTGCGTAGTGCTCTAGATGTATCCCTGTCAAGTGATCACCTCTACTCTGACTCTGCCTTCAGGGTTCCAATCGTCCGACAGCAGCCGCCGCGGGAGAGACCCGAAGTAGAATTTCTCGGAGTCATCTCGGCGTCGACGTCCGGTAAGGACGCCGATAATGACGAGGTTCAGCTGATCAAGATCGTGAATCCTGCCACCGCCGCGTCTTCGCGCTCCGAGACCTCAATCGCTGCATCCGCTGCATCCGCTGCATCCGCTGCATCCGCTGCATCCGCTGCATCCGCTGCATCCGCTGCATCCGCTGCATATGCTGCATCAGCCGCATCTGCCGCCCCTGTGGACGACGAGATTAGTGTCTTCTCTTCTGTTGGCAGAGGTGTGCAGATCCGTACGACAGATGCACTACAACGCCAACGTCGCGAAGGTCACCAGAGCAGCATGATTCTCAAGAGACTTCAGGATAAGCATCCTTACACCACCAACTTTGCTCGGAAATTCGCCATGCCTAGGACATCTACAGGCTCCAGGAGAAAGGACACTCCTCGTCGCGGAGAAAAGTAAGAATGAACACGAGGTTGTCACTAAAGACGGACGAAACGATCCTGGGGAGAAAATCAGCAAGGTCCTTCTGTGATTGTCGAATGTGGTGCATCATGGTGTGTATGAATGCACGCTGTCCTCCTGTCGCATGGCTATGGGATAGAGCTAGAACTTCCTTCATGTGCATCATCTGGAACTCTCTGCCCTTCACCACCATTGGCACGACTGTCGATAATCACAGAAGATCCTTGCTGGTTTTTTCAAAAGGACCGCTTAGTTGGTCTCTGGGCTTATCATGGAGTAGCATCTGACATAATAGGCCTAAATTTGTCAGTCCGTCCTCAGATTAGACCGAAATATCTTAAGTAGCAAATCATTCACATTAATAATGCTTTGGTTTACGGGGAAAATGACCTTTAGAACTACGGTCTAAGTTAAGACCAGCGGCCTCCAAAGGCACTGAGGCCTCAAAATGACCTCGGAGCTGTTTACAGCGCCAGAACACACAATGCAAAAAGAGTTTCGTACGCAGGGCAGAGAAAATTGAGAAGTATTGAACAAAAAGGGACCTCAAGCTACTAACCGAGATGTCGACAGCCGCGGTAAAGAAGGAACCTGAGGACGGCCAGGCAAGGACGGTTGCCTTATTTTGAAATGCTCTCTCATTCTTAAACGAACTCTTTTTTTACTTACTCCCGTCACTGGGGGCGGGTAAATCAACTAGTGCCACTATAACTTTCCATCCTGCTATTTGCAGATTCTTCTTGAACAGTCGCGACTGTGAAGCTCATGCTGCCTCCCCCAGCCGCAGTCTCCGTCACTTCAAACGCTTGCATTATTACGGTAATGCAATCCAAAAGAGGGACTTCGAGTCGTACAGAATGCTCCTCAGGACTAATAACCAGAGGCTGGGGGCAGCGGCCGGTCAATTAGCTTCCCGCATTGGACCAGCCGCGGCTGGGTTGCATGCGGCCTTGAGCTCCCCGCACTTTGGAGCCTCTGTGGTGACAAAAAGTCAGCTAAGTGCGAGCGAAAGTGCAGCTAAGAAGAAAGACTTGGAAGAGAGACTTGTCTCCCAGGATGAGAAAGAAGCCAAGGAACCAGAAGTGATCACGCTGGACAGCGACTCCGAACCTCATACTCCGTTGCCCCCACCGAAGCAATTTACACCAAAGCCGCCTGCTACGTTCCCCAAGCCAAAGCACGCGGGCTCGACGGATGATTCTGATGTGATCGAGATCTTGGACGAGCTGGTGCCCGTGAGGAAGGGTATGAGTAAAAGCTGCGAAAAAGATACGTCTACCGTGACGCGTCTCAACTCCCTGGAAGCCGAACTGCGCCTAAAAGCCGTGTACAACGGTACTTTCTTGGCCGACGTTAAGGCCAAGTACGATCTGCGGGGTGAACAGATCAAGCGTAGAATCGTAGAGGATCAGGTTAGGTGCGATTTTTATTCCGAGCAAAACAGACAGCGCTCCGCTCAGGCGCTGGAGGAGCGGATCAGGAACCATCTATCGCTCACTGACGTCGCCTTGGAAGAGGAAGTTGAGGTAGTGGAAGATGAGGAAGAGCTTCCGGAGATCACCGATGAGATGGAGAAAGTCATCAAGCGGGCAGAGTCTTCAAGTGGAGAGACGCTAGTGGACGCCTTCAACATCTCTATTACTTGTCGCGACATTGACACTCTGAAGGGTCTCAACTGGCTGAATGATGAAGTCATCAACTTTTACATGCAGATGATATGCGAGAGAAGCAAAAACGAAGACAACCGCCCCAATGTCTACGCCTTCAACACCTTCTTCTACCCCAAGCTGGCCTCCAGCGGTTATACAAGTATTCGTCGGTGGACCAGAAAGGTCGACGTATTCTCCTTCGACCTGATTTTGGTACCCGTACACCTGGGGATGCACTGGTGCCTGGCAATCATCGACTTTCGCAAGCCTGGAGTCTATTACTACGACAGCATGGGTGGAGACAATAGAAAGTGTCTCGACCTGCTCGTGGACTACGTGAAAAAGGAGCATCAGGACAAGAAAAAGACGCCCTATGATGTTTCGCCATTTGAGCAAGTGATAATGAAGGACATCCCACAGCAAATGAATGGATCAGACTGTGGCATGTTTGCATGCAAATTTGCGGAATATCTCTCGCGAGACGTGGCCATAACGTTTAACCAGGAGCACATGCCATATTTCAGGAGACGGATGATCTACGAGATTGTCTCGAAAAAGCTTTTGTCGCCTTGAAGAAAACTACGGCTCATAAATGTGTCGATTTTTGGAATAATTAATAAACTAGTCCCACTCTTGGGTCTCGGGATGAAGAGTGCTTCAGTTTGTATCATATCATTTTTATTAAAGCCACGTTTCTTTATCAAATTCATGTCTGGAACTGAAAAATCACGCGTGTGCTGTAAAAGGTGATGTAGCTGGGATCTCGAGAAAAGAATCTGGCACTGAACTATGTCGTACGTCGCGTTTAACGTATGTGATCATTTTCAGCAACTACTTCAGTAGTATTTTATACAATCTGCAGACACTACTACGATTTCAAATGATGTCACACAAACGTGCCTCTACGAACGCTCACACAACTCTTCTACTGTGGACATTGCTCATTCACTCGTCCATGCACTCTTTGTATCACATCAGTTAATGAGAGGGGTAGATTGGCTTCTCCTTCCACTTCTTCTTCTAGCCAAGCAATGCCGCCAGAGGGTTGTACTGTCCGTTAAGGCCCAAGTTCTGGGGCCCTGCCGCGGCGGCGGCGGGTACCGTCTGGGTCACGTACTCGGTGACCTGCGTGGTCACCATGGTGGTGGATGTAAGAGTTGTGGTGGTGGGAGCGTTCCGGAAGGTGATTCTTAGTTCCTTGGTAATTGTGCTGGGTAAAACAGTGGTCTTAACCACAGCCTGGCTCGTTACAGCAAACGATGGTTGAAGATTAAACAGGTTATAGCCGGGGTTACTGTTGAAAAGGTTTGAGCTGGTGCCAAACACATTGTTGGGATTGTTGTCAAGGGCTGCAGTCTTAGCATTTTGCCGAAGATACTCGGTCAGCGTGGTGACGCCGATGGACTGTGTGATAGTGGTATACAGCTTCTTGTTCCCAAAGTTGACGGGGATTGTGTTGGTGGCGTAAACGGTCTCAGTCCTGACCACCGGCTTTGCCTGCACCTGAGGAGCCTGTGCAGCAGGAGCTTGTGGCTGAGAGAGTCCAAGATTAGGTAAGCCGGCGGCGAGCAGAGGGTTGCTGGCTTGAAGATATTGCAGCAAAGCAAGCTGTCTGATTTGCTCAGGCGTGAAGGCCGCCAAAGGGTTGAAGGCTGCCGCCAAGGCTGGAGTCTGTTGCTGCTGTTGCAGAGGGTTGGCCTTAAGAACGGCAATCTCTGGGTTATGCTCCTTTTCCATGGGGTCGGAGGGGTCGAACTTTGATCCGATCAATTTGAGGTCGTCGGTAAATCCAGGGGGTGGTGGAACACGCACCTCCAGGGGGCCATGGTGAGGGTTAGAAAAATCGTCCTGTTCACTAAATTCTAATTCGCCTGAAATGGATCATGAATAGTTAGCAATAATGCATACATAGAGGCACAGGTGCACATTTATACCTGGAAGAAGTTGCTCCTCGTTCTTTTCCGATCCCGCCTCATCCAAGACGTTGCCAAGGTCAGTGAAGGCCTTAGTTGGTACAAACTCGTACGCCTCCATGGGTGGCAACGTCTTGACGGCCTCTACCAGCCTCGTCACGTAGTAGGACTGCGTTAGCGTGTGGCTTCGAGTCGCCCCGTTCACTACGATGGGGAGCACACTCGTCTTTAGCATGAGCTCTGTCGTACTGAACGTCTCGGTCACAGTTTTGAGTGGAGGTGTAGGGTTCAGTCCGACCGCCGATGCCAGCACCACGGCTGGCAAAGTCTCAACTGCAGAGGCGAATGACGGTGACAGCTCCGAGGGCGCGAAAACGGCGGGAAGAGAGCTGGTGAGGATGTTCTCTGGAGCTGGAATTGTCTCGGTCTGGAAAAGGGGAGTTGAGGTCGTCGCTGGGAAGACCAAAGTGCGCGTAGGACTGATCTTGCTGCTGGTGGTGAAGGTGCGGGTCACGGTGATAAACCTGGAATGAGGGTCGAGGTATCGATTTACGCAGTGAAACACAATCAGATAAAGCATATCCACACTGTTATGTCCAATGAGAACTTGTCTCTTGTTACCTTGTGCTCTTCTCATCCTCTCCAATGTCAAAAGAGTAGGGAGATCTGATGGTGGCCACCTCAAGGAAGAGCGAGTCGGTCTCCAATGCAGCTGGGAACACTGTGCTCACCAGCAATGTCGTCTGCAAGTTGTCTTCGTTTTGTGAAGAAGAAAGATCTTGCAGATCCTCCTCGTCCAGTTGGAGCTCATCTTCTTCCCTCTCTTCCAACAAGTCCTCCTGCTCCTCTTGGGAGGATAGGTTGTGTTTAGCGGGTCGACCCTTGTTCAAGATCTTTTGGAGAAGGGACTGTCGAATGTCCGGACGGTTGAATCTGTTGAATCGCTTGAACTGCAATTTGGGCTTTGCTGTGGTGGAGTCACTTGTGTAGGCGTTGTCCTCGTTGCTATTAAAGCTGCTAAATCTGTTGGCCTTATACTCGTTGTTGAATCTCCTTGGCTTGTATGAGTAGGATGGCGCTGCGGTGGTAGGATTAGGGGAGTAGCTGGGATAAGGCTTTCTGCGTGACGAAGAGACTCGGTTCCTAAAGAAGCAGTAAAAAATTTGCTTATTTGTTTGTACGAGGACAATTCTGGTCACAAGAAATAGATTCGTTCCTACCTAAATCTATTGACCCTCCTCCTGGACCCGAATCTGCTTCCAGAGTCCTCCTGCTCAGGTTCCTCCTCTACTCTCTCTTCTGAGACGGTGTCCTTGGTAGACGCTCCTCGGTGCCTAAATCTGGAGGAACCTCCGAACCTTCGGTTGCTACCGTTTCCACCGCTCAGTCGGCCGGTCCTCAGGGATTTGGTCGGCTTGATCACTTCCACTTCCTCGGGTGCATCCACCACTTCGCTTTCAAATCGACGCTGGCGCTCCTGCCTGGCGCTTTGGGTGCGCCGGCCAGACGAGGAAGGGCGGCTCTCACTGCTCTCCTGGCTCTCCAAGCTCTTCTTAAACTGCTGATACCTACAATCACGAGTTGACTTAGTAGCAAGTGACTAGCGGTCGCGCTTAACCAGAGCACAGTACAATTGTATATTAGTACCTATTCTTAAGCCTCTGCCTGAAGTCATTAATGGCTGTAGCCTTTCGATTGGTGAGGCGACCAGAACCAGCCGATGACTTGTCTGAAACCACTTCCACGGAGCCGAATCCATTTCTGCTGCTGCTGGGCTGTTCAAAGAGGTCGGACAAGGGCAGTTCTTGGTCTTCGACCTGAAAGAAAGATGCAGTAGTTTATATACATCACTCAAGACTCTTCATGCCTCAACTGTAAGAAATTTCTGCTCTCGTACCTCGTTCTGACCCGCAACAGCCACGGCTATGCCGAAGCCTGGCCTCTCAGTAACCTCCTGCACGACGCCGAACTTGACGGGGGTGGCGGCGATGGCGTTGCTGTCCTCTCTAAAGACTCTGGATGTGCTCTGCAAGACCTGCGCGTAATTATTGTCTCCATCGAGGTAGGTGCCGAAGACACGTGTGGTGTGAACGGTAGTGACGCCGTTGGCAATCAGGGTCCCTCCGGTCGCAGTCACCAGGCCCACCTGGCCCACCGCTCCGTTAATGAAGTTGGAAAAGAGAGTCTGCGAGTTCACCTGCAAAAGCTTCCGCATGCTTTAGGAGAGAAATGTGAATGGTCAACTGGCAGTCGGCCAGTACCTCAGTGATGGTTGGCGAAGCTCTCAGGGCTGGAGTGGAGTAGACCCTGAACGCCCCCTCGTCGGCCTGGGGCGCGGGCTCTGCGGAGGCGAGGTCGAAGGCAGGATCGTCTTCGGCATCCTCCACCAGACCGTTGGAAAGGCTGGAGACTCGATTGGACAGGGGTTCGGTCAAGCCATCGGGTCTGTGAAACGAGAACAACTCTAACTTCTAGATGCTTCGTCTATGGCGATTTTTCCGGACGGCGTTTTGCGCCGCGATTCGCCGTCGACAATCGCTCTAACCACGGTCGCTTTAAAGACCGTGCTCCCTCCCACTTACTTGATAACTGAGCTTGGACTGATCTCCGGAGCCTCGACGGACTCTGCGCTCGGAGGCCTCGTCTTGATGGCTCCAACTGGCTCAGGTGGAGCCAACGCCAGCTTGTAGTTGTTCTTTTGGCGACTGCTGCTCAAACGGTCAAAGAGGGCCTGAATGCCGATGGTTGGACCTTCCACGGAAGAAAACACTTGCGTCGGCGTCACCGTTAGAGTCGACGACGGCTCAGACGGCTTAACTGCAAAATGAATGAGTGAAATATGTCGGAATATGTTACAAGATAGTTTTTAGCTCAACAGAACAGAAAACTACGAGGTCATGCAAGCTTTTAGCGTTTCTTCAGTACTGTTCGACCATCGCAGAGTGCTGAAATAAGCTAAAATATGACGTTGCTGTGTACAAGGCGTGCGAAAACCGACTGCATTTGAAGGTTGAGATGTGGCCTCCTCAGCATTTGTTAAAGAGAAACATTTCCCACCTTTTCCATGCAAAATGGGGCGGAACCGATTCCTCCAACCAGCCAATTCAGCTGGAGTCTTTCACCCACCTATGGTTTTAGGGGTGAAGATCATCACAGTGTCTCCCAACGTGGTCGTAAAGTCGAAGAACCCCGTCACCGTCTTAGTCACAATGTTGTTGCTGCTCCCGAACCCTCTCCACAGAGGGTAAGCGAACCCTTGCGGTGCAACCCCTTGGCCGGGAAGCACGGTGGGTATGTGTGGAGCAGCTGCCGGGTGCTGGAAAGCTTTTGTAGGCGACAGCACTGGAATTTGCAAAAAATAAAACACCACCGGCGACAAAGCGTGAGTTCGATATTGCAACGTGCACCCCTTTCCCTGCATGCAAGTCTACGTGCTACTTACAACGCCAAGAAATTGCATACTTATCCATTCAAGATGCGCCTGCATTCACGCAGCAATGGTTGACCACTCTCATGACGTGCAAACTTGCATGGGATTTTCCGCAAAAAAAAGAAATCGTGTCGTGAGAGGGAGAGTAAAGGACAGTGAAGGAAGGATGGAGAAGGAAGGAAAAAAGGATGTGTGCTTATGGTAGCAAAGCAGTGAAACGTGGGAGTGGAAAATATGGACGGGATTTTGTTCTTTTTTCATGGAGGATAGAAAAGACTCTTTGTATCCTCGCGGAAGAATGAATGTTCTCTCTGTGTTTCTCTTGCTCCTTTCGTCATCGTCATCACCTCTTAGTGCTGATTCGAACATTATCATGCAATTTGACAGCCAAAGGAAGGCAAAAAAAAAGAGCAGAAAAAGAGCTTTTGTGCAAACTTCCCAAAGAGATTGTACTTGTAGGTGCGCTCTGAGTCATGATGGTATCGACGCTCACTGACTGATCACACCCAAATATCAGGCGACGCACACAGACATGGAACAACTCTGACAGAATGTCCAAGGCATAGCACACAGATCTACGAAACTCGAAAAGGTCGCTACTACATACAGTCATATGTACACAGTGTGTGGGTGTCGTTTGCAGGTGGCTAAACTTATTATCACTAGTAGGAAATTCGCTCTTACTTTCTAGCGCCCCGTCTTGTCCGACAGTGAAGGTTTTGATGGCTGGGTGTTGGTGTTGGGCAGGGCTTTGCTGGATGGACGCAGTCAGGGAGGATGGGGACATGGAGGAGTGGAGGGGGGACGAGGACGAGTCAGCGGCGGTTGTGCCGTAGATGACCACGACCTCGTGACTGCTGCTGCTTACGCGCTCCAGAACGGATTCGTCGCTCGTCACGGACGATGAGGAAATACCTGCAAATGGGAAATAGAGAATTGTGCTTTTGCCACAGGTTTTTTTTAGCCCAACAGCTCATAGGTAGTGTACATCTCGCTGAACATCGGGTGCCAGCTCTTCACCGCATGCGCCAATATGATGTGATCACACTAAGGCCTTGCTGCAAAAATTTGCCGCACGTAATTCTCCAATCCAATATTTGTTATGACATTTTGTACCTCCCGTTACTTCTTCTACTTTGTCACCGTCGAGTGAGGAAACGGTGTCCGGACTCTCCACCAGATCACTGGCGGCACCTGAAATTTCTCCTTGGGTCATCATTTCAACTGTTTCCTCCTCCTTGTCTTCTACCTCCTGGATGGAAGGAGTAACGTTCACAGCGTCACTGACATTGTAGCAGTTGTTACAGCAGTTGCTACTCTCGTTCAAGGTGTTTTTGAGGCAGTCACTGTTATTGGTGGAGTTGATGCGTCTGAATTCCGACAGAAGGTGGAGGTTGCCCTCGTAATCCATGTACAAGTCGCCTTCAGTCGTCGGCTCCACACTGGAGTTCTCTTTGAGGATGTCTGAACCCTCTTTGTAATAGCTGATCCTGGTCTCGTAGAGCCAGAACGCGACCGCTGCAGTCGTGCCGACCATGAGGAACAAGTACAGGACAGCCTTGGCCCCCGAGCCCAGGCGGCAGCGGCTGCGCTTCGTCGGCACGGGTGGCAGTGGGGGAGGATGGGGAGGAGGGAGATGTGACCGGTGGGTCATGTCGGTGGAGCTGGTCCTACAACGTCCACAGAGCCTTGCATGCAAGCCTCAGAACAACTGCAGATTTTGTGTCACTGATGCAAGCAAAGCTTGAATGCAGACAAAGAAATCGATTCCCCCCCCTCACGGTGTGTGTTAGTGCCTGGTCCTTATTGAGATCGCTAGATTTTGTTTCACCAAAATTATTGTCACCGCGGTCACTTCATTACAACCTGCACACATCTCTCCCCACCCTAGTGGGTGTGCGTTGTTGCCAGCGTGAGCAGCGGGGGACTGAACTGACGCATTTTTCTCCGCGTGTCGTGTCCACGCGCGCGGGTGTATGTGCGTCAGTGAGATGCGTACAAGCTCTAAGCCTTCACCGGCGACAAAAGACTTCTCCTGTCATGAGAGACTTGAAGAAAAATCTCACACGAATTGTGAATCGATTGCCAATTAACCACCTCTTTTTTGCAATATTGCGGATTCTTTATTGGCAGTTACTCTTCTTGTCTATCATGCCAAGGCAAGTTTGTCAAGTCATCAGTGCTGAATTGTTTGATGCAGCACTCTGCGCTCATCACCCCCCTTGATACGTGTGTACACTTAGGGTACTCCCTCACGGGTATGTATATAAACAGCATCTGCACCCCAGGATACTGTACAGTGAACGACGCATGACCGGGTCACGATGGGTCTGAGCAACATGACCCCAAGCACGGTGATCAAATCAAGGGCGGAAAATGGCTCCTTTTCGACCAGAAACCAGAGTGGTTTAAACGTTTAGAAGCCATTTCTTGCAAATCCAGGGAGTGAGTGCAAATGCAGCGGCAGCAGTTTGCAGAGTTGAAACTGGTGAAGTTGCAAAGCAACCGTCAGCAATATTATTAGCTGACCTCGTCACTGCAACTTCTCGGTCGGCGTCTGCGTCGGATGTCAGTTTCACTTCCCATTTTACAGTCAATGTATACTGAAAAACCAAAACAATGAACTTGGTTCTGGGTGTTTCGGCCCATTCCACCTGCTGGCCTGTTTATCCTGTGGTCCAGGTAAGTATGGTCCTCTGTATATATCTATGATACATCCATATACGCATGTGTGTACTTATGTGTGCAAGTTTGCAGGCACTGCAAATCTGACAGCCATTTGTGTGGATGGATCAGGTAAGCAGCAAGTACATGAGTACACAGAGTGTACGTGACAGCGTGAGCGCAACCTCAGTGACCCCTGCCAATTTGTCCCAGAAGCTGCCAGACTTTGTGATCACCTGGAAAAGTACCCACAGTTTTCGTTGACATTTCTGGAGCAATGCCAGACTTTTTGCTTGCCTCTGCGGTCTGTCATTTAAATATGAACGTGCCAGCATCCAGCGGCCTGGTTTTGAGCTACGATTTGACAGCAATCCACGATCAAGCAACCAGGCCAAGGTATTTATATTATTGTGCACTTTGGAGCCCCTGCGAAAAATTCACCCCTGGCCCTTGCATCTCAAGCAAGACGGAGAAGGTTGGTAAGGCCTTATGCAACTTTTGCTCCGTTTACGACTGCCTCTCAGAATTGCATTTGGTTAGTTGCACTATCAGTCCACCATGGTGGATGATTTTTGGACACCCCCCAGGGGAGGCGATTTAATAAAGGTTTGCGGGTCATTTTTTCAAAGATGATCCAACAGGGATCCTGTGAGGATTTTAAACTTTATAGTTTTTTTGCGGACACAGGGAATGGAGTTCCCATTCTGAGGGGTGGCAGATTATTGACGTAAATACCATCTCTATGCGTCTTTAAGTCTATGTTGTAGCCACCAAGTACTGTGCAGCTGCAGTGGCATGAGTTGATTGTGACACTTCTTCACCTCATCATGCGGCTGAAACCTCCGTCTGGCAGTCAAAGCTTCCATCCCACTTTGACGTTACGGCTTCTATAAATTGCAAGAGGGTGTGTGGAGAGGCACGTGCGATACGTGTACCTACACTTTATGCACAGTATGGTCAAGAAAAACGCATTGTGCATGCGTTCAATCTATATCGTAGGCTCCACGCCTATTATATTACATAAGAAAGCCACAAGAACGCCCACGTTGCATGTGCATCCATCACACAGAAACTGATTGATTCAACGGTGCAGTTGAAAAATCCAATCACACACTGAAGAGTCCCTTTGTTCCTCTCAGACACAGAGGAGGACAAAAAGAACAATGTTTTCTTCTTTTATCCTTATCCCTGGCTGGACTGAGTGTAATCCATCATCAAGGGTGGGATGAAGAATCGGAGAAAAAGGGACTTTTTGATCGCATGTACAAGATGGCGGTGAAATTAGCAGGTGCGATGCAAAAAGTACAAAAAAGTCAGCTTCAAGAGCCTCAATTTGCTAAAGCTACAAGGGCTACTGTACGAGGACATGATCACACCAACCGCTCAGACGTGTGAGATCACGAGCAACGCAACGTTTTTGGAATGCTCTGTGGAGGAAGTGATTTTGCACCGAATATTTCCTATTCAATCGTGCCAACTTTCCCACAGGTGCGCAGTCAGGAGAGAAAAAGAAGGAAGAGTTTATGTAAGAAATCTTTGCTACGCAAGATCTTTGATAAGCAAGATCTTTAAAAAAAATCCACTTCTTTGTGTGTTACATCTTGCGTTAAGAAAACACTGTTCGACGCATTAGCATATACCTGCAGATGAATACAAGATTGTGCTCCAGCTAGTGATTAGCACGCCTTAAGCTGTTACTCTACACTCGCGCCGTGCAAAGAATGCACTAGGAGCGGTCATTACGACGACGTTTTGTATTGCTTACCATATAAAGCAGGAATAAAGAGATAAAGGGACACAGCAGAACGTTTTACATCTGACGACAGCGAGAAAAGTATGCTGCTTTAGACATGTTCGTAAAAAAATGGCTGACAACATCCAACAATTCCGCCCAAGAGTCGGGGTGTCTTTTGCTTTTGGAACGTACGTTCGTCCAAAACAGGAATCAAAATGAAGACTTGATTTTAGGCCTGCGGGTAAGACAGTGATAATATGCATCATCGTTCGAGATTAATCCCTTTTCTTATCTCCCCCGTTGGGTCCCTGTTGCCTGATCTCTTCGTTCTCTTCTTCCTCTTCGATGCTGGAGTCCGAGTCCTTGGGTATCGTTCGGTCCAGGATCTTGTTTATGTCTTCTGAATACTTCTTGTTCACGCTCGCAGAATCCCTCCTCCGGCGGTGACGCCAGAAGTACTTGTCCAGCCTGGTGAACCTCATTTTGAGCAGCCCCTTCCGTCTCTCCTTGATCTTTGCAGGGATCGTTCCAGACGTGGTGATAATGTTCCCGGTTCCGAGTAGCAGGAACACAGCCGCGAGTACTGAGATGTGCCAAGAGGCGTCGTCGCTGAAGCTCAGGACGTGAAGTGTGTGCGCGTTGTACAATTGGAAGAAGTAGCCCAAGTACAGGAAGGGCAACAAGAAGCCGAGACCTAGAGTAGCCGATTGAAAGAAAAGGGCCATTTCTTACATACGTTCTTAGGACATCGCTGCCTGTCTGTCTCTCTTTGTCTCTACCTTTCCACATCCAGGAGTGAAATCCATCTATGGTGATATCCATGTCCATGCGCTCACCGAGAGACCTCAGTCTGTAGAGGACCCCGCGCTGGTAGGTGAACTGCAGGTACTGCAGGAAGGCCACGTACACATTGAACCACATCAACTGAACCCTGATGCTCCTGTAGCACGGGCCGTCGGGCAAGATAAGCAGGACGCCGCCGGCAAACGTGGACACAAAATGGTGCAGGCGCCACCAGCCCTTGATTCTAGACCCATTCACCTTGAGGATGGACTCGCGGATGGTCAACGTGCAGTAGTACCACACGGTCAGGAAGTGGAAGAGCAGGTCCAGCACTCGATAGCCCAAGGAGAGGCAGAGGATGGCCAGCACGAAGGCAACCAGGTTGACGATGAGCTTGAATCGCTCGTACTTATCCTTGTAGTCGTACTTGGCCTTCTTGTCCAAGATGCTGACGTTGATATCGCCCAAGATGATCTTAAGATAGCGACCGGACTCGCGCGGGAGGCTGTCCTCCATTTGGCTAAGCTGAGCCTTTCTGCGCAGTATGTCTTTGTCCAGGTCGACCATCTCGCCCTTTTCCACGGCGTCCTTGGCGCGGACGCCAGACATCTGTCAGTGAGTGGGGAAGGGGGCAAACATGAAAGACATGACCAGACGCCAACATTTTCCTCTCCTTCCCAGCATACCTGAGCGCGGATGGCAGCCAGTCTGTAGCGCTGGTGCTTGACTCCGGCGATGCACTTCTTCTGTAGGGCGATGGTCTCGGCCAGCTGGGCCACGTAGCGCCCGTGCAATGCCTGCAGGTCCACATACTCTTTGGTCAGGTCGGCCCAGTCCTTCAGGGCCTGGGCCAGGTCCTCGTTCTCCATGTCGAGCGCGACTCTCTATGCAGTTAAACGAGTCGAGCGAGTCACATGTGGAGAGGAACACTCATTGCCCCCTGGCCGGACTGACTGACGGAGCGAGTGAGTGAGTGAGCGCAGGGTACAACTGAACCTTCATTCACGATAAACAAACATCTCTTCATCAGCTGGTTTTTTTTTCCACTCTTACTCGAACAGGATTTAGCAGACGATTCACGTCTTCCCGCCAGATGGCGCTCCGCATATTTTCCCTTCCTAGTGACAGCATTGGAGCGCCACCTGGCGGACAAAGTCGGAGGCTCTGGTGCAAACTTTTCTGTGGGCCGAGAACGCTTCTGGCATCAAGACGAATTCGGTCCCGAAAGTTTCCCGCGAATCGTGTCTTCCGAAGATATTCTGACCGAGCAGTGGGAATTCCCGACCTCGCAGAAGCAACTTTCTCCCCGGACTTTGATAAGTCAAGAAACCGAAGCTATGGACATCTGCGGTCCCATGGTGTAATGGTTAGCACTCTGGACTTTGAATCCAGCGATCCGAGTTCAAATCTCGGTGGGACCTCAAATTTGCCACTTTTTGGGGGACAAAACAAACGTTTGTACTTTTTCGGTTAAAAGGTACCTCTTTTCCTTAAGAGATAAGCGCAAAGGTCTGGAAAGAAGGGGTCTGATGGACGGTCAAGGAGGCCCCCAGTGCACATTCACTTTTGGAGCCTCCTAACAGGGCTGTTAGATTTCTTCTCCTTGCACAGGAAAAGCTTGATAAATGAGCTGAAATGAGCCATTACAACGAGGAGGGGAGAAAAGCCAAACATTTATTCTTCTACCCAGGGTTCGGGTCAGTCCCGAATCAGGCACCGTTGACCTCTGTGAAGAAATCGGGGTTTTTTTTTGGCCATCACACTTGCAACCTCATGAAGTGCAAAAGAAAAGGAGCCAACGAACAACCTTCACCTTCGAATGCTTGGAAGATTATTATAGGTTGCTTTTAGCTTAAAGCGTGAAGAAAGTAAGGGAGTGGGTACGAACTCCACAGCTCCTTGTTTTAAATCAACGAGTTCCCAGAGAGTAACTTTCCTTCCCTCCTTCTTATCAAAGATGAGACCTCAAAATCGATATCTATATCTATCTAGAATTGTTCAAGCTATGATTGGAAAGCTTGAACAATTCTAACTGAACCTTTTCTTATCCTCGTGTCATTTGCCGGACTTTGGGCGAGGCGAAAGAAAAAACCCAACCCAAGACCTCATTATCAGGGTGGTGCCAAAATCATCACTTGCCTTCCATATTCACCATTCACTCAGTTATTGAGTCAGTGCTGGCGTGGCCTTCATTCAAGGCCTCGTCTGCCCATATTCAAGCACGTGGTAGGAGGAAAACAGAAGCACCCAGCAAAAGAAAACACCCCAATCAAGATCGTCAACTGCAGAAAAATCTGCCCAATCACGCCGGCTAACAATGAGCAGCAGCCTTGACTTTGGGGCGTGCGCCCATTTTTTTTTCTCCGTCGTCCGTCCTTTTGGGCAAGCGAATGCGTCAATGGGTGATGAACAAAAACGGAAAAGAAATTTCAGAACTGAAGCCTTGAGAAGGAATTAAGAGAAAGGGTTCTTTTTTTTCCCCCTGCTTCTTCTTCTTGCTTGGCACGTGTTTAAAGAGCTGATGATGATTTCGCACATATTCCCGCCCATCCATACGCGTGGGTGGGTGGTGAGGCAACTTCACCCCCTCTGCTCTGACGATTTATTCATGACGCGCTTTTTTTTATTCGCAAACGTGTGCAAAATTTCTACTCCCAGCTGTCCTGTCTGCGCCTCTTCCTCTTTTTGCGACTTTGGCGACGGAAGTAGAACCTCCTGCTCACTTTGATGTTGTTGTTGTTGTTGCAGCTACTCTTTTGCCATTTCTCCCCTCGTCCGACTCTTCCGAGAAGTAGCAGTGAGACAAAACTGCCTCTTTTTCTCCCACTGCGCATGCATCTTCCCGGTTGAGGGGGTTTGTTCCGTTCTGTACCTACCTGGTACAGGTGTTGGAGGCCTTAATGCCCTTTCAGGCCTCTTCCTCGTTCTTCTTTGCGCTCCCAACGGCAAAATTGCAGCAGACGAAAAAGAGCATCTTTTTTAATTGCCGAGGAAAAGAATGGCTGCTAAGAAGCGGAAGAAAGAAGAACGGGTGAGGAAGCAGCAGCCAGATGGACTCCGTCCACGCCGACTGCTGTCACATGGGGAGCGACGCCAGTCAGGTGTAGAACTGGAAGGGCGAGTGGTCAACCACAATGTGTAGTCTCGTCGAGGCCTGGAGGATCGACCTCAACGCGAACGACGAGAAAGAAGAAGAGCAGCACAAAGGTGTGGACAGAGTGCGGCGCCGAGATCAGTGTACAAACCAAGTCGTCGACGGTGTTCTGAGACCAGACCCAATTCTGCCTCACCCTGTGCATGTCGATAATAAATTATTGCAGAGCTGCCTACAGCTCTGACCCTTATCTTCAAAGGTCATTGACGAACGCCCACATGGGGGTCTCAAGTCCCAAGTCTCACTTCACCGGGTCCATCCTGGGGAGCAAAAGACTCGGGTCTCTTTTTTTTTCGCCCAGAAATGCTCCTCTTTTGTGCGAAATGATGCTACGCATGACAAAGCCCCCTACACTGAAAAGCAAAGCTGTTCTTGAGGAAAAAGCACAGATAAGACGTTCATGGGCGCGTTATTGGCGGGGATAAACGCGGAAACAGCCGCACTCCTTCGTCTCCCTCTGCTTCTTTCTCACGCGCACAATCACATTCCCATCCCGCCCGCCCCGCCCGCCCACCTGCCCAAAGTTTTTGGGTGCCCCGAGTGGATATGGGAAATCGTGCGCTTTTTGAGCGCCGCTTCTGGATGTGTTGGCGTCGCCGGCGTCTCCTTATTCGCGACGCTTCCTTCACCAGAAGTGGGATTTCCTGGACACTCACAGGAAGTGTTCCGTGATCCGGTGGGTCATATATACAAATGGGGAGGCTCAAAAGGCTGCCCAAGACGCTGTCAGAGCTAGACGCTCCCATCTTCTGGAAGCAAGCGATGAGAGAAGAGCGCGCTCGGGTACACGGAGTAGACTAGTGAGAGGTTCTCCTCTGCGGCAACGTTTTTGTGCAGCTTCCTCAACATTTTTTTTGTCTGTTGCACGCGAAGTCGGATGATCTCAATGAGATGTCTGAAGTCAGCAATGAGGATGTTGTGGGCTTGACCAAGTTTGACGTCGTGGATGTCAAGCAGCGATGTGAATATATTGTTGGAGGGTTTTTTGCGACAAATGTTCAACGTTTCATGTCATGCGGTGGCCCAATGAACCTAAAGAGTTTGCTAAGTGACCTCTATAGACGTTGGTTTTTACATGTGTCTTTAAATGTTGACATTAGACAATGTCACAAGTGAAATAACGAATACAGTACAGTAGTTGCACCACAGATGAGACTGAACGACATTAATTGTGCAATCAAAAAGGCAGTAACTTAGGTCATATGAGCAAACAAAACTGAGACAACCTCCTTATGGCATAACATATAAATTACTATCTGAAGTGTGGATTGCGAGATTATGACGCTAAATGCCTTGTGGTGTAACCTGCAATTTTGTCTATTTTGCCAACTTTCTAAATGCCAGAAAGTGCTTGCATCAGCAGCTCGCGCAAGAAAATCGTCCTCACCTTTAGGTACTTCAACCGCTTGCACACTTGGGTGTGCCCGTTTCGGGACATTGCGGAATCTTGACCTGCCACGCCCACTTAAGAGACTTTCAGTTCAGTGCGAGGAACTTTCCAGGCGATCCAACCAGACGCTCGTTCAGAAATTTGTTTTGTCATTGTGTACAAGCGCGAAAGGTTGGGGAAAAAAGGACCACAACAAGGCCATCGACTTTGTAGACCATCGATCGGGATCTTGCTCAAGTTAAACATGGGCTACCATTGTGAGGCGTCCAGTTTGGAGTATCAGGTCGACCTCCCCGAATGTGCCAACTTCATCCAGATCTGTGGAGCATTGACAATGCACCAAGTTCCATTGCATTGTTGCTCAGGGTTGCCACACATGTAAGGATTTGACTATCGGAAAGCGCATGCGCCGGCGCAGCGCCAGGACGGCGCTGAACCCGGTAGTACACCTGATACATATGATTGCTCCATTCAGGCGTAGGAAGCCTCCCAACTCACCTGGAAGACAGAGAGAGAAAAAAAATGGTTACACACAATAAGAAGAGAAAAATGGGTCGCGCGCCTGCCTCAAAAGTGAATGTGATCATGAGGACTTTATGGGTGGGGGGAGGCAGACTGAGTCACTTGCATCTACCCAAAATATGGAGCGCAGGAACAGAAAGGAAAAAAAAAACAAAAGGTGGTAAATAGAGGAAGACTGAGAATTCTTCGCGTGGGTAGCAACGTTGCTCGGAGGGGGAAATGGAAGAAGAAGAATGAGTTGGTGTTGCTGTCGTTGCTGCCGCTGTTGTTGCTGTTGCTGTCGCTGCTGCCGCTGTTGTTGCTGCTGCCCCATAATTTCTGCATAGTCGCATATGGGCCATCATTCTCTAGAGAAATGGGCCACAAAAACAATGAGTCCATTTCACTCTGGTTTTTTTTCTTCTGAGAACGACGTTTGTTTTCCGTGAGATTCTTTTCGCATTTCCTGATCTTTGCTGCAATGAGAGACGTCCCACATTTGCAATAGGCCTGACAGTTGCTGTTGTTGTTGTTGTCACACAGGCAAAAAAAGGTCTGTTGCGAATTAGGAATGACAAACAAAGTGACCTTTTTGAGGTCAATGAGCCTCCAATGACGCTTTCGTGCAATTTTGGGCCAAAGATTTGTCTCAGCGCAAAAAGTCCGCGAAGCCGCAGGCCTTCGAAGAACAACGTCTCCTTGTCTCGGCTCCTGATGGACAACATGAACGAGGAAACAGGAATTTGATCAAAGATGGGAAAACCGCAAGCAAAACAGTTGGTGGCCAAAGTCTTTTTGGTAGAGTAGGCAAAGTCCGGCAACGACGACGAAAAAGTCGACTTCTTCACTGCTGCAGCCACTTCCACGACGGACGCCGCCGGCGCGCCGAACCCCGACTGCGCATGACCCGGACAGACCGGCGGAGTCGTTGTCACCGACGTTCTCGGTCTTGTTCTCTTTTTCCAGCTCTGCTTGTTTACTCAAAGTAAAGGCTTAGCATTGACCTTTTCAAAAGTGGTCACGAAATCGTGTACGAAATGTTAAAATCACGAGTCATTACCTTTGGTCATCTCTGCAAACCAATGCTCAAGTCACTTCCATCTCTATCACCCATACAAATTCGTCAAGACACTGAAAAAAGTATTTATAACGATGTGATTCGCTTGAATGACTCAGCGGTTATGCATATTTTTTCAAGTGTATAAGTCTTCAGCGCCCAAAAGGGCAGCAAGATAGTGCTGCACTGCACAGCAATGCCGCTGCACTGAGCAGTGTAGGTGGCAACTTTGGGGATTTTTTTTGTTGCTCTCTGCGAATCCAGCTGAGAGATGTCAACTCGGTTCAACAGCTCAATGACATCCCCAAAACTCGGTGCTCCAAGCTCAAGGGTGCTGGAAAAGATCCACACGGTTCTAGAGCTTATTTACTTTGTTTGTGTACGCCGAGAACCTCTGGCAACACTGAGAATCACTGAAATCACTGACTTACAAAAAACTTTGTACCCACCTTTAAGCATGCATAAATTGGCAAATGCAAATTCCCATGCAACACAACGAAAAATTCCATCCCCTCCCCCATTCTCACGCACACAGAAACACGCACAAATGTAAAAAAAAAAACAACACAGAAAAAAAACAAAAAAGTGAGACGAATAAAAGAGGCACGTGCTTCTCTCTCGCCCTACACTACAGGGTGGCTTAAGGAAACTCGTTTCCAAAATGCTCAGCAAATCTCCTTAGTCCACCCCGTACCAAGAACACAGGTTGCAAGTTTATGCGCGTGCGAGTAATTGGAGAAAAATCTCTCACAAATTGGTGGCGAAAATACCTGTGGCTGAACGACATTCATTCCTGGGAGGGGATTCCATAGTTGGCAAATGTTCTCTCATTTTTTTTTGCACAGGGTGACCTGGAGGTGTTGCCAATTTCAAACTCCCAGTTACACTGCCTACATCTCAGCACTTCTTTCTTCTCAGGGTCCCGGGGGCTCTTCAATGGTGTCCCATCAATCGGGGATTTTTCGCATGCTGTCGTTGGCGCCAAATTTGGGAAGTCATCGACGAAAGTTGTTGGACATTTTCCTCCACGCGGATCCAGAGATGAAGAAACAGAGCTGAGACTCTGTGATCAAGATTGAAACCGCTTGAAAAGAAGCCCAAGGTATGGCCAGAAGAA
>JAAUXU010020810.1_pt1 | contig 29288 bp, 19 predicted proteins | sample 7278151 | NCBI WGS metagenome assembly JAAUXU01 (sample SAMN14350113, study PRJNA611818) | marine sediment metagenome | isolation source: surface marine sediment (1.8m) | place: French Polynesia: Moorea | collected 2018-08
CCCCCCCCCCCCGCCCCCCCCCCCCCCCAGCGCCTGCGCCCAGCGTGCTCACAAACAGGGGGGGCCTCTTCAGTAGCGGCCGTAGCTGTCCCGAGAGGACCTAAAATGTGTCGTTGGCCAGTATGAGACTGAGCTGCTTATGGCAAGTGAATCAACTTTACCTTGACGGAGGTCTCGATCCATTTCTGGACCCAGCCGCCGCGGACTGCCTTCTGGAGAAGTGCACCTGTTCGTCGGCGTAGGTGCTGTCGACCGAGCTGCGCTGCATAGGAAGGCTGCGCTCAGACTTCTCTTTGATCTGGAGAATAAGGAATATGACCCGTTAAGTAGAAAAGGCACTCATCTGTATGCGTACAGCGCTCATGTACTACTGCAAAGCTCAACATATTAGCACTCACATTCTACAGTACTTATATTAACTGTAGCATATCACAGTATTCCAAGCCATCTCACGCCCTAGCGGATGTCGCCGTGCACGCACATACGCTTCAGCATCACGGTTAATAAGAAATCATCTCTGCATTAAGGCCGCATTTGCACGTGCGGACTTTACGTCTCATACATCGTTACCAAAGTCCTCCCGTGTAAACACGCCCTAAGCCTTATGGACACAAAGGTGAGTATAGTTTCCTTGTACCATTGGCAACAAGACCGAAGTTGAGGACTTTCTCTCAGTCCTCAACCGGATTCCGTGCATGACGAACGCGTAGTTTCCCAGGGTTTCTGGCAGGACAAAGACGATCCGGTCGGGGCCTTCGCCCCGGCAGTCAGGTGCACCGCAGAACAACCCGGAGCCTTCCCCTGATCCGGAGGAAGACGCGCGGACTGTCTCGATCACAGGTAGCAGACACGCCAGGATGGCATCAGCTACAGGTGGTGCATTGTTTGAATGAAAATAAGGATAACCATCTCCAGCACGCCGAGTCATTCAGTTCATGCTTATAAAGTACTGGTATGTACGGTACATAAAGTACTACACATACTGTACATGATAGGTACAATTATGCACAGTATAACATAATTATTGCATTGCATGCTCTACGTGACAGAGATGACAGAGCATGAACTTGCTTTGCTTTTGTACAAAAACACCTTGGTTATGTCGTGTGTGTGTACGTGTAGGTGTGCGAGTGTGAGCAGGTTAACTGCGAGACGTCAGATAGCTCAAAATTGTATGCTTAACAGGTACTTTAGAGCAGTGATTGAGCGCAAACACACTTTTAGGTCTACTTACCTTTGTAATTGGACCGGAGATGCTTTGTCTGGGCCCGCCGCTTCCGCCTACGACCGAGGACCCTGGGCTGGACTGTGCGCGCGACTTGAACGGCGTCATGCTCTGCGAGACGCCGCTGGCCAGGGTAAACTGCTCACGCAGCTCAACGTTCGTGCGACCCTTGGCTGGAAGAAGAGGCAAGAGCGGATGTCAAAGTAAAGCAGCGTTACGAAGCTGCACACACTTAAGATTCAACCTAGTTAATAACTATTACAGACGCAAAAGCTGCAACGAAATATTCATGCAGTTATCAATTGAAATCGTGTCCGACATCATGGTCTGCGTGCCGGGTGTGATGGAAGAAGTACTTGGTGACCAGACCTAAAAAACAATTGATTCTGTCACAACGCATGCAATCTGAGTTTCTGGGATAGCTAGAAGTACTTCAGTAGTATTGTACTATACTAAATACTGGCCATGCTGGAACAGAAATACTTAACACCATAACGAAATCTGTAGTTACTCTCGTTACTGAGTATAAACGCGAATGATTCAACCTAAAGACACAACAGAACAAACTTAGGATATGGAGGGGTAGAAGAAGGAACAAAGGAGGCAAGCCAGGATAGTAAGTAAACAGAGCACCCTAACAAAATCCACCCAAATGTCTTACAACTCTTTCTGCCGCTAGCTGAAGAGGGCTTGAATGGCCCGAGGGCTCCGCCAAAGCTTCCTTCAGGCACTCCGGCCCCGGGCAGCCGAATGATCTCCACCTGCATGCCGAAGGGGCACCACCACTCGTGCTCCTCGGGAGTGCCAAGGGTGGGAACGTCGTGGATCACGACTAGTATCAGGTAGGGAAGGAGGAAGAAGAGGGCGAGAGAGGAGAGATCGGTTAGTTTTCAAGTCTTAATATCACAGCCTCAGTTGCACGGTGGATTAATAATATAATACAGGTCGGCTTAGTCCTAGTAGGTCAACACACATTAATACACGAGGGGAAGTTTTGAGGTCAGGAGAGGTAGCTGGAGTTGTCATTCATCTTCTTCATCTTCTTCGTGGAAGTGATGGTGCTGGTCGTAGGTGAAAAGAGGCCAGAAAGATCGCTCTCCGGCCAGCTTTTTCCGCTTGGCGTGCGAGATCAACAGCTTCGTGAGCCGGGCGGCCTCCAGACGTGCGCTCTCCCGGACCGCGGGGTCCAGGTGATCTTTGTTTTTTTTTTTTGAGGAGGGAGGTTATTTTGCCACAAAAGCGACAAGAAGCGGTAAGTGTCTGTGTTCGTGTCATGTGTTTGCATATCCTCTTCTAATCTATCTGCACGTATCGATCAAGATAGACGGCTGACAAGATTTGATCACCTTGAACACGCTACTATCATGAAGAAAGTCACTAGACACACTACGCTGGATACCTTCGTGTATATGTAAATAAATAACCTTATTTTGTCTATGATGGACAATTGTAGACATATCTACTCACCTCTGCATGGATCGTTCTTCACAAGGAACTCATCCAGGGCGACCCAACCACCTCCAACTCTGACCATAACGGTGGAGCGCAAGATGCGCACCAAACGAAGCTTCTGAGATTCGCCAAACTGTAAGAAAGCAACAACAAAAGATCTGTTTGTGCCACTTTATCCGTGTCTGGAGAGCCACTGTGAACAAACACTCACCCGGTATTTGCCCTCTCCAACCTGGAAGACCTTGAACTTTTGTCTGCACGTGCACTGCGCCACCTGTCTGTTGATCTCATCGTCGATACGCTGGGTGTCGGTAAGCGGGGCACGCTCTTCCCAATCTGGACGCAGGGCGGCCATGAACTCGCGCCAGTCGATGTGGCCGTCACCGTGGTCGAACTTGTCGGCGACCGCGTTCATCTCCAGGCGGGAGGAGGGGAACTTGTTCTTTAGGATGCCCTCCACGAATTCGTCCCTGCGTCAAAACACATGTAAAGTTATTTTCTGATGAAGAAAAACTGCAAATGAGTCAGAAGTAATCAGGTCAAAGTTTGTATGGCACCTGGTGAGGTATCCGTCGACGTCTTCATCGAGTTTCCTGAAGAGGTCAGTCACCCTGGACTTCTTATTGTTGTGGTGCTTGAGGAACCTCTTTCTCCACTCGTCCCAGTTGAAGTTCTTAACTCTCTCAAGCTCCTGCAAGTAGTTCAGCTTGTCCTTGAGCCTGCGGTCGCGCTCCCAGGCCATCATCCACACGTGGCGCCATTTATCCCACAGGGCCTTGGCGCGAGGATTCTTGATGCCCTGCTGGTCGTGACTCACGCTTGCGCGGCTAATGATGAAGTATAATTAATTGCTTGACTCGCTCAATTAGTCTGCTCGTCAACTCACCTTCCCTTACGGTCGAATCTGGGTGCCCTCCTATCAGGTGTGGCTCTCTCGCCAGGGCTGACGCGGCTGTAAAGACACCATATATTAAACTCTCAACAATTCGCTCACCTAATGACTTATTTTACAAGCGAAAAAAGACAGAGACGTGAGGAAGGTCATTGATGAAGCAGCTTCAGATTTGTCACTCCACTTTCTCCCTTGTTAACTTACCTGCGGAGGTGTCAATTGCGAACACGAGTAATTTGTGTTCACGGTAAGAGGGATGGGATAGATATCATAGGTATAGGATTAAGGAGTAGAGTTAGGTTTAAGGTGCACTTAAGACAAGTAAAATCGTTGCAGTGATTAGTGCGCTGCAGTTAGTTTCCCAAAGATGTTTGTTCCCTATAGTATCGGTCCCTTTTGTGAGCTTTGTGAGCGGCCGTTAAGCGGGGTTCAAAATTATCGGTTTTAAGGCTCATACGGTATGTGGGTCATGCAGTTACAGAGCAAGTTGCTAACCTTGGTCTTCTTGAGCCAAAGATTTCATCTCTTTGGGGGTAGTAGCCGCTAAAAGATGGTGGAGAGGGAAAAACACAAAAATACTTTGTCAGTAACGGTGCAAAGTTAATATGTACTACATAATACTGTAGTTTGCTCGTCTTTTCTCGGGCTGGTATTAGGAAGTCACAACTACTCAAACAGTGCAATTAAGGACTAAAAAATACGAGTGTGCACGCAACTAAGGTACAATCTAAAAAGGTTAGTGGCGCTAGTTCAAAGGTAACGTCAAAAGTTGCCCGAAAAATCAAAAGAAATATGTTGTTATTGGTAAAAATGTGTGTGAAAATCAGGCACCTTTCATATAAGAAATCAAGCCATGGTTTAGGATAATCCCTGGAGGGTGAGTCTCGGTCCGGCCAATAACTGCTACAAAAAGGCACAGAAATATCCAGAGTTAGGACGACTAAATACATGTAGACATGACATTATCGTTGTTGTGAACTGTGCACTACACATACACGTATCGCATGTAGTATGTATGAATGTAATCATCCCAACTGACACCAGAAACATGATGCTCGTTCCAGTCTAACTACAACATGTAGACATTCGGTATTATGACTATCGGCACTAATGATGCACTCTACAATGCATGGGTGAAGAGGATAGGGGGGAGGTTTTTTGATGGTTGACTTAACACTAGAACATTTAAACAGTGTACATTAAGTGTATCATGAAGGTAGTAGATAAACTAAGTGGGAAAGTTACCGAAGAGACGGAGACAAGAAGGAAAAAGGAAGCTAACAGAAAATTCTGTGTGAGATCTAACACATCATACCTAGCCTTTTCTTTCACAGAAGTCTCAGCACTGAAATTAGGCATGCATTAAAAAGAGTTGGAGTTAGTGTGAGTAACTTCTTTCTTTTGCCAAAACAGCGGCAAGATACAAGTAGAAATTCCTAACTTGTTGTTAAGCTTAGTTGGTGTCAGGTTGTACTTGCTGAGGCTCAGAGTCAAAGTTCTCCAAGAACATTTTGAGATTTCTGTACCTTGGTCTACGAGAGGGGTCGGCGTCAGGCGACTGTTCTCTCGAATCTCGGCTAGGAAGAGGGGAAAAGAACAAAAATATGGAGATCAAACACACAAACTCCACACAAAAGAGCAAAAACACTTTTAAAAGTCGAGATGCTGGGTGCACGTGCGTCAAGAAACTAGGGCAGTCCCCTTGTGCATGAATGCAGTACAGACACGTCTAAAGTTGCAGTGACAAAGAAGTGCAGGATAGAGTTTGAACATACATGAATGAACAGTACTTGAAATGAAAATACGTACATATGCAAAAAAGTTGGATCGTGAAGAAAATCTGGGCTTTATGCACAGTGCTTTACTGTAACGTAATACATATTTACGTATACCGGTGTATACTGTACTGAGAGGCCGTCCTTACCCTGGAACCCTTCCACCGATTCTGGAAGTCCTCCTGCTCGAAGGCGCTGTGCTCTTGGGCCTCATTGGCTTGCAGACCGAGTCTATTTCAGGCTGTCGAGCGGAGAGGCCGTCCATGAAGTCCTGATGCTCGTTGATCAGCTGGCGGATCACTTCCAAGTCATCGGGCAGGGGTTCACGCTCGAGTTCGGTCAAAGTGTTCTCCTTGCCTAGTTCAAGCAAAACGTTTCCAATGAGACGCCACTCTACCATGAACCCATGATTGGCACTGTCATTGGTCACTTACCGATCAGCCACTGCATGAGCTCGTCAAGCAGCGCCAGGAGATCCTTGAGCTGCTTCAGATGCTCCTCCAGCTTGTCTCTGCGCTGGAGGGCCCAAGAAGCCACCTCGTCCCAGCGTGACTGAATAATGGTGATCCAGTGCTTGATCACGCTGACAGCATCCGGGTGACACTTGCCCAAGATCTCGCGGGCCAGGTCCAGAGTGCGATCTTTATCAACTTCCTTGGACTTCAGTTCCGAGAGAAACCTGCATGTGGAGAACGTTATAATTGATTGTTTAATAGGGTGTTTACTTCTAGGGAGAACCCTTGGATTGGTCTGACTCTGATCACGACTAGCAGTAAGACTTAAATAGTACTGATGTGCTTCCCTATAGAGATGTGTTCTGTTACCCCAAAGTTGGCAAGCACCGTATAACACCAATTTTACCTGTGTTGACTTCAGAGCTCTAAAGATCAAATCATATTATGCAAACCATACCTGGTGAGGAAATTTACATTGCATAAGGTCACAAATTTCATTGTATGCAGTAATGCCGTTCTTGTACCAGAGGAAAGTTGAAGCATCACTCAAAAAAATGGGCATGATATCAAAATTTTGACTAATGAAGAAAAATCTTATGTGGTGCAAATGTGTCAATGAAATCTTGAAAATGGAGTCTCACCATGCAAAACATATCCGCTAAATAAGTTCAACAATACTTTAATGCAAAAAGTGATACCACCATACCTTTCGTGATCCCTGAGCTGCCTTTGCACCTCCTCTTCGTCCTCCGGAAGGGGCCCAGAAAATCTCAGCTTCATCTCCGCATCGCTGAGCCACTCGAGGAGCATGTTGACGGACTTGTGCAACTCCTCCGCCTGTCTCAAGGCTTCCTCCAATCTCTTGGTCTTGTTCTTGCTGAGACCCCACACGCGCTCCCAACGGTCCGTCAACTGGCTGACCTGCTGTCGTATGCGAGCCGCGTCCTCGCGGTCAGCAGTAGCCAACAGCTCGTCTGCGGTGCGCTTCAGGCCCTCTACTTGTTCAGTTCTGCCTGTGAGTTCCTGCTCGAAGTTCTTGTGCTTCTCCACCAGGCCGATGACTGTATCCAGGTCTCCATGTACCGGAGTCTTGTCATCAAGCTCCAGTTCCATCTGACCGAGCCAGTCCATCAGGGCCTTCAGCGCGTCCTTAAATTGCCCAGAGAAGAGTAGGGCCTCCTCCAGCTTTCTCTGTTTCTCTACGCTCATGTTGCATACGCGCGTCCACTTCTCCTTTAGCTCCGTGAGCATCTGCTTTAGCGCCGACTCGTCCGGCTTGGGCGCCTTATCCTTGAGCGACTTGCCCGTGCGCATCGTCGAATCATACATGGGCTGCTTGGAAGAAAGTTCCTTTTGGAACTCTTTGTGCCGCTCGATCTCCTTCTTAATCTTTGCCGGGTCGTTGCGGCTCTGAGCAGCCAGTTCGCCAAGGTTGCTGGCGGCCTCATCCAGCCACCCGCAGAGGAAGGACCAAGAGTCGTGAAACTCCTTTGCCTCTTTGTAGCCGTAGTCGAGGGCTCGCGTGCGCTCAGCACTCTTGGAAACGACCTTCTCCCAGCGATGTTGCACGGAGACCAGCAAGTTCTTGATGAGAATGACGTCCTGCTTCTGTGAAAAGTACTTGAGGTGCGTGCCCTTCTTGTCCAGCGAAAGCATAGTCTCTCTTTGGGATGACACCTCGTTCTGGAACTCTTTGTGCTCTTCTATCTGGATCTTGACCGTATCGAGGACCCGAGATACAGGTTTGAGTCCAGCCAAGTGTTTCTCTGCGCCAGTCAACCAATCCACGAAGGCCTGCGGGCAATAAAAGAAGATTGAAACTGCTGCCGAGTGCATATACGTATATTCAATATCTTTTCTTACCTGAAGAGCCTCATGAAACTCGGTGGCCTCTTTAAGAGCAATCTCCAGCTTAATTTTCTTGTCGCCTGCCCTGGCAAGGATGTTGTCCCAGCGCGACTTAAGCGTCCTCAAGTTGTTCTGAAGGCCAGACGCCGCGCCGTCGCGGCTCTTCTTCAGGTAGTCGTTGCCTCTACCAAGCAGTGCCTCCACTTTCGGAGCAGTGGCCTCAAGCTCTCGGAACACCTCCATGAAACGCTCCAGCTGATCTCTGGCAGTCTCAGGGAGTCCGCCCACGGGTTTAGACTGTGACAACGCAGCATCCACGTCGCTAAGCCAGGCGAGCATGTCTTGGATCTCCTGGTTGAAGGCCTGAGCTTCTCTGAGAGCGTCTTCCAGTTCGACCTGCCTGGCCTCAGCCTTCGAAAGCAGATCATTCCATCGGGTGTTGAGCTCGTTTAGTTTGCCCTGGGTGTTAGAAGCTTCGCGGGAGCCCTTCTCGGCCTCGATGATCTGACGACCGGCATCGTTCAGTGTGTCCACTGAGCTCTGATGTGCTTGGATGTCATTGACCATAACCTAATCACAGAGGAAAAACAGAGTTTGAGAATAATAAGCATATCTACTGTCGGAGGACTGCTGCCATTGTTACCTTTAGTTTGGCGAGCTCCACCTCTATGACCTGTGGGTCGCCAAAAACAGGCTTGAGGGAGTCGAGCGTTTTGTCTAGAAATGAAAAAAATCATCCTTGACACAACCTATTTGTTTGTTCCTAATGTAGGAAGCACTCACCGGTCCTCTCAATCCATATGAGCAGCTCGTTTAGAGCGTGCTGGAATTGTCCCAGCCTAAGGAGTGCTTGCTCCAGCTCCTTTTGCCGGTTGTTGATGGCTTTGTTGAGGTCGTCCCACCGCCTGTTCACGTCCGCCAATGGTTCGCGAATGGCGCGGGACTGAGAAGGTGTAGCCTTCTCAGTCAGGTCGCTCGCTTGTCTGTAAGAGAGCATAGCAACGATCACCAAAGCGTTGCAGCTATATCTTAAAGCACCCAAAACGAACACAGCAAACAGTGATTTATGATGTTGGTTGTGCATCAACCAAAATTGATAAACTACACATAACTTATTGTGACTGAAATCACACTCTTCTCACGTTGAGCAGTATGTGCTCCGTGTGTAGTACGTAAGAACAATGTCTTAGTGAGAAAGTTGCAAGAAAGCACTGTACGTACTAGTTTGAATGTACTATAATCAGTGCATGCGAGCTTGCGTATTCCACCATTTTTGTAAAATAACAATGCATGAAAAGTTATGAAAAAATGCTGGCTATACCGTCATGCTGGTAGCAGCATCAACACTCACAATTCCCATAAACTTGCCTTTTCAGACTTCTGTTGAAGGGATGAATGAGAGGATGAATAAGAGAAGATCAGAATGATCGTCATTGATTAGATCTTTAAGTTTTGACGTCTCAATGTTACTCGCTTCTCACCTGTTTAATGCCTCGACCTTGATCATCCAGGGATCAACCTCATCTTTGAAGTCTTTGAGCTGTGAGATCTGCCTCTTGACCTGGTCAATGTCGGACCCAATGGCTCCCAGGTTGTCAAAGCGCCTCTCGGCCTTAGCCAAGAAGTCCAACAGAGCCTGAAAATGTTATGAATAGCCTGAGGCCTCAGCATTACGCATCATGGATTGCTGTATTACCTGCAGGGTCTCATGGAACTCCATGGCCTTCTCCATGGCATCGAGGAGATTCTGCTCCCTCTTGGCGTACATGGCAGTGATGTTTTCCCAGGCGTGATCGAGATCATCGATGTGACGACGCAGCTCAGGACGCTCGGCGTCGCCTACTAAGTTGATGAGATCCTTGCCAGTCTGCCGGCACTTGTCGACTCCAGGCCTGGTGCTGTCGATACCACGCTTGATGTTCTTCAGCACGGCCTTCTGAGCCTCGATAGCCTTGGGTTCCACAGCAGGGGGATCTTGCGAGTTGAGCTGCTCCTGAATCTCCCTTAGGGTGGCCATCACCTGTTGTAACTCGTCCCAGAACTTCTCTGCTAAAGCCAGAGCTTCCTCCAAGCTGTCGGAACGATCCTTGGTTGCTTTTTGGATCTGATCCCACAAGGAGTTGAGACGGTCGAGCTTCTTGCGGATGTCACGGATGGCAGGGTCGTTCTTATCTGGAGCCTTGCGAATAATGTCATCTGCAGCCTTCTTGACGGCATCAAAGGCGGTTTCCTTCTTGGCAAGATCATCCACGATAGCATTGTTATCGTCCATCTGCTCTCGGATCTTCTCCGGGTGGGCAGAGATGGGCTCAGCGTTGTTCACCTGATCGGCCGTGTCAGCGAGAGCACTTAGCATACCATCCAACTTGTCAGCAAACTGAGAGCACTCCTGCATGGCCTCTTCAAGGGCTTGCTGCCTCTCTCTCAGCCTCAGCTTAAGGTCATTGTAGCGTTGATTGTCAGTCTCAATCAGATCTTGCACTCGGTAGGCATCGTCTTCAGCCACAAGTCGGAGAAGAGCACCTCCGGTCTTATTTAGACGGTCCAGCACAGGCTTGTGATCCTGGACAGACTGTACGAGAGAACGGTTCAGCTCTTGTTGCTTGGCAATTTGATCGGAACGCATGCCCGGATTAAGTTGGTTGAGAACCTCACGCTCGATGTCATCAAGCCACTCATTGAGCTCTCCATGGGTCTCGTAAAAGTGTTCGGCCAATGGCAAGGCTTGCTCAAGGATGCCCAGACGATCATTGCTCAGCTTGATCACCGTCTCCATCGTCTCCTTAAGGTCATCCATCTTTTCGCGTAGCTGTTCTGTTTCGGAAGTTTGGGCACTCTCGCGGAGGACGCGCTTAGCATTGGCCAGTACATCACGGACCCGGCCCTTCTGAGAACTAATGTCGTCATTAAGAGCCTTGTGTTCTTTCAGTTGCACACGGATGACTTCAGGTTCTGAGGAAGGAGCATCAGCCTCACGGATCTGGTTCTCGACCTCGCGGAACCAATCGAGAAGCTCGTCGACGTCAGCCAACACCTCGGATGATCGCTGCTTTGACAGTGTGATGCGCTCCGAGCGTCTCTGAATTTGTTCGCAAATGGCGTCAAATCTGCGATTATCCCTCGTCACGAGATCTTCAATGGTACGAGCTCCATCTCCAGGAGACATCTGGCAAAGCTGTGGGCCGCTAAGATTGATCGAATCTAAAAGAGGTCTGTTATCAGAGACATCCTGCTCCAGACGTCTGATTTCCAACTCTTGATCTTCGAGGCTATACGTGTCAAGGCTTTGGAAGATGCCTTCGACACCAGTCATCCACTCGTTCAGTCGATTGTGATTCTGATGGAATGTCTGCACAAGAGGCAGCATTTCTTGAGCGTTGCGCAGCAGATCGGCTGCTTTGGTAGCCAGATCGTTGTACTTCCGCTGCAATGAGTCCAGCTTGTCCTTAAGCTGAATGGCCTCCTCATTGCTGATATTCTTCATCAGCTCGTTTCCATGGGCAAGCACCTGATCAACGTTGTTGCGGTGGGCCACAATCTCCTCCGTGACAGCATGCAGCTCTTCCATCTGTTCCATTAGTTTCTCCGTGAAGACAGACAACACCTTGTACTTGGCCAAACGCTTCTCCGTGCGCTCCATCCAGGAAAGAAGATCTTCATATGATAGAACAAGATTTCTGAGGCCAGCCATGGAGTCCTTCAGTAAGCGGGCAATGTCGTCTGATGCGTCGACAAGCGCAGCGTAGCGGTTCGTGAGTTCCTCTATTTTGTCGGTTAGACTGCGCGCGTCATCTTCTCCCACGACCTGCATGAGGGCAGTGGCTACGTCAGCCAAGTCGTCGAAGGATGGCCTCTTGGCCAGCACGTCAGTATGCAGCCTCTCGTGTTCGGTGATGCGTCGTTGGATCTGGTCTTCCTCAGTGGGAACTGTGTGCATATCCTTCACCCTCTTCTCGGTGACCGAAAGCCACTTCTCCAGGGGCCCAAGTTTGTCGTGGTATTCTCTAGCCATAGCCATGGCCTCCTCGAGCAACGTCATACGGTCGGCACACTTGCGGTTCAGGCCGGCATAGCGATCGTTCAAGTTGGCGAGGTCCGCCTCGATCTTGCGGCGCTCGCTTGCTTCGGTGGCGCTAGCGGCAATCTCTTTGCCCATACGATCGAGCGACTCAATGGCAGACTTGCGGTCTCCCAACAGCTTGGCGACAAATTTCTGCTCCTGCACCTGGGCGCGAATCACCTAAAACAAAACATTGTCATTTCGTTTCAGTTTCAGCTAAGCTGGAGTGGTAATCATAGTTTTTCTTTTCCTAAAAAACTTAAAAGCATGAACGCACTTCTGCATCCTGTCCAGGACTCAAATGTAGTAAATTTGAGACATGACTGTAAAGATTTTCTGTACCATACAGTTTTTAAGTGTTTGTATTTACCTTGTAGTCGGAAGAAGGGGGCTTCTGGTTGGCCAGCATGCCGTCCATCTCATCCATCCAGGCAAGTAGTCCATTAAGGGCCTCCTGAAATTTGCCCGACTGCAGCAAGCCCTTCTCCAGCTTGCGGTCTCTGTCGGCCACGCTCTGCTTCAAACCGTTCCACATTTCGTTCATCTTCTCCAAGTCCTTCTCAATTTGGCTGGTGTTAACGCCGGTGGCAGCACTCTGGATCAAACCCTGACCCTCACGATTTGTGCGCTCAACCTCTTTTGCCACGGCCTCAACTACGCGCCTCTGGAACTTACGGAATTCTTCCTGTTGTTGCTTAATGGACTCGATATCTCCACCTATCGCTCCAAACGATCGTTCTTCGTCTACCACGCTGCTAATGTCGGCCATGGTTTGATGGTAATTGTCGTAGAAGCCCTGCACTTTTGCAACCATTGCGTCGATGTCCTTCTCGCGGGCGTGAGCGCGCTGATCCAGGCGATCGACCTGACGACTGAGGTTGGAAAGAGAATCCTTGAGCTCTCTGCCAGCGAATCCTTGAGAAATAAGATCCTGAGCAGAACGTTCTGCATCTCCAATTTCGGCTTTCTTGCGCACCACACGGTCTATGAAGGAGTGAACCTCGTTCATCTGGCGGTGGAGCGTGTCCAGGTCACGGGCGACAGGACCCATTTTGTTTAGCTCATCGTCAAGCATGGCAATTGCGCCGTTCAAGTCCTTGACCCTGTCGTTGAATTCTGCCAGGGCAGCCCCAGCGTGTCTCAGATCGTCCGCCTTGCCTTCAAGCTGATCTCGCAGTGTCCCAAGCCTGTCACCAAGCTGGCCAACTGTGTCTCTAATGTTGCTTGCATCTGAACCCAGATGATCCGCATCATTGATAAGATCATCCCCAGCTCCGCGGACTTTTCCGTAAAGCTTGTCAAGGCCTCTGGCGTCATCTAGAAGTCCTTTAACTGCGTCGAGAGTCTTGGCATCTCTAGGCGCAGATTCCAGTGCTTTCAGTTTGTCTTCAACACGGCCAAGGCCATTGCCGAGATCGCGAACATCTTCATTGAAGTCCGCCAGTTTGGCAAGGATGTCAGAAATGGCAGCAGCTCTCTCGCTAATGGCAGCGTTCAGCACATCCCAACGCTCCTTGAGGATGGAGAGCTCTTCCTTCACCACGTGCTTGTCGACATCGCATGAATCTAAGAAGGTGGCTCCACTGGCAGTGGACCCCTCGAAGTCTGAGGCGTGTCTGTTGACGTCGTTTCTGAACGACTGCAACTCTTTCTCTTGGCGCTGAAGCTCCTGGCGCACGAAGCTAAGCGACGACATATGGGTCAGGGTGCGCTCGGCCTTCTCCAACCACGGAACGAAACGATCCAGCTGGGTTCCGTACTTTTTGCAATGTTCCATGGAAGTGTTGAGACGCCTCTGACGATCTTGGGCAGTTTTCTTGACCTTCTGCCAGGACTTGTCGATGGCCTCAAGTACACGCTCCTTGGCCTGGCGATCGGACTTTTTGGCACGAGCAACCACGTCGCGTCCGCGGTTCAGTAGCATTATTACCTCGTGTTCTTTGTCCATCACTTCGCGGTACAAGGGTTCGAAGTTGGCGACCTGAAAGGAATGCGAGCATGTTACTTAAGTGTAAAGCAATGAAAATTGTATATAATGCCTTTACTAACCTGTTGCTTCAAGACGTGTTTGTCAGCAGAGATGTCGATCTTGTCGGACAAGGCTCGCTCGAAGCCCCTCAGCATCTCTTCGATTTCGCCGCATGCATTGTCAAACAGCTTGCCTTCTCTAGCGGAGCTCTCCAGCTCGGCCAATGCATTGTCAAGTTTCTTCTGGCAATTGTTAAACTGTCTCTCGACTTGACCCAGCTTAGCCTTAATTTCAGCCTTGGAAGCAGGGTCGGTGAGAATGTCTTGGAGACGATCTCCAACTGTGGCCACTTCGGAGAGCAAAGGCCGCTGTCCATCCAAGTTTTGCGCAATTCCCTCCAGAGTGCGCATTTTTTGCTCTGGGTCGGCCTTGGAAGAAGCGACGTCATCCAAATCGTCGGACACCTTGGCCAAATTATCTTGCAACTTGTTAGTTAGGGCAAGGAAGTCTCTTGTCGGTCCAGAGAGCGCATCCAGGGCTCTCTCGCGATCCTCTAGCTGAGCGAGGAGATCGGCCCATTTGCGATTAATGCCATCCAATTTGTCCTCAATCTGCCTATCTGGTTGATTTTGCAGCAAGAGGTCGCCAATGTTATTAAATCTGTCCTTCTGAGGCTGCTTCTCAGCAAAATCCTCTCTCATAACCGCCAATTGTCCAAGTTGATTTTGAACCAACCTTGGGTCAGAGGCGATGGGACCTAGGACATTCATCATGCGGCCCTTGGAATTCAACCAGTGGCTAAGACTATCATGGAGATCATGGAAGTCCTTGAGCTCATCGAGCAAGTTTGCGCGGGCCTTACAGGCATCCTGAAGGTCCTTCCAGCGCTGGACTACTTCATCAAGAGCTTGCTCAAGCTCAGGAGCTCCTGGGGCATCACGGTTTTTCTTCAAAACGTCCTTGATGCCCACCTTGGTTTCATCCAAGAGAGGGTGATTCTCATACAATTGATCAAGAATTCCTCTGATTGATCTCAGCATCTTGTCTGAATCTTTCTTGTCTGCGGGAACAGTATCCCTCGGCAAAGCGCGTTCTTGCTTCTCTAGGAAGTTGTGGATCTGCCTGATGTTATCCAGGTGAATCTTGATCTCCTCCTTGCGATTGCCGATTTCACGATCCCGGTCTCCTAGCCTGATTCCGATCATGTCGTACCTGTTGTTGATCTCGGCCAGCTGTGCTTGTACCGGACTGGCATCCTGGAAGAGCGCTGGTGCTGCTGACTCGCGTCTCGAGGTCCCAGGAGTACCAGGGGCACCTTTGAGCACCGAAGATGGTCGTCTTGAACCCCCAAGAGCTGAGGGCGTAAGGGATGATTTCCTCGGGGAGACACTTGATCTTCTAGACGATCCATTCTCAAGGACTCCGGTACCTCGCAGGAAGGCATCGTACTGAGCGGCGATCTCGTTAAACTTATCGATATTCTTGGCGTAGGCCGAGTGCTCTTGTAACAGAGGCTTCAACTCATCAGCTTGGCGCTTGAGGATATCCAAGTCGAGAGCAACAGGCTCAAGACCCTCAATACGGCGTTCCATCTTGACAAGCCACCGAGTCACCTCCTCTCGCATGGCCTCGTATGCGTTAAGCGACTGCTTCCTCGCGCGGTTGAGACCCTGCCTCTCTCCAAGGAAGTCAGTGAGCTCGCGCCATTTCTCCTCCAGCTCGCGTAGGGTATCCTTGCACGGCCCGGTGTCGGTGACGTCCTTTTTGTTGATGAGCGCCTTGCCGAGGCGCAGGATGTCTTCGAACTCTGGCCTCTTGGCGTCCTTTCGCCGCGCAAGCTCGTCTACGCGTGCTGCACTCTCATCGGCGTCGAGGGAAAGCATCTCCCTCGACTCGAGGAGTTCCACCATGTCCACATACCACTCGTCGAAAGATTCGACGCGGGAAGTGAAATTCTCGAGTTCAGCGGAAACCTAAGTCAGAGCAAATTTGTACAATCTTGGTGTCAAAAAGTTTGTTTTTCTTTGAATCAGTAGAAGTAAATTTCTTTAAAAAATTGAGATAACCTCCTTCTTTAAAAAACAAAAAAACAATAAGAACATTCTTTGAGAAAAAAGTGATGGCATAGTAAACAGGTGGGAAGGGCCTGTGTGCCATTATTAGTTAAAAATTTCAATTTACCTCATCGAAGAGCGTCGCTCTCTGCTGAGTGGTTCTGGCCAAAGTTTCGAATTTCTTCTGCACCTCCTTGACCTTGGTCTCGATCTTCTTAGACTCGCGCACGTTCTTGGCGCTGTGCACAAATTCCTGTGCCGCCTGGGCCATCTTTCTTATGGAAGCTTCGTGGCTGTCGATGTCGGCCTGCAAGACCCGGACCTGGCGAATCTGCTCATCCAGGCGCTCCCTGATGAGGCTAGCGGGCTTCATGGCAACGCGCAGTCCACCGTCGGCCAAGTCGAGCCAAGAGGCCAAGTTCGCCAGGGCGTCCTGGACGCCCTGACTCTGGGCCAAAGCGCCGTCAAGCTCGGCGCACCTCGCCGCCATGGCGTCGGCCACGGCGTCGTATCTCTGCTGCAGTTCAGTCGGCGTCTGTTCCACGGCGCGACGCTCCTGCGGGCTGAGTCCTCCAGCGTCCTCTAGCGAGGCCAGCAGCGCCGCCGCCGCAGCCCTCGCGTCCTCGACCAGCTTTCGGTTGGCGATGATCTCGTTGTGGATGGCCTTGGCGCGGTTGAGCTGGTCCTCGACGACTCGTGGCTCGGCGCCGATAGGCTCGGCACATGCCTTGGACACGCGCGGCTCCACGTCCTTGAGCCAGCGGCGCGCTCGCTCGACGGCATCACCGTAATCCTTGGAGCGCTCACCGACGCGCGAGAAGCGGTCCGACAGGCGAGTGGCACGCGCCAGCAGCTCATGGTACGCCGAAGAAGCAGCGGTCACCTCCTCGGACACTTGGCTCTCTGTGGGCTTGAGGTGTGAGGCACGGAGTTTGACGCGATAGTCATTCAAAGCGGCAACATATTCTTTGGACAGATCGACAAACTTCTGTCCAGAGATAGTGAGGAACTTGAGGTCTGCGCCATGAGTCATGACATCGGCCACGAAGCTCTTGATGTCATCTGCGTTGCCGGAGAGCTTGTTTAAGTTGGCGAGTTGTCGCTCCTTCTCTTCCAGCACCCTGAAGGCCTTCTCGAGCCAAGTACGGAATCCAGACATCTCTCCGCGGAACTTAGCCAGTTCGTCCAGGGCCGACAGCATGCGACGGTACAACTTGTCAGAGTTGTCCGATACCGAGTTGTACCTTGGGGGGAAAAATGATGTATTTACACTACACAAATTCTTGTGCACACCACAGGCAGTAGCAGCACACAGAAGGTTCAATGAAGTATGTACCTCTCTTTCAATCGCTTCCCCTCATTCTGGAGTTGCGAGAGTTCCGCCGAGCTGAGTACGTCAGAACCGTGTTCCACCAGCTCCACAATCATGTCCAGGGTGTTGTTAACGGGACGGTTGTGTTCATCCACGTCGTCTCTGATCACCTTAAATAGCACAATCGAGTGCCAAGTTGTTCCTCATGTGACGACACGGGTAGTTACTATACCTTCATGGCTTTGATCTGTCCCTTGAGGTTGTCGACCTGCTCACTGAGCATTTCTTGGCCAGCGATCTCGCGCTCAACCTTGTCCAGCCATGCGTTGAGGTCGTCCAAGTTCTCGCCAGCTTGACGGAACTTCTCTTGGACCGCTTGCTATAAAGGTTTACGATAAAAAATTAGACAAACACATCATGATGTTTGATAATATCATGCATGAAATGTACGAAACAGGTTATTAAAGCACATCGATATACGAGTAATATGCGGCGGCAAAATTATGTAGGGCGGCGAGCAGCATTAAGTATACTCTTGAAATGGCACGTAAAAATATTTTTGGAAAAAATAAATAAATAAGGAACAAAAATATGACGTCGGCGCAAGCTGCAGCAGCGAAGGTCAGAGCAGGCGGGGTTCGAACAGTCCGTCCAATGAAGTATCGAAGGAGGAGAAAACGCTGAAAACTACAAATCATATAAAATCTAACAGCTGATATATTCTATCCTACAGAGTGCAACTGAAACTCAATAGGACATTTGAGGCTGAAAAAAAAACAATTTAGGTACTTATTATACTGCACCACGTTAGTGTTGGTCAGTTGTCCCAGCACCAATGGTTATTCTACTCTCCATAGCGAACACAGCTATAGAATCTATTGCTTTGTTAGTAAGGTGTAGAAAAGCATTGCTGCTAGCCACGGTTTGTGCCGTTAATTGTTCTAAGCATGAAACAGTGATTAAGCAGGGAAGGCTCCACCATGCTCTGAATTCCCTCCCGGCCATGCAACAAACGTTACCATGGCGTCATTGGTCAGCAGGAGGCCCAGCGATCTGGCCTCCAAGAGGTTCAATGCTCCAGCATAGAGGCCGGTGTTGCCGTCGATCTCGCCGGTCCTGAGAGCCTCCAGCGTACTAATGTAGCGGTTGGACTTGCGGTTCTTCACTATCGTTTTCTGGTGGTCGATGAGCTTGAACTCGATTGCTTCTCTCAGCGTAATCTCTCGATCAAATCCTGGCATTCTAAGCATTCCGCTGTGAGGCTGATACATGCCGAAATCCAAAGCCTCGATGAGGCTGACGAGCTTGATCTCACGCACGATCATCTCAAAATCAATGGCCTCTCGGATCGACAAGTACTTGCCGGTGGTCGTGTTCATTACTCTTCCTTCTTTGAGGATCTTCTTGCGGGAAGCTTCTGACAAGCTGCAGTATTTGCGCTTCCATGTATCCTTCACCAAAGCTGACTTCTTGTCAATGTATTTTCTGTACACAGCTTCCTCGAGAGTCATCTTCTTGTTCTCCTCATGGATAGAAGTGAACATTCCGGTCTCGGTGTTCAGCTGCTGGCGCTCAATCGCTTCCCAAAAGGTGATGCACTCGAATGGAGACCCTTCACGCTCAACCATGAAGATTAGGTTGTCTTCAAAGGCTTCTGCTAATGACAACTCTCGGCTTTTGTCGACGTCGGTGAACATGCCTGTTTTCTTGTCAATGACCCTGGAGTCTACAGCCTCCAGAAGATTCATCTTGGCGCCAGTAGACGTGTTCAGCACTTCTGCAGAGCGGAAGTCTATCAGTCCAATTTTCAGCGCCTGGTGAATCGTGATCTGCTGCTGGCTGACGACATCCATAAAGGTGTTGGATACCCTGTTGTAAACCCCGTTCTCAAAAGTTTCTTGGAGACTGAATGTGACGTCACTGAGTTCTAAGTCCGGAGAGGCCATGGGCTCTGGAAAGACTGCCACCAATCCATCCCTGGCAGCATCAAGAATGAAATGCTTCTCCTTAGTGGTCAGCACAGTGTACTCACAAGTCTGACCATCCAGGTAGCCCTGGTCAAGTGCTTCTTTTAAAGTATTCTGCTTGTTTGAAGAAACGTCAAAGATTATATCGTTTCCATTGATCCAATCTTCACTCACTGCCTGCTCCAGGGTGAGGGTTTCAGCATTTGTATCTCCACGACTGTGTCTACTGAAGCGACGATTAGTGGAGTCAAAGCAATTCTGAAATGCGTCACAGAGGGAGATCTGAGGAGCTTGAACATCAAATTGAACCAGCTCTTCTTTCTGTCGAAAATCGGTGATGAGAAGGCCCAGCTTGATGGCTTCTCCGATGCTGATAGACTGGCCGTTGGAAGGATTGGTGAAAGTGCCGGCACAGAAGTCTACCAGACCCTTGCTCACAGCCTCATCCACGAAGATCTTGATCTGCTGATTTACCTGTTCAGCCTTGCTGTCGCCTACCTCACTAGCAATACCTCTCAGTTTCGCCTCATAAATGGACATTGTTTCGCCTGTTGCCAGATTTCTGACCTCCTTAAGGCTGGACAGTGCATAGCCAGCCTTGACGTTGACGATCTTTGTGGTCACTGTGTGATGAGCAGTCATGGTTTCCATCAACTCCTCATTGTCAAAGTTGCGGTCGATCTCAATGGTCATCTCGGACCTGTAACTGTCATGACCTGTTCCGGATGAGCTGCTCTTACTACTTTCCTCAGATGAAGAAGTAGATGATGGAGAAGACTCTTTGCGCCTCCTACGAAGTGAAGATGATCTAGAGCGAGATAGTGGCGATTCTTTAATGGGCGACCCTGGCTTTGAAGAAGATCTGGAAGATCCAGACTTAGTTGGGGATCTTGTGCCAAGAGTAGTAGGTCTCTCTTTCTTGGGCGATGGGGTTTTGATTGGCTCCTTCTTTGGGGATTTCGAAGTCTTTTTACTAACTTCTCCATTCTTCGTAGATTTCTGTTTCTTGACTCGTACGGCAGGAGATTCTCTGCTACATGAACTGCTTGGTCTAGGAGAAATTACCGACTCTTTCGCCGGTGACCCTGAAGAGGATCGGGGTGATCCATTTTCGCTGTCCAATGACTTTGATGTTGGCTTCTTCTCAGCAGAAACCTCCTTGGGCGGAGAAGTCGACGGACTCTTTTTAATGGGAGGGGACATTGTTTCATCCTTCGGCACCACTTTCTTGGGAGATGAAGATGCCGACTTGTTCTGAGAAGCTTGAGTAGGTCTCTCAGATTTTACAGGAGAACCTTTGGGCGATGTGCTTGTCTCCTTTGTTGGCGTGGTCTTGGTCGGTGAAGATGGCCTAGCTTTTGAAGGAGAAGGAGTACTTGAACCTGCGGATCTCGGCCTTGAGCTTGCCTGTGAAGAGGATCTGGTCGTGGTGCTACTGCTCGTTCTCGTAATGTTCTGTTGCTGATCTTTCATACGAATAAACTCTTCAACCTCTTCCTGGCTGACGATTCCCCTGGCGACAGCTTCTTCAGATGGAAGCTCTTCTCCAGTGCTTGGATCTGTGATGAGGACTACGGTGCTCTCAACCTTAGAATCAGTGGTGACTTCCTCCTTGTAAAGTTTGGCGGTCTCTTCAGTGACCAGACCGCGCTTGACAGCCTCATCCAGTGTTACCTCTTCACCAGTGCCAGGAACTTCCACCATGAAGGAAGAGATCTTGGTCGTGGTGACTCCACTCTGAACAATCCTAGCATGAATTGCCCCTCCCCTGAGGCTACCAGCAGGTTCCACACTAAACGACTGAATCCCAGCCGCAGAAGGACTTACATTGGGTGCGCCCATAAATGTTATGTATCCATATTTTATGGCATCTACGATGTTATGCTTCCTGCCCTTCTCAGTTGTGTACTCTCCAGAGTTCTTGTTGATCAAGCCAGAACGAATGGCCTCAAGGATGTTGACAGGGGGATTGTCCTTCTTCGTATTTTTGACCATGATGTCAAAAGGTCTCAATTTGCCCTCCTGCAAGGCTTGTAGTAAATCACCAGGGGTCAGATCCGGATGCACCTCAAAGGCTCCAGACTCTTTTCTGAACCTCACCTTGTCATGTATTTTGATAAAGTCGTCCTCAGGAGAAACCAGTGAACTTTTTGATGATGACTTCTTCCCAATGGTTCTCACATGCTTGACCCTTCCGGTCCTGATTGCTTGCTGCATTGTCAAAGTTCTTCTGCCATCAGTGAAGTTGCCACATTCATCTAGGATACCCTTTTCGAAAGCCTTCTGCAAAGACACTGGTGGTTCATCGTCTTCTGCGGCAACAACCGAGGCGGATTTGGCGTCAATGAGGCCCTGGTCAAGGCACTGCTTGAACGTCAGTTGGGACTCAGCAGTCCTGAAAATGCCTTTTGAGCCATCAAACAGTTGCTTATCGATGGCCTCCTTGAGCGTGAAAGGAACGTCAATTTCACTCATCTTTGGAAGTGTCTGTTTGGATGCGGCTTGGAAAGATCCGTTCTTGGTCGTCTCCACTGCAATTGGCACATGTCTGGACGAGCTGGCTGTACTGACAGATTCTGAGGTCTTGGAGGTAGCAGAGTAGTAGCTCGACAAGACTTCTTCTCGAGTGGCCAAGTACTCTTCTTTGTCCTCAAATGTTGTATCCATGGAATTCTTCTTGCTCTTTGTAGGACTTGAAAGCCTCTTGGATGGTGAGGACCCCGCACTCCCTACGCTAGAGGAAGAGGTCTTTCTGGAGGCGCTAGAAGCTGTCGAGTCCTTTCTAGTAGACTTGTCCGGAGATCCAGCCCGGGAAGACTCAGTCGAGGAGTGTCCCTTAACCACTGAAGATCTCTGGCTTGAATATTTTAACTCTGAAGCAGCCACAGACGAGGACTTCAAAACTGTCGACGAGGAACTCATCTTGACTAGTCCGAGGTTGACGGCCTCGTCAACCAGGAGCTGTTTGCCAGTCTCAGGGTGAGTAAAGAGTCCCGAGTCCCTATCAATCAATCCTCGCTCTATGGCATCTTCAAACGTGATCGTACCACTTTCTCCAGCATCGGATGACGACACTTTAATGTATCTCTTCACTGTCTCCGTCACCGTCGCAGTTGTTACAGTGATGCTGAGCAAAGACTTGAGCACCGCGGCCCCCATGGGCGAGATCAAACCCTTCTGCAGTGCCTTCTCGAGTGGTATGGTGCTCCCCTGGTCAATGACCAGTCCGGAGTTGGGATCTATTTTGCCGTCAGTCACAGCCTCCAGAAGATTCATCTCCTTGCCATTGCTGTCTTTTATTCCAACCTTCTTTCTTAGCATCTCAAGCAACTGTGACTGGATCAGTCCTTTGTCAGCAGCCTCCGAGAAGGTCAGGTTTTGTCCTGTCTTTTTGTCCACAATTTTGTCTTTGACAATGGTGGCATTGTCCAAAGCTGTGTTGAAGCTCATATAGTCTTCACTCAATTGGTCTTTGATACCTTCAATGTCGAATATTGACTTTTGAGCGACAGTGGTCAAATTGCCTCTTTTCACTGCCTCGGCCAGTGGAATGGTCTCTGAACCTTCGTGAAAATTTGCCCCTTTCTCACTGGTGCTTATAACTCCGCGGGCGATTGCCTCCCCAAGAGTCACCAGCTCGTTCTTAGACACGTCCCGAATAGACTTAAGCTCTGTGTCGATGACTCCCTGAGCAACAGCTTCGAGGAGACTGAGTCTCTCACCAGTTACTGGATCTTTTATTTGTCCAATCTCCTTGTCCAGCAAATCAGCATCGTCGCACTCCTTGATAGTGAGAGGATTGTACAGGAAGTTCTTCTTGAGAGCCTCAGTCAAAGGGATCTCGCCCTTGGTCGACTTGTACTTCCCTGTCTTCTCATCAACCAGATTGATGTCAAGAGCGTCCTGGAGTCCAATCTTGTATCTTTTCTTAGGATCAAACACTTCTAAATGGTCGGGGTTGAGGATTCCCCTTTTGATGGCTTCGGAGATCTCAACGCATTGGCCAGAAAATCTATCGACAACTTTTCCAGACTTGGCCTCAACCAGGCCCATCTTGAGAGCATCGCTTAGTGAGATCCCATGAGTCTTTTCCGTGTCTTCCTGGCCACTACGAATATATCCTTTGGCTAGGGCATCCTTCAGCGCCACATTTCTGCCGTGATGGCGCAATATGCCACTCTTTGGCGCAAGTGCGCCGGAGCGAAGGACGGCCGCGAGGGTTGGCGCCGTTGGCGCCGAGCTTTTCGAAGTCATGGTCTTGATCACCTCCTCAAAATCTCTTCTTACCTTACGCTGTAGTTGTTGCTGGCCATCGACGTCAAGGTCAAAGAGACCTCTGTCAATAGCCTGAAGCAAGGTCAGCTGCCTCCGATACTCCGGATCCTCGGGGTCTGGGACTCCACAGTCCGGAGACAACAGAGCCTCAGCTAGTCTGGGATCGATCAGACCCTGAGCGGCGGCTTCTTCCAGGCTCAGCCGGACTCCGGAATCAAGTATGAGTTCTCCGGTCGAGGAGTGTAGGAGGCCTGACTCGAGGGCTTCGGTCAGAGTCACCTGGTTACCTGAGGTCGGGTCGGTCACGCAGGGTCCAGCGAGGAGGAGTAGGAGGCTGGGAGGTTCTTCTTCGATGTCCTGGAGTTGCCAAGGAAAGGAAGACGGAGCGTCAAGGCTGTCAAAGGTTTCTTCAGCGGAGCTCCTGAAATGTGAGGATCAATATTGAAGTCTCAGCTCGCACAAAAAGCTACGACCATAGTGATGAAAATACGCAAGCTTGCAAATAAGCCCTGGACTGATCAGGTCGAACATTGCAGCGCGGATTGATTTCACCTCTTAAATAAAGATGGCCAAATGCAGATTAACTTGCATCCGCCACATTTGGGCAGCAGATCTGATAGACGTTTTTTATTTTTTTTGCCTGGAGATTGACAGGGGTGTCCTGCGTCTTTCTCCAGCGGCAGATTAATGCCTACTGACCCTTATAAGGCTCTCCACGCATATTTTGGTCAGAAAGACGTGGGCGGAAGAACATTGTAGAAGGACGCAAGTTGACGAATTCATCCGAGCACTTTTTTTCACCAATATATTATCCTTGCGGAAGTTTTACTGGGCCTATTTTGTTTTCTTTCATAATTGGAAAGTCAAAATTTACATAAAAAGTTTGCATGATCTCATCTCGACTGCCTTCATGACTTCAGCTGGACGTGGGCGCAGAGTGAGTCAAGCAAAGTTTTAGGGAGAAAAAAAAGCAAGAGGTCACCTGGACCTGCTTCTTTTTTGCATATACCTATATAGAGCGTACATGAGTACACACGTCAGCAAAAATCCTTCGCCAACATTCCCATTTCTCCCCGGGCTTTTTTGCGGCTCACACGACTTTGCAGAAACAAAAAAAACAGGCGGAAGAAGACGGTTCTGTGTGGCCCACAGGACCCCCTACTGAGAAGAGCAAAAACCAGTATTACTAACAGAGCACAGCCGGGCAATAAAGATGGAGAATCACATGATGCCTTCTTATTATTATTATTGGGCTCTCTTTGGCCATGAGGAAGTGATTCCCTTCTCACTCTATTCTGATGGGGCGTGTGCGATAAGCAAGAGTTTTTCAATCGAGGATGAGTTAGCAGAGTGCGCGCGCGCGCGCGCGTGCCAAGATGATAACGCTGAATCACTTCCGACAAAGGCGTGACCTAAGCAGACAAAAATTTGATGAAGTTCAACTCCCTTAAAAGAAGAAGAAGAAAAGAAATACCCACCCCCCACCCCGCCCTTGGATGGACAAATGCATTTGGCAAATTATAGACTACTAATGCACCGTGCGACGGAGGAAGAGGAACCAACAAAAAAGGGTTGCAGCTAATCTTTTTTTGCTCATTTGGTTGGACATTAAAGGCCCGGCCTTTTTATGGCAATGCAATGAATAATGGCAGCAGACACGCGCGCACATTTCGCCAATTGTTGGCTGGAGCACTGGGGAAGGATGGAGTTGGACGTTTGGGCGCCCATCTTCGAGCCCGCCCCAAAAGAAGGCTTGAAATAGCCCCAACCAAGCAACCCTAACTGACCTTGGCTAATGTAGTTAACTTTGTGGCAGGTGATCCACTCAATCATGCTCAAGTTTTGTGTGCCACTCTTATGAATTATTCCTGCGTAGGTCTGCGTAATTAAGGATGCAACAGGTGCACAAAAGCTCGCAGGTTCCTTCATTCGTGGCCCCCCCCACGCAGGAAGGCGGGCGGGGTCACGCACTGAGGAAGAAAAAGAAAGAAAAAGCAGCCCACGTATATGATAAAATTATGCGGGGGGGGGGGACTGAGGACGAAAACATTTGAATATTTGGGCGTTTCGCCAATTTGCGCATCATCCATTCATCCGGAGTGGCAAAAAGGAAGAAGAAAAAAGACGCATCTGTGAAGCAACTTTTAGGCTCCTTTTCAACATATCAATTTAGGCCTCCCTCATTTTTTCTGAGTGACATGAGTGCAGGCCCTTCAGGGCCACGACCCCTTTATCTCGCCAGTTAGCACCTTTCCTCGGCAGGTTGTTCCTTGTTCTTCCTTTCGCAAAGGCCATGGGCGTCTTTACGGCCATTTGCAAACGATTGCCAACCGTAAAAAGGAGGGGGGAGGCAAAGAAAAAAGTCCCCCATTTATACAGGGTAACTCGCAGGGGAAAAAAATCATGCAAGGTTGCAGTCGAGAGCAGCAGACATCGAAACTAAAGAGCGAAATCATTGAGCTATGAAAGACGTCGGGAGTGAGCGGACCCATTGCAGCAGTGCCGAGGTCTCTCAGGCCCCCCTACGTGGCATACTGTGCTTGGGCGGCCTCGTTCTGGGCCATGAGGCCCCAAAAGGCAAGAGACGCAAGTTCTGGAGGAGCTCCAATTTGCACCATTGCATTGTCGAGTTGTTTCAGCAGTTTCCAGTCATGCGTCGCTTCTCCATTCAGTGTGACAGCTGCAGTTTCTTCCTCCTTCGATTCTTTACGCATGTGTTCCGTTGCTCTATGGTGAAATGCACACGTGGGCCGGCCTTCCTGACTGCCTGCCAGCCTGCATTTTGCACACCGTCTGAAGGCCTATTTTGCAACAACGACACTCCTTTAGGAGAGATTAACAGAATCATTGATTCAGCCAAATTCAGTCTTCACACAAAGGGTTGGACGTAGCTTTTCCTAACTTTCTTCTGTCCCATGCACTTGGACTGCCTGTGATTAGTTATTCGAGTCGCCGCCAGGGGTGTGACTGTAAAGATCTTGGCCAAAGAACTCTGTCTTTGCTGTCTTTACGACGCCAGTAAAATACATCTTTCCCCCATTGTCTAAAGGGGGGAAAGTGTGTGCATTTGCCATAAAGTTGATCGGCCCACGTAAGGTCTGACACATGTGCTGGCACTAAATATATGGCCAGAGAACCATAGACACACGCGCACGCACAGGTGTCATCGCTATTTTGGTCTCCTTTACTACTCTATGGAAATATGTACACAGGGGTGAGGTTGAAGCCTCCTACGAGCGTGCTGAGAGCGGGCGAGCGAGATGCCATCATAAATTCGGGAATGGGCATCTCTAATGCCTTGTTTGGACACACACATACACACACATGTAGAGTTATCTCCAGACATGCATGTAACAGAAATCCTACACACACGAAGGAAGATATGCGAAGCACAACATCATGCACATTACTTGACATAAGCCCACGTGTACAGTGTGGGCCCAAATAAACCGTTGTCAAGACAAAGAGGGCCTTGGTGTAAAGCTTGCAGAACAACCTTATGCCCGGCAATGCTTTTTGCTCACTCACACTGCGTGCCAGCGTGGCTGCCCGGCCTGTGGGGCATCATTGCACTTTCTACCTGACGCCTGAATTGCACAGCAATCGTATCCGCAGATAGACAGCGCCAGCGCCTTCCGTAACACCTGTGCACAAAGAATGACCACGCCAGGTCAGATTTCCTCTTTCTTCCTTCCCCAGTGCGTGTGAAATTGCGCGCACTGCAGTAACTCAGCCTCTCCCCAGATAAAAGTACTCAAATAACTCCAGGTGTCCATGGATGACGTCACACAGTTTTCTTTGAGACTCTTTTTTTCCCTCACCACCCCGTTTGGAACGCGCACTGGCGCGCGCGCGCGCTGGTGTGTGTACGTGTGCGGATGATTCAACCCCCGTCAAAAACAGGTGTGTGTGTGCGTGCCTGCCTGCCCGTGTGTGTGCATGATTGAAAAAAGATATATGGACGCTTCTGCCGCATACGTTAATCTTTCCTTTCCCGATTTTTACCCCCTTCCCGCCATCTTTGGCAAAGCCTCTAGGGGCTGATGCTTGGAAATGATTCATTTAGGCCTCACTTCTTAAGTTATGGGGGCTAAAAAGTTATGAGCTGAAGGCTAATGAACTAAGCACTCATTTCTGCGGGCTCACCGACGCTTACGCCTTACTTCGATTCTCCCAGAACAGACGTGAACTTCACGTCTGGTCGAGTAACTTCCTCGTCTGGTCGAGTATCTGCGGCTCATCCATACACGAGCAAGACCAGAGAAAATCCAGGTGTAAGAAATATTTCAAACGTTCCTTCCACATGCTGAAGCTTCCATTCCCAGTGAGAGAAGAATGATTTTTCTACCACTCCTGAATGGGATCGGTGATGATGACCAAACCTGGCCGGACACGCACAGAGCGCACACAAAGTTGGGGTCGGGAGAAAGAAAAATCTTAATTGAGACTTGAGAAATAAGTTGTGGGTCGTTAGAGCCCTGGAAAAGACATTGCTCGCAATAAAGATGCTTATTTATTGTAGGCGATCACTGTCAGGATTAGAATTGAGGTCACTCGACCAGATACACGTTCGGAGTACTCGAACTACAACCGGCGCCGATGCCAAGAATGAATGCTTTCAGCAGGCGCCTTAATTTGTTTGGCCGAGTTGTTGCGGCTGGTATGAGTCATCAACCTTGGACGTGTGTGTGTGTTTGTATGTGTGTGTGTGTGTGTGTACTTGATGGAGAGGGGGAAGTGCAGGAGACAAAGTAGCAAACAATATCTGAACAAGGATCTCTTGACGTGGATTGGCGCATATTTCCTGCGCCTTTGAATGGAGTCCAAATTAACGGGGGAGTCCAAGGCCCACTATTCGGGAGGGGGGAGGCAACATCCGCCCATCTCACACATACATGTATCGTTATAGATATATGATTTTTATTTGCCGTTGATGAGAGACAGAGAAGTTTGGACGCAGTAACAGCACAACTGTGCTCAGTCTTCCCCAACTAATGCGGTAGATGCTAACATCAAGGGAAGCAAAGAAAAGAGTCGATGCACTTTTCCTCGCTGCTCTTGCTCCACCAGACATGATCAAGGTTACCCATTTCTTGCACCCTCTGCTGTGTCAACTTGGACTCGGCCAAATATTATCAGGGCTGTACCGAGTACTGCTAGTTAAACTTGTCCGAGAGAGCCACTTGGAGCTCTTCTTCAGAAACGTTTTTGGGACTCTTCGAGGTCAGCAGAAGGGTTTGGGGAGGAATGACCAACTGAAGATGAAGTCGGGGTTGCTTAAAGGGTGGTGGTCAAAATTCAGCTGAAGGCGACTGTGAAGAGTAGCCTAACACCATTATGTGCTAATCATCCTCACGTTTGCCCGGACAAACACTTGGTTTGTTCCCCCCCCCCCCGCGCGCACACACACAAGCATACACAACAACAGTGAGCGGCTGTGGAGAAGGAAATTTGGGCGGTTTTGGGCGATGACATCACTGCCCAAAAATAACGACTGAAGTGTTTTCCCCTTCGTTTAAGTCCTGCAGATGATAGGACTCGATAGGCCCATTCCGGAAGAAATAATGGGTTCTCTTTTTAATTGGGCGTCCTCTATCTTGCACCTGTTCCGCCCAATGACAATTAGTCACTTTACCTTTCACCTCTGTCGGCCGGCCCGGCCGCAGCTGACCGAGGAGCCGCCGAGGAGCGGCCAACTTTTGGGCTGAACTTTGCAACAGGCAGCAATTTTGGGCGCACATATGTGAAATGAGTGATGGCTGCAAAAGCTGCTTCAGTGTGTGGGCCTTCCAATCCTTCCAGTAGGCAGATCTAGGCGGTTTTCATGTGCACTTCACAAGGTGGCAAAAAAAGGACGCCTTCCTAACTTCCGTACAGGGTGAGTCGAAAGTCACCTTACCGCATGGGTGGAAAAGTGACGTCATTTTGCTTCATCTCCCTCTGTAGGTGTTCACTCACTAGAATATGGGCGGGGGGATGGGGGGGGTCAGCATAGCACGCACTC
>JAAUXU010151830.1_pt1 | contig 29269 bp, 24 predicted proteins | sample 7278151 | NCBI WGS metagenome assembly JAAUXU01 (sample SAMN14350113, study PRJNA611818) | marine sediment metagenome | isolation source: surface marine sediment (1.8m) | place: French Polynesia: Moorea | collected 2018-08
CCCCGGGGCCGGCCCCGCCCCGGCCCCCCGCGCCGCGGCGCGCCCCGCGTCCGCGCCCCCGCGGGGCGCCCCGGGCGGGGGGGGGGGGGGGGGGGCCCGCGGGCCGGGGGGCGGCGGGGGACGTGGGGAGGAGCGTGGACGAGGTCGGCTTCGTCAGCACCACAAATGACCCTTTCAGAACGGGCAAACGCGACCTCAAAGGGAAAGAACATGCAAAGAAAAATATGTTATTGGCAACAGCTTCCGACGTCGCTGGCCAAAAAAAAAATCCCCTTCACCTTCAGTCATCATGTCAACCTTTTTCTCTTTCCTCCTCGCTTTTATTCACTCAAAGCCAATCATACAGAAACATTAACTTGCACTCAACCAAAAGTCATCGTACGAGAAACTTTCTTGCTCGAAAGTTCCCTTTCATTTCCACATCATTGGTGGCTTTTAAACAAGCCGTTCTGAATCCATTACTTCACTTTCTCTCTGCTCTCTGCTATGTGCTGATAATTGTCAAGCTGCTGCACGGTTTTCCACTCATAGTGTCAAATGGAGGCTGCGAGGACACACACAGAGAGGGAGAGGGACTGAGAGAGAAGGTAAAACGTAGCCTCGGTGGTGCGAGCGCGCACGAAGGCAGGAGGAGGCCTCCGAGGCCTCACCTTACACCTTTCTCTCTCTGTCTCTCGCCCCCATCGCTCATTTCTCGGCCGTCAGCGTTGGAGAAATTATTCGGAGACCAAGTCGAAGACGAAGATGTAGACGTAGACGCAGGCCAAGATGGAGGCGAAGACGTAGACGAAGAAAAAGACATCCTGCTCTCGCTCCTCGTCCCTGGTGAGTCTTACTACCAAATACAGTACTGTCAGGTTCGCAGGATAACTGGCATTTTTGGAGAATGGCGAGTTCACCTCAGGGGTGCGAGCTGACTGTGGCCAAAAGTAAATCCCTCCACTGAAATGGGACACGATAATCGGACGTTTCCCCCAAAATTGCCAACGTTGAATAAAATGGTGTGGATTGCACAGTGGCAGCACAGCTTGAGAGTCCTCATCAGCCAAACGCGCTATCTTTTCCTCCTTTTCCATTCTCTCCAGCATCAGTGCAGACCAAGGTAGGGCTTGATGACTGGGAAAACTTCCTGGGAAATTCCCAAAAATTATCCTTTTTTTGAGGCCAGGAAATGTGAAGAAATAAGGAGAAATTCCGGAGAAAGAACAACTTTTATGAGTTACAACTCAAAAGTAGAAAGAAAGACTTCTGTGCCTTAGGGAATCGATATCTTCGGTTTCGGTCGCTCACACCAGGTTGTTCTTTTAGTGAAATCTTAGAGTGATGCTTCTTAGTGGAGCCTGACGTGCCACACTACAAATAACCACACGTTTCCCCTCAGCAACAGGCACTATTGAGTTTTTCACGATTATCGTCAGAGCAACTTATTAAGCCTCCATTGTCCAGTTTGCTCAGGAGCTGCCGTCAAACTGGATTTGCTCTTCAGTTTTGTTTCTCTCTTGTCTCCGCCAAACTCACAGTTCAATCCTCTCAGGAGGTCTGGACAGAAGATGCCCAAAGGGGAACCTCGAACTGTCACAACATGCACAAGTACAGGCTGCAGCGCCTCAAATCAATGGTTCGGCAGACATGAATAATGCAACTGACTCGTCGACTATAGCATTTTAGGCCAATCTTGACCAATGTGGTGGGCCTGAATTGCTCGAGAATTTCCTGGGATTTCATAACAATTATATCCCATTCCCTAGAAAAATTCTTAGTGTTGCGTTCTCCAACTTTTCACTTTGGCTCCCATTTAAGGCTTGCGAGGTGCGCAGACTAAGATGTCTGGGGACTCCCCGGGCAGATTTGGGAATTCGGAGCCGGAGGGAACGGTCAGATGCGGTCTCCTCAAGCTGGGCGGCTCCATAAGCGTGAGATAAGCCCGGTGGCTAGAGCTAGAGCCAGCTTTTGGACTCGGAGGTGATGGTTCCATTCTTGTCTTAATAATAAGTAATTAGACAAACTTGATGAGTTAATGAACGGAATCAATTAACAACGAAACGTCGAGGACACCCTCGGAGACGGTAACTATCCTCAATAGCGTTGCTGTCGCTAGATGGGAACATTCCAATTCCAGTGTCATTACAATCGGTTCGTGGAAAACTTGACCATGATCATATGCGGTTGCTCAAACAAGATTTAAACAACAAAATGAGCTTTCACTGTATTGCGTAACAAACCAGTGGGTGTTTTTGTGAGATGAGGCTGCTAAACAAACAGCTGTAGGGCGGTCATCGCCAAGGTCGATGATTACTGTACAGAGTTGTTGTCAAGGGTTTGTCTACCTATTCCTTGGTCTGGCCAACAATCTTCTATCTTGAGGAAGACAACTGTGCCACGCATCCTAAATCAATTGAGGTAGGTCCCGCGCACCACGGACAATATGGCAAAGGTGATGCCCTTGGAAAATGAGACTAAGGCAGCTGCTTCCCAAGTCAAAGTGTGGCGAACAGAGGTGAACTAAGCTGGAGAGGCCCAGGTAGGCCGCTTCAGAAGCCAATCTGGTCACAATCAGCCCCCATGGCAGACCACGCCAAGGCTGTGGGCATGTACAGGACCAACATGTGCTGGGCTGTAAATGAAGACTGGGGGGAGGGGGAATCCTTCGTGAGATTGGAAAGGCCCCTGCAAACCACCAAACGCTAGGAACTAAGGATGGAGAGCTGCAAAAGACTGATCAACAGCTTGGAAAAGGGCACCAGCAGGATGGTGCATTTTCTTTTCAGATGAGAAGACTTTCTTCAGTCAAAACTGTGTTCAACCAGCAGAATGGCCACTTCATCAAGCTCTCTGTTATCAAGTAGGAGGCCGAGAGAACTGTCACAAAGACGAAGCACCCAGCTCCTTCTGGTTGTCGGTGTGGCTGCCAGCAAGGTGAGGTCTGTAAGTCAATCTTCTTGACGTGGGTGGGATACGACCTCAGCAGCAGCAACTGCCTCACCATCATGGCAAGTCACCAACTTGTTACAGAGGGCCCCCACGACTCCTAGCAAGACGGGGCCCTTGCACTCCTGGATCATGCCAACTGGGAGCATGTCAGAGCTAAGACCAATGTGGACAGCGCCATGGCCGCCCTCACAAAAGCTCAATATGTCGGCCTGTTTTGTCCGGAAGGCCTGCCCTAAGTTTAGGCCCAGACAGGAGATGCGCGCCAAGTCGAATGACCAATATTTCGGGCAAATAATACAGTTGCAGTTGTCAGTAAAATTCTGCATCAACTACAATTTTATTGTCCGCAGTGTGCTTCTCGGGGAAGATCCTTCTGACTTTAACGCTGCGCTAGTGTCACTACTTAATACTTTACCTGCCGTTAGTGAGAGGCAACATTTCGAAATTTCTGAAGCCTACGACTTCCTCGTCACTAAAGTTTTCGGTGTTGCCCTCCATCGTGCCAACTCTAACCAGACTGAAGTTTTGTTGACTCGTCACTGTCATCAAAGCCAACATGATAAAAACACGACTTCTGGTCTGCTCTGCAACGTTTTTAAAAAGTCTGAATCATCGTGATTCAATGACTGTCATACCCACACCTTGACTGGCCCAGCTTTTGATGCGTAACTTTCTTTCTCCTTGCTCGCTCTGCCTGGTCTTTGACACATTTGTTTGGTCGCCATTTCCCCGAAAGTGAGGGAGAACGAACACGCTATTGATTCTGGAAGGTTATCAACCTGCGTTCTCAGGTGGCTGCGGTTGCGGCAGGGGCGGAGGCCGAAGCGGGGGTCGACGCCGAGGCCGAGGCAGAAATCGGGGAAATTACCTTTTGTGGCGGCAGCAAAAGAAGCAAGATTCTTCTGTTACCTGTCAAAGTCAGGCTGTCAGCGTGTAGTTAGAGCCTCACACTTCTCTGGCACTTCTGTGACCAACTTTTTTTTCTTACGAAACAGCTACAATCAGCACCTCGGAACGTGCCAAAATATGCACAGAAGAACAGTATCCTCACGACCTTGATTGCATACATTAAAAAATGACGCACGTTTTTACAATAAAACTCTTCTATTTGGGGGCTTACAGAGCTTCTTTTATTTCTGCTTCCAAGAGCTTCCTACTGTACTCTGATGTACAGAGTAAACGAAAAAAGTAACTGCCCCTCACTAGATGCTTCTTGATCAGTCTGTTCAGGACCTCCAAGTATGAAACTGGGCTCATTTGAAAAGGTGGGTTCAAAATTTTCAGGAGCAAAATAAATTTTGTCGTTTGCACCACAGGTGACTAAGGTACTGATTGCACGACCAAGTCAGCAGTGCCATTGGAACCGTTCAAAGTGACGGCCGAGTACCTGGAGGTACAAGCAAGTCCTTCGGAGTGAATTCTGGCAGATTGGCCTATAAGACACATTGCTGCTATATAGCGCTTAAAGAAATCCTCTTTGACGACCTCACTAATTTACATGGTCAAAAAAACCAATAGGACTCAACAGCATGCAGTGTTCACATAAATGACAACTTTGGGAAGCTATAACTTTTCCGATTTGGCTCTGAATTTTTGGCATTGATGCTAGGCTTGGACAGCGTTTCCAAAGAGTTTTGGGGCAGCAAACATCCAGCTCAAGTTGATCGTCGTCGTCAGGTTCAGGAAGGTTGCTGGAACTCATAAGAGTTACTTCGACTATTTTTAACTCATTTACAGTTAAAAAAATACCCTTAGCTCGTGATCAGGTTTCATGCCGTAGTCAACGAGGCAGATGCGATGAGGGCTTTGTCGTCCTCCACCTCGAGGTTGGGCGCGTTGTCTCATATGAAGTACCCGGAGTCTTCAGGCATAAGCACAAGTACCGGTATATGAGCACCCATCTACCCACCCCGGTCCTCTCCACGTAGTGCACTCGTGATGGCTTCCAAGCCCCGGAAGCCCAAGCTTTTCGACAGTTTACAGAGAAAAGAAGGTCACGAGCTTGGTGTAAACTCTGCTCGACTCGAGTTCCTCCTGACATCACTACTGCCACTTCACTGTACACTGTAACACGCAAGGTTTTACAACTTCAGCAGCAAATTTAATTGCGTGCACAAATGGAGGTCGGACACATCTGAGGAGGACTTTCAAAAAGTTTTGTATTTGCATACTTTTGTGGTACGATGGAGTTGTCCTAATTAACGTAACTCCAACCATGTTTTTTTTCTTCTCCCAACCGCGTTTCTTTGAACTCTGCCAGACATCAAATCTCAAAGGTCCACAAGTGTTTTTACGATCAGCAGACACCAGTGAAAGTCTGGTTAAGTAACCCAGAAGTTTCTCTTTTAATTATGTAGCATCTTTTATAAGTCCTCTCGAAAAAAAAAGTTTTGGGACTTTTCCAACTTAAAAGATTTCCGCCTCTCTCCTCCGGTTTTTATAGCCTTTTTTTCAACATCCCTTGAAGTTTTTGAAGCTTTTTAACCTTCCGTTTAGTAAGTCGGAAAAGTAGAATATTTCTAACAGGTGTTTAGGCCTCATTTACGGACACCAGCATGGCGTGAAAAGTTGTCAAAAGGAAATAACTGATTTCCACCCCTGCCTTTCCTTTTTTCTATTTAAGCCTCCACTAAATCAATACCAGCCTGTCCATTAGGAAAGAAAGTAGGCCTTTCATACAGTGGCAGAAAAAAGAGCAGCTTCGACGAGCACGTGGTACAGAGGTGTCCAAATGTAATGACTACCCTTTGAAAAAACCGGGTCATTAGACAGGGTTAACGAGTTAATGAGGGGCAATAAACAAGTGCAACAACGACTTGACAGCACCATTTGTCACATGATTGAAGCTAAAGGTGTCGTAACCATAGGCGTTTTCGGTCTTGTTCTCGGTCATGCCAGACCTAATGATGTTGAAGCTCATCAGTCACACTCGACGTCAAGGATGAACAGCAACATTTTCGTGAGTAATCAAGTAAGTTACTTAATCTGGACACCACTAGTGGTTACTTTTGAACAACTCTGAATATTTGCTACTAATGCACCGAGTTAGGTTCCTTTCAGAATTTTCACCTTTTGAGTGTGTACATGTCAGGATTGTGCGATATTCCATTTTAATTGATAGCGCTATATTCGATATACCGAGATCAAATATCGCGATGTCCAATGCGATACGCTGGATGCCTATTTGACTATCACAATGATACTTTCGCTGATAGTTGATAAATGTTTGGCAAATTTAAATGATTGAAGTACTGTTGCTTCAACACTTTCAGGTTTTCCCTCGCTCTTTCGTCGTTATTATGCCCTCTGCACTGCGGTCCCGTGGACCACCCGGGCTTTCCCACCATTATCTATCTACTGCTTCTCTCAGTGTTGCATAAAGTATTGTGCAATATCGTAATACTTAGTTTCTCTTTGCAAATATCGCTATAGTCGATATGGATACGATATTATGCACAGTCTTAACACTCGTACTGCGTGCATCAGACAAGAGTCATTTTCAAGTCTGTTGCTACGTGCTATATTTGTTGCCCGACTCCATTGCAACCTATTCCAGTCAAATACAACTATGTAGGACTGGAGGACATGGAAACGTTTGTAAGAGAAGGGGATCACACAAATTATTTCTCCCAAAACCACTGGATTGCGTCTTCTCCATCTGACATTAGATAACTAACCTAAGATGCACTGAGTCAAATTCCAAAACGTCCCTTTTTGACCTAGCCTTGTGTGCACGTACTAGGACTGAAGTCTTAGTACGTGCACAGACTGCAGTGTCCTGTACACCGCACTGGTCATATGCGCACATCAGCTGGGCCTGGTCTGGCTCGTGTGCGTTACGGATTATGGCGACTGATTGTGGACAGGTAAGAGGGGACACGGGGAAAGACACGAGAATTGCCTGGGACGTTAGAAGGACACGAGCAAAGGAAGACCTGAAATGCACATGCTGATGTCCAGAGGCCCAAAGTTCTGCCCTAACTTGCTACATTTATGGAGACTGGTTAAAAAAGATGATGAATTGCACTAGCATTGGCATTCTTCAAGTCTGGTTTCAAACTTGGCTACAAAAGCGCAATCACTGAGAAGATTCACGTTCCACTGATTACGCTTTAGTCGTCCTCGTTAGTGTCAGGTTTTGTTAAAGCCGAAAACAGGGAGCTAAACATTAACTAGGAGATAAATGAAATGAAGCCAAATTTTCCTTATCCGTACAGTTGTGAAAGCCTTACTTGAAATGAAGCCAACCGCTGAATAAACTTGAACATTACAAAGCTGAACTGCTTCAAACTAAGCCAGATTTCTCAAATCTGGCTTGAAAACCAGCCAGCTGGCTATACCGATTCCGTCAGGACAAAGTACAGTAATAAAAGTGCTCACATGAACATGAATGATAAATTCCCCGGCAAATGTGTCTCTTCAAGGAAATAGTGGCGAGCATCTCGGGAAATTGAGACCAAAATCCAGCTCCCTGATGGCTTCGAACACCCTCTCGTACCACGCAGAGCAGCTGCCGATCAGCGACAGCGTGTACAAGACGCTGGCTCATACGTGAGATATTTGAGCAAGATCTAGTGTGTCTCCTGCGACGTGTACGGCGAAATTGGGAACCCCTGGTGCACTCACGGAACTACCGTTTGGGCGGTAAACAATGCTACTTGTGTTAGAAGAATCACAGTAAGAACACGAAACGCTCGATGTGTTTAGTTTTGTTATCTGCCAAGAACAAAGTCAGCAATATCATTTGAACTGTTCAAAGTGACGGCCGAGCACCTGGAGGCACAAGCAAGTCCTTTGGAGTGGATTCGAGCAGATTGGCTTACACTACACATTATTGATGACAACTGACTTCTCTGCACTCATTTTCTACCGTTGGTCTACTGATCTTGACTTTTTTTTCTCAGTTTTGCCACATTTACCTTGCTGTGCAATGCTGTGGTCACTTATTTGACGAGCCAGTCAGGTGGTGAGAGAAAGCTTCAAATTTGAAAAAAAAGTCACCACTTGTAAATCTAGGGGTTTGTTTTTCATCCCTGACACGTTGTTTCACCAATTTCTGGTGAAAAAGTATTGGCGGCAGATTCGAGAAGTAGCGAAAGTTGGGTCTTTGGTCATAACTCTGCTTGTCTTTGGCGAACCAAATAATCCCTTACTATTGTAAAGGTGATATTCGAGAAAGAAGCAGAAAGAGCCTCTGCTTGATTGCCTTCCCTGAAGCCGCAATTACGCATGTAATCCAAATCCTTTTTTCCCCTGTTTGTGGTTTTTTCGTCTCTTTTATTCAGTGCAGGGTTAATATTCGAGGTCGCCGCTTTGATCTCCCTCGCTGCGAGCCTCAAAAAGTACGCTCTGAATTGGTCCTTGAGCATTTATAGCCACTCACACGATGTCGTGTGATGTTGCTGTTGCTCCTTTGATCTTTTTTTTCTTGGGCAAACAACCAACAACTGTATGCAAGGCGTTCAATGCACGCACCTTTATCACAACAATGGCTGAGTGTTGATTCAGCCGGACGTGTGAGTCACCAGGCAAAGAAAAAGACTGGCGTGTCCCAGCTGCTGCACTTGTTTTTGCCTCACTGTGTCATGAATTAACCATTAGCTTTTTGGCGAACAACTTCCTGTACTTTTAACTTCCGCTTGTCAAGCCAAGTCGTTCCATCGAGGTGCGTTAGGACTTCAGACGAGAAAGCGGGGTCAAGTTAACCCTAGAGCGCGCCTGTCTCTTTTCACATACCTGTATAATTGATAACCTGTGGCTAAAGCAAGTCCTACATGCATGAACAGCAGCTTCTCTGACTCAGGTCGTCTCCAAGTGTACCAGCAAAAGGCTGCTTTGGCAATCACCGCTGGACGTACAGCCTTTTAACTGTTTCTTGCAGAACCGCTACAAAATGCCTCGACGAGACAACCACATTCACTACTCGGCCGCAGAGAGAGAGGCTGCTCTCAGGTAACTCCACCAGACAAACGTTTAGGGGAGGTGACACGATTGACAATGTGTGTGAATCTATTCTCTTTCTGCAGCAGCAGCAGCAGCTCGACCAGACAGAACAGCAGCAACAACAACAACCAAGTCTCTTACAACCATCTGCTAGAGGACTTTTCCAGCCTGTTTGAGGGATTCCTCATGCCCACCGCCTTCAGGCGTGACTCCGACAAGGGGTCGGGGCCGTTGGACTACAAGAGGAGGCGGGGCACCCTCGAGGAGGCCAGGCAACTGAGGCCGGAACTGGAAGAGGCCAAGTGGAAGAGGTCAAGGTATGATTCTCCTAAATTCTGTCCAATTTGTACGCCATACATAATGTTGCCCATCGTCAGGTCCGTTCCCGGAAGCAACAAGCGTTTGGCCTCGTCCAAGAGGGCGAGTTGCGGAGGCCCAGCCGGTGCCGAGACCGGGACTTCTACGGCCGCTCACGGGAGGTCGCCTTCTCCTTCGCCGAGGGCAACAGCAGGAGCAGCTGCTGCAGCTCCAACGACGACGTCGAGGTGAGTTGAAGGATGTCCATAGTGCTTCAGTGGGAAGTGGCCCTGCTATTGTTTGTCATGGGAAGCCACTTTTTTTAAGTCGCTATGCACTCGTGTGTGTGTGAGAGAGACAAAACACGCACTCAGGTTTGCCCACGTTAGTCTTGGTGACGATATACACGAACTTGGTGGTCAACGTTGGCTCGTTCCTGGGTTGCTGTTTCTTCTTCGTCCCACAATGGTGCGCGGCTAAGACAGGCCGGAATAGGTTGTACTGTGCTAGCTTTTTCTAGTTCTCCATCTTGTTCAGAAAGACTCCAGCTATCTTTGACTGTGGACAGACCCTTTTATGGCGCCCAGACTGACTGAGAACAACTCACGCCATCATGCAGTCGTAGGACAGTGAGTGCCAGAAAATGCACCTTCTCCTTAGCACATTTTTAGCATGGTTCGATTGCATAGTAAGAAAAATTAGTGTAAAGCAGGCTGAAGACGCGTCTAAACTGGCTAGAATCTCTCTTCAGATTAGATTGAAAAGTCTATAAGACCCTTGGTGTGTCTGTTCTCCCAGACAACTTGCTTGTTTTATCCTTCTTCAGAGTCTTCCGGTCGAGCTGAGTAATGAAAACAGATAACTTTTCATTAGGGGAACGCAACCGTTCCATTTTTTATGAAGGTAAACCCGTCCTAGGAAGGGAGAGCACCTGAATTATTGCTCTTAACACCCAGGGTGTCTTCTAATAGTTATTATATATTTGTTCCTCATTTCCTGTTGTACTTTCCAAACAAAGTTTCTTACGTTTCTGTTTAAAAATCTGGAAAAGCTGAGCTACTTCACGGATCATTCACAAAATTAATTTGGGCCTAGGGAAGCCTCCAGCTGCTGCAGCTGACGTCAATCACTTGATGGTGGCGGGAATTAAGCCAAAGCCACGTGACACAACTTTCTATGTGACTTTCCAGTCAAGACTCAGCATGTTTTGACTTTCTTCCTCTCATGATCAGATACTCGAACACAAAAAAGTTTTGTTGTGTGTCTGCTGAAGGAGGAGAGGGAAATTCATTTGACAACTTCGCAGGCAGAAAAGAGGTGACTGTGAAAGTCATCCTGATCATTTTACTGGCCGATTCGCATTGGTCTGTTCATCCAATGCTAACGGCTTGAGTACAAATTTGTTCAATCACTTCTTTCTGGGCTGCATGCAAGTGATAGAAAAAAAGTGAAGGCCACTGTTTTTCTCCTCAGCCTCGAACTCCATTGTGTACGTACTCTAGACCATTACAGTGTAACGAAGTTATTGTTTTCTATCCTCGATCCTCAGTGTCAGTGATCGAGTACAAACAAGTGTGTTTCGTATAAGTACAGTGCCAGCAGGTGAAGTGGCCATTTTTTGTCATAGAGTAAAAAAAAATGATCATTGTCTAATCCTTCCTTGCGACGAAGACATGAAGTATTTTTTTCTTCCCCAAAGAACTTACGAGCCGTGGAAACGTGAGGCCCGTGAAGCGTCAGACGTTTTTTCGGGCACACACGTTGAAGGGTAATCAGTTGGAACGAAGGAGAAAGCTGATTCCCCCCAGAGCAAGGATTTCCCTAAACACCAACCAAGTCTTTGTTAATCATTGCAAACTTGCGCACTCGCGTTCATCTACTGGAATCTTGTTCGTATCCAGACACCTGTGATCTTTTTTCACTCTGTGAATGCACTTTCCAGTCCTGTACTGTTGAGCAAGGCTTGGGAAGTGCACCTTTGCATTCTGTTTGCGCACACTCAGAGTTTCGAACTTCACCTTTTTCTATGTCTTTCTTACTTTCTGCTCCTTCAATTGTCAGCAGTTTTCTAAGCACATCACATTATGCACTAAAGTAAGTAGAGAATAGTATAGTGCCAGCATTTGGTGGAGCAGGAGTCGTCAGCTTAAATAAATTAACGATTTCCGAACACGTGCCTGAAATCTATTTCTTTCTCTGTGTGCGTGTGTGTTCCTAACGGCTCGTTTGTTTGTGCCATGTAGCCTAAAAAAGTTGTTAGGGAACCTAGTTAAATAGCTTAAAGAGCCTCGGCTATTTTTACTTTTATCTCATCTTAATTCAGTTACACGAACCGAAACTTAGTTGTGGTTCACTTTGTGTGTGGGAAAACGTTTTCTCTGCGCACGTTGACGGAGCCACTCGATGATTTGGCACACTTGGATTGCTCCTCTTTGTTGAGGATCACAAGAATGTTGAAGAACAATAAGCAGGAAGATTTTTGGTTGACTGTCTCATAATGACATCTCCATGCGAATCCATCCTGGCAGAGGATGGGGGGGGACTGGATGGATGCCTCCATCTGGCAGAGGACAGCCTCGTCAAGGAAGATCACGAGTAGGAAGGGAGAGGGGATTTCAAGTGATTTATTTTAAAATCTTGTCTCTTAAGCTGCTGCAGTTGAACAAAAGCATGACTTTTTCCAGTCAACAAGTCAAGAAAACTAAACCTATTCTTTTTATTTAAATGAGAAAGGTCTCTGCATAGTATAGTATAAACTCACAAGCTGACAAAACATTAAATTTCAAACGAGGGTGCAAAAGAAGCTGGTAAATAATTATGTTTATTCAGAAAGCTTCGATGAGGTATGCTGTACCAGTAGTTGGGCCTCTTGAGACAGCAATGTTAACTTGTTATGCTGTGAAAGCATCTGACTTTCTTCCTACCAAACCATGCAGCAAATAGGAATGAGGAATGGGTCAAAGGCATGACCCAGTTCAAGTCAGACCCCACTCAGGTCAGGAAAATTTGGTTCATCCTCAATGCATGCATACATTCATCAAAGACATGCGATCAAGGTTCTCGTAGGCGAGAATTGAGCGGCACGAAGAGTGGCATACAGATATTACATGTCATACAGGTCAATTTACCTATTCATTGTCCTGATATAGTTGAGTGAATTATGGACCGCCAAATGAGTCCAGAAGACTCCTGAAGTGAGTCCCCAGGCGGCATCTTCAATGGGTGATCTCTTCCTCTTCCCATTATGTGTTTTAGTGTCCGAAAACAATTCTCCTACCACCACAGGTGCTCATTTTTGTGACAATTCGGGTACCAATCTGACTTCTGCTCACAAATATTTCACTGCGGACTCGGACATACAAGTGCAAGTGCAACCAACATGATGCAGCTCCCTCAATCTTGTCAACGACAGTCACAATAGAATTTCTTTGTTGAAATAATTAACAATAACTTTATTGCTCAGTTTAGAGAAGCTTCTGGGGCCAGTGGATTGTGTGTCACGCATCCGGACTCGGACAGCAACTGACGTTAGACTTGGCAACACTCGAGCCAGCTTATACCAATTGCTCCCTCTGCATGGTCTAGTGGAATGGCAGTCAACTCCTTTTTATCAATGATCTCGAAGGCCTGCTCGACCAAGGCTACCAGTTCATCAATTGTTGCTGGAGCGTGTAAGTCTTGTGGTGACGACAGAGTGTGGAGAACAGCGAGACCTCAACCACTGAAAACTGGACTTGTTGGTACTTGTTGGTTGGCTGTTTTCACGCCCCACCCTTGGTTCTGGCTCTCCAGTTCCATCACTTCATCCAGACTGATCCCTGCGGTGTTGAGTTGTCCTCTGGAGATTTGATCTACGTGCTTTTCCTTCGTATAACAGAAAGAACCTTATCCTTCATAGATGTTGCATAACCTTTCCTGTGACCATTGATAGGCTTCATTCCGAGTGTGGCTCGAGGTTCGTTTAGCTGGCTCCTGCAACAGAAAGGATCAAGACCCAACCTTTGACATTGTCTCATGGAGTCTGCACTGAACGCGAATTTTCTTTTCAAGGTGTCGAGATAAGACAGGCCAAGAGTCAGACCGTACAAAAGAAACCTTAGCTCAGGGCTCGTGTGACCATACTCAAGAGGAGCCTCCATCAAAGACAAAGGGAGATATTTTCTATTTAATTAGCCACGAACATATCCTCATTATTTATTACCAGTTGTACAAAGAGGTACAGGACAGTTGAGGACATAGGTGCTAGCCACAGACTTGTGACTTGTGTCTTCGACGTCAGTGCTAGATGTAGTCTCGTCCCGACACATGATGGGGGTCATGACCAGGGCCAGCAACGGCTGCGAGGAGCATGACTTGAGTGGCGTACCTGTTGCTCTGGATGCTGTCGTCAGGAGTACCTTTAAGTAAAAGGTCCACTTGACTATTGTCGCGTAGAACCACTTCTCATTGATATGACATAGTCGGACTTTGCCTCAGAGGTTCCGCTGTCCGTATCCATGATTGAAACGTCAATCACTGCAGTTTGTTCTCCCTTGTCAGGAGAGTCTGGACAGTCTTGTTGATTTATTTCACCTTTGGGTGTCTCCTGATTGGCTGTGGCAATGGGTGGGATGGTCAAGTGTTGGCTTGGCTTAATCGAACCATCTTGATGACCTCGAACACATCATCTCGTTGCAGCTTCTTGTGCCCTGGTTCCCCTTTCTTGTTGCTTGGTACATCCACACACACGTCCTCATCTAAGCTCTTCCGAGCTGTGACTCAGATTCCTGAAATGACTTGACTTCTCCTGATTTTCTCCAGTGCAGCTTTAATGGAACCAATTCTTAGGTTGCCATTGTCTGAGAGTTGCGGCAAAAACTGCACAAGCCATGCATCGTCATTGTCACTCAGGTCTGGCTTCGCAATCTCACTGTTCGGGTGAGCATTATGCAAATCATCATCCTTAGATAACAAATCTGCCGTCAGAAGAGGAAACAAGAAATGGCCGAAGGACGCAGAACTTTATGTGTGATCATGCTCTGCAACAAAAGAATCAAGCAGAAGCTCTGTAGGCTTCTCTCAAAGACCGTTTCACACGCTCATGTCATAAATAAAGCAAAATCCATAATTTTAACCACTACTGTGCAGGAAAACATACCTAAGCCGCTGTTTCTCGAATGGAGGGAATTTACCCGGTCGAAAAGACACAAGGAGCTCCTCGATGCAGCGTTCTCCATTCATGGCTTGATTGCTTTTCTAAGAGAAGGGCTCACATTGGGACTGACAGTTACCCAGACTAAAAGCTTCCCAGAAAAGGCTTTTTTCGCTCGTCTCCAGCTGCGAGGATTCTCTCGCACGTAGAAGTCAAAGATTTTGTTGTTATTACTTTTAAAGCTGAAAATAGGCGTCATCATCCATAACTATTAACATTGATTCTGATTGACGGTAAATCAATTTCACGGGCAGGACTTTCTGCTCATTTTAAAACTAGGGATGCGTCGAATCGAACAATCTTGGGATCGGCACTGCACGGGCCGTGTTAGAATTGATTCGGATAAATTTCTGGGCTCTTGGGGTTGAGTCAGGTTAAATCAAGGATTGAGAAGAGTTGGATCCAGTCGAGCCTTCTATTGTCAAGAAACCATGCAAGCCAAGTGTTATTATAAAGTTGCAAACTGATCTCAGAGGCTTGGATATTAAACTCTCATTCTTAAGCATAGTGAAACACCCGAGATGAGACCCTTAAAGCACCCATCCATATGTTTACAGTCTCCACGCACTTGTATCCTTGCTTTGGGCCAAACATGTTTGTTTGACACAGGTGGGGATTGGGGAAAGTGGAGAGGTACCAACTATGTCATAATTACCATTCGAAACACAGTGCTTGAAATAATAATAGTCCTTGGGGGTAAAATGAGCTCCCCACGCCGTACTGACAGCTTTTGAGAATTCAGTACACGCCAATTGGATGCAAGCTGCCAGGTTAACTGTTGTACCGTGCACCCATTTGGTCTTTGATTCTTGGGATGGCTTGGAATTCCTATTGGTCGCCAATGTCTCTTACTGCATCTCTGTGTTTACTTCCCTGAAAAATGCGCCGATCGTGGCAAAATGTTTGCGCAGTGACAAACGCGTTGCTGTGAGTGTTCGGGTAACTTTCGTCAAAATGCGATTTCCATCCATGAACATTCTGCGTGGGCGCGAACCAGAGGCCCTTCTAGTCCTCTGCTGCGTACAATGATGAGTTTCAGCTGACTTGTTCCAAAACCCAGGCCGCAGCATAAGCGGACAACGTGAAAAGCACGCGCGCCGGCTGAACAGTGTTGAAGCATCAAATGTACATATATTTTTTAATAACTGTGTTCAAATTTCTTTTGACCGAGACGAGCGTCGAGGGGAGCGCCGAGATCAGCGTGACCATGATTCATGTCCATGAACGGGCCTTTCAAGACAAATTATGCCGCTTAAGGCGCCCGAAACGACTCTTCCGCCCTTATAATATGAGCCTTCCTTTCTTCTTTGGGGTGTGTATGGGTGTGCGAGCTCGTTTAATCACCCCTATTTAACCTATTATGAACGCTAGTCATTTGTCTTACTTGGCTGCTTTGTCGAAGAACTTTTTCCTTGACGATCGATCGAGATGCGTCCAAGTACTTCCAGCTGACCCTGTGCAACTTAACATAGCAAGTTGCACAGCATGATAATGCAGTTAATTATGCCAGTCTGCGAGTTTCCTGCGAGTGTCGCAACATAACCAATGCCATTTTCCCCTTATAATGTTATCATATTTTATTGTAACTGCCATTGTACCCTCCGACGTGAGTAACATGAGCGACCACTTTCGCAGGTCCAGGAGCTCTCTATCAGAGTCCAAGCCAGCGAGCGGCCAGTTCACGGAGACGCCAGAGTCCAGGAGGAAGTCACAGGTCAGATGAAGTACACACATTTTAGCGCGAATGGGTCGAGGCCAGGTGATATAGGAATCATCTGATTTTTTTCTACCAAATTCTCGTCTTACCTTTTCGATAATCGTAGAAAGGTGTCCTGAAAAAGTAGGAGTAAATCGGCCAATGAGAAGCAGAAATATGGGTAGAGACAAATTTTAAGCCGAAATCTCATTTAGCGCCCACTTTAATTCGATGGTGTGGTGAGCAAGGTAAGATTAATTTACACCTGTAAGATTACATTGAATTAAGACAATATTGCAGCACTTTGGGCCTGCTTCTACTCCCCTGCCCCCTCAAGGTGTTTTAACCGTGAACCCAAGCACTGCTGCATGTGACATCCCTAGTGACAATGCCTTTGACCAAGACCCAGCAGATCCCACCTTTCGCTTCAAGTGGGATTGGATGTCCTCAGATGTGAGGGGAAGGGCCCCATCTCATGAGGCCACACGGCCACACCCACTTGCCGACACCATAGGGCCTGTCAAAGAATGGGAACACTGAATGGGCAACATCCCACTTATTTCGCCGGCTGACCAATGAGCTTTCCCTTGCTGCCAATGACCCCCTGCAACAAGGGGTTGGCAGGTTGCCACCAGCATCCCTAGTCCGGGACACTCGGGGACATCCTCATATCATCTGGTCATCTCTTGGCCATGTACCTCTCGGTCCACCTCTGTGAGCTTGAGGTCCTTGGAGAACTTGGCCCGACTGGAGTTCGAAGACTTCTCGCACACTCTTGTCTGTACAGTCCCGGTGTTGGCGTCGGTCCGCTTCGTCCTCGGCCTCCAAGTGATCGGCGTGTTTGCCAAGGCCCCAGTGACTTCAAAGAGTAGTTCCGAGCAACATCTCGTCTTTCAGTCTACATCCAACGTCTTCGCGATGTCCGTGTTCTTGGCGCCAGCCTCGCGCGAGGATAATCTGACAGAGAATCTGACTGTTGTTGACCAATTTGAGTGCAAAGCATCTCACATTGAGAGCTTAGATCAAATAGAACAAGGCCAGTGGAAAAATAAATGAAAAGCCCGCTGAATTTAAACTCTTATAAGGCTTCAAAGTTGTGGGGTGCGACTTTTGTTAGAGACTGTAGAGATGACAAGAAATTTCAAACATTTCCGACCAGAACTAAGAGACTAATTGATGGCCCCCACACTTAACGACGCCACCAAGGACTGGATCATGAGCACGTCGATGTCTGGCAACTGCCTTTGGGCCGTTGCCAGGACCTTCCAGGTCCACATCAGCTTCGTCTGCCGCCTCAAGGCAAAGATCAAAGCTACGGAGAGTGCAAAGAAGGCAAAGGGTCGAGCTAAGAAGAAAACGGTCGTCACGTGAAAAAGCATTTCCATCCTCCAGGCAAGAGGAAAGAGAAACCAAAAGCGATCAATGAGAGCAATCAGCCATGACATGAGCATGTCCAAGAAGTTCATCTACAAGACGCTTTGTCTCCAGTCCCTGGGGTCAAAAGTGCAGCAAAGCGTTATCCCGGGGCAAAAGGTCGGGAGGGTCGAGAGAGCCCATGGGCTGATGCAGTGGAGAGCCAGCGGTCCTGCCATCCACCGGAGCTTCTTGTTACAGCAGTGACGAGATGTTCTTCTGTGTGAACAACGACTGCTTCCTCGTGCAGGGACTGGGACGGTGCCGACAGCGGCTACAGCGACCACGGCAGGTCGCCGAAGTCGCGTCCGGGACGAAGAAGAGTGCTTTTCAGGAGTGTTGCCTCTTATGGCAATGTCATTGTCTACTTTCTCAACCTGGGAGCCGGGGTCACAGGGATCCTCTATAAGGTGGAAAATGGCTACAGCGGGTCGTGTTCGTGCCAATGGCACCCAAATGGAAGTCCGCACTAGCACAGGTTGACCAAAACTTTGGCCCCAAGGACTATTGGAAGTCACAAATGTGTCCACCTTCCTCCCGTGACTCCGATTGAGGTGATTTTCTTTCTAGCCGGCCTCGGAGGCCAGGGCGGCCAGACCGAGCAGCGACACATTGGGCGTCATCCTCGTAGGCTAGATGAAGAAGGCCTGAGGGCAGAGGTATTGAAGAGACGTTATCAGGATCTGTAGCACAAGGTGGAGTCACGGTCGTGACGAAGTGACTGCCAGGGGCGACTCCATCAAGCAGTGTGAAGTGGCACATACGTAAAAATAACGGTCCAATACTCTGCTTTTGACTCTCTAAAATTAACCCTCCCAACACATACAAGGCCCATTATTCAGCTCCCCATAGAAGAGTGCAATAACCCTAAAAAGTTGTACATACATGAGGGACAGGTTTGGCTATTAATCTGTTAGGTTGATCGTCAAGTCTATGAACCATTTTCTCCACACTTTCGTCAGGTCTGTGAAAAACAGCAAAATGCGATCAGCAGTCAAGACAGCTCTCAACGAAATGGAGGAGTTTGCAAGACATGAAGGACAAGCAGTTAAAATGGCATAGGGACTTTCCTAAAAGGGTGCAATCAGTTTTTTGACTTGCGGATTTCAAAACTCACCATGCCTGCACTGGAGATACTTCAGAGATTCCAATTTGCTGTTCTGCTGCCATCACTGTACAAAATCTCCCGATTTGGGTCCAACAGGTATCCTCTACTTGCACAAGCCAAGCATGCATCAATTGGACACTGGGATAGACTTACTGGGGCCTAAATTCTTTTGGAAGTGATCCTGGAACACCCTGTACGTGACGTAAAAAATCCCAAGACGGGCACCCTTTGGGTCTCCGTGGGTTCCTACCAGTGCCTGGTACTAATCTCCCACCCGGCCCAAACACCGTCCCGGTCGGAAGTTGGACCGAAGCTCCGATTTTTTTGGAAAATCTGGTACCATTCCATTGACGCCCGCCTATTGCGCATCAGCAGGATACAGGGTGTATATTGCACAGCATCTGATGGAAACTGGCTTCACTTGATGTACGAAGCAACAGTGGGGCTTGCAAAGTCATTGGTAATAGTTTTGCTGCAACCAGTGACTAGACTTTGAATAAAAAAATGCTCTCTCTGCACAGCAAGCAAAAAATGAGTGCAAGTCAATTTTCTTCTGTAATGAAATGGAGGAGATAGCAACACGAGAGGAGTTAGTTTCACTCTCAGCAGTTGCCAGTAGTGACATGTCTTTTAAAAGATTTCTAAATAACACTTTTTCAAGGACATTTGAACCGTACTTCGAAGTCATACGGAAGATATTTTTGAATCGCTACTTTCAGTCCCACTAAAGTATCGTTCTGTGCATCATACTTTCAGTTGGTCTCCTCTCAAAGGAAGTTGGTTCGGCAGCAGCCGGCCACCGCCGCCTCTAGCGGCGCGGCCGGTTCGGCAGCGGACACCAGCAGCAGCTCCATCGTTACATAGTAAGTTAACTTTCCCTTGAAAATTATATCTCAGACGATTTGACCACGGTTCTTGGGACGCGTGACGACCCTGAAGACAAGAAAATGACCCACGTAGCTTTGATTTTTTTCCCTCACGTGGGCTTTCAGGGAAATTCATTACACGCAAACAAGTAGACTATTCTATGTTCTTGGCCCTTCTCCATATTAACAGCTAATCCGTCGAGGCCTCGGCCTAATAATAAATTATGCAAGAGGCCTCTTCTCTCTCGTAATTCCCCCGCTCCCACGGGGTCTTTTTCTCCATCATCAACTTATCCATGAAATCCCTTAGAGATTATTTCGCAGAGAGAGAAAAAAAGTAAAAAACCACCTATGCATATCCTAACTGGATCACGAAATGTTGGTTTGTGAAAGCTCGGGCATGTTTTATTCAATCACACGATTTTTTTCAAGCTTGGATCAAAGAGGGAGCTTCTAAAAATGTCTTGGGCCGTGAACCGTACAAAGCGACGCAGGAGCAAAGAAATCAATATTAACGCGTATTTTCTTTTAGTCTCCGTCGTTTCTCTGGCGATCGTGTCCTCGGTCCCTTTGTCAATCGGACGCCCACACCAGCCGTGCCGGCCGCCTCAGCACCACTCGCCGCGCCGGCCGCAGCACCAGCAGCCGCTCCAGCCGCTGCACCTGTCGCACCTGACGAGGACACCAATCACGCAACCTCGGACGAGCGAAGAGCCAGCGAGTCCTCGAGCTCTTCGTCCATGGAAATGAACACGAGGTACTGTAAAGGAGCTTCCAGAACAGTCAAGTCTTTATTTAACGACAATTTTGCTGTTGAACGACATCCAATATGCCGACATCCGAACGATATCCGATATAACTTCTTACTTTCCTTCGGTAGAAGGGAGTTTTATTCAACGAAATATCGTTAAAAGGTAACCTTACTCTGCTCCATGGGTCAGTAATAATAGTAGTTGTGTTCCTGTCCTTACTTTTCTTGTCTCGAAATCGATACTATAATTGTTGAAGTTGTTGACATTGCGACCTTAATGAGCCTGATGTCAATTAAAACATTTAGATCTGATCTTATCCACTAAAACCCTTAATTTAGTCAACTACAGCAAGCAGTGGCCCAAAAACATAAAATGTGTAATGATTTTTTCTTAAGGAAACGTTCATGTGAAACTGGCAATTTACGTGGGTCTCCATGTGACCTCTTCCAACCTCAAAGGTAGCCTCGAATAAAACTCAACATGCTTTGGAGGCGTTTCACCAGATGACATAGTGCCAATGGTTGGAAATTTTAAAGTTGCAGCGGAGAATAGAGCTTGACCAAATCTTTTTTGTACCTTGCGGAGGCAGGGTGACCAAGTTCCTGTTTGTGTCTCTCCATACATGAGACAGAACATGTCACTAGTATAATGATAGCAATCTTTGTGTCGACGTTGCCGTCGATCCAGTGATCCACAGCTATGGATGGCTGTGGATGACACATATGGATGTGTGTCTGTGACCAACTGTGGCCTTTTATGCCATCCCACCTTAGCAGCTTCGTGATTCTTCTTAACGAAGGTCATCTTCAACCTTTTACTTGTCTTGAAGTCAGGAAGGAAACAAGGCTGCAACGTGATTGAAACCCACACAATGGAGAGCGGGACGTAAGACCTTGGTGACAGCGCCAACGTCGGCTGCAGACGTCACCCTCGGAATCTCACTGATGCTACTAGTTTGCATAAATTTACATAGTTCATTTACCCCCATTAATTCGTTGATATTGTCGAATGACTAAATTTGATTATTTTCCCCTTTGTGATACCTTGTTATTCCTTCCACTGAGCCTTGAAGGAACTTCTTAGAAATCATGCTATGCATACGCGCGTTGTTTGCAATTGGGCAATATATCAATGTTACGTTTAAATACACTTCGTACTTGTGTGTACAGACTCTGGCACACTTTCAGGGACGATTTTCACCTGAGCCCCTTTGCTTCCCCTTGCCCTTCTCCTCACTTGGGCGGCAGCAGAAATCAAACCTCGGGCGGGAGATTGCCCAATTTGGGCGCGAGGTCACCCATTTTGGGCGCGAGGTCACCCACGACCTCGCCTTCCGTCTCGCGTCATCGGTCTCAGCAACGCGCATCGTCAACGGGATCAGCAACAACGGGAGTAGGAACGAGAGTAGGTGGGTGGTCAAATTGATTGGATCGAACTCTCGGGCATTTTGTGGGACTCCAGGTCCTCCCCCGCCGCTGTCTCCAAGCAACCTGCTGACTCCGTACGCGTTGTCGCCGGCAGTCAGCCACCCGGCGTCGCCCACTACGCCAACGAGGCAGTTCGTCAGAAGGTAAAGCACGACACACACATGTGGTCCGCGGTGACACGAGTGGACATGCTTTACAGGCTGTCTTCGTGCCGCCCCTCGCTCTCGTCGTGCTCGTCCTCTATCTTCTCGTCCTTCTCCTCGTCCAAGGAGGCCTCGCCAGCTGTGGCGGCTGGAAGCGACTCTGGCGGCGGATTACCAGCATTCGGCGGATTTGCAGGCTTCGGTGGTGGAAACAACGTGCCTCCTTCGAGTCCTCGGAGTACCCATCAGCAGTCCTTGCCTGCCAACGTCTTTGTTTACCCGTCGTCGACGAGAAGTGTACAGTCTAGAGGTAAGACGAGTCCATGGTAGCTCCTGTAAGCTAAGTCCTGTAAGCGTGCCTATGATAGCAGAGAACAGAGGCAATTGTTTCTGTGAAGCCGCTGCTTTCCCAGAGGCGGGAGCCAGAAGTGGTTGTGAGGACGGGGGGGGGGGGGGGTTATGACAGTACTGACTTCCTATAAATACCGGTTTTTTTGCTCTTGGTCTCCCAAATTCGTAGTCTGCGCATTTCTTCGAAAATGCAGCGGTGTTGGCTAAGAGCGACAAAGACAATTGTGGAGAAGTTTGGCTGAAACCTCTCCGCAAGGTAGTAAAAAAGTTAGAGGATGAATAAAGGCCAAGCGTCTCTACCCACATTACCTTTAGAGCCTGACAAATGAGTAGGAAAGGACGTATTAGCTCGTCCCAGTCTCAGCTGTCCGAAGTCTGCTGTAACATGGAATAGATATCACTTAAGATGAGCTGTGCAAGTGAATGGGCCCAGACAACTGAGTCTCGGAGGATCCTTGTGGATGAGGCCCCTGAAATGTCACTTGATGATACCATGATGAGCATACACGTGCTACAAATCTCACCCTGGCAATATGGAGAGTCTTAGAACACGTGGGTGGCCGTGCAAATCTCGGTGGGCACGAATCAGACTGAAAGTGCCTCTCCCAGCTGGTGCTGGGACCAATAAACGTATTATTATGTATCCCAGGTTTACACCAGACAAAGGTAGAAACAGAATAGAGCTTGAAATGTTATGATTGTGGCAGAAAACGAAGAAGGATAAATGCCAGAGTGCGATGAATGGGACTGTAACCGCTGATCATATCCCGGATTAGTCCACATGTTTGCAATAGGAGCCACACAAAGTGTGATCAAGGTCTACGCAGGAGCTCGCTGAGGGTCTGAGCTTTCTCCCAACTGAAGTCGGAGCTTCTCAGGATGTGCGATTTAGGAGAAGATCCATGATTTCTCGAGAGAAAACTTTATGTCAATAGGTGGCTTGAGAAGGAACCATTCTCTACTGCAGCGCCGGAGGAGGAGATGGAGGAGGGTTGGGGGAGCCCACTCAACAAGTGGGCTATTGCACCTCTCATTTGCCAGCACGTATGGGTTGGAGCAGCCTCTGCGGTATCACAGACGTCGAGGAACTTTCTCACCCTGAAGAGTCACCCATCTAGTTTGTGCATATCTTACAGCCTTAGCACAGATGTGTGCGAGAGTCACTCTCAGCATTCTGTCTTTCGTGCACCGTCAGCAATAGGGATGGATTTGGGTTGTTTCTGACCCAACTCGGGTTCGGCCGAGTCAGGGTTTTTTTTCGATCGGGAAGGAAATGGCGATCAGATGGTCGACAATCTAATGTTCATCAAGTCAAGTTGACTTGATTAAAATTTTATACTAATTGTCGTCACGCTGAAAAGCTTCGAAGGCTTCCTCGAAGGTGTGATAGATCTCCCCGGTTTGGACGCTTACTTCTGTATTTGAGCAGTTTGTCACTTTATGATGACACCGCGTCTGCATAGTTTTTATACGATAAAAGTCTGGACGGGGTCCAAGTCTCTTCAATCCTTGATCCAACCTGACTTTACTCCAGACGCCCAGCAATTAATTCGAGCCGACTCTCATTCGGTATTTGCAGTCCCGATTCGACATTACTCGATCCAACACATCCCTAACGCACTGACAGGACTGTGTCCTTACAGATAAGACATATTGAGTAGTGACTTATTCATAAACTTTGCTCTGTTGCTCATGTTTGCTAACGCTACAGAAAATCAGAGACTTGTTAACAGGACTAATGTGCATACTGCTTGTCCCTGCCTAATTGCCACTAAAGTTTTCAACTTTTTGAATTTAGTGTGTGACAGACCCCTTAATTTTAAGGCGACGTACTACAACTGAGAAGAAAGTATCTTCGTTTTGAAGTCGATTTGCGACCCAACATGCGGAATATCCCCATAATGGGGACCTAAAGTCAGTGCTTCTTTAGATTCTTGCGACAGGTAAATACCCTGCGCAAAGAAATGACGGGATTTTGCTTCAAATTGTCATAACTATAGAGCACAATAGATAGACTATTTTAGTCATACATTCAGACACTACTATTGGATTGTGATATTGTAGTGACTGTACTGAATTTGTGACTCCATTAATACTATGTAGAAAAATTATTTCCCGTTCAGCTGAAAGTCTATATGGCATCGGAAGACAATAACCGAGTTCAATAAGAACCGGTTAATTTCACAATGGAGGTATATCTGGGCTACAAAATTGCCCGTATGTTCTGTGTGTGTGTTTCTGGGACGTTTTGGGCGCCCCAAATGCTGCCCCAACCGTCACCAAATTTGGTCAGGACCAGCTACTTCTCACGTGCCAGGAAATTCATAAACATAGCATTTTACACCTGCGGTCGTTTTGAGAAAGTGCGAGGGGCGACCTGTGCATGCGTGGCAAACCGTTCATAAGTCGGGACAAAGCGTGCCACAGCTGTCAACTGTCAAAACTGGCGAAATTTCCGCGAATCACAACATAAATGCTTCCAACACATGCAATTTGTGTCGAAAAGATATTGCTATTTGCAACAGAAATGTGAAGGTGACAGTGAGTGGGTCTGTACTCAAAGCCTTTGAGTGCAACACCTTTGAGTGGCTCGAGCGCAATCCTAAGTAGGACCACAATCAAATGCTTTTGCATCCAAATTTCCCGGCCTTAACCTCAACTCCTGGCAAATATGCTCCCAGATCCACAAAAATCCACCTTCATAATTTTGGCATGTTTTTATGCCAAGGCTAGTGAATTTGACCCCTGTGTGTGTGCGTGTGTGTGTGCACGTGTGTGTGTGTGTGCGCGTGTGTGTGTGTTCAATGGGGGGCCGAGGGCGGGAGTCTTCCCCAAAAAATTCAGCCTATTCTAGCAGTTTTCACCTCTTCAAGAAGCCAAATTTGAAGCCACTTGAGAGTGGCTCCGTCTCCACCTTACTGACTTTTGAGTTGTTGTCATAGGGTTGAACGCTTGTCATTAATGTTGTGTCCCAGTGTCAGAATTATGCACTGAACAAGGAAATTCCTCCTCCACTCGTTCCTGTTCAGCGTATGCAATCAAGTTATTGCTTTCGACGAGGAATATTCACTAGTGACTCGAACCAAGGCCTGCAGCGTAATCCTTTTGCACATATTCCTCGTAGTCTAGTGCCAAAATAGCAATTTCTGGTTTTCAAAATGGGAAAAGGGAGTTAGACCCTGGGCGGTGAAGCTGGTACAAGTCTCATTTTTGAAAAAAAAAATATTTTCTACGAGCACTTTTGATTTAGAGTTAGTTTTCACGAATGTTTTTTGAAGCAGCTGAATGCTTGAGTTACTCTGGCTACAAAGGTGGTTGTAGCACTGCATCAGCAGTGTGTCAGCAGCCATAAGCACTCATCCCACTCCCTGGGTGCTGCAGTCGGCAGCATCCTTGGAGTGTATTGTGTGACCAGGGATGAGACTTTTAATTGATTCTGTCCTAGATTGCTTAAGTCATTGCCATACATAACATGATATCCGCTGAGCTATGTTAATTGGTTTCTTATAAAAGTATCTCTGATAAGGCTGACAATTTAGGAGCTAATGATAGTCAGTGCCTAATGTTAGAACCAAAACTCAGCTCAAAAAAGATGCTTTTATAGCATTGCAATTTCTGAGTTTCTTATGCACTACCCTATCTGCTCGAATATGACTCCCGGGGTTTTCAGGTTTCAATGTGCCTTTTGGGGGGTGTCAGTTCAAAAGGGAGTTACTACACAGAGAAGGGCTTATACAAAGACTTTCCCAACACTAAACAACTTTTATTTTCTGAAGAATACTAAATCAGTGTTAAGCAATAACATTTTCTTCTGAAAGTCAAAGGGGGACTCTTATGCCAGGGGAGGCTTATACACCATCAATGTCACCTAAGGGAGGGCTTATAGCCAAGGGGGAGTTATACTCGAGTATACACATACATGCTGAGTTAGTTGTGCTAAAATGCTATGGTATAAAAGTGTTTGTGATTGAAATGAAAATTTAGGTGCATATTCTAGACAATTACATCTATTAGCTCTGAAAATGTCAACTCAATCAGAGATGCTTTTATGGCATAGCATTTTTAGAATTGCAAATTCGGACAGTTGTTTAGGGAAAACTTTTTGGGGGGTAAAATCTACTAAAATTTGACCTCATGCCAAAAAACAGGTTGAAAAAATATGAATTTCCAGAAAAAGTCCCTTTTCGAACAAGCATCGCTCCTAGTATGTTGTGTCGTACCTAGTGTATTGTACCTAGTGCATGGTATCGTGCACTAGGATGCAGCTTGGAGCGCAAGCTTAGACTAAAGTTCTGCGACAGCACTAAGTAATTGTCAACACTGAACATTCGTCGCCATGGACTTAGCTGAGCTGCACGCTCGAGTACTCGATGCTGCACTTGTCGCTCTCAGGCACCTTGCGACGCTGTCAGTCGATGGATTGCCAAAAGTCAGATGTTTTTGGAGTCGACTCCAACTCACACTCATGACTTTTCAACTCAACTCCAACTCTTTTCGTTGTTGACTCAGACGCAGTATTTAGTCAACTCAGTTGAGTTGACTTTTTCAACTTGACTAAGGGACCTCGAACAAGAAGCAAATGGCCATGTTCTATGTGCGTTGGGATGCTTTGAGGGGTTGGAACAGAATAGGATTTACCACATTTTATTTAACTCAGTTTCCATCAATATATATTATGGCTTCATCCACATATTCATTGGGTCCTGCAGCAGCAGACAGCCTGCCTGCCTGGCTGTCACAGGGAGTTGAGCAGTGCAACTGCCAAAGTCGATCAGGGCTCTTCTTTGGTTCATAAGCTGTCGACTCTTCAAAAGAGGACGACTGAATGAGTCGAGAGTCGATCCCAAGCCTAGTCAGTTGAGGAGGGGGGCTTCCACACCGGCGTTTGTCTCATGTAGCACGCCCGGGGAAGGTCCGGGCGGGGGCCCTTCCCGGAGTTGGTGGGGCCGGGAGCCCCTTGGAAAATTGTCTTGCCAAAAAAGGGGGCAGAACCGGGTAAAACCGGGCAAATCCCCACTATTTCCGACCCCGTTTTTCATGCGTCGCCCTACTTTGAGGGCTCGAGTTCAAAATGTGCAGTCACTGTCTTGTCTTAATGTACTTGACCTCAAACCAAGGGCTGATTTGGCCAAAGGAAAACCCCACATGAACCCACTTCAGTGCCGTCTGTGTACACTGCGTTGACGCTTACTGCCCTTCCTTACGGCGAGTACTGCATGCGTATGTGCTACTCAAATAGGTTTTAACATAGAACATCATTAAACCCTTCCCAAGTCTATGCTTATTCTAAGTCTTTAACAGATGACTTGGGCACTCTCAATCCGGATCTGTACCGGAGGGAGAGCGACGGCTGTACCGACGGCGGCTGCTGCAACAAGACCGATTGCCCCGGTCGGTTCTGTGCCGGTAACAGCTTCGGGATCGAGGCCCCCCCTAAGGGAGGCCCAAGCGGGGGCAGCGGCTGCGCCGGCGCCGAGCATCATCAAACCTATGCCAGCGAAGACTCTAACGAGGACGCCACCGTCACGTTCCGGCTGAGCTACGAGGAGTCTGTGGAGGTGCTTAAGATCGACGAAATCAAGATCACCTCGTTACACCACCCCAAGCTCCACCAGAAGGACATGACTAAAGTCATGATCAAGTGAGTGAGCCCCTTCTTCACGCATCAACACTAAGCCGGAACTTTTGATTCAAGTTCAGGACGGACTTCGCAACATTTGCATGAGCAAAAATATCTAACTAAGCCTTTTCTTTTTTCCTTCCAAGTTACTGGATATTAGCCCAGCTCGGTCAATACACGTTTGTTTGACAAGTTTGCCATCCCCCTTTCTCTCTAGGGCTCTTGAAGGGCTCAAAGTGCTGTTGTTTTGTGGGTTTCTTTCCTTTAAATCGCGTTCGTTCCACAATATTTTCGCTCACAGAAGGAGAAGGAGACGGGAAACGCGAGCACACACGCGAGCACGCACGCGCGCACGCAGGCACGTCAACACGCACGCACGCACGCAGACACACACGGCCACACGCAAGAGCGCACGCACTCACGCACACGAGGAGATAGTAAAGGAATGCAATAAACCTGAAAGGGCACGTTCGCTGTTCTTTTGAGAGACTCGAGTCATCCGTGATCGCCGGGGTAGGGGTAGGGGTAGGGGGTAGGGGGTAACAAGGAAAGAGGATGATGTTGGCAGGGAGAGAAAGTAATGCTTAGTTGATGACATCATCAAGGACTGCTACTCATCAATGAGCCTAAGTGCAGTATGTGGATTTGCTGCTAAAAGTTTGCTAATCTCAACTCGGAATGTCACCTCACCAAGCCAGCGTACTGACAAACGACGTTCCTGTTGCGCATACGAGTTCCCCACTTTGAGGAACAAGCCCTCGGAACGACAAGGGTTGAACGGTGGAACAGGAATGACCCGATTTGACCGGCAACACTCCGGCCGTTCCGCCGGTCTGGTCACCTGTCCTCTCTCTTCCCAGTTCTCCAAGGGGTGCCACGTGTTTAGGCACAGCGGGAGAAAATGTCTGAAGTCCAGCTTCAGCTTCATTCAAATGGGGTCATCTAGAGTGTGAGGATCGAAGGCCAGTTGGCCTTTGGTTTGATGGATGTTGGACTTATGCCGTCTGACGACAATCGTCTGGCTTTGTTTGTGCATGTTCAGGAATGGGAATGATTCCTGATTTTCGACTCAGGGTCCCTTTGGTTTTGGGTCAAGCACATGCACACAGCGCACACACAAAAACCTCCCGCTAACTGACTTTAAAATGAGACCTAAAAAATACTGTTCTTGGCGTAAGTAATTTCCTCTGGTTTAAATTGATTGTGTAGTTGTATGTGAAATGTTTTGGGATTAACTTTAAGGAGCATTTCAGTTTTTAAGTTTTAAAGGGAGGTTGTATAGACAAATGTTATGTTGTGAGTGTCCATTTTGATGATAGAGTGCTCAAAGAGCAGCTACCTGGAGGCGAGCCCACACTGCTTTTGGCCATTTTTGGTCGTGCTTAGTTCTATTTTTGGCAAAACTTGCCTGTTCTAGTCGGAACACCCCACCCGGACTCTCCCCAGAGGTGCTATGCATGCAAGGCCCCCATTGAGCAGAGCTCCCTCTTCTCCTGCACTGACAGCACTCACCAGCTTCTCCTTGCTACGC
>JAAUXU010101328.1_pt1 | contig 29260 bp, 25 predicted proteins | sample 7278151 | NCBI WGS metagenome assembly JAAUXU01 (sample SAMN14350113, study PRJNA611818) | marine sediment metagenome | isolation source: surface marine sediment (1.8m) | place: French Polynesia: Moorea | collected 2018-08
CACCATGCTGCCGTCCAGATCAGCTGGCTCGCAGTCCAACGCCTCTCCCTCCAGCTTGGCCAGCCCGGCGACCGTGTACGGCTCCATGTCAAGGTCGCGTGGGAACTCGAAGTAGTCATTGAACTTGATTGCACACTCTCTTTCATAATCGTAGTCGAACCGCTTTAGCTGGATCACCAGGATGGGTGGGAGCTTCTTCACGCACAGCCGTTTGATGGTGTCAACCTAAGAGCAAGTTGAAATGACGGATTCAAGGCCATTGCACTGCGTGGTATAGGAATCCCTACTTATACAATTATAAAACGAGTTTGCATTCCAAACTCTTAGGTACAAGAAAACAGAAATTTTAGGTGCCAACAGTGAGTCCATTAGAGGTGTTTAGAAATGCCCGCTATTCACCAGTCATTAACCATGAACTTTTTCCATTTCAAACTTTGCTGGGCCTGAAATCATCACTTTCTTCGTTCATTTTGTCCTGCGGACGGTCTGCAAGAATACCGACGCCGACTTCTTCTATTGAAATAAGAAGTCTTTACGCCCACCTCCCCCATGAAGGGGTTCTAAATTTGGCTGTTGCCGAACTGGTGTCCAACTTTTCAACAAAGTCAATATCTTACCTTCTTATCACAGCGTTCACAGTAGTAAGCGTTGCTCCCATCAAGCAACTCTCCCTTCACGTACTCGTGCAGGGAATCTCGCAGGTTGCTGTAATTCTTGATATCTACCGAGATGACGCTGAACTGCTGCTCACGCGAGTACCGGTGCGGACAGGTTTTACAGATCTTTTGGTCCGAGAAGATGCCGCCCAAGACCTGAGTCATCCTCTCCTCGTAGCCCAGTGCCTTAAACGCCTCATCCGTTAGTTCAATAAGTCGCATGAAGAACTCCACTGCGTCCTGCTGCTCGCGTAGGTTCACCGGCTCGCCCTGAAAGAAAATGAGGGTAGATAATGAAGTCTTGCAAGTCGGAGTGCCTACTTGAGCTGAAAAGTTTCTTACTCAATTTCTCTGGCCTTCAGCTAGAGATACGCGTACGCACTCAAGTATCTCAGCATTTGGTATGAAACGGCAAATATGGTGCAGGGACTGCTCAAAATGACGAGCAAAAAATATACCATCGCTCTGCCTACGATACTTGCACCGTGCACCTATAAAGTGGCCTTAAGACAGCAAAAAGAAAAAATACCTGCATCATCCTAAAGTGCTTCCATAGTCCCCTTGGCACGTAGAACTGGAGCTTGGTCTTGGCCAGGTGGGCAAAGATGGCTTGGACTTGCTTCAGGATGGTGATGTTATACTCCCTGCGATTTTGCTCGTCGTCAGCTACTTCGGGCTCGTCGTCTCGCTCTTCTCCACTGAAGTCCTCGTCCGGGTTCGTACAGGCGCCTTCGGCAGAAAGGACACCTTGGCGTACGGCTTTGATCATGAACAGTTGCTGAAGCACCGAATTCATGTAGCATGTGGCACCCGCATTCTTGAGACCAACGAAGCCGTTTTCTGGCTTAGGACCCACGGGAGGCAAGTACTCCCATTCGGTGAACGCGTCGTCCTTGTCTGCGAAGAAGAGCTCCAGTAGTATGTGCGCCACCACCTTGAGGTTGGAAGAGCATCCGGTGCACAACCCAACCAATAGATCGAATGCGGCTGTGACGGTGGTTCCAGATATGCACACGGGTGTAGCCGGTGCCATTGGCACTTCGCCAGTATCTCGATAGATGGCATTCATGCGAGACGCAGGGAACAAAAAGTCGTCCAGAAGGTCGCGGATAAGGTTCTCGCCAGTCTTGCCACCTGAACCGATCTCGAACTTCTTCTCAGGACTCATAAAGGAGAGAAGGTCTCTAAAATGAAAAGAGGTAGGAGTGGAGTAAGCAATACGTTGAAACTCGTGAGTAACCAAGCAACACTCCACCTGCAGATGAACAAATGTCCCTCCAGCAAAGGGTCTTCCACTCCGGCTATCCCCGTCTTGAGCGTGTTCTCTCTCACTCTCCTGAGCCATTGGATTTCGCTACTCAGGAGCGACTCGGCCGACGGCAGCTGGATACAGTTAGCGGCTGCAAACGACACCAGCCTGGAGAGAAGTAGGAAGTACTCCGAACAGTTCTCAGCTTTCTCGTTGACTGTGTTGTTAAGCACGCTGAACAGCAGACTAGTGAAGAAGCGGAGGGACTGCTGCTCGCCCGAACATCGGGTGGCCACCAGCGCAAACTGCTCCGCGGCAGTCTGTCTTAGGGCTCGGTGAGGGCTCAGTAGGACTAGGCCAATAAGGAAGTTGTGCCAGGACTTGTCTTTGCTCAGGCTCTCCAGACATTTCGGAAAAAGCGCAATCGACAGCGTAAGCACTTCCAAAGCCTCGCGGCAGAGCGAGGCATCGTCGGGCTCAGGGTTTACGCCAGCCTTTAACCTGTAAAGAAATTTTGATTGGCGCTACGTGTTCGAGAAGCTCAAGGCGATTCCGCATTGTGTGGACATCAGTCAGTCCTCTAAAATTTACATGGTACATACTTTTGCAATACATTTATCTTACCTAGCATGCAATTCCTCCGTGGTGCCATTGACTAAGTTCAGCGCGCCTCCGGCCGATGCCCAACACAATCTGACAACTGCTGTGATAAAGCTCTGATCGGGCATAACCGTCGTACCGGTGTCCAGAAGGGTGTTCGCCAATCGCACTGCGTAAGTGCGCACCATCATCTCCTCGGTAGGGTTGGGAATGTGATGCATGGCGCCTTGCAATACTATGGCTTGGTTGTGCAAATCCGGCGTCACAGACACCGAAGACTCAGGCTGACATGCGTCTGCCACCCAAGTCACGAGCGAGTAGCCGACCACCGAGAAGAGAAGCTTGCACATCTTGAAAAGGACCAGGTAGCACGCACGCTTGGTGGACAGGTCGGCCTTTGACAGAAAGTTATTCTTAGTGAGCATGATGATGGCAGCTGAGATGCCTCGGGCATTGATGAATGATAATTGAAACTCCTGCGTCTTTTCAATGGTCACCGTGGCCGTGCTTGGCATCATCAGGCTGTAGCACACTTCCAGATTGTATAAAGTTTGACTGGGCGTGCAACTAAAGAAGACGCCATCCCAAATTTGCGTGGCGGAGCGCGTGGTCGTAGCCGTGGAACTGTTCTCTGCGCTGACCGCTTTCAACCGCTCTACTGTGTGCCTGTCCGCGGGAACTAGCTTCAAGAGAGCACGAGCTGCTTCTTGGAGAGGTATGTCCTTGATGGAGCTGCCCAGCTCGGCCAGCTGAAGCAGAAACTGACAATACCCTTTCTGAGTGGAAATCAGGACGCCGGGCAAGCCACGTTCGACTTCCACGTTGGGGCCGTCATAATGGTGGTGGTGGTGGTGGTGGTGATGTCTTGGTGAACTGTTAGAACTCTCCTCGCTAGACTCCGGTGAACTGACAAGGTTACCGCCGAGAGGACTAAGCTTGCCCGTAAGTACGGTCTTATCCTTGATCGGAAAAGACGAGACTACCTTGCGATCTTCAGCCGGATCAAGGACTTCCCCATTGAGAAAGAGTTCCACCTTGACGCTGTTCAGATTGACCTTGAGGCGGTGTGCAATGGTCCTACGAATTAAGCCCATGGCATCGTTGGTGTGGGTCCAAATCTCCTGGTCTTCGATTTGCCTGCCCTGGTTTGGGAAGCGCACTGTTATCGTCATGTGCTTGCCGCGGGATGCCCGGAACAATGGCACAAACACTCTCTCTTCACAAAAGTCAGCATCACACTCAAGGATGTACTCGTGTAACACCTTGAGCACGCGACACAGTCTGGTAAGCTCCTGCTGCAGTTTGCCGTCCTTGTCGCGCTCAATAACGGTGACAGTGTCGTAGGCTGCTTTCAGTCTGTCCATGCATGAGGATATAAAGTCCTCGTGGATCTCCATCTGTTGGGCTAGCAATCGTGGGCCAAGGTTAGTGAAAGTTTCTTTCAGCAGATCCACTGCGCGGCTGGCAATGTCGTCTGTACTGTGCAGTACCAGCCTCCAGATGTAATCAAGGCCAATCAATTCCATGTCATCCATCAGGAAGGCCCTTCGCTTTGGGATTAGCTTATTTTCTTTGGCGTTGACGGCCTTGAAGAAGCGGTCGAAGCAGCGGATTCCGCTTTCCGTCATAAGAGAGGGGTCCAGCTGCAAGATATTATTCTCAAAAAAGTCCCGGTTTATCTCTGGGTCCAGGTCAGGCTCCTCGCCCATCAACTTGGAGAACCACTTGAAGCAAGCCTCCCTGTCCTGAGGAAACACTGCGTTCTCTGCCAGACAGTTCCAGATCTGCTTGGCTTGTGGCGCGCATAGCCAAAGTTGGCCATCTTTCAAAAGGAATCTCAAAAAGTTCAGTCGTTCTTGCACCTGAGCAATGTGATTATAGCGACCGTCAGGATAGTAGTCGGCCGGATCAGCTTCTAGAATCTTCCTTGGAGAGCGCCGAACTTTATCTATATATGCAGTCAGGTTGTCTGCCACGACAATGACCAGAGCGTGATTTGTCTGCAACTTGCTTATGATCTCATGGCGAAAGGTGACAGCAGGCGCGCGCTGGCCATGAGCACCATTAGGTGGGTTCTCCTGATAAAGGCAGCAGATCTCCTTAATTTGCTTGAGCGCGGGTAAGACCCATTCCTTGTTCTCCTTTAGCTCCTCGATGCAGCGCTCCAGCCAGCGATTCTTCTGGGACTCACGGTATTGCGTGCAGCTATAGTCGAGGATCTTCACATGAGCCGCAAGCGCCTGATCCAGCAGCTCAATCGACGTGTCCGGGTTGTGTGCCAGGCTCCAGAATAGAGTGAGCACCTTTTCTGCCATGACACCGTCCTTATCGTCCTCGGCGAGGCGGCGTATGAGCTCCAACAATTTCTCACGCTGCTTCGGCGGAGCCTTGTTCCAGCTGTTCTGAAAGCACTCGAACAAGTGGTCCAGTTGCTCGGGTGAGAAGTCCCACGCCAACTTTGCCAATAGATCGTGGACGTTCTTTACAATGGCTTCATGTTGGCCCTCTTGGGATGCCCAGATGTCGTCCAGGTCACCCATGGTCAAAGTCTTCTCCTTGATGATAAAGCGGATCACCTTCTCCAATTTTTCCACGTATTGAGGTTGGTGAAGAGAGTCTTGAAGGACGATCTGGAGTACCTTATTTTCCTTGAGCCAGGTAGCCATGCGCTCAGCCGTGAGAAAGTCCTCATCGTCGCAGGGAGCGGTGGTCGCTACGTGGCGCTGGGGATAGTAGGAGACACTGGAAATAACTCTGTTCACTTCGTTCAATGCGTTCATCTTGCCGCCGAAGGAGGAAACTTGGAGCTGCCTGAGGATCATCTTCAGTCGGAACATCTCCAACTGCCTAATGTTTTCCTCTTGCCCAGCCACAGCTGTGGCGATATTCTTCAGTGACTTGATGATGGTGGAGAGCGCGTCGTTCTTAGACTCGCTCTTTGTCTCCTTCTTTAGCTCGTCCTCAGTCAGGCTCTCGAGGTACTTTGGAACGATTTCTACTATTGGCAGTAGATAGGTGCTGACCGTGGTAGGCGTCAACAACTCGTAACACTGACCGAAAGGTTTAACCAGCACGTGGATAAGTGGCACGGTGAGACCGGACTCCTTCCTGAAGCGCTCCAAAAGTTTCTCGAAGCCGCCTATGTGTCCGAACCTGTTCAGCAGGTCGACCAACCATCCTCTGGGCTGCCTGACGTCTGTGGAATGCGCAAAGGGCGTGAAAGGTTCGCCAAAGTTGGCGTCAGAAGTCCGCGGTGCGTTGAACAGGTGGAACTTGTTCCCCGGGTTAAGCACCATGGCCAGTAGGTCGAGCAGGGGGAACCAGTCGTCGAATATCTTTATCACGCATAGGTCAATGAGTCGCTCGCAATTTTTTAGGATGCAGCGATGTATATCGAGTCTCCAACTGGAGACGGCCTCGTCCGTCATGATCTTGGTGAAAGAGACGACCATGCCCTCTCTGTAAAATCGCTGACAATGTTCACTCTGTCTGTCCAGACCCTCGCGGGCCAGATGGATTGACGTCTCCAGAAGCACCTCGAGCTCCGCCTTTGGTAGTACCGGGATGACCCAGCGAGGGTTGGAGATCAGCTCTTCCAATTTGTTGAGCTTGGCCACGGGAAAGGACGCCAGGAGCGCTTCCGGCGAGACTGCGGCATCCTCAGTCGAGGCGCCTGCCGACGGGGAGGCAGTTCCCTCCGGAGGAGGCGTGTCTGCCGCATCATTGGTCTTCTCCGTGGGAGGGGTGGGCGAGGATAGCTCCGAGGGCGAAGAGGACGTTTCGGTGGCCGTGGAGGGCACCCTTCCCAACTGTGTGGTGGCTGGCGACGGCGGCGCGACGTCCGTCGAGGATGAGATGGTGGCGATCGTCGTGCCCGTCGAGGATGACTGTTGCGAGGGTGGTGGTGGCGGCGGGGAAGACGACGAGGACGAGTCCGGGGCGGCGCGTCCAGGCGGGTTGGCGACGGTCATCTCGGAGGATAGAGAGGACGGGCCCCCTCCCCCCAAGCTCGGACACTTCTTTCGGTCCCTCCCTTGAGCGACGTCGCTGTAGATCCTTTGTCTCCACTCGGCTTTGGCGTCCGAGGCGTTTTTGTGCCTGACGAAGAAGAGGTTCTCTTGCTCGCCTGGACCCAGGGAAGTGCGAAAAATGGACTGAAAAAACGACGGCTGCTGCTACTGCTACGGCTGCTACGCTACGGTTGCTGCTGCTGCTGCTGCTGCTGCTGTGAAGAGCAGTGTGAGGACGGAGGAGCCAAGCTTCTCCGCCTGCCAGCTCAAAGGCTTCGGCTGCAGGCTTTTCCGTCGGTCCGTCGTCGTCGTCGTCGCTGCCGTCGTCGCTGCCGTCGTCGTCTTTCTCCCCCAGTCGTAGCCAGCAGGAAGAGACCGGCGAAGTAGCTGCAGCACCTCAGTCTCCGGGCGGGGAACATCGCAGATCTCCATAGTCACGATGACGAAAAGATTCCAACAACGATCGAGAAGGACAAGAGGACGACTCAAATGTCCAAATTAGCAACTTCTTGGTGGCCAAAATTTGCGAGGTGCAATAAAGGAACGTAAAAAAGCAAGATGATATACAAAAAATCAATTCGAAGGGGGGAAAACTAAGTTGTTCAATCTGACTGCAGCTCTATTTAGTGATGTGAAAAGTCCAGCCCACGCCCAAGGCCGAGCTCAAGCTCCGAGGCATTGACAACGTATAGTTCGAGTGCAAGGAGGGTCAAAAGTGACCAAATGCACGCTTTGCACACTCTGCTCCTGACGTGAGCAAGTGTCAAGCTTTGTTCTCATGCTCAGCTTGAACGTCAGGCCGAGCCCAAAATCCAGAGCTTGGTACTAGTCCGGGCTTGGATCCATCACTAGACTAGAGAAGACTCGTCATTTCAGGTCTTCTCTCGTCTCGTTGAGGGAAAAATCAAGAAATGGTTTCCCTTACAAAACAGTTTTGGTGAATCTAAAGGTTAGAGATGAAATTTAATGGCAAGGATGAAAGTTAGGATAGAAAAACAATAATGCTGACGTGTGTGAAATATGGGAATGGCGAATTTGAAGTCGCCCAAGCTGTCTGCGACCTTCGGGTGGATCTTTACGTGCACAGCAAGCACCGCTGAGTCCTCCCCGCGCCCTGGCTTTCGTCGGAGTCCTGCGATCCCTGTACTACAGTGGCCAACTCTTAATATCTCCTCCTTGTCTCCGTGACCTTGAGCTGGCAGCCCAGATGATGCGCCCTATGTTGCATAGCCTAAGGAACGACTTATACCAATGCGTAAGCAATTGCAACAATGATGGCGTCGAGACAAGAGAACTGCTGACTTTATTTCCTTTTCTGACCAGGCTGCGACTATACGATGGGCGAGATGAAGGCGTAGAATGACGCGTTGCACGACTTCTCCACCTTTGCAATGCCCACGATTTCTTTAAATTAGCAATTTAACGAAAATCGTTCTTTGTGGTGCTATAAGAAGACACTGCTGCAACTTTTTGTACTTCAGCGGTAGAGCTCGCTGGGAGCTTAGGTTTCACTACCCTTAACAAGGTCGCCTCCTCCTCCTATTCCTCCGCCGCCGCTTCCACCTCCTCCAGCATCGTTGGTGCTACTGTCAGGCAAGCAAGGTTGTAGCGTAGCCCGCTCTTCCTTGAGAGCTTTGTTGGCCTCCTGCAACTTGATCAGCTCTGTTTGTAGCTTCTGAAGGTAAACCTCTGGATCGAGCCTGGAGAGCACGTTCACCAGCTCCTTCTGCCTGCGCTCCAGCGCACTGATTTCGTCCACTAGCCTCTTCCGATCCCATTCTGCGATCTCTTCTTGGTGGGCAGTCTCGTACGCAGCCTGGAAGTCACGTTCCGAGTACTCTGCCCAGAAGGTGTCGTCGTCTGGCGACGGGTGATGCTCGTGTTGCCGACTCGAGTCAGGATCTTGCTGCTCGCCCTCTGGAGGAGGAGGACCACTATCCCGCTCCTCCCCATGCTCTCCAAAGTCATAGAACAGATTGGAGTTTTCGTGGTCGTCGATTATAAATTGGGTGGAGTTTTTGGGAGCGTTCAGCAGCGGCCCGTTGGTCGGGCGCAAATACACTTGATTCTGGTGTCTCCGGCGCCCCCCGCCTCCGCCGCCTCCCCGATTGGAACCTCGGTTCGCCAAAGCACCTCTTGGCACCGTTGCTGGGGACTGATTCGATGGGTTCCTGGACCGCTTGGAAGAGAGGTGATCCGTTGATTCGACGTCTGGGCGCTTTCGACTCTTCTTGGCTCGCCTATGATGCTTTCTTTTGCCCGGATGAGCACCTGCTCCGGTCTGGGGACCGCTGGAAGTGCTCGGGTTATCTTCACTCTTGCTACTGCCTTCAGAAACCTTTTGCACACGGTCATCTTTGGGTGCTTCCTCCTTGGAAGTGCTTGCCGGCTCCATGACGAAGGCAAAGAGTCCTGGAATGAATGATGATGAAAGTTCTTTTAGAATTGGACAGAAGATCAGTGATGATATCTTAGTCAGCACGGCCAATATTGACCCAAATGGAGCTGAACATTGCTCGAATCCATAGAGAGAGGTTCCTCCGACGGACCTGGGTGGTCTTTTTTTTTCAAGTCGGCCTCCGTTCCATTCCATATTCTGGATTCCGTTCCATATTCTCCAACAGTTTTCCTCTCTGTAATCTCACTGCTGGTGAACGGGACGACGGAAGCGGTTACAGGAGACCCTCGTCGGCGTGTCCGTAACGAGAAGCACAGCAGTGACTACTCAATCTAGCTCTCTCCCACGCATTCACTCACTGTGTCCCTCTCGTGGAACGTGTACCGTGACACCTGGCGCCGTGGCACAAGAGGCTCGCGACCCGGGACTTGTCCACGGCGACGACCCTGCCAATCGTGGTTTCGTTGTGGTTGTTGCTATTGTCGTTGCCGTGGCCGCTACTCGGCCGCTACTCGGCCGCTACTCGGCCGCGAACACGCGAAGCAAAAAGCTACGGGGAAGTCGTCCTTCTCCACAAACTGAACTCGACTGCACCTCCCAGCCCGGATTGCTGTCCGAAGCAGGGTGGTGCTCTCCACCTATGAGGGCTCTCTGCACTTTTCCCCCACCAAGGCGGGAAAAGTGGCAGCCCTGCCTCTTTTTCCGACTGAACATGGGGGGAGGGGGGGGCAACCCTGAGACGCCCCGACTTCGGGCCAAAGTTACCCGGGCCCCGGATTTTGGCCCGGTTATGTTACTCACTGTTTCGGGTGGAGGAAATGCCGTCGTAGCCGGCCGCTTCCTCACTGGAGCCCTCCACGGCCTGTGAGGAGAACCCAGGCGACCACTTCTGTCGACGAAAGATCGACGAAGGCAAGACAAATCACTAAAGTGAAGCCTGAAAGCTTCGCTCGGTGGGATCGCACAGGAGGGGAGGAATTGAAAGGCAGACTTGGCCAAATCCGCCCGCCTTAGGCTAGCGTTCACCTCCTCCTCCGTGTTTTTTTCTTTTTTCTTTTCTTTTTTTTTTCTTTTTTCTTTTTCTTTTTTTATTTGGTTACTCCTCCGTCCGTCAGAGTCTCTCGCTCTCCAGGCCACTTCTGCCTTCCCCAGCTGAGAAGGATGACGTTGGACTGCTGGACAGCGCTGCCAACGCTGTGCAGCATTGCCATTTGCTTAGCATCTGTCAGCCGTTGTCGTCATGTCCCTGCTCAACAGACACACTTGCGACATTCAAGTCACGGCAGGAAGAATCATGTCTGCGTTATCACTGTTTATTGAGTGTCACGATGACATTTTTATACCGACGAAATGTGACATAAAGAATGTGTACAGCTTGTTCAGGAAGAATTAGGAAGTGCAGTTTTATACTCCAGTTACAGAGTTATACGGTCACTTGTGTAAGAGAAGCAGTACTTAGCGATCACGTGTTTCGCAATCAAAAACGTTTACTATTAGTGGCTTTTTTTCTCGTGGAAAGTCAACTTTCCTACTTTTGCTTGTATTTCTCACTAGGAAGCTGTTGTTTCTGCATTTTTAGCTAAAGCGTCAACAAGCCAGGAGGGAAAATTGGCATATGAAGCAGCAGCTAGATGCAGAGAAATCCCAAACTAGTGACTGAGTAAATTTGCAAGGTTTGGTGACTAATTTTTCTACGTGCTGACGTCAGTCTTCTACTTTGCATCTTGTGAAATGTTGTTGTCCTTGGCGTCCTTCTTGATGTTGAACCTGCATGGGATGGGCCATCAAGCTCGCCGTGCCAATGGATGCTGACATTTCTGATCCAGGTCTTCATTACTTCTGGTGAAGTTGAAGCTTCCTCGCACTAGAGTCAGAGGAAAGGATTGATATCAGGGCATGTCACTACTGCACCTTCTCACTGAATTTTCACTATTATTAGATATGTCTATGTATTTTATGTCTCAAATAAAGTTGCTATTGGGCCGGTTTCTTTCCCCACTGTTCAAGAATGCTCACTCAGCCGTTGTTTTACAAAGTAGTTGAACCTCATCTCAAGGCTGCTTGACTGCAGTGAGCGGAGCTGACTGTAAATCTTGAAAATATACTACTATATAATATATTGAGGTCTACGAGTAGACCTCAACAGTAATCGAGGTTCTGTGCCAGAGAATGAAACAATCTTTTCTCAGTCGAAGAGTGATGTTGCCACAACAAATAGGTACTTTCCACGTCTCCAGTCCGCCCAGCAATCTCCAGATATGTAGCAATCAGAGTACCTGACGTGCACTCAGCAATAAACATTTTAGATCGGTCTAGTTCGACCCTGCAAGGTCTGACTCAACCTCCGAGACCTGCGAAACTTTTTTTGACATCATGGCACAGCCAGTACTTTGATGAGGCGCTTCTTTCTAATCGAGGAACTGTGGTCTTGGCCGAGGCCCTCGGGTACCTCTGGTAGAACCAAGTAGCACGAGCGTCCCCTCCTGCAAGTGTAGAGACTACAGTGGCGGCAAAAGTCCCATCGATGTATGAATGCTGTTCGAATTGTATTCAGAAATTCCTACCAAAAACGACATGTTGGGCATGGATTCAACCCTTTAAAACATACACATCCCTCATAAAATTTTTACACCGAACACCGCAACTTCAAAAAAAAAAAAAACGTAGTAGAATGACGAATGCACGTCGGAGAGTGGCAAAATCTTGCTGGATTTTTTATGAAAAATCTCTTCATTATTCAATGGAGAAGCCATCGTAGGTGGCCACCACGGCCTCGGAAGGGTCCCTGATGTGCAAGCCTTGCGGACAAACTCAACAGCTATGGAAATCCACACCCCGGGTACGACAGTCTTGAAGTCGTCTACAAAGCTGTGCCACATGTATCAGGCTTTAGTCTTCATGTTCTCACAGATAGAAAAATGGTCCAGGGTTTTCAGGTCCGGGGAGGACAAAGGCCCCTTGTCCTTTCCCCAAAATAGGGAATTAGGTTCCAGGCATTCATTCCTATCTGAGTTTAGCGGGGTGTGCAGGTTTCCCTGCCTTTTGCAAGATGAAATTTCCGTCGGAGTATAACTCTTACAACCATCCTGGATATGACATCAACACTTTGATATAGTCTGTTGCGGTCATCTGGTAACTAGCCAGGAAGAAATGTGGAGAGACCTACACATTTTTCCCCAACCTACAGGACCTATGGCTGACATGCAGGTTCTTGGTCAGCTTCCCTATGGATGTAACGTTGGTGTCCTGTAGCATCTTCAAAATGGCCTTTACATTGCGTCTGACCCTTCTGTTATCCTCCACCCTGACCAAGGCTTTTTCTCAAGACATTCGCCAGCATCCCAAAATTTGGGATGTTCTACGCAGTGGTGAAAGACTCTTTTGCAATCTTTGTGATGCTGGTGATGGTGACACAAGCAACATTAGCATCTCGATCCTTTCTTGTTCCTTCATGACGAAGATTGAAGTGCAGGCTAATGTCCGCACAAAATTAGTTTGCCTGTCTTCACTAATTTGTGCTTCACAGTATTATTCAATGAAAGACGGAAAACAACTGACATTTTGCAGTACTGCCCAGTCCAAACTTTTCTGCGGGTCATGATAGATGGTCAAATTATCAAGAAGCCAGACAGACCTTCACGATTATCAATGTCGACTAAGGTCTGAGGCAGGAAATTGTCACATTTCTTATTTCTCAAATAAATCTAAAGATAGTCGGAATTGCATTTGCCACCAGTTTCATGACTTCATTTGATGCCCTTACAACCGTCTCCTATCCGATGAAAGGTGAAAACCCAAGGTTTTGACCTGAAGCATGACTTCGGCCGGGGGATATGGAATATCACTGGCACTTTCTTCATATATGTCAGAGCCAATCCAAGTATTGCAAATCGGTAAGCTGACACTGTGGCACACTTTGCCGACATGGTGAAGGAAGGACCTTTGTGCCTGGCTTAATATGAAATCACATGCAAACAACCAATCATTCAGCATAAGGGACAAGCTTGTCTGAAGGATAAAAAAGCATCAAGAAGTTTCATCAGAGGACTGCCAGAGGTTGTTTGGCAAGATCAAGAAGAGGATGAGGAGGGCAGAGGTCTGCGGGCATGGATCAGCCTCATGATTGACGGCATTTAATTGGCATGATTCGGGTAATGTCATGTCAAAGTTGTAGTCGCAGAATTGTGGGTTATATACCTCAAAAGTCAATGCAACAATTTACTGCAACAGCCCTTACCTCCACGCCGAACCTCACCAGTTCAGAGGAAAGAAATGCCAATTTTCTGATAGCTGTTATCAAGATCCCCCACGTCTTCTGGAGCCTCAGCTCCTCGGCCAAATTGTTCTTAAGGAATTTGAGGCTGTTTCTACTTGACCAAATACCATTTTCGCACTGAAGTCAATGGGACTCTAAACTTTGCCACCACAGCAAGTCTAATAAGCACCCAGCCACGGCTTTGAAGTAAGCATGGTTTATTTTTCAGTTGTGAATTCTACGATTACATTAAAGCAAGGTGCTAACTGAAACAATGACGGATTTGTTCTCCATAGTACGGCTCCTCAGGCTATAAATATTGTAACAAAATACTGAAACCAACTAGTGGGTTTGATGAAGTACTTCCACAGCAAAAGACTCATCCTAGTACACTTGATGTAGGGAGCAATCTTCTGGGCCGAAAGAGATCCAAGACAAAGAACACACACTCACTATCAGCTTGCACAAATTTTTCTTAGGATACAAATACACAAAACAGTTCTTCTATACAAGAGGGGAGAGAGCTGGCCAAGATGTCACACTTCTTGTTCCTTTAGGAGGAAGCAATGGCAGTAGAAAGTCCCTCAGTTCTTTTGAAGATTGTTGTTCCAAAACACTGCATTGAGCTTTTTACTTTTTTTCTTTTTGGCGTGGTGATTGACACTCCTGAGGGTCCATAGTGGCGGCGTGAGGGTTGCCTCAACGGTCTTGCTGCTTCGAAGGCCAGGTGGGCCGAGCCCATACAGCAAGACATGATGGGGAGGCCATCACGTCGGCCACTGTCTAGCTCACAATGTTGTTTTCTTCCTCCCGAAGGCAAACAAGAACCACCACTACCTTAGGCTCTCTCGCCGCGGATTCGTCTGGCCAGCTGGATGTCTTTGGGCATAATGGTCACCCTCTTGGCGTGGATGGCGCACAAGTTGGTGTCCTCAAAGAGACCGACCAGGTAGGCCTCGGACGCCTCCTGCAAGGACAAAAAGTCATGCGTGAGTGGAGGAAGTCCACCTAAGAACGAAGGTAGAAGATTCAGGCTTATTCATCATCTTACCTGAAGAGCGCCGATGGCCGCGCTCTGGAAGCGGAGATCCGTCTTGAAGTCCTGAGCGATCTCTCTCACGAGACGCTGGAAGGGGAGCTTTCTGATGAGCAGCTCGGTCGACTTCTGGTAGCGACGAATCTCACGAAGAGCCACTGTACCCGGGCGGTAACGGTGAGGCTTCTTCACTCCGCCGGTGGACGGGGCGGACTTCCTGGCGGCCTTCGTGGCCAGCTGCTTCCTTGGCGCCTTGCCTCCAGTGGACTTACGGGCGGTCTGCTTGGTACGGGCCATCTTGTTGCTGAAGACGTTGAAGCGGGCGAGCGGGACTAGCTGCTGCAAGCAAAAGTGACGCAAGGTTGAACGAGGTCGACAAGAACAGCGGACAAAGATGGCCGCCGACACCAGACAGAGGGGTCAACTGGGGCTCACTACTTCGGGTCTCGATTTCTGTGTCTCGAGGCCGAATTCCGCAGCCTCTGCACTTTCCACGTGATCTAGGGACTTCCTACCTTGTCAGGATCACTTGCACGGGGTAAACTGGGCCCAAGGTGGGGGACTTTGACGATTAAATCCCGGAGCGACAGCGGAATAACGTTTTGTTTTACTTACCTGAGCAACTGAACTGCGACGTCACGGAGAGCGCGCTCTGATTGGCCGAGAACTTGAGTGGCTGCAACGCCATTGGCAGAAATAAGCGTTGCTGTGATTGGTGATCTGGAGGAGAAAGGAGTCGTCTCATTGGCCGAGAACTCTGCAGCGAAAGTGGAGTCCCAAACACACGAGCAAGGAGTAGAAGCGGCTCCCTGGTCGTTGAGTGCGACCTCGCCGAATCCGACGTGGTCTCCTCCGGTGACATTTCCTTCGGACACTCGGAAGAAGACCCAAACTCCATGGAGCATAGTCGTCGACTGTAGAAACAACGAAAGGACTAGACGAGTGCTCTCCTTCTTGTCCTTTTTTTCCAGTTATACCCGAAGGCACCGGGAGATGGCGACACTCTCGACAACCACCTCTCCGGTCCCGATCACATTGTCACCCCTGGCGGTCGGGACGAGCACGTCCGGGTGGTACTCGGCCTCCTTGGCGGACAAGGCGGTATCCGCCTGTCTGACACGGCTGCTTCCAAACAATTAGCAAAGAAGTCAGATCCATATGACCCACGAATCTGTTCCTGGGGCGGGCCTCTGGATCTCTCGACCTCGTGGACGTGACCAGCGAGGACAACCACGAATTGCGGACGCTTGGCCAAAGAAGTGTTGATACAAGTGCATGAAAAAAAATTGCAAGGTGCAAATTGTTGCTCCTAAATTGCTGGAGCCTGCACATGTGGAGGAACTTCCCTCGGAAGTGCGGGTACATCTCATTCTGTTACCGTATTTGGGTCAGGTTGGTCCTGGATTCTGACTCCTTTTCCACTACTTTCGACTTTTCTCTACAAAACTCTTCAACCTTGATGTTCTTTATGCCCCCTCCCCCCACCTAAAAGACCCCTCGGGGTTTTACTTTATACAGGGTTTTCCAAAAGTGGCGCACGGGTTTCATGGACTCATATCTCTGAAGTTTAAGGCCTACCCTCAGTAAGGGCTCTTTAGAAAGCATAAATCATGAGATTTTGATGGTGCGGTTGGCTTTGAAATGAAGTCTGACAATTGTTGCTAACAGTCTTCTAACAAATTTTGCTAATAGATCTGGTCCAGATAAATTGATCACTTCTTGAGAACCTCAACCTGGAGACCACCAATGTCAATCACGGTCTGAAGTCGCTTCTCCAAGTCTCCACTGCATTTTGCAGGTGTTGTACTGGAATGGTTGCAAACTCCTCACTGATCCTGATCGTGAGTTCATCAATGTTGTTCACCTTGGTTGCATCCACTCTGTTCTTGGGTGTCCCCACAGGTGACACCATTACCAGGGTTCCAGATAAAGTCAGAGATCTTGGCTGTGTGACACCATTAAAATCTCGTGATTTTCTACTTTCCAAAGAGCCCTTACTGATAATATATTGTAGGCCTTATAAGTCCAGAGATATGAGTCCATGAAACCCGTCCACGACTTTTGGAAAACCTTGTATAGTCGAACCTGGAAACAAAATAGAGTAACCAGCAGAAAGGGGATTGTTATTTAAAGACATATAGTTTTACTGCGGTACCATTTCCTGTGCTCCTCTCAGTCATGCTACCTAAAACTTGATTGGTTTGGATACCCAAAATTGTATTAAGTGCTTTTTCGCCTCCTTGGCGTTCCACACACACACACACACACACACGCTGCAGTGCTGAATGGAGTCCAACCCAGCTCTCGTGGGAAATCAAGTGCTGCCTTAAATACGCAGTTTTGCCGAAAGTGAAGTAAATAACGTCAACTGCTGAGGCAGTGAAGAGGGATGTATCCATAACATTGAGAAAGTTACTTTTGCATGTTTCACCTGCATTTTAGTCATTTGTAAAAGTTTATCCACATGCATGTAAATATGAATGAATCATTTACGGCCTACTTTGGTGTGGAACACTCCGAGATGGAACTGATCCGACGTGTCTGCCGCGACGGTCGCCTGGTAATTCGCCATGTGTCACTTCGCCTTGGCGTTTTTCGCCATGACAGTTTTTGCCATGACCATTTTCCCCATTGCCGTGGTTCATTTTTTGCCATTGGGAGGCGTCGCCATGGCTGGTTTTCGCCGTTACTCCGCGCAATAATGTATGCATGGAGCGGGAAGACCGTGTGACAAGCCGATTGCAATATAACTTCAGTTTGTAATTACAATGGCAACGCAACACTAGCGCAACAGCCCTTTGTACTTTCAAGTGTGACCTTTTACTAGCAAAAATGTAGTCTGAAAAATGTGCCCACCATACAAGGAAAGTGGAATCAGCAAACAAAGAAAATGTTTTTAGACCTAAAATTTCGGTCTAAAAGACTATGAGTTCAGTTTTGAATTCAACTTCCACTCTCCTGAAATTGTCGAGATCATCTGTACTTTGATACAACTTCAACTGGATTTGGAACGACGAAAAACGGTGGCTCGTACGAGACCATCGATTCGACAAGGTCAACACCTTCTGCAATCATGGGGGAAATTAGCAGCAGTGGTGTTTCCCTATGGCAACATTGAACCGTGGCAAATGCTGTCACGGTGAAAGACGCCACGGCCAAGAAACTGGTGGCCAGATGTGACTGCAAATGAATCCTCTTCTTGCAGCCACGTATTAGTAGTCACGTGAGGTTGCTCAATCCAATGTTTTGGTAAAGATACCCTGAAATCCTCAGATTCTTATTTGGCCAGCGGAACTCACTTAGCAAAAATGACTTTAACTTCGAGCTACTATCAACGATGGCAGCACAAGTGTCCAGTGGTACCTTATCCACAGGGGGGTTAACATGTTTTTCGGTGAACGTGTAATACAACTTTATAAGTCAGAGTCTTTGTATATCCAACCTCCCCACGTTTGACTTAGCAGGGCTCTAGCCTGTTTGTGAGGTCGCACTCATGTGCACTCACCTAGATATTGTGTATCATCTTTCCCACTCCTGCGATAGGGGATAATAGATTGCTTAAGACCTGCATTGTGGTTTTGAGGTCCAAATTTTACCCAAACATTGTCGTTTCGAGTTCCTATTGTACTCTATTTTTTTACCTTTATAGGCAGGCCTGATTCTTTTTTTTGTCAGTCCCATATCTAAAAGTAAATCGTTCGTCCCTCAATCGTCACCCTGGACACCACCATTCTGCTTGTGTCGTACAGGGTCCATCAGAGTTAGACTGGGGCGCCAGTCAGGATAGCTCAGTCACTTCCATCCTTCTGGCACAAAATTTCAGAGGTTTTTGTGATTTCACAAGAGAACATGAACATGTCCGAGAACACCAACAGCTTTTTTTTAACACTTCATATCTTTTATCACTCCGCCTGCTTTGAGATAAGCATCACCTCAGCCGGAATTTCCAGGCGTCCTGTACTAGAAGCCCTGTAACGTAGTACGCACATCTCATGGCGCTCACACATCAGCTTGTAGTACTTGTGGTAGTACACGCTGATCGGACTGGTCTCGGCCACCTCCGTCGACCTCGTCGGTGTACTTGACGCGATACTCCTTTATCGCCCACTTTTGATGTGACCGATACCCTGTACGTACGACTCGACCTCATCTGCCAGCTGTACCACATGTACGTTGAGGTGCCAAAGTTGGTCCTAAAATGTGTATTAGGCAGTTGGCACCGTGAAGAATCGTTGGAGCAATTTCTGATGTTCGACGAGAGCTGGTGATGATCCCGAGGAGCCGCGGGATCATTTTTGGCTGTTACTAGATCAACAGATCCGTACCTGGGTCGCCAAGTGACCGCTTTCACCGTCAACTTAGAGTTTTCCTTGAATCAATTGATTGCTTGACCACTTTTTTGACCGGTCGACTTTGAAAATTGGATAGGGTTTTTTGGTGACGAATTTGCCATTATAGTTTGTGGGTATCTGCCTCATGACTCGGGTATGAGATGTGAAAATTTTGCCTCAATCCATTTTTTCCATTTAGGAGCATTTACATCTGTGGGAACTCGATCGAGTGGCCTGGAACGGTCAAATTGATCGTCAAAAACCGAGCAATTTTTTCAGAAACTGGAGATTTCTGGTTCTGGGGCAAGACACAGAGGGAACTCTTGCTAAAAAAACTTAGGCGCATTTGAATGAATCTTTCTTGAGGCCTTTTCAAAATCTCCAAGTGAGCAACATATTCAGAATGGTTCTCACGAGATATGGAAATTTTCGCATCTTGGAATCCATTTTGACCATTTACTGAAGCAGCAGACAGTGGCTGCTGTCGAGGAATAGTTTCCGTCAACATAAGGTACTCAGAGACTTAGCGATGGCAGAAATATACCTGACAGCACCATCTATTGGCGACTATTCTCACTTCACCCGAGAATGAGGCCGAGAATGAAGCTTTTCTTTTGCCGGAGAGAGTACTTTTCTCATCAGTTAGAGGCAAATCAGGAAGAATTTAGCTGGCATGACCAATAGAGGGGGCTTTTTACAATTTTGACTCATTTTCAAGATCCTCCCATACGAAAGCCCAACCCAAAAATGGACGCTTTCTGGCAGAAATGGGAGTAATCAAAATCCAGGCAGAAACTGCTATGGACAAATGGTTGCTGCTATAAAGACAGGTTCATCTCGCTGGTTTCAAAGACACGCATTGACACAAATCTCTCTATATAAAGTGTCAGACAGACTGTCAGTCTGTCTGCATAAGCCAAGTCATACTGTCTCTTCCTGGTACTTTTGACTTGGTCTAGCCAGCTAGACCAAGATGGACTTCCATCTTGTACTCAAGATTGGTACTCTTGTGGTCAAGTACTTCTACAAGGTACGACAAATTGATCACTGACCCTGCTCATCTCTGGATGAGTCTGGAGAAATCTGTCAGTGAGTCAGTTTTCAAGCAAAAGAAAGCTGCCCTGTGCAACTTCAAGGTGGGACAAAACATCTCCATCCTCTCCATTGCTCTAAAACTTGCTCTCCAAGTCGTTCACTGATTTTATTTCACTTTTCACTTATGCATCTAGGTCTTATGAAGGTTGCATAGGCACTGACCTTTTTGTCCTTGCAGTTGTCCGCCTGTTCGAGCATCTCCTCAAGGATGCATCTTGCTGGTCCTGTTTTCCAGGTGGTCCAGTGTGGGTTGTTGCACATGAAGGTGGACAGCATGCAAGTCCTTTTGACAGCGTTGTTGTGAATGCGTGGTCCAACGGTGTTATGCTGAAGCATATGCATTCGTCATAGAAGACTGGCGTGGTCATGTGGCACAAGCAAAATGCAAATAATCTGTATAATATCTCAGTCTGTCTTGAGTTCCCAATAATCCTGCCATGATGCTGACAGCTCTAGCTGCTCCCTCGGCAGTGCCATTAAGTGGTTCTCCAGCCATGCTGGCTGGTACCTCTGGTCATTCTCACTTGCCATCCTTGCGGCTAATGCTTTCGCATGCTTGCTGGCCTTTGTGACCCTGTTCTGTGGCGTGTGAGCACAGAACTTGGTGCCTTAGGGATTTTCCTAGACATTAAGGGTGCCTTTGACAACCTTAGCATTGAAGCAAGCAACTGGGGCATGCGTGCCAAATGCCTACCCCCTTATGTGGTAAGATGGCATTCGCACTATCTCTGCCTTCAATCAGATACGGTCAAAATTAAGGGAATCTCCACAACTCAGTCTCTGACACAGGGTACACCTCAGGGGGTCTCCCCTGGTGTGTAATCAGGCATTTGATGGCCTGTTGGACAGATTCAACTCTGGGCCAGCCCATATTCAAGGCTTTGCCGATGATGCAGCTATTGTCCTTTGAGGCCCTCACATATATACCCTCATTGAACAGGGGCAAAGGCCATCGCTAGGGCTCTGCAGTTCAGGCTGACAAAACTGAAGTAGTTGTCTTTACTCACCAGAGATTAAGGGTTTCAGATCTTCCATGTCTTTATATGGGGAACAAAGACCTTGTATACTCTGACACTGAAATAACTGGGCATTTTGCTCGACAGTAAATTGACCTTTGGTCCACGTATCAGAGACCAAAAGAAAAAGGCAACTAGAGTCATATTTCACTATAAAACTGCGGTGGGACAGCTGTGGGGCCCCAACCCATTTCTTACAAGATGAATTCTCACAGGCATTGTCTGACTGAAAATTATGTATGGGACCATAGTCTGGGTAAACAAGGTCTCAAATTATATAAAAAGCACTTGGACAGAGTCCAAAGGCTGGGTTTGCTGGCTATGGCTCACATACATCGCTCCACTCCCACCACTGGCCTGGAGGCTGTTCAGGATGTAATGCCACTCGATCTGTATGCCCAGTGCATGGCAGCTCAGGTGGCATTTAGGGTCCAGGGCAGAAACCAGAGCACATGGGATGGCATCAGGCACAGTTGTCTCTGGGGTCACTTTTTCTGGAGCAATCAGCTCCTGGTGCAGTTGGACCTGGATGACAACTGCACAAATAGGAAGAGGAAAATCAAAGACCTTTTCCACAACAGATGGAAAGAGTGCTGGAAGCACCTTACCACCTGTCATCAGACTAAATACTGGATAGATGTTCCCCACAGCATTGGCAATGCTGCAGCTCACATGGATTGTCCTACTCTCAGCATTGTTCTTCAGGCCCTCACTGGCCATAACTACCTCAACTATCATCATCATATAGTGGGATATCTCTGTGAACAGATCTGTAGATTCTGGGGGGGAAATGTGAGGAGTTTATACACCTTATCTGCACCTTGCGTGTGAGTGCCCTGCACTCGCCTTGGAGTGTCTCAGCTGGGCAAGGCCTCCAGCTCCAGAAAATTAAGCACACTGGTGGACTTGCCACACCAGGCACCACAGTCTGCTAAGTGCTTGGATGTTTGCCACTAATCGGGGCAGAAAAAGACCCAACCTAGGGTTACTCCAGTTACTGCACGGGCATTAATCCCCTGCAGTATTCCCCAGTAAGAAACAAGCAAACAAATTGTAATTCACTGTCATTTTTTCTTCTGTGATCTGCAACACCAACTGCAATGATTGGTGTTTGTATCACACACCAAAAGGTGTAGTTAAGCTTTGTGACAATTTTTGTCCGGCCAAGTTCATGGGTTGGTTTTTCGTATAGGAGGGTTTTAAAAACTGAAATCCGAATCCTCAAAAGCCCAGATATTCGAATCTCCATCCGAGTATCTTAAAAGCCATGTCATAGATTCCGGGTGCTCCTTGCCCAAACTATTTTTGACAAGGTTAAGCCTGTTTCTACGTCACGGTCCAATATCCGCCTTCCGACACGTGTAGGATGTGCATGCTCAGTATGGAGTCCCCTGCATCGTTTGACATCAGCAAGATCAGCTCGGCCGGTCCCATAAAGCCAGTAGCAGCCACCCCCAGATGGGTCACAAATTGGATAACTACGTAGATATTCCAGTCAATAAAGACATCTGACTATGTTCCCTATGTTCGTGTTAATATTGTTGATCATTGGACAAAAAATGCCAACTTCAGAGGTGCACCCTGTCCACTTGCGTGCAAGAGTGAAAATTCCCTAGCAAATTAGCAGAAATCGAGAAACCGTAATGTTTTATGCAAAAAAAAGTCTAGTATCGTAGTTGTAAAAATGACTAAGTTGTAAAAATGTTAGTAATTTAACTTCTTGAATGTAGCTACGCAGACCCTCGTTCCACCGTTGGAAAGCTTGATGATACCTTGGTAGTTTCGGATATTTGCTTGACTTTTGGCAAAATTGCGTGTTTTAGGCACCTCTGGCACTTCTGTTATGCATGCAGTACTTGTCTACTGTGCCTTCGCAGCCCCTAACATGAATAAACGTAACTTTGTTAATATTGCAGCCAAGCGGGAAAGCCGGGGGCCTTAGTATTTTAAATTATTTACCTCGCTTTCGACAAAAATTCATATTTAGGGCAGCGCTGGCGATATGAATAAAAAAATTACTACAGTAGACTTCGTTTAAAGTAGCTCTCCCCTTACAGGGACACATTTCTTGTTGGGACAACTTCATAGCATATTGTTACCGCAGTGCACGCCATATGTGCGAACAGTTTTGGCTCGGTGTCCCCAAAAACGGAGTCCACTGTACCTGCACTAGCTCGATTTCGCACTAAAGAGCTAGAGCAAACTCATTTCTGCAGGACACCGTACGCAAGTGCCGCAGTGACACAAGTGGGGAGTTGTGGCGAACGGTTCATGTGCGGCCAAACCACACCGAATAAGTGCTGCCTCGGTGATGACACACCTTTTCCCTAATGATGAGTTAAATTAGAGCAATCTGTTGCTAAGAAACCGTAGTTAAGTAGGGTGACCAGCATGCCGGGAGGACGATGTATTCTTCTAGAGAACGACTTGACGTGGTAATGGCAATATTATGTATATTTCAAACACTACAATAATTACATACCAACAACAAGCGCTAATTACGTTCGTTTCGGCCAGAGAATTCCAATTACGTGAAAAGCACCGATGCGACGGCACAAGTGAGTGATGACGCCTGCCAGCAGGCAAGTCATACTCCACGCAGCGGGTGTTGTGATGGTGGTGGCGGCGGTGACTTCACACAAGTAGAAATACATGGGCATGGGGGACTGGGTGGGTTGTTTGGGACGGGGAGGGTGAACAGATCACATCCGCTAATGCTGCGAACGTGTTGGTTAGCTGCTGAACATCATGTTAGCAAAGAAAAAAATTAGCTTTCACCGGCGTTAGTTACGAATGACTCCTAGTTGCAACGCATCGTTTCTCTCGCTCTCCAGCTCGACCATCCCTAGGAGGAAGCAAGGGAGGCTTCAATGAAGCCATCATTAAACTAATCTCGAGGTTCTTAGCATCATATTTTCTATCCGTTCACACAAAGAGAAGAAACCTACGACTAGTAGTAGTAGAAATTAGCAATTAACACACAATTAAGTACGTATAAAAGCTCTCACATCTCTTACTCACGAAGCAGCAGTACGTACTAATCTTTTCCTTTCCCCCTCTCTTGATCGCTTTAGCAATACCATACAAATGCTTCATCTTCATGAATTCCTGTCATTCTTCCTCTAGTCATGCTCTACGCACTCCACTGATGATATACGCGCTTCTTCGTTCGCGGTCACTCTCTAAACGGAAAGTGAAACAAAGCTGTTGTAGTTGGTGATATTCCGCTTCAGGATGTCAGAGCAGGGGCCCAACACGCGCTCGAACCTGAGGAGGAGTCAAATCTTGGTCAGCATCAATTGACAGGGTGACCTTTATTGTTCCTTTGAGATCGTAGTTACCTCGCCCTGTCCAGCTTGACGCATTTCAGTGGTCCTGTGGCCGTGACTGTGGCAGCTCTTGGTCTGTCCAGAATGAGGGCGATCTCGCCAAAGTAGTCTGAGGGTCCCAATCTGCCCACCTCGACGGGTTTCTCGCCCTTGTTTCGATACTGTGTGACGACGGCCGTCCCTTCCACGATGATAAAGAAATCGTTCCCGGCTTCACCTTGGGCAACCACGACCTCACCGTCGTCGACCGAGATGGCCTCCAGGGCATCTGCCACAGTCAGACGCTCCCACTCATCCAGGTTTTCTGGGGAAAGTTTTGTCATGTTCATGTTGTATGACAACACTTTGTACTGCCAAATGTGCACTGCAAGTTGCCTTGCGCATTCACAGGTTGACGGTCTTGTGCTTTACCTAGGATGGAGACCTTGGACAAGAATTCCTCGTACATTTTCCTCTTTCTGATGGTGGATCCCATGAGAATCCTTCTGTAACTATCTCTGTCGATTCCCCACAGCTTGACGTCGGTCGCTGCCTTGACTGTGGCCGCTCGAGGAGTACCGTAGATAAGCGCCAGCTCTCCGAAGCTGCCACCCTCGCCGATCGTGAGGACCTTCTCACCGTTAACAATAATCTGGAGGGAAAAAAAAACCAAAGTAATCGGCGTTAGGGAGCTTCCCTGTCCGTGTTAACACTCACCTCCACATCTCCACTGTCAATAATGTAGAAGTTGTCGCCCTCGTCGCCCTGCTGTATAATGATCTCCCCAGGGATGGCATTGACGGGGAACATGGCATCGAAGATGTCGATACGCTCGTTCTCGTCCAGATGTGAGAACAGCACGTTCTTGGCAATGGCCTTGCGCAGAGACGCCATAGTCTTGTAATCTTTGGGCACGACCTACGAGTATGATGATCATGACAATATATGCAAGGCATGGTAAATATGATTTTCTTGCGTAGTCATGATATCTTGTCGATGACCTCCAAGAGCATTCAAGAAGAAATTGAAGTAAACCAACAAACAAAACTGACTTGACAGTGGAGCAGGGCCGAGCGCTGGCTTCTAGCACCCTCCTCCTATGTCCTCTCAAGTTAGATGAGCGCGATTTGGCCAGGCTCAAATACATGACTTTCCAGCCATACTTTGCAAACTTCCCTGCTTCTCATCAGCTATGACGGGGGCGCCAAGAAAGACATAACTCACCTTTTTGACGTAGGAGGCAACATCTTCCTCCGTGATTGGCTCAGCCGAAATCGCTCCTCGGCGCCTGACCTGCTGGATCTGTGCGGGCATCGGAGATTCGACTTCCTCGCCGTCGTCTGGAGATAGCGGCGTCGCTTTGGACTCGCGGGCTTGTTCCTGTAAACAGCGTAGATGTGACGCAAATGTTTACTATAGTGCTAGTAGTAGAAACAGCAGCAGCACAACACTATTTGGACACACGGCTTAAAATCATGAATCCCACGAACGCACTTGGTGCTTGAAGCAATACTTCTTGATGGTCCACTGGCAAAGATACAAGATGGATGCTGCCATAATGCCTCCCTCGCTCTCCGGTCTCCGCTATTTGACACAACCTACCAGAGCAAAAGTTTTGGGTTCTTGATCAAGGCCCGCATGAGCCTGAAGTCTCGCCAGGCCCCGCTCCACTTGTCGGTAAAGCGACCGTAACAGCAGACTGAGCACCTTGAGGGTTTCATTTTTTCTGACAGGGATCGTTTAGACGAACTGAGCTCACTATACGGTGCAGCAGCAGCAGCAGGACTGCGAGCTTCCAGTCTGTCCTCGATCGATAGGTGCATGTGCGCCCTCTGGCTGTGGGAAGACGTGCGGAGGGAAAGGACGAGGAACAGAAGAAGGCCTTGATAGAAAGCTAGATGAACGGAGCAGGAGTAGCAGCAGTATAGAAAAAATGATACTAGGAAAAGTGGGGCTGCTCCTGCTGTTGTGGCTGTACTTAAATACCTGCATTACGTACACGTACAGTACAGCTTATACGTTGGCATGCGCGCGCTCTCATTCACTACACGCACAATGTGCCGCAGGAGGTCACTTGCCCACACGAACGCACCCTCTAGACAGCGGAGAGCTCCGCTGAGGATTGTATTAGACAAGTTCGAGGCCACTCCTCCCACGCATGTAGATCAATATTACCACATCACTCATTTACGATGCCCTGTCGGATTCTCTCAGGTACCTGGTCTGACTGATTAGAAAAGTTAAAGAAAGGTGATACCTGTGATCTCATACCTGACGCCATAAAGCCTCTTGATTAAATATGGGCTGTTTGTCTTAGTCAAACAGAAGCAGGCACGAAGACTCCGTCTGCCTCGAATTTCACATGTAAACTTTCTGACTTATCGTTTTAGGCGTTCTCCTTTTCTGTGAGTCATCATCTCATACAGGAATTAGATGCACCTGACATCTTTATAAAGATTCATTCGACACTGGTTGTAGAACAAACCATTTTTAACCGCATGCGGGATGTGTTTGTCAGATGAGGAGGGACCGACCGTGACCCCCCTTAGCACACATGTTGAATGGATCCTACCACATACCTACATATTTGGCACGTAGAGAGTCAGCACCTTGCAAGTACGTACGCACTACAGTGCACGAGAAGAAAAAGTAGAACAGTAGCAGTCGTGCAGTACACCCGCCGCTGCTGGCTGCATTTGATTTCCAACCTCGATTGCCCCCCCCCCCCCTTATGTACACAGGAACCCCATGCATGTTGCCCCTGTTGATGCTGCTGCAGTGGGTGTAGCACATGGCGTAGCAGTTGTTCACAGGGCTTACAGGAAAGAGAGAGAGAAAAGAAAAGAGTCAAAAGAGGTCCCGTCCAAAATTTAAGGCGAAACAAGTGTGCGGAACGACGTGATCATCTGTTTGAGGCGGCACCGGCATTTCGCCAGCAGGACAAACCTTTTTCACAGTTTCACTGATAGCGGTGACCGTACAAAAACCATTGATGTGCGTGCTCACAAAGCCTCAGTCCTTTCTTTTCTTGGGGGATATAACACATCTGAGAGGTAGTGAGAAGCAAGTATTACTATGCAACAAGTAACAAAATGCACACGTCTATGGATCGAAAGTGAAGCCTCGTTCACATCCAACTCTTCTCTCGGTCGTGTTGCAAGAGATGCGTGTAATTTCGAGACAAGTGCAAACAATCGATTACGCCCTTCAGGTTCTCTTCCGATATTTTCACTCAGTTTATTGGCGCAGGCAAGCAAGCCTTGCATTCATTCAAGGGATCAAACCTGCGATCTCTTGACGAATGAGCGGGAGAGAAAACATTTAGCGGAGCTGTGCAAACACAGGCCGCAACTGCACATGATGTACACACTTTGCCAGGTCCATGCGGTGCCATGGACTTGGGCTGTGACGACGAGCGGTAGTACAAGGGCCTCTACTTCTGCCATAACGTAGAGAAGTGGTCGTTATAAAGCCATTCCCCACTTCTCGCCTGCATTACTTCAGAGGAAATTTGCATGATCTATCAAGCGAGGACATATCGCATAAAGCTATATGTACATCTCACGTCATATGAAAAGACACATACGTATAGGTAGGAAGTGAGGACTGCTCGTTACACTACTACAGCAGTAAGTGCAGCGTCGTTTGTAGAAGATGCTCCCCGTGTTGCTGAATGAAAGAGTGGACCGGGTGTGATAAAAGTATTCACAATTGGCTTTGAAAGCCTTTGCGACGGACCGAAACGTCCTAGCTAGAATTTTTTTTGCAAAGAAAAGAAGCAGGACTCAATAGTATATATCGGTGATGTTTCGAGCCTGGCTGCGGACTCAAAGGCTCGAGGCCACTTTTTCGGGGCTCGCGAGCCTATGGAAAATTCAAAATTTGTCTTGGCTGCAAATTTTACTAAGTAAAATTTTGCTCCCAAAGTTCTCAAAATATCCCTCCCTACCGACGCCAAAAATTAAAACCATTTGTAGCGAAACGGGCTCGTGAGCAGGCATTGGCTCAAAAGCTCCAGGCTCGATTAAAGCCTAGGCTCATAGAATCACTAGAAAACATCCCTGCCTCGAATGGTAGCTCTTCTTACATACAAGTTGGTCGTGAACAATGAGAACTCTGTGTTTCAACAAAGATGATGCCCACAGCCCACTCACTCGGCCAACGACAAGCTCAGACGGACCCTACGCAGGATGGTGCAGAACAGGTAGCCGAGAGACGTGGCCTACTTCACCCAGATCCGACAAAGCAGCATGCTTTGCTGGGACTTTAGACTCACCCACGCTATATGGGTATATTCTCATGTTCTGAGTCTCGGTACATACGTGGCGGCCTCCTTTGGCTTTCTTCCTCTCACACATCTGAGCTTACTATTTGTGCCCACGAGTCCAACAACTTCTTTCTCTCCCCACTCTTGCAGAATGAGATATAAAATATTCAGAGGAACGAAAGGAAATTCTCTCTCTAAGTTCACAAGTGAGTCTATGTTTTGCACTTCCTCTTCATCCCCCTTGTGTGTATGTATACGAGCATTCAACCCCGCTCGACTGAGGGTGCGTTTACGCTGCCATAGCTTGGAACACACATGTGATGATGACAGTATCAACAACAATAATAGTAGTAATATGTGCTTATGCATCAGGCCACAGAAAACTCGTCAGCACGTGCTGGTTTCAACAGGACGCCAGTGTGAACAAAGCCAGTCCGAGGAGGAGGGGATGATGGGGAAATGATCATCTTTCTCTTCTTGATATCAATGCAACCATCATGTTCGGTCATCATAGCAGAATCGCGAGTGCTCGAGCAACTTTTGGTCACTGACGTTGGCCATCTCGGCAGTTAATCAGAAAACAGGTTCCTTCCTCTCAAACACCCTGTTTCAGATTCGGGTGTGCGTTTGTTTCAGTATGACTGAGGCACGAAACGCCAATAATAATGATGATAGCACCAACTTTAACGTCAACAGTGCGAAGTCAGCGGTGGCAACGTCATCACCTGTGTCAGGCCTTACCGTCTGGGCGGATGCCATCCCTCTAGAGGCCGACGAGGACGCCAAGTTCACCCTTAAGACTTTGGGGACACCTTCAGCAAATGACTGACGGCGATGATAAAAGAAGTCTTCTGTCGAGCTTCGTGTGTTCGACACACCGCGTTAACTAAACACAAAGATGGCGTTGTTCAATCATACGCAGGCAGCGGCTCACATTTCAAGGAGGAGCGGGGGGGGGGGGGGGGGACGGGAACCACGACGACGACGGGGAGAGGAAGATATTTGTAACCGGTCGGCAACGCCAACACCACAGAACTGA
>JAAUXU010068606.1_pt1 | contig 29254 bp, 33 predicted proteins | sample 7278151 | NCBI WGS metagenome assembly JAAUXU01 (sample SAMN14350113, study PRJNA611818) | marine sediment metagenome | isolation source: surface marine sediment (1.8m) | place: French Polynesia: Moorea | collected 2018-08
CCCCCCCCTGTGCTCATGTCCGAATGCCCAACACACATACGTACCTCTGGGATCAATGTCTTTCACGTGCTCCAACGCTTTGGCCAGATTGTCCGTGGTGGCCTGAACGGACTGCAACCCCTCCGTGGCGCTCCAGATGGAAATGTCCTCGGCGAACGTGATGATGGTGAAGAAGTCCTGCTCTCTCAGCTGCCCCAGTATCGCCCTCATGGCCTCTTTGGTTTGCTTCATCTTCTTTCCGATCATGCTGCCAGACGTGTCCAAGACGAATATTACGTGTTTCGGCATCGGCGGCAGCTTCTCGGGGGCCACGAAGTGCACGAAGTAGCCGTCCAGGATCTTAAGATGATGGCTGATCTGTGATCACGACACCAAATATGTGAAGGGGTCCTTACCTGGATGTCCCCTCCCTGCTCTGCCCTTTGGACATCGTACTCCACCACAAACTGCAGCGAGTACTTGGACCTCAGCTTGTGCTGCAACTCCTGCACTCTTGGCCTGTAGGTGACGATGGCTCTTCTGCCGGAGTCCATCTGCTCGATGGTGACGCCCTTCAAGGAGGTCACCTCAGGACGGACCTCATGGCGACGGAGGTCCGGAACGTGAACGAACGACAAGTTCTTGTTCTCCAAGATATGCACCTGCAAGATCATGAAACTCTCGTACTACACGTGAACATGCGTACCATACACCATATAGTCTGTGTGGACTAAGGAGATTCGCAATGTCCTTAGCTCTCATTGTCTGTACACAGAAATACAGGGTGACCTAGGGAGAGATTTGCAATTATGGTTTCCCACCATTAAAATGTGTTGCAAATCTCCTCGGTCCACCCTGTACTTTGTTATTCCCTCAGTGCCTGTACAGAGGGATGATCTAAGGAGACCTTGCAATTTCAGTGTTCCTTTGCAATGGATTTAAATGAATTTACTGCAGTTCATGACTACGAATTGTGCAAGGATATAAGGTAGGTTTGCTGCGGATTCGTTCGTTACCTCAATTTCAAAGTCCTTGAGTCTCTGTCTGGGCGTGAGATTGATGACGTGTTCGTAGCTCCCCGAGCGCCTCTGTAGGAGCTCCTCGTACAGGAGGAAGAAGACGACGACGCTCCTGGCCTCGGTGTTGACAGAAACGCGGAAGTGGTTGGAGTGTCTGGCCGAGATGCCCACGTGGCCCGCGGTCTTGCCCTGCTGCACGGCCTCCTGATACTCCCTCCACGCAGCCTCCTTCTCCTTGACAAAGGCCACGAACAGCTCGGAGCCCACCTGGATGGCGAAACGTGAGATGAACGCGGTGTCCGGCAGAATGGCCGTGAGGAACACTTCGCGAGGCTCGAGCTCGGGGTTGCGCACAGAGCTCGATACCAACGTCGTCGCGTACCTGGATGTTCAACAAGACTTAGAGACGACGACGTAGGAGTACAGTCGAGATTCCATTGACCAAGCTTTGATTTACCGGTAAACTTTGATTTGAGAATATTTCCTCTGCTGACTAATTTTTCACTATATAGGAAGCTACAATTTAACGGTGTTTGAGGAACTCAAGTGTTTCGATGTAACAATATATTTTCCCCAAAAGGGGAACCATCTGGTCACCCAGTTGACTGGCACAGAAACCAACACAAACATGACGTGAAATAGAGTGAAGTTTAAGGCCAAATTGGAAGTGCAGAGCAGGACCAAGGCTAAGAGAAAGACATGACCACTGAAGGAGAAGCTGGCCTTCATTGAGGACTTATTCACAGATTCGCAGGCAGGTTTTTGGCGGATTCAGGCAGCAGCAGGGCATGGAATTAAGCAGTCCATTCTCACTGGCATCCTGAAGAACAAGTACAAGATACTCACTGTTGCCAATGTGTCCTGGGCGAAGGAGTATGGGCAACGGGAGAAACTCTTTGAGTGGTTCATGAAGACTTTCGGCAAAGGCATCCTACTTGACAGGCCACTCTTGAGGACCTTGGCAGAAAAGATGGCAAAAAGCATGAACTTTGACACCAGCCTCAAGCTCACCCATGAATGACTCTACAAGTTCAGGGAGCACTTTGGAATTGACTTCAAGCAGTCTCATGGAGAGAAGCAGGATGCAGACTTTGAGAGTGTGGAGAAGTATATCCAGACTGTCCTTCCTGGCCCTTTGGCTGAGTACAAGCTGCAGAACAAATATCACAGCAATGAGACAGGTATCTACTGCTGTGGGATTTGCATGAAGGGGCTGGTTGCTGCTGGAGAATTGCTGATTGGAGCAAAGGTAGCAAAAGACAGGATCACAGCCTCGTCACTACCAACATGGATGGATCAGACAAGGCCTGCCCTATAGTGATTGGTAAGAGTGCCTGACCAAGAGAGTTCCCAAGGAATTGGATGGTCTCCCAGTACACGATGAATCTTCATCCAAGGCTAAATGACCTGCAAGATCCAGATCAAGTTCATCAAGGCCTGAGATTGCCAACTATGCTGCCAAGGACAAAAGGCACTTCTCTTGGCTGACAATGCTACCTAGCACCCGCTGGTCCCTGATCTCACAAACCTGTGGGTGGAATTTTTGCCAAAAAACACCACCAGCTTGATCCAACCATTTGATGCTGGTATCATAAAAAATCTCGAAGGTAAGCCAGATCTTCAGCTGTTCAATCCAAATGCTACTGTCAAGCCAAATGGATATCTGTCAAGCCAGACGCAATCAAAAGCTGCTACAAGAAGTCCTTTTACCTCTTGCAGTCTGAGGTTGAACCTGGGGCGACAAATCCGAGGCTCTGTTTGAGCCATTGGCTGGTGTTCCTATTCCTTACCACATGAACCATAGTGAGTTTGACACATTGGTTGAGGAGGACATCATCAACGACAGTGATGAAGACGAGGATGAGGTCAGTGGAGGAGAAGATGATGACAATGGAGGAGAAGATGATGACAATGGTGACAAGAAGCAACGTCCTGTAAAGGTCAGTGCCAAGGAGTGCCTCCAAACACTCACGGTGGTCTGGCTACTGCCGGGGCAGCAAGTTCAATTACATAGTCCACAAGGGGTGATTGTGAGGAATGGCTGTGTGGCCGAGTGCGAGGCTGCAGCAACAGAAGCACATTACAGACCTTTTAGTGGATCTGACCAGGTAGAGTGCTATTGTACATTAACATAAAGAAAACTCTCCCTGATCATGCCACACCTTAGGTCTGAGGCCGTTTTGAGGTCATAGTCGAGGTCCAACATTTCAGCATTTACTGCCTGCAGTGTCAGTAGGTATCTATGGCAAGAGGAGGGGAAAGCAGCAGGTCAGTAGGGGTGAACACTGAGCCGGGCAACCCAGCAGGCCCAAGTGCAGCTCAACCCATCAACTGATGGCCCCCTGCCATCACTAAGCTGGGGAGGGAGTGAAGAGTGCCCGGATGAGCCAGTTTCAAAAGTAAAAACAAAATGGATCTGATCTGGGTGCAAAGTGAGTGTGAAGTGTGAGATCAGCTTCGAGGGCGAGATGAACTTCGTGTTGAGCGGGTCGAGTCTGCTATAGCTTTATATTTTTCATGGTATACAAGGGTTCTTCTGGCCCCAACTTTTCATGCTTCAATTTTGACTTAACGATATGTTTGGTGCTGATGGATCATATTGTTAAAGTGAAGCTTCACTGTATTTTCTCAGGGCGACAGCAACACTATTGTGCCGTCTGTCGGCCTGTACAGGATGTCCAAGAGATAGTACAAGGCAGTTATTTCCAGTCATATTTGACCATTTTCCTGCCAGAACCTGGTGAGGTTCAATGTGCAGACCCGATTGACGCCAGACGTGCTCGAAACATCATTTGCCATTGCCCATAATTGAGCAAGTTCTCATTGCAAATGCATATCTGACAATGTGAAGTATTACATGTACACATTGATGGACAAGTTGACGTTGCTACTCCCCGTCCTTGGCAATGGCAGCCACAATGTGAGACATCGTACTTGTCAGCGTGTATTTTGGCCCCCAACATCGCTGCTACTTCGTTGTCAGCGCCCTTTTCTGGGCATCCGTTGTGTCGACACGTCCTCCTTGCGCCTGTTCCAGCCCGCCAAGTCCGTTTGGCACTTAACTGCTACTGGCTGCGCACGCCGCTTGGGGCCTGGCTTGGGCCGACGTTGCTGTAAACGGCTTGGGCGTGCGTGTTGGCGAGCTGGTTGGATGTGTTGTGGCTGTCACAGCAGCTTCAGCCTGATCCCATCATCTTGACAGTGCCAGGAAGTCACCCAAAGAATAATAATAATAAAAAAAGACTCGGTGAAGAAAAGAATGTGCGTCATAAAAGTGGGATAAAGTTAAGTGACTTCTCCTTCTCCTCCTCCTCTCCGGCATTATTCTCACAGCCATCAGCTTTGAATTGCAAATTATTTCTTCTTCTGGCGCTTCACAGGGCGTCTCAGTTTTATCTTTTGAGATCAGTTTTTCTTTATATGGCATCCAGTCTACGACTACAACGTGGCAACACTTGAAAGTGTTTTCTGACGCATGAGTTCGTAAAGTGGTTGGAGCTGCCACTCCCCCAGTTCTTGTACTCATCGAGCAGACCTCGGAAGTTAGGTAGAAAAAAATACGAAAAAAATAAAAGAGCTAATGACACGTTCCTTTTTGCGCCAAAAATTTCATAATAAGAGTGCAACAAAAGAATTGTAAAGTAAAGACAGGGAGTTTTGCGAAGACTTTATACGCAGCGTTAAGTTTATCCCAAGATAAGCGAAGTCATTGTCACGAGCAAATTTCAGTGATTGTCGAGGCTAAATCCCCTGTCAGCCCTGAAACACTTGTGAGAAGTGAAAAGCAGAGTGTCAGGAATGATCAGAGGATCAGAGCGAAAATTTCGAGTGAGAAGAACTGATCATTTCTTGTCCAATATGAGACATGTGAGGCATTTTTTAGTATTGTGGACGCGAGGAACATTTGGCGACTTTCTCGTCTCTTGGCCTGGTCACAACCCAGGTGGCAACCATACATAAAGGACATATAGAGGGGAAAAGCCAAAGACAATAAAGGGGGAAGAAGAAGGTGAACGTTGTCCAGGCTCCCTCCGAGGATTCGGAGGCTCAAAGTCAGCTGTCGTGGTGGTCCTTTCTTCTTAGTCATGGCAAACTTAAGAGTAAGGATCTTACTCACTGGTTATAATCCGAATGCGGGGGTTCCACAACGTGCTATGTACTAAGGGAGCACCACCACCACCACAGCTGACGTCTTGCTCACTGTTCAAGATCAAAATAAGGGTTTCAGCTGCGTCCAAGGCGTCCTTGCAACTGAGCTTTACTGCCAAAATTTTTGGCTTGGACAGTCGAGCTGCTGCCTCCCTCAGCCACTCTACATCTCCTTTATCTATGGTGGCAACCTGTGAGGTCTAAGGACGCCTCACAAAAAAAGGAGGAAAAACACCTCCTTCACTGATTTTCACCAATGCTTCACCAATTTGTGAAGCATTTTTCATATGAGTGAGACTCTAACGCCACCAACCCCTGTGTATCGGGGCAGGAGCTCCCTCAGGCTGAAGTTGGGCCAACGTTAGTCTGGTCATGTTGGATCAACAACAGAGATGTTGTCCAAGTATCTCGGAGTGAAACCTCTTGTCAGGACCGCCAGCAACTCCGGATTGGTGTGCCTGACATCAGTTTTTGGGCTTCTCCGGAAATTACCTGAATTTGTTAAAAGCCACAGCTCCTGATGGTGAAAAGAATGACATCCGGGAATGTTTGGAGAAGATTAAACTTATCACTAAAGTGACAAACAATGTATTGCAGTCAACTTGGCATTTTTAGGCAATCCCTTCTGCTTCACCTTCCCCCCCACAATTTTGCCGCCATTTTTTGCCCAAATTCCTGCAAATGTCGTCGCCTCTGGCACTTTTTTTTTTCTCAATTTTTCAATCTTGGTGCACTTTTTTTTAACTTAAAAATTTTAATTTCTTCTGAGCTCTTGGCCAAAGTCACGTAAGTCACCTTAGTAACTGACAACCGGTAGAAAGTGTTTCAGATGTGATTCAATGCCTTGCAGCAAACTCTCCAAGATTGTGGATAATGTGAAGCCAGAATGAAGCCGAAGCTCGTTCTACCTGTGCATAATCACCAGGACGAATAAAGTGTGTTGCAATTACCAGCCGAGGAATCTGCACATTTTGTCCAGCTTTGAAGTGTGTTATAACGTTGCCACACCCGGAGTGACTCTGTCCAATTTGGCCCGTTGTGCATGACGCAATGAGCGAGTCTGATCCACCCTGTAGCAGTGCTTGGAATCGATCTCCGTCCTTGTGATCCCGCCCACACCGGGTCAAGACAAAAAGAATCTCGATTATGGAGATGAGGAGATTGCAGGTGTAACGAGAAGCAAAGCAAGAGATCTCGCTCCTCCCTCTGTAAAGAATGGGCAGGGATCAAATTTGTTTTGTTTTTTCTTTCTCTGCTCCTTCTTTGCTTTGACAAATTAATTTCTTCTAAGTGAGTCCGCTGGCATTTAGAGGTCTTTTTTGTTCTCTCTGTGTCTATCTTAGAGATACCAATCTTAGGGGAGTCGATTTACGATGCTAACAAGACGTCAAAGCATTTTTGTGCAGGGTCAAGCATTCGACTCCACAGACTGACTGACTGACTGACCCATATCTTAATTCGATGTGACGAAACAATGCGCAAGGACGAAATTTGCACGCAAAATTTGGCGAAATTCGGCCGAATCGGGCACACGTGCGAGTCCTGCCTGGCCGCGCTGACGACGAACAAGGAGAGAACAAAAGGTGGTCACAGTCAATGATTTCCTTGTTTGGGTCGGATGTTTTGCAAGATTAACAACTGCCACACATTTGGCAATGTTGTGACGCCGAAGGATTTTGCAAAAGGAAACGTTGTTTCACTCTGGTCAAGTGTATCCAGAGTCTAGCATCGATTGTTGCCCTCTGTACTGTTCAAGAGAACGTATTTTACAAGCTGACGTTGCACATCCTTGATGAGGGATCACGCTCGACATTTGTGGTAGTTGCGACTGCGCCTCCTCCGCCAAATCTGCCCAGCAACTGCCTGCGAGTTGCGATTGCGCATTCGCACCCAGTCGAACTGTGAGCTCTTGTTGAGCAACTCCGAGTTGCAGCTGCAACGCTCTCCGTGATGCTCCTTGATCAGTGGCAGCCATCGCGCTCCAGCCTGACAAATTTACAATGTCTGAGTCTGGTTTGTGCACTGATTGCGTCTCGCTGCCTTTGCTCTCGGGTCTGGCCGAGTTACCTTCATGCTCAACTCACTCCTGCTTTTGCTTTTGCTCTGTCCGCCCGTGCAAAATTTACGGCCGTTCGAGCGAGATTAGCATAAAATCGTCGCTTGTCCCGCGGTAAAATTGATGGGCGTTCGCATTCTCTTTTTGCGCTGACCTCTTTCCAGCCTCCTCAGGAGAATTGTTTATACTTACGCGTGTCATCAACCTGAGCAGACGCACTCAGCGATGACAAGAACAGGTCCAGACAGTGTGAGACGCATCATATTGGCAACCTGGGCTCACACAGTCAAGAGGAGCTGAAGTGGGCCTAGCCTAATCTGGGCCTACCACAAAACACCCATCCCCAAAGTGACAACTTAGCTCAGCCACATCAAGTTGGCAACCTTGTGTGGCTCCAACCACGTGCAGGACTTTGTTTCGTCGCTGCTCACACGGTCCGCCTGCTCCTCCCGCGGGTCACCCATGCTGTCACCGTCGTTGTTCAGCACTTCTTGCTCACCCTGTACCTGTTTCACTTTCTCACCTGCCGTTTGTCTGTCTGTCTGTCTGTCTGTCCGGAATCTTTCTCACGTTCTTGCTGCGCTCTTGGGGTTACCTCGCAGCAAAATCTCTCTCTATGCATATCAAGTGTTACGCACGAGCTTTTCAGTCAGGAGCTGCGAAAGGAAAACATATCCAAAAACGTTTCTTCTTCTTCACACTCGATGATAGCAGCAGCACCTTCGTAAATTCGCTTCCCTTAAGACTCAAAATGAGGTGAGATGAACGTTCAGTTTGACGCTGACTCCAGATAAAGATGGGTTAAGAGACAACCTTTAAAGGGGAGGTTGGAACATTTTGGCTTAAGGCACTCACGAGGCCGGAGAGGGGGGGGGGGGCAGGGGTTGAATCCCCTCCCGTCCCGTTCATAAGTTGTCCACAATATGAAATCTCGATCGTTAGTGGATTCACCCGGATGACCCCAGTCACACTTGGACAGTGAAGTCTCGATTTGACACTACTTGAAAAGAATGCTCGGAGTCCGAATGACCATTGACAACGTTGTCAATGCCCAGATATCCTGATCTGAGTGTGAGAAGTCTCACTGTGGTTAAAACCAGACTTGACTGTACAGCATTCCAGTGTCGTCCGCCACGTACTTGCTTGATTTATACTGATTTACCCTTCCCCCCCCCCCCCCTTAAACTGGCGTCAGATCGAAACTTTACAGCGTCATCTCTCTTACACATTGTCAATTTACATTGTTGCTGTTTTATCCGCTTGAAGATGGCGAAAAAGCGGACCTTTCCTCTACTTGATGGCATTACAGTGATACCCGCAAAGTTGCACAGTTCTCTTTCATTGATGCTCTTGTACAATTGTCCAAAGTCAAGCTGAAGAAGAAAGCCTACGGTAAATATTTCTCCCACCTGGAGGCGTTTGCTAACTTTTATTATCCTCTCCAACGACTTCATCCAGAGGCCGAAGATCTCACTCACCGGTATCTGATGTCCGACTGCACGTGGAGTGAGTGTGCCAGGCGGTGGTACTTCCTCTGGCCGCCGAGGCCGCCGAGGTCATCCTGGCTGGCATTGTCCACGCTGCGCTTGTGCCTGACGGCCGGCAACAGCACCAGGCTGTTCTTCTGGAAGGCGGACACGGGCACGCCGCAGTCGCCGTCGTCATTCTGCTCGCTGGTCAGGGAGCAGCCGCCGCAGCAGCTAGAGCAGTAGCACAGGTACAAGAAGCTCAACACCGCGCGTGTCCACAACATGTCCAAGCTCTCAAAGTGTCATGGCAAGGAGAAATGTGCAAGAGGCCTCGTTCGCTTGCTGGGACGACGGCGACGCCCTCCTTTCCTTGCCCCACGGCCAGGACATGGAGAACTGAGCAATTCTTTCCAGAAGCGCGCGCGCAAACACGCAAAAGCAGGGCAAAAAAAGAAGAAAAAATGATGTGAGGCGCGCCTTTCTGCTTTGGAAGAGAGCGCACACGACACGCGAGTCATACATTAGGCAGGGAGGGAGGCAGGGGGAAGCCACAAGGACGCGCTCACCCAGAACAACGACGGCCACAACGTGGGCGACCCGGGGGAGCAGCAGACAGACGGTGCGAACAGAGACCAATGTTGTACGTGGATCGAGCCAAACAATAATGCCCAGGATGAGCAATACAGTGTCCAAGAGGAAGATTTCGGGCCTGCAGATCTGGGAGCACGTTTACCAGGGGTTGACGCAAGACCTAGGCCTAGGCCTAAGCAGGTTGAATGCAAAAGCATTTGAGTGTGCTCCTGCTGAGTAGTGTGGTGGGCCTGCCAAAGATGTGGCAAGTTGGCAGTATTACACGGGGGCGCCTCCTCTGTGCCCTGACAAGCTTAGTTTTGAAGTTTTCTTTCTAAAACTGCGCCTGCTGAACATTTTTGCAATACGTAAGATTTGTTAGGCTAGGTTCGGACGCCGATATCGTATGCTAATGTGTGGCTGCACTGTAAATCTGGCGGACCTGGACCCTTTCTATCGTCGGCTGTGCAAACTGATGACACTGGCAAGTATAAACAATTGCACAAGACGTTTGACAACGCGGCCGACGTCGTGCAGACGTCGTGCAGATGGGCGGACGTCGCCCAGTACGAAGAGCGGGACAACGAAGTAGCGTCAACGGCTTCATGGCAATGTTTGATGCTCTCTGGTATGCGCTGAGGAGTTCATCCTGACTGCCAAAACGACGCTGACTGTGCAACTTTTGGCAAGTCAGGTCTGCAATAAAACTTTCCTGATGACGTTAGGTTTCTCATGGACACAACACCGTTCCGTTAGCTGCGAGTACAGAGTGAAGAATGCCCTTGGAACACAGGGTGTCTTGCAAACTCGGAATCCCTGAGATCAAGACAGTGGCGTCCACGAGAGAAGAATACTGGGCTTGAGACTTGGCCACATTTCTGGGACATCCTGTTATGCTGTCGATCGAGTTAAGGAAGAAACAGATGTTTTCCCCATGTTTTATTGTCATATCTGTGCACGTGAACAGAGCAAAAGTTTGTTTTACTTAGCTGCGAACATTCATTGCAGTCAGGAAGTCGTGTTATGTTTGGAGCTCTGACGAAAAGTTCGTCCAACTTTGAAATTTTCATCTGAATCTCCTCAGATTCCTCATCCATCATCACTTTACCTCATTGAGGAATAGTTGCGGGCATCAGATTGAGGATGACATCAATCCTCACCAAGCTTGAGCAGGTTTCTTCCCTCAATGTATTCATGTTGGTGTGGGCCAAAATTTCGAGCCCTGACTGAGTCGGATCAAAAACGTTTTGGTTCTACCATATGGGGGCAAAAGCTTCTCTTTGGAGTGCACAACCAGCAAAGAACCGTCACTGGAGGCAAACCTCAGACATCTTGAAGCAGTTGAACATGTGTTGCAGCTCCAGATCCTCGTACTTGGCGCAATCAACTATTTAGCTAATGCTCATACTTGAGTCCGGTGAACCCGAGCTGGAACATGCCGGTCCAGGCTGGGCATAACCGTGCTAACGGGTCCGCCATTCAGTCGACGCTCGCCTTAGTCGAGCCGTCGGTCAGCGGGACCAAGTTCACTGCATTGAAGTTGCCCACTAAAGAGAAACACGCCTAGGGGAAGCCACAAACTTGAATAATCAACCGTCAATGCATAAACTCATTCACAAATAATACTTAATGCTGATCCAGAAGGAACTCTGTAGCTTCAGCCCGACCCCTTCTCGAGGTTCACCTCATTGACGCACTTGTTCTCAATCAATAAGATGCAGTGAAATATTCACCATTCCCAATAAAAACCGTGTTCACTAAATCGAGCGTCGACTGAACTCAAAGTGATATCACACGAAATTCTGAGGGTGAAGCATCAATTGGTCAGAAAGTCACTGCTGAGTGCAAACGTTCATTAGGTTTTGTCAGCAAATTTGTCAGTTTATTGTAAATAGCACAAACGTACATCAACAACTTTAGCGAGGTTGCAACAGAAGAAGTTGAATCGACATGACTTTAGTGTTGACTTCCAAACTGAAGCAGTTTAAATTGAAACGTTGATAAGAACCAACTGAACATCTTAACACCACTCGTACCAGTACTTGTTTCAGTAACTTACTTCAAAAAATTATACCAGTCTCTATTTTCACCTCAATTTGCTTGCCGAGCCTCGCATGAGCGGCATCTCAGGTCTCAGATTGGCCTCAGACAACGTTTTACTTTTTTTTTTCAGGTCACCAATCCCTTGACTGACGTGGAGATTACCTTTTTGAAAAAAATCGCATATATTAAAATTGCGGAAAACAACGGAAATTTTAAGTGTGTGTACAAGTCAATATGACCTGACACGGCCTGAAAATGCATTCAAATGAGCACGTTTAGTATTAATATTTCTTTGAAACTAAGATAAATACCAAGTGTGTGCTCCACGAACAAACGATTCACCACTGACAAGCCCACACTTTTAGCTATCTTATGACACCAACATTAAAATCTTGTACCTAGGGCCTTTTGAGTATTTTAGTTCTTTGTATTAGCACATTTTGAAACATGATTTTGCCTTCTAACCATAGAAGACATGACTAGTTATCAGTTTACCATCACATCATGTATCACAGGAATTTTATTTTACATCTGACAGGCACAGGGGGTTGTTGGATATAGATTCTGTAGACTCAACGTGACTCAACTGAAAAGTGCTCAAAATTGTGTTTCTAAAAAATCTTTGTTGCCTATGCATGGCCAAACCACAGGATTAATCTGAACCAAATTTGGTGTGGAGCTGCCTTCTGGTGGAGGAAAGTTTTTAGGATGCTTAATTCTGACTTCGGACATTACTTGAGGTCACACATTGAGGCCAAAGGCTTAAAATTGGGGTCAAACACTGAGAATGAAAGGTTAACATGACAGTTTGGGGCAGAAGGAGGCCTCAAATCAAAAAATGTCATAAAAGCAAATTTGCTCTGCACCCTCAATATGGGAGACTGAATGAAGTCGACTGGATCTTGGAAGTCAAATGAGGTTGCAAAGTGAAGTTGAAGTTACTTCAGCAACACAAAATCTTCAAACTGAAGTAGCGACCTTGAACAGCCTCCCAGGTCAGATCTCATCCCATCTCCACATTTTTTTTTCTTTCATGAACATTTTTGATTTTGCCTGAAAATGGCAAATCAATCTTTCAACCTCAATATGCCATACAAAAAGCTGAAAGTTAAAAATCTCCCTCCTTCTCAAAAGACCCTAGGTACAAGATTTTAATTTCGGTGTCATAAGGTAGCCGAAAGTGTGGGCTCTTCAGTGGCGTATCGTTTGTTCGTGGAGCACACACTGGGTATTTATCTCTATTTCAACTGAGTATTGCTAGTAGCTACAATGAACATGCTCCTGTTGCCATTATGAAGGATTGAAGAATGAATAAATTTTGGCCTGCTTGTATTTTCTTCCTTTTTAAAGCAATATTTGTCTATACCACAGCCAATCAACTTTTCTTTTGACAGCTTCACTGTGTTCCCAATGAGGATAATTTTTAGCTAGTTTGTCAAGGCACAAACTAGCTGAAAATTGACTCCATCTCAGCACTTTGACAGAACTACTGCTCTTCAACTCTTTGATCAGAAGTGGACTCCTCCACATTCTGTGCTGCGCATTGTGCATCAGACAGAAATATCATGTAAAACCAACACTGCATAAGTCCAGGTCCCATAAACTAAGAGAATACTCTACATCAACTAGTGCTTGCTTGGTCTTCTGCAAGCAAAATTTCACGAGAGCTCAGTATGGAGCTTCTACTTGTGGCCATAATGTTCTTCATAAAATTGAACAAGCCCTGTCACTGTGAGAGGTCCCTCAAGGCGTGGATCGAAATTAAAGCAAGATTATGGTGCAACCAGTGAGTCTTGTAGAATGAACCTCCATAGAAGGCCTACTTTGAGGCCTACAAGAGGCTCATAGTTGCATACCTGAATCTGTTTCTCTTACTGAGTGGTTAAGAACAAAGCTGAAGTGCATATAAGATTCTGGCTGGACGACACTGCAACTGTGCACCATGACGCATCTAGCAAAGGCTGAACAGACCCACTCTATGATCACTACCAAGATGAACTCCATCATGTTGGTGGTGTCCATGTGCCAGATGCAATGCATAAGTCAACAATCATATGCATGCATTTTGACAAAAACAAAGAATGGCAGTGCTCAAACTTCGCAATCTTGATGGTGACGTCCGTGAAACATGATGTGGAAAGTGATTTTAATGTTTCACATGGCCTCCACGGTTTGCCAGAAGCTTCTCCAGTCGGTTGTCCATTGACCCTGTGAGATTAAGAACTGCCACTGCTTCAACGGAGGCAGCTGCAGTCCTGACGGCTGTCCACAACTCAAGGCAGTTGTACTGCTTGTTGGCTCTGTACATCTCCCTGAGACAGTGCAATGTGTCAACAAATGACTTTCTGGGTTGCAGCAGTGGAGAAGAAAACTTTCCAAATTGAAAAATGCTAAACTTCTATGATTATTCAGAATGAAGTCACTTCTGCTACTACAGGGTCCCCCAGGCCATGGTCAGAATTCTGTTCTTCGTCGTCTGTCCGCAGAGCATGGATTATTTCTGACCTTCTCCATCATGTTGAAGAACACTAGGCTTGGATCCAGAGCTGCTACAGCATTCTCGCTGCTTCTCTCGGCAGATATTTCCCTGTCTCTTGCTTTACGCCTTTTTCCACCAGACAAAAAGCGTGAGCATCTTGGAGAAGACAGACCTCTAGTTCAGTTTCTTGTTTCGCAATGAACGGGACATCCTCAGTGGACGCTCATCTTCTTGGGCTTCTCCAACGAGGGTGCAGATTCACAGAAGAACGTGTCATTTGTGTGAACGTGACTTGACTTCCATGGGGCGTTGTTGCTGAAGCTGTTGCTGAAGCTGTCGCTAAAGCTGTTGCTAAAGCTGTCCCCAAAGTCTTCTCTGACGTCAGAATAAGAGTCTCCCTACTTCCCTAGGCCATTGTTCTGCCCCTGTTCGTGGTATGTCACAGAGGCTGCAAGTAAAAGAGAAATAAACTGGCGCGGGCGACCTCAGCTTGCCCAAGGACATCAAACTGATCTTTGAAGGAGTCCTCTGAAGTCTCCACAACTACTCTGCAAGAGCTGGCGGAAGCGTCTGACCACAGGGACCTTCGAAGTAGAAATGAAACTTCCTGGTCACCCCAGTTTCTTCGGTATTGAATTCGGCGACAATGGAACCTCTGGCCGCAGCGTCTGGTGCGAATCTGGCGGCCGGGTACACCACAGAGGAAGTGCCCACGATCAGGCAGACGTCGCAGGCCTCGACAGCAGCCTCGGCGCGATCCAACACGTCAGCCTCGAGACCCTCGCCGAACCACACGACGGCTGGACGGAGCAAGCCTCGGCAATGGCTGCAACGAGGCAACTTGTCCACAGGGATGTTAGCAGGCTCGGTCTTTTTTGAAGGGTCGCCACAGTCCTTGAGGGACTCGGAGATGGGAGAGTCTTCATTCCTTTCCTCCCTGTCGCAGTCGATGCAGCGGACGCGGAACAGCGAGCCGTGAAGCTCGATGACATGAGAGGAGCCAGCCCTCGTATGCAACTCGTCAATGTTCTGGGTGATGACCGTGCAGCGTCTGCCCTGGTCGTCCAGACGCTTCTGAAAATCCGCTATGGCCAGATGCGCCGCGTTTGGCAGCTTGGAGCGCATCACCTCGCGACGGTAGTGGTAGAACTCCCAGACGAGGGATGGATCTCGATCAAAGGCGACCGGGCTGGCCAGGTCCGGCGCCGAAAACTGACGCCACAGACCCCCAGCGCCACGAAAGGTGGGCACTCCGGACTCGGCGGAGACGCCGGCCCCTGTGAGGATCACGATACGCCTGGCTTCGGTGAGGTGTTGCCTCAGCTGCGACAGGTTGGAGCTAGGCCGGGAGGAGGTCATAGTTGCCGTTGAAATCTGTCGGGGGGCGATCCGGGGGACGACTTCTCGGAGCACCAATGATGCCATTCAGATCACCGCGTAGGAGGAGACCAAGTTGGAGTGGGAGGGACGACTCTGCTCTGCTTTTAGCACGGTTTGACAGGGCTGTTGCTGTTGTTGCTGCTGCTTGTTTGTTGTTATCTGGACGGCCTTGAAAGGTCTCTTTGCAGCTGCTCGGGTCGACTGGCTGGTGCGCGTGGCCGGGGCCGTCTGCAGACACGGTGCTGGCCATCTTGGTCACAGTGCCTTGGACCAGTTGGTGGTGGCAGCTGCCGTAGCAGCGCTCGCGCTTCAAGAGGCACACTGGCTTGTCTCCTCCCTCCCTGCCACCCACGCCCACCGAGCAGAAAGCGCAAGGCGACAAAGGCAGCAGGAGGAAGAAGAAAGGTAACGGGTAGAAGTAAAACAGGTGAGAGAGAGGAAAAAGTCAAGGCTTCGTCCACAGAGTTGGACCCATAGGATCAGCAACTCCATTCTCGTGGCCAAAGAAGCCCTGGCGATGGCGCTCTCTATTTCGGACATCCGCGAGAACACCAAGGTAGGCACAAATTCCGTTAGCCCACCCCTCCCTGCCCTTGACGTTCACCTCCTAAAACCTGCAGCTCGCCCGTGAGATGTCCCTGATCGGGAACTACGAGACGGCTTCCGTCTACTACCAGGGCGTGATCCAGCAGATTCACCGCCTCCTCGCCACGTTGGAGGATCCGGGCCGAAAGACCAAGTGGCAGCAGATACAAGGGGAGATCGCCCAGGAGTACGACGTCGTTAAAAACATCACCCAGACGCTCGCCATGTTCAAGGGGGAGAGCCACGACACCAGGCAGGTTGGAACGCGGAGTCAGTTCCAGTCGTTCGAGGAGCCTACCAGGGGTGAGTTCTTGCTTGTCCTCGCAGTGTCCATCGTCGTCATCTCCGACGTCAACTCCTTTAGATCCCGATGTATGGGGGCCTCCGCCGTCTAAAGAGAGTTGGCCCGGGCCCACTGAGGCCTCCCGTGGAAGCGCCCCGCCCGTCGTGAGGCCTGTACGGGGACCGAAGAAAGATTCTGGTACTCCTCAACGCGGAGGCGGTGGCCGCGGAGCCGTCAAAGCAGCGACTGGCGGCAAGAAGGGCGGAACTGCAGCAGGAGGCGCAAAAGCCAAGGGCGGGAAAGAAGCTGGTGGAGGACCCAAGCGTCCCGGCGCCGCAGGGTTTAAGAAAGATGATGGAAAAGATAAGAACGATGACGACCAGGAGGAGGAATCTCCGGAGGAACGTCGCTTTGACGCCTCAGGCGTCGACAGGGACCTCATCGAGATGCTGGAGCGCGACATAGTGCAGAAGAACCCAAACACTCATTGGGATGACATTGCTGACCTTCATGAGGCTAAGAGGCTGTTGGAGGAAGCCGTGGTGTTGCCGATGTGGATGCCCGACTTTTTCAAGGGTATTCGGCGACCTTGGCGAGGAGTTCTCATGGTCGGACCTCCCGGCACCGGAAAAACCATGCTGGCGAAGGCCGTGGCCACAGAGTGCGGCACAACATTCTTCAACGTGTCTTCCTCCACCCTCACGTCCAAGTACCGCGGCGAGTCCGAGAAGCTCGTCAGAATCCTTTTCGAGATGGTGAGTGCAACGGTAGTGATTCTTGACCGCCGTATTGTACCTGCTGTTCATGTTGCCACAGGCCCGGTTTTACGCACCAAGCACCATCTTCATCGACGAGATTGACTCGTTGTGCTCTCGCAGAGGCTCGGAGTCCGAGCACGAAGCGTCCAGGAGGGTCAAGTCTGAGCTACTGGTGCAGATGGATGGGATGTCCAGCATCACCGACGAGCCTGGAAAGATTGTCATGGTGCTGGCGGCCACCAACTTTCCTTGGGACATTGACGAGGCTCTGCGCAGACGCCTGGAGAAAAGAATCTACATTCCTCTTCCTAATGAGGAAGGCAGAGAAGCATTGGTATTTATGCATCAATATGAGATAGAGAGAGCGAGAAAGAGATATTTCCCACTGATGTATTTACCATGGCCGTAATCTCGGTTAATGATGATTATTTTTTGTCCCTCAGCTAAAGATCAACCTGAGGGAGGTAAAGCTGGCGGAGGAAGTGGACCTCAAGTTCATTGCTCGGTGAGATTTGAATATCTCATGATTGATCCTACATGTACCAGAGGGACAGTGGCTTTTTTTCTCTCTTCAGCCAACTTGGGGGCTACTCCGGGGCCGATATCACCAACGTGTGCAGGGACGCCAGCATGATGTCCATGCGCAGGAAAATAGCCGGCCTGAGGCCATCGGAAATCCGCAACCTGGACCGAGAAGAGCTTGACCTGCCCGTCACCAGACAGGACTTCTTGGATGCAATCTCAAAGTGCAACAAGTCCGTGTCCAGAGAGGACTTGGACAAGTACGAGAAGTGGATGGAGGAATTCGGATCCTCGTAGTACCGTCCCAATCGAGACTTCTGATCACATTTTAACGGCAATCGAATTTTCTGCATTTCATTTATCATTGATGTAACTAATGAGAGTAATTGTGGCATAATTATGACTAGGGATGAAAAGAGGTGCAAATGAATTTTGTGCATTCTTATCCATTTATCACTTTACCTGGTAAAGTGAGGACATTCTTGTCATTCTAGTGTTAGTGTATAGAGCAGCGTTACTTAGATTAAAGTTGTCAGAGGCGAACAATACGTGCAGTGCGAAATCGGCTGCGCACGGACAGACGAAATAGGGCCCTCGCGTTAGATATGGAGAGAGATTGCAATTTTGTTTTGCATTTCGTGGGCAGATCTTTCTTATTTGCGCACTTCTTACCATTTTTGCTGCTGATTTCTAATGTTCTTCACTGTGACTGCCAACTACGCCATGACCGTGGCAATGGTAACTTGTCCAATCAATGGGAACATCGGATTGAATTTAAGCGAACGTCGCAGATGTAGAGTTTATGGAAAATCAACTACACATTGAACTAACAAAGAAATTAGAGCGTTTTTTTGAAACACTGAGGGTAATGGCATTCTAATTCTTAGGTACTTGGCATCATTGACCAAACTGGACAACCACTGATTCTGAACAATAATGTTCTTGGTGAGGCCTTTGCAAGTGACATCACTGTAGGTACTCAGATCTTGCCAACATTGACAAGGCCAGTTTTGCAAAATTTGCCCTTTTGCCCACTTCTTCCAACAGTAGAGAGCCGATATGGGGGCAACAACCAGGGATCAGCTGTTGGTGATGAGATGCACGAGCCTGAATGTTAAACGATGCTGCGCACCCACCAGGTTGGCCTGGGTATTGGTCTCCTTCTATAGCCATATCTTTGGCTGGAATGATCTCGGTGCTAAGCAGCAAACCCTTATTTGGAAGTGCACCCATCAATTCAGTAGATTGTGAGCTCTTTCAGTGTTTGAAGGACCAATTGTCAGCTCAATAGAACAAAAAGATTATGGAACAAGTATGGTATATTGTTCGTTCAACGTTCTTGTCCTTGACTTTCGATTTTTTTGGATTTTTTGCATACGTTGCATCGTTTTTCCGCCTCTTGTTGTGCATTTTTCAGAAATTTTGTTTTGCATCTTTATCTCGCTGATTATGACGGACGAGTTCTTCGATGTCAAGATGCTGCTGCTGCTGTCGTGGTGGTGGGATTAGCACTCTTGTCTTTATTGGATGGATTTCTGTATTTGTCGTCCGAAGGGATCATGCCCAGCTCCTCGGCTGCTCTCTTGCTCCCTCTTTGTTGGTGGCGCCTGGGCTTGTCGTAGCCCAAGAAGTCCGCCAGCGAGGTCTGCGCCGTGTGATCATCCAGAATGGCCTGAGATAAGGCGATGAACATCTGCGGGATTTCTCTCACCACCTTGAGATCGTCCAACTCCTCGACCTTGGAGTCCCAATGTTCCTCAACAATGGTGACGCCCATGTGGTTGTACTGGTGACAATGGCGATTTCTGAAGAAGACAACAGCGTCAACGACGACCAGAATGACAAGAGAGCCTTCAATATGTTCTCACTTTCGCTTGACGATTTCAGCGCACGTGATGACCTTGGACAGCGCTGGTCCTTGGCCAGAGAACAGCACGGAGCCTTCCTCTTTAAGAGCTTTGTCGGCCACCCCTATCAGGTTCCTCAACTTGCTGCCGGCTCTCACCTTCATCCAAGTGCAGTTGGCTGGCAGTCCCTGGATGGGGACATTTTGGCGCGTGGCCTCGGCCTTGACGTTCTTGCCCTTCCTGTAGTTGTCCATCCTTGTGTGACATAAAGAGTGAGGGAGACAAAACACATGATTACGTAGGTCTACTTGTGTCAGGTGAACAAATTTATTCAGTTGGTGTCGCAGTGGATGAGTCCATGAATGAATGAATGCCCGAAACGAACTCTTACAAAACAAAAAAGACTTTACAGTGCCGGTCCTCGATGTGGTCGCTCGAGTATGTAGCAACACTCGGTGTCTCAGGACTGTTCATGACTGTTCGTATTGCGGTGGTGCCAATCTGGAGACAAATCCCACTGCCTTGAATACGGTGTTTCTGATCGCCTGCGGGCACCTGGGATGCGAGGTCGCCTCTTCCATGCCCAGCCGCAACTCGTGGAACATGGAGCGCGAGTATGGGTTCCTCCTGGAGGCGTAGCGCAAGCTCAAGAATCGGTAGTAGAAGTAAGGCGTGAGCAGAGACGCCCGTCCCAGGAACACCATAGAGACGACGATGGGGAGCAGGATAATTTCGGTGAGCGCGGCCATGCGCAAGATGCTCCTGGAATGCAACTCCCCCAATGAGATGAGCAGCCTCACGCCCCACATGGAATTCTGCCCGAGGACGTCCAATAGCGTGAGGGAGTAGGAGGCGGCGTGCAGCAGGGCGAAGAGTACTGGCGGCAACAGCGCCACCGTCGTCGGCTGCGCCCACATGAAGATCAAGGAGAACATCAGATAGTGTGCAGAGTCCTCGGCCATTAGGCGCGCCAGAAAGTCTCTCGAGAACGAGGGCGCCACGCCAGGCAGAAGTCGCTGATGCAGTCTGAGGGCGGAGGTAGCGGCGTTGCCGCCCAACGCCTTGTAGTAGGCCTGATGGGGGTCTCCGAACAGTGGCACGAAATAGGTGAACGTGAAGGCGAGAGTAGCCATGCGAGTGACCCACAACAAGCAGTCCACTTTATGCGCCCCGACGTGGGCGATCAGAGTGTTGAGCCCGCGTGATGATTGTGGCTGGTGCTGCCGTTCTCCAGGGTTGGACCCGCGGGATGGCGGTGCTTGTTGCTGCCGTTCTGCCATGGCGTCCTTTGACCTCGACTTGTTCTCGCTCCACCAGTACTTCACTCCCACAAATTCAGATGACTTGCGGTACCTCGGGCTGTGCAAGCAAGCTGGCAGCTGTTCCGGCCTCTATTTGTGCAGAAGTGGCTGGCCTTGCGGATCTTCGGCGGGTGCAGAGAGGGGGAGGCACAGAGCAGATAGTTGAGGGGGAGGAGGACGGCGACCAGTGAGTTGTTATACCCGGTGAGCTGTTAGTAAGACTAGGGGGGCATCTCGCCTGCCGAGCGGCGTGGCATTAATCACGTGACGAGCGGAGCAATCTCATTGGTCGAGACAAAATAAGCAGGCAAAACATTGTCCAAGGACTATGCAAAATCTAACATTTGGAGGTTTTGTGTCCTTCCTTCTGGATTGCTGAAGCTGAGATTGGAGTACATGATGGTGCTGATGTGTTTGTCTTGCTGCACCGATACTTTTGTGCTAGGCAGGGTTATGCAGGTAGCACTATGGTCCTATGCATTCAGTGCGCACCCAGTTTTTCACTCACCCATCTACACCCAGGAGATCGGGGCAATGGCGCCATGGGAGACGATGACAACGGCACTGTTGGAAACGGTGAAGCACAGCATTTTCGTGGTCTGCAATGAAGACTTCTCTGACCCCTCTGCAAATGAGCTGGCAGTTTTACAACTGGGGGGGAAGGGGGGGGGGGGGCACAGCTTTGCCTCCCTTGGACTTGGCTTTGAGCTTAAATGCCTCCGGAGGGAAGTGGTAGGAGCACACCCTCTAGCTTTTCGTGGGGGTACAGTTTTTCCTCCAGGTCGCTGTGATATGCAGTTATACTCCTTAAAGGGCTGTTCAGAGCATTAAGACGAGCCTCTCATCTTACCCATTCCTTCTTTAGCTTTGGATCCTTTGAGAACCTGAAGAACTTGATGTTGGAGTCCTTGGTGTCCCTGTTCGTTCAATTTAGTCGCAGCAACTGCTGACCACGATGCTGGAGACGACAAGAAGGCTTTTTTCCCTCAAAAAAAGTCCTCTTGATTTTAGTCATTTTGCCTGCTTTCTTTGTCTCGGCTCATCAGATTGCTCCGCTTAGCTCGTGATCAATGCCATGCCGTTCGGCAAGCAAGAAGCCGCTCCAACAGCTCACTGCTAAGAGGTAAGACGGTATTATACCCTACCCTACTAGAGGGGCTACTGCAGTAGTCTCTCTGGGGCGACAGAAATCACGTAAGGGGATTGCTTTGCAGGGCCCTGAAGATTTAAGTCGGTAAAACGAAACTGCGACATAGGTGAATGGGATGGTGGCACTGAGATGGTGCCAAGTTGCTTTACAGTTGAGGGAGTCTTGCTTCTTTCTACCAACTTAGATCTCCTGCGGCCAATCAGAGCAATCCCCTGGTCACGTGATCTCTGTCCCACGAAGCGACTACAGAAGTCGGTCTGGCAAAACAGCTCACTGACGGTGACGAGGAACCGCAGGGCTTGCAACAGCTGCTCATGCTTCTTCGTCAGGCTGGCCGGGCAGCAGTGCCGAAAAGTGAAATGCTGTTTTGTCTGACACAAATCCACATCATCACAACAATCGGGGCCTGGTCTCGGTCTTTCGTCAGTCCCGAACGGGGAGTCTAGGAATTGCTGTCGGGTAGCATTCGGGTGTACCGCTTGATCCCGGACGTCGTCGTCATCATGGATGCCAAGGAGGAGAAGCTGCGGGCCGCTCGAGAGAAGGTAAGAGTTGCCGTCAGTGTAGCTGACAATTACTTGGGCAATCATAATCTGTATCGTGGCGCTTTTCAGTTACGCCAGTTTAAAGAGGCTCGACGGGCCAAACCTGGACGACCGGAGTCTCCACACACTTCAGATGCGGCAACTCCGACTCTTCCGGCTGCATCCACGACGACGGCGGTGGCGACGGGCGCAGAAGACGGCAATCCGCTGCAAAACTACTTTGCCAGCGCCGCTGAGGGCGTAGGGGGTGGCTTAGCCGGCGCCACCGCCGGCGCCACCGGCCCGGACTTTGAACTGCTCGGAAAGAAGAGGACTCCGACGCCGCCCACAGGCGTTGTCCTCTACCGTCGGACCCCCACCCCCGGCGCTTCTGTGACCGCGACTCCCCCGAGGACCGCGACTCCTCCCAGGACCGTGACTCCTCCTCGGTCGATTCAGCTGGATGCATCTCAGATTGTCCAGACGCCGGAGGTCGCCAAGCTGACTCCGGAGACTAATGGCGCTGACCAGGCAAGACTCCGCGAAGTTGAGGAACAATTCAGTCAGAGTGAAGCACGGAACAGGGCAATTGTGAGTGTTGAACTCATTTTTCCTCTGTCAACCAGCCAGCTCTCACTGATCAGATTGCTTCTGCGTTTCAGAGCAGTCGCCTGGCCGAGATGGAGCGGGCTCTCGAGGCCGAGAGGTCCCGTGGAGAGGCGTTGTTTCGACGAGAGACAGCCAAGTTGAATGCCGAGCTGGTCGCGCACAGGGACTCGATCAAGATCCTCGTGGAAGAAAAAGCCAACGTGGAGCAAAATTTAAAGAGCATGGAGGCTAAATCACTGGAAAAGCAAGGTGAGCTTCGATAGAAGTTGTCCACTTTTTTGACCACACGCTATTCTTGTGACTTTCAGACGAGCTCTCGTGGCTACGTTCTCGGTTAGAAGAGTTGGAGCGAACATCAAGACCAGAGGAGAACCCGGTGGAGCCGAAGAAGTCCGAGACCTGTCTTAAGCTGGAAAGAGAAATCGATCAGGTCAGGGAGGAGCTTCAAGGTCAAGGCCTGCTACTGCAGGAGCGGAACAATGATATTGAAGAGCTGCGATCCAAGCTTGGCGTCCGCGAGGCGGAAAATGCCACTCTCCGCTCCCAAATCGATCAGAAGGCCTCCAAGTTGGAACTGGCGGAGCTAAACCTCATCCAGATCAAGTCATCCTTGTCCCAGGCTGAACCAACAGGCAGCAACGTTTTCAACACTGCCCAAGACACGGAAAAGGACGCTGAGATCACGAAGTTGCGAGCCAAGAATGAGGAGTTGGTGTCCAGGGAGAGCGAGCTGACGGCCTACATTCAACAGGCCAGCCACGACCGCGAGCAGATCATCCAGCAATACACGGCCTACTGCCAACAGCTGGCGGCACAGTTGGAGAGCGTCAGTCAGCAGCTGCAGGCCAGATCCAGTCAGGCAGAATCCCTGACTTCCAGAGAGGTCGAGCTGGTGGCACACGTGGAAACCTTGGAGGCCCAGATGCAGTCGCTGAGGCAGGAATTGGGCAGCAGAGAACGACAACAACAACAGCAGCAGCAGCAGCAACCTGTGAAAAACGACGACCATAAGGAGCTACAAATCTTGCGGGAGAAAGTTGCAGGCCTGGACAAGGAGCTGACAGAAGTGATCGGCGACAGGGACTTTCTACAGGGACGAGTTCACCAAGTGGAATCCGAAAAGGCGAGTTCTAACGCACAGTACAGGGTGTAGACACGTGATATCTTTTTAAAACTTTTGAGAGATCAACGTATATTTTGGAGAACAACGTAACACGCCTCAAAATAGTCAATCGACACGGCCTTGAGGCCATGTCGGGTTGTACTGAACCCGTGTATGTCTACTTTAGGAGAGTAAAATAACTATGAGAGGCACCACAGTCTGACGCTAAGCCCTCCAAATGGTTGCCGACGTGGCCTCGACAATGGGTGACACCTGAACCATGCATGTAGCGTATGCATTTTTGGGAGTAAAATACCATTGTTATGTAACATTGCCTAAAGTTGACGCCCCCAAATTGTCCAGAAATGTAGCCTTGACACTCAGTTGCACTTGGTACCTCCCCTCGCAGATCAGGGTAGAATCAGGGTGCACATTTGTCTGAATGTTTAAGATACATTGTAAAAAGGGTCATCGATTTTTGCATTGGCACTTTTTACCAGCATAGCAACTTGTGCAAGTCCATGGATTTCCGGACATCGCAGCTACTACATATCGGTACATTCTTTTAAACCCCTTGAGCTTGAACACAGTGTAAGCATTTACACTGCTCCAACGGTGTACACCGTTCGTGTCCCTCTATTTGTCAGCCTTAAATTTTGCCCACACATTTTCAGACAGTAGCACACTTGTTCGAGATAGACAGATTATCATTTCTTCTACTTTTAAACTTGTGCTGCAGGACTCTGCTGAACAGCGCCATGAGACTGCACTGTCCTTGAAGGAGTCGCAGCTGTGCGAGCTGGAGACGCAGTTGGAGATGCTACGCCAGCAGGCCCAGTCTCAAGACGCGCAGACGTCCTCGGAGCTAATGGCTGCTTGCGAGTCGGATAAGATTGCGGCCTCCAGGGCGATGACACAGAACAAACAACTGAAGGAGCAGCTGGAGGAGCTGGAGACTGCAATCGTTCAGTTGGTGAGAGACAACTTTATTTTCAACGAGTCCTTTTAGTTCTTCTTTTAGCTAAGCATAACTTAATGTTGTAAGCAACATAGTTTTAATTTAAAAGCACCTGTGCGAATGTCTTCCTTCCGGTGCTCGATGTGAAGTGGCTTTGAGAAATGTGTTCTTTCTACCTTCCCTAAGCTTCCTCCACCCTCTCATGCTTTGTTATCTTAACATCATTTCCTCCAGAAACGTTCCCTATTGGAAAACTTTGCGCAAAAAGAAAAGTTCCTTCAGTTTCCTTTAAGTAAAAGTTCCGCATCTCTTTAGTCAAGTTATGTTGTGTCGTCAAAAATAGGAAATCTCTTGGTACCCATTCCATATGCTCATTTTCTCGCCTCACCTTCCCATTCATGGTCAAGGTGTTACTATGGATTGTACTTTCAGACAAACAGCAAGGCCGAGATGGTGGGGGAGTTGGATTCGTTGAGGCACGAGCACCAGACACTGATGGAAGGCGACAAAGCCGCTCAGCTCGAGCTCGGTGCACTACGCACCGCCGTGAAGGAGCGCGACCACTCCATTGAGCAGCTGAAAGAGCAGATCAAGTACTACGTGGCCTTTGCGGAGAACACCATGAAGCAGCAGCAGCAAGTGCAAGGGAACGGTGCACAAGCAGAGAAGGTGGAGGCACTCATCGCAGAACTCAAGAGCACAAAGGTGAGCCAAAAAAAACCAAACCACTTGCCGCCAGGGTGTGGACGTTGAGTTGGTTGCCTACGTCAGGAGTCTCTTCAAAGACTTTGACAATGTCCAGACAAATGTTAGAGTCCAGCTAGGTTAATACCTCGCTAAGACTAGGAGAAATGTGTTTTCGGACAGAAATCGTTCTTCAAGTCACAATGACCACGCATGCACGTCACAAAATCACAAGCTCTAATTATGAGGCTGGCTCATATTAATCACATTTTCCTTGTGCGTGGAGTGTGAGAGCTACACCTAGATAAACAATGACTGAAATGAGAAACTTGAAAGTGCAACTTTGTTGATATTGCTGCTGAGCAGAACTCCGAACTTTTATACTGTTGGAAAGCTTGAGCTAGGCCTGGGTAGTTTCAGATATTCACTTCTTTTGGGGAGCAAAATGGCTTATTTAAGGGGAAGCCGACGATTTTAACCACACAAGTGCCTTCGGCCCATTGAGGTGTTACAATACTTTGTACATACAAGTTGTCGGGTCTCATACCTGTGAACTCCTTGTCATAGGAGGAGAACCGATGTCTGCACTCACACAACTCGGAGCTGCGGAGCCAACTTGAGGTGCTGTCGAGTCCCACTCGCGAGCACTCGAACAGTCCACGCAGCAGGGAGACTCCCACCTGCTCCATGTCTGAAGAGGAAGAGGAGGGGGAGGCGGACGTGGAGGCGGAGACGTCGACCTTGTCTTCCTCTTCATCGTCGTCGTCACCAAGCTTGGACAAACAGCAGCAGCAGGAGGAAAAGCGAATGCAAGTGGCCGTGACATCAACAAATAACAACAACAACAACAACGGCGATATCCCCAAGATCAGCTCAGATGTGGCCTTCGTCAAGTTGGAGCAAAAATTCAGTCAGGCCATGGACAAGATTGCGACATTGGTGACCGAGAAGGAGTATCTGGAGCATCTGAATGTGCAGTTGCAAGAGGAGACGGAAACAGTCGGTGAGCATTGTTATGTGTACGTTATACCAGAATGCTATATATGTGACGTGCAATATAATGGGGGAACGCTAAAATATGGGGCATTTTTCAAAGCCTTGTAACTTTTTACTGGAGTAAATTTTCTTCCCCGTTTTTCTGCAAAACTGCATGAGCATTTCATTATTCACAAATACTGCAATCTCTGTTGTGGGTTCTCCTCTGACATCACAATGGCAGAATTGGAAGCAGAGCAACAATGCAGATCATTGGCAGCTTCTCTGCACAGCATTGGACCCGTCAAAAGGCTTACACTGTCAGACACTTCTCTGGATTTGACAGTCTCCCAAAGGATGCTTTCCAAGACTAAGTCCAACACTCAAAAATTTGCTGAAAATGGAGTCATGTCCGCTGCTCACTACCCAGTTCTGCTGGAAAGAGACTAAAGTTATGGACCAACGTCTGCATATCTAGTCACAGGGCTTTGAAAAAACATCCCAAATTTCAGTGTTCACCTGTCAGAGGTGCACAGTACTATCCTAATGCAGACCTTGGCATAAGTCATTTCAGTGAGAGGAAACTTAGTGCGCAGACTGCGTGGAGTTATTTTTGAGTGAGATTTTTACATGGAATGAGTTCTCCAGACAGTGACCCATAACTTTGAGTCCATGGGTTCACAGTCTTGAGTGCCCATAGTGGCACTAGAGCACTCAAACCGTGGCGACCCACTGATGACCCCACGCCAGTGCTGGCTGTTTGGGGCCATTTCTGGACACCTTTTTTTTAGTGAAAAGTGCAGAAATTTTTGTGGGCAGATTCTGCCTTCCCTGACCCACCTAAACCTCAGGGTGGCACCATCTGAACCCCCTTACATCACCTATGAGGCCCATTTTTCTGCACGTCAGGACTTTCTGTAGCAAGCAGTGGAGTAAAGGAGAAAAGAGGGAGGGAGTGCATGCCAAGCAAACTCGATCAGACTCAGAGGTTTTGGTGGGCCAGGGAAGGACTAAAATTTCCTGCTGAAGTATGTTGCAATCTTGTCGAGAAGCAGCTGGACCAGTGAGTTAAGCTGGTGGCTGAGAGGCCACTTTTGTGCTTCCTGCTCACATGTACGCTGCTGAAGTATGATACGTGACAAGTATGATAAAAGCAGTAATATGATGGCATCTCTTCCTTAGGCGAGTATATAACCATCTATCAATACCAACGGCAGCAGATCAAGAAGCGAATGGAGGAGAAGGAGCGGCAGTTGGCATTGGTCTCGAAGGAGAGGGAGCAGCTCAAGTCGAAGCTAGTCGAGCTTCAGAAACTTGTCACGAAGTTCCTGTCAGAACGGCAGTTGGTGTCATCCTGCTCCTCCTCCTCCTCCTCCTCCTCCTCCTCGTCGTCGTCCTCCTCAACACCATCGTCCTCATCCTCATCCACCTCATCTTTTGTGGTGGTGGAAGAGCAAGCAAAGAAAGAGGGCCAAGGTGAGCGAGGTCACTTGCTTGCTGTAACTTACAGTGTGGGCATCCAAGTGATTGCAGCAATGCATATTTATAAGGCACCAGCAGTGGTGTTTGGTATTGCTCAGTTTATTACATGATCCTCCTCTTGGTGGAGGACATTCACAATCCCCCAGGATGGAGGCCAAGATGGCCTCTCTCGTCAGTGACTGCATGAGTCAAGATCCAATCAAGGTTTACATTTTTGTTTGCCTTTTTCTCACCTGTGACTGGTAAAAAGTTGGTCAGCACCAAACTTATCATGAAGTTGAGAATCATCGTTGAATGGAGATTCATGAAATCGAGAGCCGACTGTAAAAACATGCGTCAATGTGTGCGCTCATGAAACTTTGCTCATCCAGCTTGCCTGTCAGGTGTCACTGCTAGCGACTGGTTTTAGAACAGTGGTCAGACGATTGGGATCAAAATTGTTTTGCACCCTGAAATGTCGCTGAATGTTGGCAAAAAATTGCAAATCTTGCGTCATCGCTTTGGTTGCCCATACCGTAATAACCCTGTTGTGTGATACGAATGTCTGGACGAGTTTTCTCCACTGCAGCATCGTCGAGGCCGCCTGAACGTTCTGCAGCAGCTGCTGCCCTGCCTGACATAGCAGAAGAAGCGACCGAGACGAGCCTCGTTGCTGAGACCCTGTCATCAACGCCAGCCCCTAGCGCTGCCGCAGCGGCAACAGCAGCAGCAGCCACGGCGACGGCGTCAAAGGCCAGCGGCCGCGGTGGCAGCGACCAAGGCCAAGGCCATGGAGGCGACAGCGACGGCGCCAGCACTGCGGACAAGATCCTGGAACTGCTCTCTGAAATCGGGTCCCACCAGATGCTGCACGACGATTTCCACCCGTGGTTCTGGGAGCCCAACGCCGGAAAGCTAATGACCGTCTAACTTTTTACGAGGCTCCAGAATTGCTTCGCATTCTTTCGGCCTTTACAATTCGTCCTTAGGCAGGCGCAGCCACCAACTGCTCTCTCTCTCTCCCTCTCTCCTCACGCACATTAGGGATGCACCGAGCTCGAGCCTTGCAAAGGCTTGACCTTAAGGACTCAAGCCTTGAAAAGCCTTGGCCTTACTTGAGTCTTGCAAAGGCTCAACAGTGAGTAAAATGATCGATAAGATACCTTGGCATTTAAAGTGAACTTTCTGCTGCTGATTAATAGATTGGTTGCAATTAATTTCAATGGTGAAAGGACATTTCGCACAAAGAAGGACAAGAGGGGGTTTTGCTTCAGCGATAGGAGGAAAAACAAAGTGTCAGCTGTTTCATCAAGTTCGTTTTTCCTGACTTGATCGGTCATGCCAAACTGAC
>JAAUXU010041785.1_pt1 | contig 29249 bp, 28 predicted proteins | sample 7278151 | NCBI WGS metagenome assembly JAAUXU01 (sample SAMN14350113, study PRJNA611818) | marine sediment metagenome | isolation source: surface marine sediment (1.8m) | place: French Polynesia: Moorea | collected 2018-08
AAAACACTAAGAGTGGCAATTCTGTCTGAAAGTGATAACTCTAGTTATGCTCAATATTACAGTGACAGACAATACTCCAGTCTCGACCAAAGAGGTGGTGGATTTATGCCTACTTTATGAATGGCCCAAACGGAGGAAACAAAGGAAAAAAGTTAAAATAAAGTTACAGAGACTTCTATCTATCTGTCTTCTTCTAAAAAAGCTATCTTAAGCAAAAATTGAAAAAAAAAATGAAATGAAAACTTTGAACTTTCAAGCTCTAGTGATTGCGTTGGCCTACCTTACCATGGTCACCCTCGAGAGTATCAGCAGGCACTGTCCCAAAACGCCAAGACAGGTAGCACGGTGATGAAGGCTGCACGATGCATGCAATGTCTCCCTTTTTTTTCCCAACTGCAGTGACAAAAAGTATCACTGCAGCGCTACCGTCAGCTTGCCGACTCTGCGGAGGTGATCCCATTCCCGGTGCACCCCGCACTGACTTGCGTAGCGAAAGAAAACCAAGGGTTCCTCGCCATCATTTCCACGAATGGAGTAAGTTATTAATTCTATAAGCTACGTCCGTGCATTCCTCCGCATACGACGCGCCATAAGTGCATCCAGAACTGGTTCTGGTCGTAGAATATGTATGCAAATGCATGCGCGCTCATTATTTATTTACTTTTTCTCCCTTCGAGATCTGGAGGTGGATAGAGACGTCTCTTTTAACAGCCTCGTTCTGCGTCAATCAGTCTAACCACCGTACAATTAATTCTCTCTTGTTTCCCATCTGACTTTGCTGCATGTGTAGACGGGACGAGCCGGCTGCTGCAGTCAAAGGTGCCCCAGTGCATAATGAGGGGTCACGGCAAATTCGTCTTGATTACCTGTTAGAGTGGGAGGGTGAAAGCAGCAGCCAGAACCTGTTTCGCCCACTTTGCAGCAGAAGTCAGCCATGAATATGAGCTTGTCTGACCGGGGCGAGTTTGAGTGACTGCACGAGAAGGGGGAGGGACCAGGGAGGGACCAGGGAGGGACCAGGGACAGGAGAGGGACGGCACAAGGAGGAGGAAGTCTTCATCTCTTGGAATGCTAATTTGGAAATGGCCCGTTTGGCTCGGGCTTCCTCCTCTGGCGAGCGCACGCGTGAGTGCGTGCTTGCGTCTGTGTCCGCCAACGGCATCATTGATGAATCCATCATTTTTGGGGTGGACAGAATATGACTTCTTTTCTTTCTGTCGGTCTCAATCAGCGACGAGGCTTAACTGCAGGAGGACCAGAAAGAACACAAATAGGAGTCTAGACATAGTCACACCTTTGGCTGACCTCAATCTCACGACATAACACATTGGCACAGGCCAAGACTACGTTGTCGTTTCGAGGTTCCACTCCAGTGAGAAGCAAATAAACGTATTTTAGCTTTCCATACCAATGTGTACGTGTCTCAAAAAAGTTAAATACATATGAGGGTTAGGGTTTGCCACACATACAAGCACCATGGCGGTGAATGTTTAAAGAGCCACTCTGTCAACATCTTTGTCAAACTTGTGCAAAATGTGAGAAGTCAAGGCATCTCTCACCGATCCTTCAATGAAATGGAGGAGGTTGCAAGACAAGAAAGAAGAGAATCAGTTGCATTCTGAAATACCCACACAGCATAACTTGACAGGCTGATTTTCCGAATATGAAACTGACTGTTTGCAGTGCCTTTCAAACAATCCTTTTTTCAAGTACGAGGTGACTCATATTCATGAATTTGGGAAATCCCTACTTTTTGTTTAATCCATTTTTGGATGAATTCAAATTAAAACAATCGTGGACAGAAGAGCCACTTCCATCCAGCGTTTTTTCGAAGCATTGACAACAAACCACATTACTTTACCTTCAAAACATGAATTTTCTGCGGCGTAAGTATGAAGTCTCTACGTGCTGCTGATGTTGGTCTTACTGCAGTGGCAAGCGGCCGGTTCGTCAATGCCGGGGGCAGTCAAAGCGCGAAGATAACTGTTGGACACCCTGTGCGAGCATTTGAGCATGCGTCCTGGATGGTTCTGCACTAACGCTTCTCAATCTGGCTCGACTTCCATCCCAGATTTCCACGAAAGTGGCGAAAAATTTGATTCCCCTGCCAGCAGAGCTCTCCTCTCGTCTCTTCTCTTCCCTCCTCTTCTCCATTTCGCAAATCTGCGCGTGCGTCCGTGATTACCCTTTAGCACAGTACGTACACAGGTATCAGTTGGCCCACCGCACAGTGTGTGAGGCCTCAGGCCCATCAGGGTTATGTGTCTAGTTACAATGCCCCTTATTATCCAGAGATGGGGGGGGGGGGAGACGTAGCTGTGGGAGGGAGGCTTAAGCAGCGCCTTGACCATCGCCAAATTAAATATTTTTTCGCCTCCCCCTCGTTTCTCATCCCAGCAGCGGTCCATTCGTCAACTGTATACGGAGAAGCCAAGGGGAAGATGAAACTCTTTTCATATAAGTACGTGGCTTTGCCGTGAAACGCAGGAAAAGAGAGATGCATGCAGAGAGCTGTTCTTCCTTGCTTACATGAGACACGTGAAGGAGGATTCATTTCTCACAGTTTATAATAACTATGCATAATTATATCACCATCTTCTAGACTGTTGCTGGAAGTTTTTAGTTCCCTCCTTGACATTTAGGCAAGATCTGCTATCCACACAAGACGCCTTTCTTTTTTTTGCAAGGTTACCCGTGCAAAAAGTCTTGCGTTATTCACGAGACCTTTGGAGTGATCGTTGAGTGACGCAACAACGCACTCTCCTTTACACACACTGTACCTCTTCCCCCCCCCGAAAAATCCCACACAGCTCGAGACAACGACAAAGAAGTGGAAATCAGCATAAAAATGCGAATAAAGTGCTTCTCTCTCCCGCAGTAGAGATGGACTGGCTTCATCAATCAATAACTGTCCGTGACAGGGACAGAAAGAGAGGGGAGAGAGAAAATCCTCCTAGTTTTTTATTTGCTTCCCCTCTCAGACCTTTCCTCGAGACAGTTTCTGCCAGTACGCACGTCTCTCTTGCTGTCTTCGTCAACCAAGAAGTATCACAGCAGAAGCACCAACAAGGGGGACTTGACGGAGACTTCTTTTCCCCACGGTTACGGCGCTGACGCCACAAAGTTGGGCGGAGATTAGACTGCACCCAAGTCTTGCGCTGGCAGCTGAGGCTGCCAATTTCTTGTAGTGGGAATCTGAATTGGAAGGTGCTTCTGTGACATCAGTGAAAGGTTATAGGTGAGCTTGCGTACGAAGTATGAAAGTTTGTCAGCCGCGGATTGAAGGAGAGGAAAGGCACCTGTGAATCTGACAGGGTTTTTTTTCTCCCAAGACGCTTCAGAACTCCCTCACCCCAGTTTAGAAGTCTTGTCTCTCCCCCCTTTTTGGCTGAGCTTGCAGTTGTGGACGTTCTTGATCCCCGGTATTCATGAAGTTTTCGCTGTCGTGTAAGGAGTTTACTCAGCTTACTGGCGGCTTAGAATGCTCCCAGAATCTATTTTGCGTGGTACAAAATGCCCTAAAAGTTTAAAAACTTTGGTACGCCGTGAAATAAGAAAGGACCCCAGAATCTCAGTCTTAGGACGATCAGACCATGGATTTTTCACACAGCCCTGGGAACTTTGGGATGAATGACTTCAAACATAGCCGCAGTGACTGTAGATCGTACTTTCTTGACTGCCCCGCAGCAGACAAACTTTGAGACCATATTCTGTTGTATGCATAACGATGATGCAATGGCCGCCCTTTCTCCCCTTGCCTCTGATGGAGCCCCATTGTCGTCCACTCCAACAAAGGCAGAAATAATCTGCGCGAAACCCTACACATACATATCAGGTGGTAGCTTGGCCTGGCCTGGTCTAGCGTGGCATGGCCCGGCCTAGCCCGGCATGGCTCGGCGTGGCATGGCATGGCTTAGCTCGGGATGCACACTGCACACCCCAGAAAGTCAATCAGGAGAGAAAAAAATTCAGTTCCTTTGTGAGACGACCATCTCGACGGGATGAGAAATATGTAATGTCCACATGAAATCAGCATAAATGACTCGTATGAATCGAAGGGGAGCGACCGGGCTTATCAAAGCAGCTAATGCAGTGACACAGGTTGTGTGCGCATGAGCCGTGCACACAAGCTGAAAGTTGGGCAAGACTCTTCTTCGCCGATCCTTTGCTCCGGGGCGTTTGGGTAGGTAACTTCTCCACGCCAAAATGGGGCTCGTTGAAGAGTGACGGGTGCCAGTGTCAGTGCTCGTGGGCGTCTGTTTAGTGGACGTGGATGCACTGACTGCAGACGGCGCCTACGGGACGTGCGTGGCAATGACGCAGGATGCACTGAAAGTGTGCTTGCTTCTCATTATCACTTTTCCTCAAGGTTGGAGGAAGTGTTTACGTCAGCTTTTTGTGACGATGCTCTCGACTCGATTGATATTCAGCATCTTGAACCGCATCGAAGAGTTCCTCACACACGTGCACCTTTCTCGCTCCAGCTTCCCCCTGAAAGTGCAATTTGAATCTTAATTGCGCGGCCGCCCGAGACGAGACGCGAAACCGAGTGAGTGTTTGCTTAAAAAAAGTCGTCCCCATTATCCCACCTCCAGTGCGACGTAATTGAGAGTTCGTGTGAGAGCAGCGGAGCTCTCACTCGTACGTAAAAGGTGTGTTTATCTTCCTAAATAGCTGGTAAATCTTTCTGCCGGACGCGGGAATGCCAAATTTGGCACACTTTTTTTCTATTTATTTATCTTGAATTAGTCGTGGTGTCTTCAGCCCTGGAGGCGTCGTTGAGGTCGTCGGTGGGGATGACCTCGCTCGCTCGCCCCTAGCCATGAAGCTGGCGGACACTTGAAGTCGACCCCGTGACCAGACGTCACAAGCCGCAAATCAGTAACAGTGGCCAAAGCTACACAACTTTGCACCTCATTAAGAATGCATGTACGTACACGCGTCGGACACGAGCGGGTCGGAGGGGAGCGGCAGCAGCCTGCACGTTTTCTGACAGTTTCCCTCCACGTGTCCGTGACACGCTGGCCGCCGAAGGGAAGTATTCGCGTAAGCAGCCAAGTCGAACACGTCCTACGCTCGCTCATCTTCCTCCCTCCGTCCCTCCCCTCCCGCATCAAGTTATTGCGAAAAGGCCGCAATGAGCAAGAGGCCTTCCTCGTGTATCGTGGTGGAGATAATGATAGCCGTGTAATTGCGATGCTTTCAACGGCATCTACAACATGCGCCCAGCACTCGGCGCATGCCTACTCTCATCCTCTCGTTTTCGCCAGGTCTCAGATCTCAAGATGGCGGCTGCATAAGTCACCGTGAAATGGGCCCTAATTTCAAGCCGATGTTGCGAGATCAAGACTCTATCTCCGGCCAAAGTCGTGAGGAGCCAACCATTTCCCCCATGCATTTCTGTCTCCAACGTTTCTCAACTCGCATTTCCATGGTGCATCTTTTCACGAGCTCTGGTGCTCAATCGACCATCGTTTCTTCTCCCACAGCGAGCATCTGATGACGGAGAGTAGGAGGAAGCAGGTATTGGGACACTGGGAATGGAAAGATGTATCCAAAGCCACCTCTCCTCGTTACTGCTTCTTCTTCATCTTCTTCTTCTTCTTCTTCTTCTTCTTCTTCTTCTTCGTCGTCGTCGTCGTCGTCGTCGTCGTCGTCGTCTTCGTCACGACTTCGCCCGGCGAGCGCGCGGCGACGACTGAGGGGGTGAAGAGCGCCCGCTCGTCCGTTTTGGGGTCGAAAGGTTGGTGTATGGAATCTGAAGGACGTTTGGGTGAAAGTTTGGCGGCCGCCGCAGCCGCCGCCGCGGGAAAAAATATCTTCGACATTCCACTAGGATGAGCCACTAAATTAAGCGAGCGATTTTTCTCCTCCCTCCCTCCCTCCCTCAGCCACGAGATCACCCATGTGCCCTATGCGCACATGTGTGCATGCCACATGAAAGCGAAGAGGCCGAGCGGCGCCTGCCTGTTGGGGTCAATCCAGTCAGTGGCGAGGGAGGGGAGCAGGGACTTGACTTCCAATGGAAGGAATGTCGCCCCCAGAGTGACGCAACAAGTTTCGATTCTTTTCTCTGGGCTCTGGGCTCCCTCGACTTGGCGAGGAATAAAAGACAAAGAAAGTTTAAGGGGTGAAACGACCTCATCTACGCCAACCCGGAAAAAGGGGAAGAAACCCCGACTCCGCGCCTGCATCGCTTGTCGGCCAGAGGTGCAAATTGCAGCCGACGATTTATGAACAGAGGAATCTTTCCTCTGGGGGAAAAAGGGAGGGGGGAGGATCTTTTGTTCCATCACCATGTGGGAGTGGCAGGACTTGAGGAGGACCCGATGAGAATAAATCGCTTCTCCAGACGGCCATCACCACCATCGCGTACTTTACGGAGCACAAAAGTCAGAGACCAAAGAAGAGAAGTGACTTTGCTGCAGCACGTGCGTACACATGGTGGAACTTTGCCTCAATCTCATAGCAAAAGTGTCCAAGAAAATTGCGGTCGAAATTTATTAGCCAGGACGGTTTAGTTTGCTACGTTTGGCCGGTCAATTTACAAGCTCGTTTTACCACATCTTTTATCAGGGAAGAAGGTCAATAAAAAGCTAGGATATTCGATATCTGTGAACCCCCCAGGCCGACATTGCGCGGGTAGCAATTGACCGGGAAAAGAATTCGCATCAGACTAACTCTGCTTTGCCTTTGCCTTGACATGACCCACATTAATTCCTGGTGTAAGTGACATTTTGGACGCATTCAGCGTTATTGGACCAAGTTGAGGAGGGAATCGCACGCGTTGAGGTTGCAGAGAAGGCCTGTCAAACGTAGTCGAACATCCTACTTCTCAAAATTCGTAAAGTGGGATGTTATCTTTTGGGGGGAAGACGGAGGATTTCCACACACGCGGACTAATGAGGCCTGCCTGAGCGTGGGCGGGTCACATTGAATAAGTGAGAGTGAAAATGGCTGACCTAAATTGAAACGAGTGGATCTAGCGACAAATTTGCTATAAAAAGAGCGGCAAGATTCGTCTCAATCATCCGAGCAAAACGTGTCTACCGAACATAGGTAAGGTGAAGCAGACTGAGACACCTTTTGAGAATAGAGGACTGCAAAGCTCAGGCCAATCTGGGTCGTGTACCTACTACTAAGCGAGTGCCACAGGATGACTGCCAAGCCGGAGAATGATGATTTGACACATGTGAAGTCGACCTGGGCTGCAACCAGAAAGACAAGTCTGAGAGAGAGGTAAGAGGGGATGGATGCACCTCTCTTTTAAGACAAACTTCCTTGGAAGGAAGGAGAAAACGCGACGCCTCCTTGACCGGCAAAATTTGTTACATCTGAACGGTTCACGGAAAACTAACGAAGCGATAGCCTGAGATATGGCCAATCCCAATGGCTCCAAATAGATAGAAGACGTAGATAAAGAGACGACGCTGTAAAAGCAGAACAAAAAAATGGAAAAGAAAAGAACTTCCAGAGAGCCTCGCAAGAACACTGCCAAGGTTAAGCTCTGGCAGTGCAGATCTGAACAATTCTCTCTCTTTCGATGTAGCCCAAGAAACTGATCTACGCAGAACCAATTGGCGTTAAAAACAAAATCTACCTCGCACAGCGGGAAAACAACGGGCAGCCCCATTGCAAACTCTCACTCCTCACTTATCGCTTTTCACCGCAATTGAATATGGACGAAATTTATGTCCGTCATTAGTAATCGTGCTTCGTACCAAGTTTTCATGTAGGTCGATTGGGACGCAATAACATTTTATACATATTGTCGACTGGTGCTTTTTTTCGTGTGACGAGAAAGTGACGAACACTCTTCTTACCCATTTTCATCTGCACCCCCTCATTTTCCCCCACACTGGCATATCTTGTTCCCCTCTCTTTGGGACCTGGAGAAAAAAGCCATGTAGGAAATGAATGACTTACTCAAGTGTGGAAAATGCTCACACGCAGGTCTCCCCCTCACTTTGCTTGTCCGTCGACGCCCCCAATTCACGCAGGCAGACGAGATCGCGCTCTCATCTTTCTCACTCAATGGTTATCGGCGGAACGGACCTCGGTCTGCAAGCAAGCATCGATAAATCAGATTCTTTTTTGGCGCAAAAACGTCTGCAGGGAAGAGTATGAAACTTAAAACACCACTGTTCTCGTAAAGAATGCCCCGATATCTAACTTCCACACTCACAAACACTCGCAGCATGCCTGTAATGGTGCCATGTTGTCAACTGTCAGCGAAGAAAAATGTAACCGCCAGAAGAAAAGTGCAATATCAAGCAATCATCCCAGAGAAGAATTATACCCATATGCATGCGGTGGCTCCGTGCATGGGAGGCGGCTCATATATGAGCCGATATTTTGGCAAAACTTTCTTTTCTACGGTGAGAAAATGAGGGTCGCGGAAGACTTTGATGCCGGCCGGATAAAGCAGGCAACTTTCAACCACCCAAGTTTGGAGAAAAGGGGGCGATGGGGCAATAAAAACGTCTGAGGAGAAGTCAATTTTTCACGGGTCCTAATGAAAAAAAGCTCTCCTTAAATACTATCCGACGGCCGTGGCAATGACTTACGACCAAAACTTTCCTGACTTCAGGTAGAAGAGCCTCATTTTGTACACTCCGCCGAGACACTTCCTATTTCGTCCTTAGAGTCTTGGAGGTGAGCGCGCACGTTGACATACATATGTGTACGTACAGGTATGTGGCCTTATTTCAACTTCTCGAGATGTGCCCGTCTTTCTCTCCTAATTCGTTGTGATGTGTTTCGTACGTGTAAGTGCGCATGCGTCTGCACCGGCACGTACAGTAGACGTTGGTGGCTCGTCTTGCCACATAGGGCACCCGGATGTATGCGCTACTGAAGTACGTGTTCGTGTATTCACTTATTTGCACACACGCTCTGAGTAAAAGGCTGTGTATCATCTTATTCAACGCGTCACCTAACACGGGGGGGGGGATCTATTGCAGCAAGTCAAAGAAAGCGGTGCAAAGGTTCCAAATATGCAAATGGATCATTTTTTTCATTCTCATGGCTTTTCAGCAACAAAGCGCTGACTTGGGGGTGCATTCTTGCACGCTGCTGCGAGTACGCACATGCCAATGTACTGCCAACTAATATATGCAATGTACCTTCGTCACGTACCGTAGAATGCTGATGAGTGGACCCCGGGATGGGTGGATCAGACCCTGATCTCGATCACATTGTGTGAGAGTGAAACCGAAATGAAGGCATGCTTTACTACAAACAAAACTGACTTATAAGGAAGCTCACCTAGATGGATAAATGGATGGAAAAAGTGCCGACCAGAGTAGCAAGTGTTTCTTGGCCTTTTGTCTATTCCAGTACTGGTGCCAAGGAAAACCTCCACGAGCTTACCAGCACGAGAGGAAGTTGACTGTGGTGACCTTGGTGGCCATGGCGGTCTTGGCAACATCAGTTTATGCCTCTGTTTTAGCTTCTACTCTCAGATACGTGGATCCGATGGATATCTGCAGCAAAAGCCTACTCCTTCCACTGTATAGGTTGCGTACTGCATATCAGTGATATTCCTCACCCATTCTATAGTACAGAGTCAGACACATAGAGCGAGCACCAAGCAAGAGACCGATTTTTCTCGCTTGCGTGTTCAAGATAGCCATCAGAGTGTCTAATTAAATACCCTCGTCAGACACCTTGTGCGAAACATAGTGGCGGTTATTTTACGTCTTGCAGGATCACTCTGTAAAAGGATGACTGTGGCATCACCTGGGTAGATTAGTCACAGGAGAAAAGAAGAAAAGGGCTGGTCTTTTTTGGGAGAAAAGATGATTAGAGAACGGTTATACAGAATACAACCTTTACTCAAGATATGTATGCTGTACGCGTAGTCAGACCGTAGGCATAAGTATGCGGACTGATTTCATTTTCTATGCTTGCATTGTGCCGGGAGAGAGATTTCTTTTGGATGTGTGGGCGCTGTCAGGCCCTGGCTGACATTTAATCACACATTGAATTATGCTCCAGCCCTTGTAGTGCCCAAGAAGAGCAAGAAAAGGGCGGACTCCGACTCCACCACGGTGTATTGGAGGGCTCTTGTAATTGCTGTCGTACAGCAAGCACAGCACAAGGAGCCAGAGCAGAGGGAGGCGTTTCCTCTTAGGCTTTGCATATGTTAGATAAGCAAGGAATTGGCAGAGGAGAAGAAGCTAAGCGCGAATGGCAATGCTGCATTCCTATAGATGTGCCAATTGATGAACTGGCTTTTGTTTCCTTGATGTTCTTCTCTGCTTCGTTCTCTTGTTAGGCTCCACAGAGGAAAGATGACTTCGCCAAACTTTCATTTCGATCTGTGTACGACTCCTACCGTTCTCACTTGGCCAATGATTGTTTGAGCTGGAGGGGGAGTGAAGGCAATGACCACGCAAAATTTGTGCCAACCACTGTGGAATAACGTGCGGATGTCAGGCGGGTCCGTGTTTTAACTCTACTCTGCTTACCTACCAAGGCAGCGTTGATCGAAGTACTTCGTGTGACTCCACGTACTGAGGCTTGTTGGAATTTGGCGAGAAGATCCCGCCGTCAAAGGACTTGTGTGCATCTAACCGGGGCCTAAGGGCTTTTACCTAACCTGATACAGAACGTCAGCCCACATCCATCCTTGATGATGATGATGACTTGCAGTCTCTCTTTCTCTCCCGCTCTCCGCCCCGACCGAGGGGTCCCTCAACATTTCCTGAATCAATGCCGGAGATTGATCAGGCTTTGGTCTCTTTGCTAAAAACTGGCCCGTGCTTGCTAACCCAACTTTCTACCACTTTGACCTACAACGTTTGTGTGCTAGCATTCAAAGAATTCCTTATTATTCATAGCGGTCAACTGTCTACCAATTGCATGATGCCAGCAAAAGATTGATGACTGCGTGTGATTTCAGGAAAGGCAACCGCGGTAAAGATAACATCTATGCATTACTTTTACTGTCTGTCGCCGATGCATTGGACTGTGGTAGCTAAGTATACCTTGAAACATATATTCTAACGTGAACGTATTTGGTCATGCATGAGTTCCTTTACGATGGACCCATTTTTAGCCTCCCACATTATAATTAGGGGCCCGATCATGACTGCGATGACCGATAGGCAAAAATATTATTCGAACCCGGCTGGAGGGGCGGAAACTTTCTCAAGAAGGTGCATGCCTTAAGTGCAATGACTGGGCAGCACAAAGAGAGAGAAAAAAAGGGGGTTGAGGAAGAGGGAGAGAATGATAGTCATGGGCCATTAAAATCTCCGCATCCTTTCCTTTAAGAGCTGCTACTAGTGGCGCAAGTCGAGGATGATTGGAGTCAAATTGCCTGTTATTGTTGGTTGTAACTACTTAGATTCCATAGTGTGAGTGAGGCGTTAGAACGAAAGTAGGAAAAAGGCCAAAGAAATGGGTAATGCCACTGTCACATTGTAATGTGACGACTGCACCACGTACAAAAGTTCCCTCCATTGTACAGTGCAGCAGCAGTGTTGCTTGTGGCAACATTATGTTTAGCACACCCAACAAACACTCTTTTCTTATTGGGCGAAACCAAAAAAGTACCTCAGCGGCCAAGACTCGCAGTGGGAGAGATGTCGATAGTTCCTCTTCGCTGTCTGCAACTGGAAAAGGAAATGGGCTAGTGAATGCACTGCCTGCCTTAATGATCGCCAGGAACACATGCACGTCAGCTCTGTGTAATTTTATGTGCTAAACAAGTGTCTAATTGCACCAGAAAGGAGAGGAAGCAGAAGACACGTGGAAGGTAGATACACCCGATAATGACTGTCTGGCACGTACGATTTCATAATTGCGATGGGTGCTGATATCCTGTAAAAGTCGATCGATGTAATTTTGCAGCCTGCGTCAATGCAGAACGAACCGGCCTTGAACCACATTTTTTCGAAGGAAATTGCTCAGCGATTGCCCACGCTCCGCCCAAGCAGTCCAGAAGTAAAAAAGGTGATATCAAAGCGTAAGAAGAGCATTATTTGTCTCACCTCCACGCCTGTAGACGTACATGCTAGGCTCGGATTGCACGTCTCTGGCTCCTCTTGCACATATTGATACTGATACAAACTCTTTACCAGCTCCTAAAGATTCCTTCGGTGATTCATGAGAAATGTTCTGCAATTACCATTCTTGGCGCGCACCGCAAAGTTTTTCTTCTGCTCCTGTGCCTCACATGACAGCGTGAGCCAAAAAAAGGACTCTGAGGAAAAAGGACGTGGGATGGATGTGTACTTTAGTACAATGCCTGGAACGGACGGACGGACACGTTTACAACCACAAATCGAGTTACAGCTGCAGTGATTTTTGGAGCTTGTCGTGCTGACAGAGTAACGGACAATCCACTGCCTCCGTCCCTGCATGAGCCGCCACATACGTACTGTGCGTACATGGCATTAGGGCAGATCGGAAACTTTCATCGCGCCATTGGTCTCTTTTTTGTCCCGGGCAAAAGGAACGAAGCCAGTCAGTCAGACGCTATCTGAGATGCAGCCCCTAAGCCGGGGCTAATAGTATTTCACAGACTTGCCCCCCCCCCCTTGTTTTTCTTGGTCCTTCAAAGAATGCTCATCATGCTGCGCTTTCCTTTCTCCAATCTCGATCTGTCTTGTCAGTTTGGCTACCGTTCAGAGCACGCGTCAAAACGATGCGGCAAAAAAGTTAAAACAGCTCTTTGAGAAACTCGAGCAGTCAAAAGAGAAGAACACAAGACGATGACGACGGTAATTCTTTTCTGGCGAACACCGTGAAATGACAAACCAGGGTCACGTGATTGTCCTGCGTCGTCCCAGCCTCCCCCAGCACGTCAGTGCACGCGGCGCAGGTAGCGCTGAGGAGGTCGGCATCGACTAATGACCCGTGTAATGATGACCCTCTGGAGCTGGAACTCCATTTGCATAAGGTGAGGGCAGGGGAGGGGGAATGGGAGAAGGGGCAAAATTCCCTCCTGACTCTACAGTTTGCGCAACGTTTGCTGTCATCATTTCGGGCCCAATGCAAAACTAGCAGGACCTCGTCTTGCATCTCTGGCCGCTGGTAATGGAGAGGTCGTCGGAGCTCTTGCTGGGGCGGCTGTCTGGGAGGAGGCGCACAGCCGACATCACCACATGTGTGCTTTTCTGCATGGAGAGTGTCTAACCGGCCTGGGCAGTGCTGGACTGGACTACCGACGGTCTAACAAATGGTAAAGGCAAAAATTGAGCAATTAGCGTCGGTTGTAAGTCGGACAGGCATTTAATCGTCAGTTAGACCGTCCAGGAATGATGATGGCTTTGCTTTGTTATTAGTCACTGACTTTCCTGGGTCGCAGAAAAGTCATGATGAGTTGGAAAAAGCCAAATGTGACTTGAGCGCCCAAATTCGCAACCGCCACAGCAAGAAAGATGCGTGGGTCTCCTCTTTTTTATCGCTTCTCCACCCTTTGCTATTTCTCTTCATCTCTTTCTCTCTCTACACGGTCACACCACGCCCTTCACAATGGTATAGGTAAACTAAACTCAGTAAGCTCATACGGGGTCAGAAATGAGAAAAGGAGAGGGGCTCCGGAGTGTTCATGGGGTCTGGGAGCAAAGATTGCGACACGAAAATCTACACAGAATGCAGTAAATTTCCCCTTCCTTAGTCAACGGAATGTTGAACAAACAAACAAAGAAAGGAGCTCTTATTGATGCTTCTTGAGCGGGGGATGCTTGAACGTATGGGGTGTAAACGCAACTATGTAAATAAATGGAATTGCTGTTTATTGCATAGAACTTCATAGGAAGTGACAAGAAAGTCCTCGATCACACAGATTACACAACTGATTGCAGTCTTCCTTGGAGATCTGCCAACCTCAAGGACCGCCTTGGACCACGCTCAAGGACCATCCCTCTCCGGGATGGACTGCGTCAATCACTTCTTGGCGCTTTCTTCCGGTAGGAGACAGAGCAAGGAGGACTATGAGAAAATCATGGGATAGATAAAGTTCATGTCATTTTCTACCGCATTCTGTATAATAAAGAGCAATTCAATATCAGATGATAGAACTGGGTCATGCCAGCTCTGTACAGCGGGAGCTCTATATGAATACCAACTTAGAACCTTTCATTCTCGTTCCTATAGAGAGGGACCAATTTTTCAAAGGAAAAGAAAGATATGAGTAATTTTATGCTCATTGTAGTGTTGTTCTGAATGAAAGGTTTCATGGCGTATAGGGAGAGGGTGTGTGCGCAGGATTGCACATTTATGTTGTGTATTGTGGATAAAGTGATAACGAGTTATTCGATATCTCCGGCATGAAAATCTACTTAAATCATCATGCACCCATAACTCATGAACGCAATTTAGTTTCTTCAGGATGTGAGCTACAAAGGCGTGCAATGTTTATACATACCCTTTGCAGCGTCAATGGATCATTTCTTCGGGATGTCTCATCATGCATGGGCCGCCAAAAATATGGTTGGGTTAGACACTATGTCCGGGTCTGTACGTCTCCATGTGCACGTACGTATTCCTGAGCATACTTCTGTACGTACTCCGGCACTTCTGTCCATGCTGGCAGGTGCGTGAGGATGAAAATCTCACGGATGCAATCGCAATCGCTGCTCACATCAACAATGTCAGGTCTGACATGCATTAAGTCGAAAAATCACTTACGAGCCATAAAAGTGACTCCAGCATGTGAAACGGGTGGAAAAACCCGTTTCGCCTTGACCCACTTATTGGGTTTCACTTTCCTCGCACCTTCGAGAATGGGATGGACGCAACCGACACTGACGACGCTAGCGACGCCACCGCCACTGACGACGCCAACGCCGCCAACGCCGCCTCCGCCACCGGCTTGAGCAATATCTTTGCCCCCGCGGGTACGAGCAGTGTTTGTTTGTAGTGACGCGTCTCGTCTCTTCTTCCTTGTTCCACCGTAGCTGACGCATACTGAGAGTGCCCTTGAGGGATCATCTCATCTCTTCTCCCAGGTGTTTGAACCCATTAGAGCCACACACGTGGCTCTCGTGCCTCGTAATTGCCCTAATTAATGCGAGGAAAGGAGACAATTATGTAAAGCTTCTCCCCCTCTCCTCCCTGTGCATTTTTGGGACACGTGGGTAGCAAGGTCGTTTGAGTCTGGCTGCTTGAAGCAAAGAACGAGCCTTGCGGGGTGACGACGTGAACCTTGATGTCGTCTCTTTCTCTCTCTCTCTCTCTCTGTACCATCAGCTCTTTACTGAGTTCTATTTGCAAGTGTCTATTATCCTCAGCATTCGGCGGTTTCAGAGCCGGCACGTCTTAAAGAATTTGGTAATAATCAGCTAGTGTGAGTGCGACAAAAAAAGCCTTTGCTGAGAGCGCGAATCGATGGCGACGTCTCATCATTCACAGGCTAAGAAGAGAGCAGAAGGAATCTTATCACCCCGCAAATATTATTAAGCGGAGGAAAGAAAAATGTTCACCATCATCATCAATTACTTTCCTGAATGATTCATCATTCGCACCTTCTGTACAGTGCACATACTGTCTGCATGTCGCATAGACGCCACTATACGTAAGCACACGCACGGGACGTACACGGACTGCGTGAAGCATACGGGAGAACCAGTCGCTCCTGCTACCGCAGCGCCTTCAGCAACAGGTCAGCAGCCATAGGCCAATACGGTCCGCTGGGCGACGGATGTCTTAAGTATTTCCTTGAACTCACTGAAGAACTGTTCTTTGGCTGTGACAGAGTTCCGTTTGATCACAAGCCTAAGCATTCGGTGTGTTGCATCTATAAAGGTAAAGTTCCGTGCAAAGCAAGCCTCTTCTTGCCCACCCACCAGTTCAGCTAATTTTGGAGCAGCTTGAAGTCGTGCGTTGTCTGGCTGGTCTGAGTAAGGGGGGTTTTGTCGGCCCGTCCAATTTCCTTTTGTCCATGTGTCTATTAAGTGCAAGTACGCACGGTGGGGGCAGCTCGGGACAAGAGAAACGTGACCTTGTAAGCAGCTCGACCTAATTACGTAGGTCCAACATGAACTCACAGTCGGCCAGCAAAAAAGTGACGTGATGAGCAGTCCAATATTGCTTTATTTTTTTACAAGGAACTTGTCCAGGTCTGACTGTCTCGTTCAAGACCTTGACAGCATAATCTTGAGACAGCGCTGCTATAAACACTGAAAGCTGGTCAGAGGGTTGATGGCAGCGCTCCATTTCCAAGCTTCTTAGTGGTGGAAGAGGCTGTTCATGGCGTACAGCAGCTGGTAGTCCAGTTTTGCCATGGATTATGTCGAGTGAGGCTCGTTGACGGCATCATGTTGCACGTACTCGTTTGATTCTAAGTAGAGGCAGTTTCGTAACAATAATGCTACAGCAACCTTCTGATTTGTGACCTCATGAGTGGGGTGACCTTACAAGACCTTATAAGTGGCGGCCGCTGTACACAGTTCGTGCGCCACAGTGCGTACCTAATATATACTATACTCCGCGTAGGTCGACAGGAGGGCGCTTGCACGGTTCATGTGCATGACCAATCCATCTCACACTAATTTTAAAAACACTGGCGGTTTCCCCAGTGCAAATAGATTAGGCGTTCGTCGCCCACCGTCTCAAGCAGCAAGATCACGCGACATTTCAGTCCTCTCCAGCTTTTGGTTCGGGGGTGTCCAGTTTTATCGCCACCGCTTGTTTACGAGTGACAGCGGTCATATTCATGAGGGGTCTGGAGGATTTCACCGGTCATTTAGTCTCCATTTACGTGCGCACTGTGTCATGTTTGCTCGCTCGCCCGCTCACGCCAGACTTCGCTTTGGGGGAAGTACTAAGAATTTACATTTTTGGGGAGGAACAAAGATGCGAAGCGCACTGTGGACGTCCGTCCCACTGTCCGTCTCGGCCATACCCACCTTGCCATTTTCGACTTGCTTAATTCGCCTCCCTCTGCTGTGTCTGCGTGTGTCAAACAAGGTAACACAGAGAAAGTGAGAACACGAGAGAGAGTGGTGAAAAAGTTGGAAAAGGCAAAGGGCACCGATGGACGAGACAAAAAGCGCCGGAAAATGACATCAACGGGGGGAAAATTCCAAGAGGTCCTCGCAATGGACAAGTCCGAATTCCAGACTTTGGGGGCGGATTAGACAGGCGCAGATATTTGTGAACTGTCAAGCGGCTTTGATGAATCGACTTCATTAAGCGGCGATTTCTTTTTCTCTCGACTGAAGAGAGAAAGAGAGAGGGAGGCAAAAAGCAAAAGCCATTTTAGGCCCACACGAGTGCCGCCAATGCTGCCACGTTGTTTATATAGCATGCACAGACCAGGGAAGCGGGGGGGGGATGGCAGACAGGTAGTAGTATTGGCCATACTGCATTGCTGCAGTAAGAGGGTAATGCCGCACGTAGCAATAAGAAAAATGCCAGTCTTATTTGGAGAGGCTGAGAGCAAAAGGTTACAACTACTGCCCACATCATGTAAGAAAAGGAGTCACTGAATTGCATGAGCCTGTGGCACGGCAGGACGAGCACATAAGATTAGTGGCATGTGAGTAGGAAAAGTTTGAAGATCTTGAAGAAGTCGAGCCCATTCAAAATCTCGTTGATGTGATGCGAGAGATATTGTACTTCAACGTGACTGCTGCAAGAAGGTGCAATATGTGATCTGTACTATGAGGCTCCATAAATGAGAATGTCCTCGGGCTTCTATTTCATAAAAAATGGCTACCGTTGCAAAAGGGCTGTTTCAACAAAGTGCCACCATTGCCCTTGTTCCTCCTTTAAACAAGGGAGCAACAGTGAGGACAAAGTCTTCATTTGGAAATGCTAGGTGGTTGGGGAAATTTGCTCAGTACATTGTAACACAGTAAATGGTGGTCATTGAGTCGGCGCAAAGTTTTTCATTCCTTCTATTACGAGGCCTCTTTTTTGTCTACCGACAGTTTCAAGGGGTGCTGATAAATATACTCCGTCTACTGCACTCCGATGAGAAGGCCAATCAAAGTCTCCTTTGCTGCTTCCAACAACAACGCAAACACCAAGTGACGTACTTACGTGGAGAGCAGAGATTCACACCTTGATGCCAAGCAAACCACCCCTATATTTTCCTCCTCACGGCCGAATTGTTCACCCGGAGGGCGTGTGAAGTCACGTTTCATCGAGCCGCATGAGTTTGTCTGACTTTGGCCTGGGGAGTTGACGTCTAATAACTCGCCACCACTTTCATCAGTGTCACATGTCATACCAGCCCCGACTACGACTGCCTCAGTAGAAAGGAGATACCACCCAGAGCCTCAGAGCGAGCGGGACAAAGTTTTCCAGCTCATTCGGTCGGATCCTTCTTTTCCACAACTTTTCCTCACTTTGTCTAGCTGTTTCAGTCCGCACAGAACTCGCAGAAAACTCGCCGTTTTGCTTTTTGCACTTGAGGCAGAAGAAGCTTTTCTTCATCTTCTGACAATAAAGGTGCGTTGTGAAAAAAAAGTCTTGAGATTTTAAACTTTTTCATACCGTTTGGTAGGTCAGACCACCAACTAAACATTGTATTCGGAGAGACCTGGAACTCGAACATAAGTATCGTGTTTCCAAGGCAGTGTTTCGTGCAGAAACGACCAATGCTGAGCAGAAAATCAGCCAAACAGCTTCTCCAAGCTTTGCTCCCTAGAGTAGGTTACATGCATAATGATACGTGCACTACTTTATGTTTTCTTTCGGATCTTCTTCCTTCTTATGCGTGTGGCTCGAAGTTGGGCATAAGTGTGTACTTAGGCTAAAGAGGGACGTTACGCAAACGCTGTCGAAAGAGGAAAAAAGAATTCTGCATTGGAATTGGCCTTAAAGCAGAGGATGAGAGGACGGACGAAGTGGAAAAATCGCGCTATTCTCGGCCTCTCGTCCAAGTATGTGAAAATGCATCGTTCGCTGGCGGAGAGAAACACTGGGCGGTCGAAACTTCGTTAAAGGGAGAGAAGGGTGGTCCTTTTTTTTTTGAAATTTACGCAATGTGGGGAGGGATGGAGGACGATAACATTCTCTGGTTGCAACTGCTCTTATTGTTCGAGAAGCTTTGGAGGCATCCTTCAACTTTCAAGGGCTTAACATACCGGCGAGATACTAAGTCATTCTTTTTTTCGACACCACAACGTGCTCGGGTGGTCACGAGCTGGCCGACTAAGGGATTAATGCAACAATAATCACATGATCTTGGCCGGTGTTGAGAGCCAGTGCACAATAGGGTAGAGTGGGGTAGGTACGTTGATTGGGAGGGAGGGAGGTATGCACCTACATACGTAGGGAGGTAATGGGCTCCGAAGCCAGTGACAAGCGCATCGTGCCAACCAAAGCCAACATCCAGAGCCGGCGAAAAAGCGTGCCGGTGGTGGTGCGTGCCGGTGCCGGCCGCACCCCGGGCAGGAGGCAGTCGGCCGGCCGCGGGCCGCGGGCAGCAGGCAGCAGAATGGCAATCACCCAGGCAGGATAATGCGATTTAAGCGCGGGATTAGGAGAACGGGTTTTTTTTAACCTCTGTCGTCAACGACGTCGCCAGTACACAAAAGTTTCCTCTTCTCCTCCTCCGGTCAAACTTTCACCAAGAGTGAGCAGCGACAATGGCTACCAAGTACCACGTAAACCCAAGAATTTCCTTGCCACACCCCGACCTGACTTCTTGGGCTCTGCCTCTGGCTGGCTTCTTTTCTTTCCTCTGCCTTTCTCTCTCTCTCTTTCTTTCTTTCTTTCTTTCCTTCTTTCTTTCTTTCTTTCTCTCATTCCTTTTCATGGCCAACAGCAAAAGGCTCTCCTGGCTAAAGTTCAAAGCATTAAGCACCATTACAGTTGAAATAGAAACGAGGCTGTTTGAAGTGAAGTGCGACGATGCGATCTCGATGGGTGCCATTTCCTATTCACCCCCGACAGATGAAGTTGAAGAGCTTGGGAAGAAAGGCCATCTTCACATCACCATACGTAAGGGGCAGTCATAACAGGGGTAACAACATTATTGCCATATCTGTTATCTTGTAATCCCATTGTACCCCCTGATCCCCCTGCACGCTGCCAACAAGCAAGCTGACCTCTTTCAAATGGCTTCCAAGGACTCGTCATGGTCTCCAGTTTCTTCCGATCGAAACCATCCACTGGCCTTAACTAATTCCAGAATAGTACGCGTGCGTCCATCCTGCGTATTAGAAGAAGCCTGTATACACTTTCTCCTTTTGACTCGACTTTTAGCATTCACTAATCCACGCTTAACAGCCCAATCTGCCGGTAATGCGCGCGTGCAGCATGTGAGTAACCGTGAACGCGTGCCTAATTCAAGAGTGAACACACTCAAATTCCTACATTAGGGTTTGTAGGAAAGGGCTAGCTAGACACGATCGCCACTGATAACCTCTTGAGATAAATTCATGTCCCGCGGCCGGTGTGCAGTGCAGTGCAGTGCAGTATTGTACACTCTGTACTGTCTGTACTGTACTGTATTGGACAGCACAGTACAGTACAGTTCGTGTGCTGTTCTGCAAGCCATTAATTTATCCGCTTCTTTCGGTCTAGGCCTTTACGCTTCTCCATATCTTGTCTCACTGCTAAACGAGGCCGAAGAGGACAACGACGACCTTCTTTATGGCTCAATTAGTCATTTCGAAGAGGCGTTTTTGCCTTCTTTTACGACGACCCAGGAAAAGAAAACAAAACAAAAAGAAAATAAAAATAAATGGGCTTGTTGGTTGGCCGGTGATGGCGTATTGATGTCCTGGGATGGCTTCTGCCTACTTTTTCTCTTCTTCCTCCTCCTTCTCTTCTACATCATCTTCTTCGTGGCCGTTAACCTGGCGTGCGCGATATTCATTTATAGGTGAAAGTTGAAGAAACGAACGTCGTCATCTTGCACACTCTCCCGTTGCATATGGTGCATTATTCTACAGTCGATGACGACCATTTCATGGAGGAATGGGTATATCACCCATCTTGGTCTTTATGATGTCCCCCCTCCCGTCTCTCTCCCTATCTTTCTTTTCCTTACCTTCTTCTCACATTACTATGCATGAAGGGGCCTTCATGAAAACAAGAATTTCAACCTCACACGATGAAAGAGAGAAAAAAGCTGTCGTTGACAAAAATCACAGTTACAATCCTCGCATCATTTGTTTCAGTTGGGAAGCACTCCTATGAGTGCATGAACCCAGAAGTGCAGTGCAACCGAACGTGCACGGAGTATGCCACAAAAAGTTGAAGTTCACACCTTAGAAACACGTTCACTTGCTGTATGCATCCCAACCGCTAAGGGTTAGATCTGGTCTATTTCATGCTAAAGTGGTGTATGTTTTTTCCTACGTTGCGAGCCCCAGAATTGACCTTGCGACAGGTGACGAGGAAGAAAAGGGTTCGCGGAGGCGACGTCTAAAATGGTCGGGATGTCGTCGTCCAACTCTGCAGAGTTTTTTTCTGTTTCGTCGTTTGTCCAAGTTTTGTTTCATTCAGTCGTTTTCTGACGTTTTGTGTTGCTCCTTGTTCGGACGTCATCAGTGCATCCGACGCCGTCGCGCTGTCCGCGGTCCAGCTGATGCAGTGCATCGATGCCAGACATCGGAGGGCAGCTAAACTGCATCTTTGCCATGGGCAAAACATGCAGCCTGTTTTTTTCTTTTCAATTCATTCGAGGCAAGCGAAGCGAAGACGTCTCGTTCCGGGACAAATTTCTCGGTACTGCTTAAGTGTGATAACCCAGCGTAACCCCTACTAGGAAAGAAAAAAAGGTATGGGGTGATTTGAGAAATTTTTGAATGATGCTACGCTAATTGGAACTTGCGAAATCTCCTTCCACAGTCTCTCCGTACACCCAAAGTCGGATACTCACAACAGGTCATTCTCCACAATGGCTTTGGTGCCCATTTTCATGAATAGGTGATTCATCACTTCTCTCTTATACAAGTCTCGTTGCATCACCCCTGCCTCTCTCTTTCTCTGTACAGACGAGCATGCAGGTGCGTACATACAGAGAGTGCGCGTACGGATGCAACGTACAGGTAAGAGGCAATTATCACGCTCAAATTGATGTGTTTTCGGCGGCAAAGGTACACGCAGTATATAATCGCTGTAGCTTACGACATCCTTGTCGACGTGCGTAAGTATAAAATTGGGTATCGCCCACCCAGAGAGCCTGGCAGCCACCCAAGTTTTCTGTTCTAGGTAATTAATAAAGGGAAATCTTGAGTTCTGGAGCCATCAAAGTATGCAGTTGTGGAGAGGAATATAGGGAGAAGATCATTTCTGACTGCTCATCCCGACCGGAATGGATGATTATGCGCATGCGCTATGCCCTTGATTGCAATTGTGTATAGCTTCCTCATCAGCCATTCACCACAAAGATTAATGTCCACAGGAGGAAACGTCTGTGGTGGCCACATGTCTCGCCGAGATGGCCCTCTTGGTGCCTTGAGCGACCCTGGCACATTCACAAGTACACAAGCATTGTGTACTTTTTATACATAATCATAGTCACTTATTATGCATAGTCATATCACAGAACAGAGTAGTGTGCTCGTTCATACTATCATATGTTAGTGATGTGCAGTAATAGGGGGAGCGGCAAAAGTTTAAGGACGACCTGAGCACTCAGAGGAAAGGTACAATAATTTCTACTTTACGTTGATGACTTTGTCACAAACAGATCTTTGGTAAGGAAGGCATTAGAATGAGAAGAACTTTTGTGTATCATAACAAGTCAAAACTACTCTTTGAAGCGACATGTGGTTGGTGATACAAATTGGCAGGGTCAAGAACGTGACTTTTTCGCCTTTTAAATACTGACTAGAATTACCTTCTTGAGGTGGAGAGACAGCATAGAGCGTCTCTGTGCAATATAGGAGAATCTGGCAGCTCACAACTCAAAGTGTAATGCAGCGTTGATGACGAACTAACTGTGAAATTTCTGCTTGAGCTTTTGCGGAAAAATCCACTAAAGGACATGAAAGAGGGCATCATCATCTGTCATCAGTCTGGCAAATTATTTGGCACCATTCAAGGCTCTTTGAGGACATGCCCCAATCTTTGATATCTTCGGTGTCGTGCAGAAGCTCAGGAACTTCGATTATGTTAAAAATGTGCCAACCAAGATTTGGAAGGCCGCCACCCAAGGCTGTCGCCCAACCATGACACAGACAAAAAAATCGTGAAGACTTGGAGGGCAGTTGGAACAATTGAATCACAGAACAAAAACCTTGCGCAGAAACGTGGCCCCAACCTGATTAAGAATCTCTGGTCTGAATTAAAGAACAGGCTTCATACATAGAATCTTGCAGACGCGGGGGAATTATACCACTTCAGTAAAGAAAAATGGGCCTCCTTCTCTGAACAAATGTGTCTGAAGCTTGCAGGCACTATGCTTTTGAGAGAGATTACTGGCTGTGTTGAAGCCCAAGGTCTACCCAATCCTAAATAGTGCTGTCTGAAAACTTTTGACCTCCATTTTTTTCTAAAAAGTGTTCCTTTGTTGTTTACTTGAAAAGATATCCTACCAGACAGTTTAAAGACCTCACAAGGAAATGAACTCTGAAGTTCTGTGCGTAAGTGCCACCACAGAACAATGTGTATGCACCCCCTATTTCAGTTCGTTCCCCGAAGGAACTGATGTAAGTACAAACGGCGGTTTTAAGGAGGACAACCTTAAAATGCATTCTGCCTCAGTGGAACAAAAAAGAATCTTCCAATAGAATTCAAAAATGTCAATTTGCTGAGAGCTTTTGGGGACCAGAACGTATGTACACAGACAGTGAAGCATAGTCTCCAATGTGGGGCAACCTTCGCCTGAGAACTTGCAATCACCTGAATTGCCCACACTTAAGTTCAATCTCTTTTAGAGATCGGGGCAAGCACAAAAGGTCAACGTACATTGGCTCCTGATAATGGCTGGGATGAACTTTGTTGCTTTTCGAGGAATCTCATCGTTGGAGTAACTTAGGCCGAGTCCTTCGCACTAGATGTGCAGCAGTACAGTTGACCTCTGATGCACTTGTCCATTATGAGCCAAAATTTGATCATGTCCAAATTACGTGTCGGGATGAGACTGCTTCCAACACTGAGTATAAAACTTTGTCGAGATTCTGCTATCATAAGACAACTCAGCGCTGTAAATAGCGCTATTACTGTAAATTATACTGTGCTGTTATAGTAAATAGCGTTATATTACTGTCTACGCAATGTCTCGTCGACTTGGCCATCTGTCCTCTTAAAATCAAGCTGAAGTACAAAGGAATTGATCAAAAATATGCCTATTCCACTAGCTGCTCCCTAGAAACACGTGAGGCCTATTGCTGGCCAGTTGCTTGGGAGCTCCCCAGTCTCAAAGGCATCATTGTATTGTACAGTGCTTTTGCTACAAACAGACTTTCCCCAAGTTCTTGGACCATATCGGCGTCCAGTGCGATCATCTGCTAGATGGAGCGCGGCATCTTCCAAGGTGCGCAATCCTTCATTTTGAGGCCCCATCACGAGAGTAAGAATAGAAAAGGCATGAAACGAGTGTCAGTCTGCTGGTGACACCCACGAACTGTACTGCATTGTTCTATAAGACCTTTGTCCCACTCGTGGTAAGAAGTAGGATAATGCAGCTTAATTCAGTTCTACATACTTTGTCTCATCAATGAAGGATCCACCCACCATTCGCGAGCACAGCGACACAAGTTTCGTAGCGCATTAACCCAAAGTTTCTTTTTGTCTGTCTTTGCATACTGCAAGTCTCGTTTTGACGTCTCGATTGGATGAATTTCGTGCCAAACTACAGGCTGGTAATATCATCTCTTAGTGACTTAGATCATGATGTTTATATGTTTCCCATATCCTTTTATGGAACTAAGTACTAGAATGAGCTATTGTGACTTTTTTTTGACAGACGGTCATTCTGCCTTCGTTCTTTTTGGCGTCCATTATCTGATGAATCCGCTCCCCCTGTTTATAAAGGGAGGATCATGAATCTGGTGGGCAAAACTTCTAGCCTTAGGACTATGGCCTATTAGGATACGCTTTTTTTGTTCCCCAACTTTCACCTGTTTAAAGTCCGGACGACTTGATTCTTCAATTATTTTGTCCTTTTCTGTGTAAGGGAGAGATTTTCTCAATACTGCCAGCAACTGTGCCATCATGACATGAGAAAGCACCAAGTTCTTCCTTGTCTGAGATGGATTCATCAACTTCATCACCAACTTTACCGAGAGAACAGTGGCGAACATCATGGCCACAGAAATGGACAACGTCCATGTTTACCCCCTGAAAAAGCCAAATTTCTCTTCTGTTTGGCATGGCTCCATCTCCAGGTGGCTTCCTTTTGAGCATTCTAGCACCAAAATGGGCAGCCTGGACAATGAACTGTTGTACTCAACATTGAGTCTCAATATCACATCTACACGTTCCACATAAAATTTTCACTCCAACACATTTTAGTACAGTGTCTCAGGTCTTGTCATGCTCGACGCATTTACTTACGGCACGGACTGTATTCCTATCCGAAATGGCAAACCTCTGATGCGACACCATAACTGGAAACCTCCTATTCTGACCAAATGTTCAGGAGAATCTTTCTGTACTGACTCTCAATCAGATCCTCCCGCTCACAATCGTTTGAAAGACTCCATCTGTGTGTCTGGGAGAGGACCCTGCTCAGAGAGAAGCCACACAGGCCACGGAAGAGTCTCTTATTCACTGGTAGTCCTTGCTCTACCTGTTCGACAACTTCCAAAAGCATACCAAGGCATTTCTTCTTCATGATCGAAAGCATTGCCTGAAAGTCAGAGTCTCCAGCATGTTTTCTCCTTCTCTCCACTGGCATTGTACTTCCGACCAGCGTCCCACTGACCTTTCAATCGTGAAGACATGATGACATCCTCATGAGTCTTCTGATCAGATATCCTTGTTTTGTTGACGTTCATCACAAGTGCGGTGCCGATCGTAAGTGAGCTGTTACGGCTCTGGAGAACTCCTACTTTTATTATTTGGCGACAATTTTTTGCCAATTTCTTGCCAGTTTTCAACTTTTTGCCAGGGAATAATTTGAATGCCACAGCCCTTTAAAATATGCCAGTTTTGTACCACGCTGCCAGTGAGATATGCCAGTTAGCAACCCCGTGAACCCTGTGCTCAAGTGGCGCTGTTTTGAATAACAATCTCTATGGCCTGCTGCTTCAGTTTGCTTCGAACTAGGGATGAGCTCGAGTCGCATTTGAGGAAATCGAGTCGGGTCGGATCAACATGGGTTGAATCGAGTCAAATCAGAAGACTTAACTTGGTTGGGTCATTTGTCCAAAAATTAACAGTGAGTTTAACTGGAGTCGAGTGAAGTCTACATGTATTTCAAATAACCCAAGCAACGATGGGCACCTCGACTAGTCGGAGTATACGACTATATTGCAGGTCGACTGCACTTGGTGCTGTACGAATATACTCTTTCTCTATCACATTTTAACAACTTAAAAGCGATTCATAATGTCACACCGTTTGTAATCTCAGCATTACCAGATCCCAAGGAGCGTCTACTGTGTCACTATCTCTATCTTTTATTTATTACGTCGTCTGCTACGCTCCTCAAGCATTGTTAGTCCTTCGTGTCTGACTTGACACTAACCACTTACAGCGTTGCCTCGCTACATAAAGTAATAAGAAAATGCAGCTGGTTCTTGTTGCAATAGCTTTCGCCACGAAGAATATGTGCTTCAGTATCAGGTTACAGAGTTTTTCAAGAGCTCACTTCCACTGTAGAGACGACCAACATTCGTGGTTAGTGCTGTACAACAGTGCATCTCTCCACCACACACATGTGCATATGTACATTAGGTTGGTCCGTTTGGGGGCGAGATTTGAAGTATCAGAATTGACGTTCAGAAATGATGGAGATATGCAAACCAAGGAACAATCATCAGTTTTTATATCCCACCTGCTGAACGCATGCGTAAATTTCTCTCAAAATGAAATCAATATCTACCTCTGTTTGCACCTCGCAAAGAAAAGATAGGCCAGGATTTTGCTTTCACTCATTATACCAAAACGTTTGATTGAATAAGAAGCTGAGCTGAGCTGTTTTGATTCCATGAACAAAAACCACCCATATTGCACTCTGGTCTGTGGCATAAATTCAGAACCTCAAGTTTTGCCTGTTGGCAGCTGTAAAAAACTTATATGGACGCACACAACAATTCTTGACCTTGTAGTTGGAATTTTGAGCTCAAACTTGGTGCTAGTCGAAATAGCATTTTCTGTTGTGGCAGTTTAAGCTCAATCAGACATCCTTTCACTACATAGCATGTATGAAGCCACATATTCAGACAGAACTACTGTTCTGTGCTACTGTAGTGACTGCTTAATTTGAGATTCCAAAAAAGCTATATCATAAAAGTGTGTCCTATCGAGCTCAAACTTTATGTGGTAACAAAAGACATCATATGGAGCTAGGCTCGCTATTCAGAAGAACCACCTACCGAATGAGCCAAAATTTCTTGTGCATTGCAGAACTTGGATGCTCTCTATGTGCACCCACGTGCTGAAGTCGAGGGGGTTCAGGTTCAGTCAGCTTGGGGTCCATATTGTCTTGGACCAGACCCCCCTGACCCCAGTTGTTTCCACAGGTAATTCTGGATGCTTTATGAATATATGGACTGGAGGCCCCATCCCGGACCCAAATGCACCTGCCTTTGCCATAGGTATAATCCAGGATGGGCAGGACCTTGTGGGCAAGCATCCCCTTGTACCGCTTGCCCTTCAGACTGCCATCAAACCAGAAAAGGGGAAGAGCTTGACCATCACTCATTACTACCCCAAGACACATCACTTTTTGAGAGAATTTTGCACGGCCCACATACTTCGTGGTTGGGTCCATGGATGCAGGGGAGGTGGCCAGGTACCTCCTGTTTTCCCTGTTGTGGTGTTTTTCAAGATGCCAATCCCTCTTGTCTGAGAACACCTTGCCTGAAGCATTTCTCTTCAATAAGTTTAAAATCTTGGTTGCTCTGTCTTTCCTCTTCTGCCTCTGAGGCTTGGTGATCAGCTGGGTCCTCCTCTTCACAAATGATCTCGGCCCTAAGTCTTCCATGACCAACCTCCTGGCAGTCATCTGGGGCCATCCATTCTCCCTACCGATTTTCCAGATCGCGGTCTTGGGGTTGGACACAACGTCAGCCTTGACTTCTGCCACCACTGCCTCCCTATGTGCAGACCATGGTCTGCCACCCTGTTTCCTCTAGGAATAACCACCAGTATGCTCATTGAGCTTCTTGATATTAGCCAGTGTTTCGATGCACTCCAAGGGCCTAGGCAATGGTCTGGTTGGACTTGCCAGCCTCACTGTGCGCAACAATTCCTTTTTCAGAATTCTTCCATTTTCAATGTTTTCAATCACTTGAAAAATTCTAAACATATGCACCCTACCAATTACCTGATCATGTAGATAAGCCCTTCCCCCATCTTTTTGATAAAAATGACTTCTTTACACGACCCCTATGTACAGTCCTTGGCGTAAAGATTAGCCATAGGCATGACTATGCCTCATGCACTACACTGGGACATTTTGAGATGGAATTTTGATGTGGAACATGTAGATATGATACTAAGGCACAATGTTGAGTACAGAGGTTTATTGTTGTGGCTGCCCATTTTGCTGCTAGAATGCTCAAAACATGACCAACTGGAGAAGGAGGCACGCCAAAGAGGCAGAAAATTTGGCCTTGTCAGGGGGCAAACATTGATGAAATGGACTGAAACTTTCATGACACAATTCCAGCCTCCTGGCCCATCATTTCCACCAGGTTTCACTCTCTGGGTCATCTGGCACTATGTGCTACCATGCAAAACCCTATTGTCTGGCCAAATGTTGCTAGGTTCTGTGAGGGGGTGAAAAATGCACGACAGGGTGTGAGAGGGTGACTACTTGACAAGTAAATAAAATGCACTGCCGACAGTCGGCAATTCTTGGCCTCATCCCATCAATACTTCTGATGACAGCCATCTGGTCTGCAAAGCTCTGGACAGCCTTCTCTCACTTCTCCAGAGGCAATCGGAACGGCCAGGATCCTGACTACAGACCACAGCAAACGTAGCAAACATAACAAATGTAGCAAAGGTAGTAAGCATAGCAAACATAGCAAACGTAGTAGTCCTGATCGCACTTGACTTTGGATTGAAGTGGAGGCCGACATTTGCCGACTGTTGGTGATGCATTTTGTTTACTTGTCTAGTAGTCACCCTCTTGCACCCTGTCACACTTCGTTCACCCCCTTACAGAACCTAGCAACCTTTGGCCTGGACAATAGGGTATTGCATGGTAGTAC
>JAAUXU010078336.1_pt1 | contig 29240 bp, 22 predicted proteins | sample 7278151 | NCBI WGS metagenome assembly JAAUXU01 (sample SAMN14350113, study PRJNA611818) | marine sediment metagenome | isolation source: surface marine sediment (1.8m) | place: French Polynesia: Moorea | collected 2018-08
GAAGCATCTGTGCAGTCCCTACAGCGGCGGCTACAGTCACTCTATAGCAGCTCTGCTGGAGTGTGTGACCATAAGTGGAGTCCACTGTACAGACACCTTTGTCAAAAGGCTATCCGATTAAAGAGGCCTATTAGCTGTGACGACACATCCTTTATTGCTGCCGCTGATCTCTGAACGTTGTTTGCACTTTCTTCAGAGAGGTTGAGTGAGTCGGTCCGAAAACCTCCGTCGAGAAGGCGAACGACGGGGGAGTCAATCACCTACAGCACGACCGTCGACGTCCACTCAGGGACGAAGAAGAAGTCGTTGGACTCAACAAAGCCAGAGTTCCTTCGTTGTCACTGTGCCAATCTTGGCATTGTGGGGTGGGGACCGCGATCAGAAGATCAATAATAAGGTCTCATCGCTTCCATTGACAATGTGTTGATCACGTTTTGATCACATGTTGAATCAGGATGAGCAATGAGTTCTTGTCCAAATTGTGACTTGGCAGCCTGATCGGAATGCTCCTAGACCGTTGTCCTGGACCCGGAGATCATGATTTTTGGCACCGATGACCAATTAGAATACCAATACTGTTGCTGGGGCGCTTTTGTTTTGTCTCCTCGAGACCTTGAATGAGGCTTTACCCACAAAGGATGAAATCTGAGCTCTACACCCGTCCAACCTCTTCCCTCCGACGTTCGACCCGGAGGGTCCGGAGCTGATGTCCCGCGTCGCTCTTTCCCGTGATTCCGAGGAGGTCGGACTCAGCGCTCACTCGCACGCGTCCGTTCAGGTGAGGAACTTCTACTCGCCGAGACAACGCTGCTGGCGACATTTTGGGGGTCGTCTCAAGGACTGCAAACTCTGGGAACGGCCTGAGAGAATCTTTCAAAGACTTTTGAATGCCTCCAGCTGCATCTTGATCAAATTGAAGCCAAGTAGCACACAGAGTTGTCTGCCTGAGGCGCTCCGCACTTGCTCTTTCTCCGAGTAAACACTTCCATGCGTACAGGGTGTCTCTGCTGAACTGCAAGGAGTTGTACAGGGTTTGGCTTTTGTTGCCAGTTTGCCATAGACGGCTCATACCACAGCAGTGCCCGAAATGAAACCAGTGGATTTTGCTCTTGTAGGCAAAAATGGCAACCAGAAGTCCCAGTAATAGGTGATAACGACCACTTCAACCGTGTCCCAATGGTGATGTCGTATGAAGCGCAGTGGCTGTGGCAATTTCTTCCTAAAGAACAGCTTGCCACAATCCGCTTTCGTGACCTCAGAGTCGGACTCTGGACTGCCGGACACGTGGCTGAAGCCGTCTCCTCTGGTGACTGAGTTTGCTACTGGCATGACTGCACAAGTTCTGCACGAATTCGCGTTAAATCTTTCTTACAGCTCCATTTTGACCCTTGGTGGGCACAACTGGTCTCCCGGCACAACGATGCCTCTCCTGCCAATGGAGGAGACCCTGGTGAAGACGCTCGTACTTGACGTTGTTTTGATACACTTTACGTGAGCAAAGATTGTTTATTATGGCGAGGCTTAAGTAGACGGCGGGGATCATCTGAAGTTTACTGCATCTCTTAGTCTACAAACATTATTGTAAATGCCAGTTGTCGTCAGGGTTGCCAATCATGTCCTCGGAAAGCGAGTCGACTGGGCTGGAGCAGCCGAGTTAAGGCGAAGAAGTTGCAAGATTACGTGGACAGCCTGTAAGACGCAGAGCAGCGGCTGAGTGAGCAAGGCCAAGTTCTTGAACGACGCCTTTGAGGTCATGCCTGCGGAAAGTAAAAGCTGATTGTAGCAAACTGTTTGCGTGGTTGCCACTGCTTGTTTTCTCACAGGAACATCGGGACTGGGACGCGTGTGCAAAACCTGCCCGGAACTTGTTCCACTTGGTGAGAAACACCCTGTACGTGCGCGTATAGGCATAGGCCGAGAAGGAGCCAAGGCTAAACTGCAATAATGCCTCACTTTGTCGGACCGATGAGAGCGAAAAGAAAATCTCTTTCACGAAACATCAGAGGAGACGAAGCAGACGTCTTGGTCCTTGCGGCAGCAGCACCTGTTAATCGACGGACGGGGGGACAACTTTGGGAGAAAACAATTTCTCCTGTCTGCTATTTCCTGTCATTCCGAGAAGAAAAAGAAGAAAATTGGACAAATTCTCCTTCTGTATTAACTACACGAGAAGAGAAAACTGTCGAGCAATTTAGCAGAAAATTTGCACTATGTAGTTATTGCTAAAACAAAAATACTATTGCCAAAGTTTTCACATGTCCTCTTCTAATTCTCTGCTTTAAAAAAGACTCCTATTTTTTTTCTTTAAACTTTGGGCGTGGTGTTCTTGAAAATGTGAAAAGGGGAAGGCCTCTATGGACTTATGCACGCACGCGCGCACGCACGCACACGCAGGCGCTACTCAGCGTGCGCGTGCGTGCGTGTGCGAGGATTTCTTTTCCTCCGCGACCACCTGACTCAGCAGCATCAGCAGCAGCGAGCGTAAAATCCAGAAGTTCAGTTCTCTCTGGTTGCTTCAGGTGGAAAGATCTCTTTTTGACGGACTTCCCGATTAGTGAGGGAAAAGAAAATCCCTCCGAGATTCCTCAGGAGGGGTTGGAAGAGATAAAAATAATTCCTGGGGGGGAGGGGGGGACAAGGAGTTGCACAACAACAGGGGCGGCAGCGGCGCCAGCGGCGGCGCCAGCGGCAACCGGTGTCACTCACCTCTTGTCTCTTCCAAAAACTATCTGAGTGGGGAAAAAAAGCAGAAGAAATGGGGCTGAGACGCTCAAGGCCTCTTCTCCAGGAAATTGTGGCAAATCCTTTGAACCAATTTTCACCTCGAGGAGAGAAAACGAGATAACAGTTAAAAAAAAAGGGAACCACCCAAGTGTCCTTGCCAACAAATCTTTCTTCGACGTCGTCTCATTCTTTGCAGAAGTCAGAAGAGAGAGAAATTATTCACGCACGAATTCTTGCACAATTAATAATTTCTCGGAGAAAACTCGTGTGCCGGCACCAGCGAGGAGGCCTCCGTCTCGCCCACCTCCTCGCACACACACCGTGCAAGGCCTCCTCCGCCTCCTCCACCTCCTCCGCTTCAACCTCCGCCTCCGCCTCCTCCGTGTTGACTCTGGTTTCGCAATTATGTGTGAAACCGCATCCGAATGCATTTGGCCAAGGTGAAAAAGAAGAAAAATGAGGTGCCGCCAGTGAAGAAAACAGCCATGATTGTGGTGCAAGCAATGAAAAGCAGGACAAGAGGTGAGGAAAGACGTGACGCGGGGTCAGTGGGGACCCCGGGTTGGCATCGACCCGGACAGTCACGTCTGGTTGCCCCCGGAGCCTCCACGCTCTGCCGTCGTGCGAGCTGTTGATGTGTTTGTGCGCCCACCTCGACCAGAGCCTGGCCAGGCCCCACCTGTGGCCTTTAAGGGCTCGAGGCACTGTAGATCAGCGCAACCCCCCAGCTACAGACAGAGGAAATGAAACTTTCCACACACCCCGTAGTTTTCTTGCTTCTGCGGTTTCTTCTTCTACCTTGGCGCAGACATCTTTTTTGTCCTCGTCCAAGGCAACTCGGTCGCTCTCCTTGGACGGACTCGACCTGTCTGTGCCAGGACGCGCTCAAGAGTCTCCCCCCCCCCTCGTAGCAACAGAACAGCGTGGGTTTTTTTCAAAGTGCTGGCAAGGACTGCTTAAATCAAGGACAAGAGAGTCTTTGAAACAGCTCCTTCCTCCTCTACGAGACACGCAATTACCGACGTTCGACAAAGCTCCTTTTTTTTTGCATAGGTCACAACTTAAATGCGCGCGCGCGTGTCTGGCCGAGCATTTTTGCATCAGGTGTGTAGAAGAGAAATTGCACCTGAGGCCATCGCGTTATTATTTTCCCTTTAGGCCATCCAGGACCGTTTTCACGATAGAAAAAATACGGGAAACATTTGTTTCCATGCGCAAAAGCTGTTTCTGCAGCTGCCGCCAGTGACGCAAGAACTGGTCCGTCCGTTGCATCCAATTCTGATTTTGGGACGAGTCAACTTGGGCTTTTTTTACCACAGTTTCTACTTTCATCCAAATCCAGTTTCCCCCCCCCCCGCGCTCAAACCCCCTAAAAAGGACTCCTTCGGGGCCCCAGAGAGAGAAATAATGGGCCAGAGGTGTGCAAATTTGCTTTTTTTGCTGAGCTCTCAGTCCTCATCGTACTTTCAGCGGGCTTCTTGGTCTTGGCGGCCTCGTTGCTGTGGCTGCAGACCTCGTGGGCGCTGTCGGATGCCGCGTCTTCTGCGTCGTCGTCGTTGCTCGACGACTCCGGCTTGGCGGACGAGGAGAACGACGCCAAGCTGTTCCTGGATATGGTGGAGAGCGTGAGGCAGTGGGCGGAAAGGAAGAAGGAGAAGAACAGGAAGAGGAGCAACAGGTGAGAATGACCGAATCTCACTGTGTCATCGTCGTGATTGTTTGGGAAATCGCAGGTCGTGCACTCAGTGATGGCCGCGTTCAGGCGGGACCGCGCTGACTCAGGCCGGTCCCCGGCAAAGGGGGTGATGACACCAGTCCAAAGTGTTATGTTGTGAAACTGGCACTAGTTCCATGACCTCTTATTGACTGCATACGCGTGCGTGCGTACGCGCACTCAAGCACAGGGTGGACGGAAATCGGCCTCACAATATTGATTCCGCAGATAGAAAACTCCACTATGCAACGTATTTTGCTGTGCTTAATGCCAAATTCTTGCATTACTTTAGACTTTTTTTAGTGGGGAGGGAGGGGAAAATAGTTTGGGACGATATCAGCTGAAATCACATTTTGTGGGAAAAATATTTGTCCTCCTTTAGCATATATTTCTTCAGGGCTGTGCCGTATAAGACTGTACGTGTATTACGTACCATACAAAATAACTTCCACGAGAACTTCTTTCGGAAGAGCGGCCATTTGGCGCTAAATGGCCGTGATGTGCACCATGTTTTCCTCGTCTTGGCCGAGGTTCCGACCCATCCTCGGCCTCAAGTTGTCCTCGGAGCCTCCGGCCGCCCTTCCCCGGACAAGACAAGGCCGCGGCCACGTCAAGTCACCTCCGAGAAAACTCAGAAAAATGTAGCGCTGCCATACAACAGTGCAATATATCACAGGGGTGTTACCACAATTGAAAATTGTTGAGGGATACAACAATATTTTGGGAGAAATGCATTTAAACAAAAAAAGCCCTGAAAACCACGACTGTAACTACAAATTGCCCGAGCGTTTGTGGATTCGATGTCCTTCCCTCTTCTGAACCCCCCCTGCCCTAGAGCGCCTTCTCGGCCCGGCGGCCTCAGCACGTCAAAGTGCTCTACTGTGGTTCAGGCCAATCTTGGCACTCAGAGTCCTTCAACGCACTGCAGTGATATTTAGCTAATACCATCACCAACATGCATGTGTATTAGTGAGCTAGCCTAAGTTTTACGTTGTTTACGTTCAATTTTAAATTGACACACTCGAATAATTGAGCCAGAAATGTCCTTGCAGAGTAGGTGAATTCCTATGAATGTATTTCAATTACAATGCAACTCCAAAAGCACAATGACGTCCTGAAACATCTGTTGATATCTACGTAACTCAACTCTCTGTCCGTTTGCACTTAGAATAGCTTAAAGAGTGACAAAAACACCGAGACTTCACAGGGTTCATTTGTTTGCATTGTACCAGGGGAAAAAGAAGACAATGGAAAAGTGTCAGTTACAAGAGCCAATTTCCTCCACCCTGTAGTACTCGTATACAGTCGATTCTGGTTCTAACAGGCTTGCCTGAGGAATCCTATTAATTCAGGGCCAGACTTCGAAACTCCTCCATTGAGGCAGTCTAATAGTCCTAGTGGCCTCTACCACTTTTGACTCACCCTGTGTACAGTAACGGACATAAGAGCTGGTGTCAAAGGGGTAAAGTGTTTATTGCAGTTACCTTTTCCTTTCTTTCCCCACTCAAGGACCATTGTAGAATTCAACCCTCAGGCCATGGAACCTCTAGTGGTACCGGGTGTCCAAAAAATCCTTGCCCACTCGGCGGGAGTAGCTTTGACAAGATCAATCTCGGCAAGCTTGTCCCACAAAAAATGTTTGATTCAGGTTTGAGTACGCACACTGTACATACGTTGACGAGTCGAGGACGGACCAAAATCTTTGGCATGAAAGTAGCATTGCCAAACACAGACTGGAAATGTGTCCGGAGCAAGGTTTCCCAGGTGGGGAAGGACTTTAGTGACACCCGGTGAGTTGTTACTCCCAGTCTTGCCAGTAACATTCTCAGCGTTTGTGGCAATGATTCGTGAGGTCGAAAGTCTAACACTTGAGTGATCGTGGGCCCTGTTGAGAAATGCCCACTTGAGGCCCCCTCCCCATCATTCGTCTTGCTCAACGAGGACCCGTTAGTGGGTAGCAAAATGGGTACGGGAGCCTTTTTGGGGTGCGGCGGAAAAGAATAGAGAGAACCGAAAAAATGAGCAGTTCAGTGGCTTCCAAAAGTAGTGCGGACTTTTTGTGATCACTGCTGGAACAGGTCAAAGATAACCCTTCACTTGCACCTCGAGTCTGTGGAGTGGACGAGTAAAGCTTCAACGCCATCAGAATGCGCGTGAACGTGGACAAGACCGCAAAAGTCAGTGACGACGAAAACCACCGACAGCCGTCCGTGGCTTCAGACATGACGAATGGCGATCTCAACTGTTCGCGCACACGGGGTTGATTTGTAAATAAAACAGTCAATTGCTCATTAAGTCATTAACCTTGTTCAATGACTTTCACACCTCAGCTATTGTAGACTTGATTTTGTTCTCCTGTTGCAGTCACATTCGCCAGAAGCGCGACGAAGAAGTGGTTTGCTACGGCGACCTGGGCTGCTTCCGCGACGAGGGCTTCTTCTTCGACTACCTGGACATGTTGCCGTCGCCTCCGGAAGAGGTCAACACCAAGTTCTTCCTCTACACGAGGAACAACGAAGAGCTGCCGAACGTCATCACCTACAACAATATCACTAGGTGATGCAAGGAATATGATTTTGCAATTTGAAAGTTTGTGAGCAGCTCTGGCATGTGAAGATTCGAATTCCTGCCTTCGAATGTACAGGGTATCCAAGATAAATTCGGACAAAGTTCCATGCACCATCAGCTTTGGCAGGTATCTAAGTTGGCAAACGTTGATTTTCCACAACGTTTGGTTTAGGAGTCAGGTCAATCTACACTTTGTCCGAATCAGTCGTGGACACTCGGTAACTTCGTGAGTCAGGTTTTTTTTAAAAAAGGGAAATTCGGTCAAGAAGCGCTTTTTGTCTTGATTCTGTCGGACGAACATACGCAATGTTCAAAGCAGAAAGTCCATTTTCTTTCTTCTCCCATTTTCAGTGTGCAGGAGTCCAACTTCAACGTGAGTAACCCCTTGAAGATGATCATCCACGGCTTCGGCTCGGGTTGCAACAAGGTGTGGCCCAAGGAGATGAGACTCAGTTTTCTCAAAGTGGTAAGAATTTTTCGCTGACGCTTTGTCGTTTTTGGTGGAATCCAAAGGGAGTCCTAACGGAGTCCTAGCACAGTCCTAGCAAAGGCCTAACAGAGTCCTAACAAAGACCTGACAGAGTCCTAACAAAGACCTAACAAAGACCTAACAAAGGCCTAACAAAGGCCTAACAAAGGCCTCATCGAGTCTTAGCAGAGTCCTACTACTGTCAAGCCCTGGTAGACGCAGCAAACGGTCAAGAGAACACAGGAAAACCAATTTTTCATTTCTTTTTAAATCCCGTTATAGCTGCAGCTGCTGCCTAATAATAACTGCTTGATGTCACGGACCGACGAATCGCAGGAATTTTTCCGAGGTTTTTTCTCCCCCCTTCCCTTCCCCCTTATGTTTATGTATCACGCAGTAAGGGGACCCCAGAGGAGGGAGGGAGCGCTTATGAAATTGCGTCAAAACAAATGCTTGCAGGCGAATATAAAAGGAGGACACTCCAAAATGACCCTGACTGGAGCTGACCTTTGACCTTTCCCGTAGGAGGACTGCAATGTGTTCTGCGTGGACTGGAGCGCGGGCGCAGCGGATCCAAACTATGTCAGAGCTGCAGTAAACACCAGGCTCGTGGGCAAGCAGGTTAGTCACATCACTCACGTGTCCTCAGTCGTGTCCGTCCCTCAGTCGTGTCCGTCACGTGTCACTCAAAGACAAAAAATTCCCACAGCTGTCTCTGTTTATAACGATGCTGAACGAGAACTTCGGCGTGGACTTGAACGTCAGGACGCACCTCATTGGGTTCAGCCTAGGTGCACATGTGGCCGGGTTCGCAGGGTCGGAACTGACCAATCTCAGCAGGATCACTGGATTGGATCCGGCGGGTCCATTCTTCGAAGGCTTTGACCCCAAGGTGAGATTGGACTCTGGGGACGCTGCCTACGTGGACGTGATCCATTCCAACGGAGAATCCCTCATGGTGGGCGGCTTCGGCTTCTGGGAAGCCATCGGACACGTCGACTTCTACCCAAACGGGGGAAGAGCACAAAGAGGATGCCAACATCTGCTCATCGGTGGACTCTACGACTTCATCTACTGTAAGAACATTTTTCACTTCCACACGAAATTCACACTCAAGAGCCTTGGGATTCAGACTCAGAAGGAAAATGATTAGGAAAAATCTGCATTGCAAGCTGGATTCATACTCAGTCTTGAAAGTCTCTGAGAGGCAGCATGTCCAGACCTTTGAGGATAATCCACCAAGCTTGAACTAGCAAGATTAGTTCCCCTAACAAACTTTAGCTCGAATTACATTGATTCAAATTGACACTCGTCTGTCTTGGAAAAGTATGAATCTCGCACTGTGTAGTGCAAATGCAGAACGCACTGTAGAGTGCAAATACAGTACGCATTATAGAGCCATCAAAGTCAAGATGCTGATATGATGATTCTTCTTTCCCTTCCATACCCTAGCTTACAGCAGCAGCAATGAGACCTACCGATACTTGTGCAACCACCGACGCGCGTACAAGCTGTTCACAAACTCCATCTCTCGCAAGTGCCAGTTCACGGCCTTCCCCTGCGAGAGCTACGAGAAGTTCGAGAGCGGCGCCTGCTTCAGCTGCTCCTCGGCGCTCGGGGAGTGCGGGCAGCTCGGATACTACTCGGATCTCGCACCCGGAAGAGGAAGTCTCTACCTGCTTACCATGGACGAGGAGCCGTTTTGCGGTAAAAGGCGCCACCACATGGATTATCCTGGATGGTTTTTCTTATGTGTTATGTTCTTTTCTTCTTAGGCAACCAGTACAAGGTGAACATCATGTTCACGAGCACTCGGGTTCCCATCCAGACCTATGGCAGGTTGCAAATGCTCTTCGTGGATAAGAATGGGCTGAATGAGACTCATCAAATTTCAACGTGAGTAACGGAGTGACGTGATTGCAAAAAGCCCAGTGTTGACAGTATTTAATGAAGATAATAAGTGGGGTAATCAAAAAGTTCCAAAATAGCGCCGGATTTTGAAGATTCATCATCTTCCAGGGATGTTGATGACCTGCTAACCTCCGGCAGTCAAATGGAGAAGCTCGTAGTCGTCCATCCCGCCATCCAGCCCGTGGAGGTGTGGATTTCGTATGTGGCGTACGAGGGTTGGATCTACACGGGCAGGTTCCAGTGGAGCCTAGACAAGCTGCTCCTGACAGACAGCTTTGGCAGCAAGAGCAGCTTCTGCGAGGCCGGAGGGCGACTCCTGCCGTCTGGAAAAGCTATCGTCGTGCCTCTGTCAAGTGGGGATTGCGCAGCTGCCACTAGATATCCAATTGCTCCCTACCATAAGGTTGGTGTCTTGACATTTAGTCATGGTACCCATGACCAGTACATTGACACATCAGTTGGATTTTTACCACAGAGTCAAAAAATAATCTTTATTTTTCTAGTATCCTGGAAAGCATCCTCATTCTCAACTACAGCACATTCCACCTCCAAACAAAAATACGCCCAGCCAGAATAAGCTGAAGCCTGGATCTGGCCAGGACGTGTTCTACGTGACAAACACCAACAACATTTCCACAGTCATCACGATCCACGACGAAGTCGCTCCTCTCTCAGTCCCTGAGTTCAGCAATTACGACAAGGCCACCCCCAAGATTAGTAGGCCGAACAACACCCCAAAGTGGTTGACTCCAAAACCTCCTCCTCCTCAGCACTTTAGGCCTCCCCCTGGTTTTCTGTGGCAGCCCAAAAAGCCTCCTCCAGATTTTGGGCCAAAATTGAGTGCGTTTCCGTCGAGGCGTCGTCCCTCCACCACTCAATATCGACCTCACCCTCCCAGGCTCCACCTGCCCTTGAGACCCAGGAGACCTGACATCCTGGTAACCACAACCTTGCCTCCTCCTTTCGCTGAAAAGGTTGACGTCGACGTGGACAAGCTGGTGACCGTGATGAAGGACGTGGCTGAGGAGGATCAGCTGACCATAGTGAAAATTGGTCAGAATGGGCACAGAGCCGATCAAACTCTTCGAAGTAGCAACAATAATCACTCAGAAGAAAATGTAGATTATATTGTCCTCCACAAACTGCCCAACGGTGAAGCCCTGAATCTGGAGAACCTGAGGACCTACAGCATGGCGGACATAGAGAAAGGCAAGATGCCGTTGTCCGACCAAATTGACATGGGGATTTCCAACAGTTTCAATGTCAATGAGGGTAACGACGGGGTCATACCTATGAACGGCCATGCTTCCGAGCATCTAAAGGAACCCCCAGAGAGGTCAGAGCAAGGAAAGTTGTTCCTGGATCCAGAACTGTACCAGATGACTACATCAGAAAGTCCTGTCAAGTCTCTGAAGGAACAACTGGAAGCCATGAAAGAACCCCTGTATGAACTCCGAAAGGAGCATCCTTACTATGTCAACTTCAAGGACCCGCCGGCAGAGGGTCCTAAAGAAGAGCTCAGAGTCCCGGTAAACAACCTTGAAGTTCTTGATCTTGGTGCGGGTTCCGTGAGCTCCTCTGAGGAGGCTGACCCCGTCGTGTCCAGTGAACTTGAAGCTCCAAAGGCTTCAACACCTAAGCCCAGCACTGACAGTTCAGCCTGGATCCCAATCCAAACTAGTCCGAAGCCAACCTTTGGGCCTAGAAACAAACCTCCAGGGTACATCAGCAGGACTCAATTTGACCCCTATCACATATCCAAGTTGACAGATATTGCCCACATTTACCTGGCAGATGTTGGACATCTGGAGTCAAACAATGTGCAGCAGCAGCCTTTCAAGTTGTCGTATTCAGACATCAAGGAGAGGTCCATAGCAGGCTCCAGACCCTACGCTATACCAGGCCAATTCCGTGAAAACAAGATTGCTCCCGTCTTCAAGCAGGACCTCAGATCTCAGGCCAGATCCCTGGAGCAGCACAAATACTCAAAGAGAGTTTTTACTGGTCTTCCTCACCGGCCTCCTCTGCCAATTCCGAGGCCATCCAGGTTCATCCCACTGAGCTCTTGGAGGCGGAGGACGCACCCGCCCATCAGGAACCACTGGAGATCCAGACCATCCATCCTTCCCCACAGGAATCTTGGCATTGAGCGGTCGGGGCAACAGGAAGAGGCCTTGCCAGTTTCGCATCCGTCGAGCCCCACCAACCCCTCGAGTCCCTTGGCGCCAGGAGACGAAGCCGGGGTTGAGTTGTCACTCCACGACCAGCCGGACCCTGGGGCACAGGAAGAGAGCGGAGCTCCAGAGCAACTTTCCGAAGATAGGTGAGAATAACAGGGAACAAGTAAGTCTGTGATATGCAAATCTTGTCGCATTTCTGCTGCTGTTGTCAAAAATGTGCATCATACCTGCTGAGATGTTTTTTCATATATTTGTTATACCTTTGCCTACCTATAAAGCTCGAAACAGCCATAAAATACGTATGTGTCAGTCTATAACAACCATGTATGCATAACGTTAATACAAATTTTATATTTTTCCATGAGTATGGAATAAAGATGCAGTGACAAATTTACCGTGCACACAGTCTCTCCACTTACAATGGTGCGTGGGAATAAAATTGATCGACCGATGATAGGTGCATAATAACCGTATGTTTATTACTCCAATGTGTTTTTTCCCATGCAAAGAAGAATTTTATTCCTCCGAGCTTCATATTGATTGCTCGAGGGCAGATTTGATTTCCAGAGGTGCAGCCGAGGGAAATCAAACTGCCCGAAGGCCATCAAGCTCTATGGAGGAGCAATTGAGTCACTTTCAGGGAAGGCATTTGTAGTTGAGCTAACATTTCTTGAATATCCCTATTGACTCACGCATGCGTAGACACCTGGACAGTCCTTAAAGCGGCTGGCAGAGCCGACGGGGCTGACCAACGACTCGAGCCGGATCGACGCCGACTCGAGTCTGATCGACCACGTACCCACAGGAAGGCCTCAGACATAACTTTACCGCCGTGGCACCCGTCGGAGCGAGCTATTCCCTTCTAGAAAGCCTCTAACGTCCCCTGTAGTGTTAAAGTGTGCAGTTTTGCATGAAAATTGCTCGAAATTTTTCGTGATGAGCAGTTAACGCATAAGTTCTCCGAGCTCCGTTCTTTCAATTTAGCAACTACACTTTTCCCCAGTATTTGTGTCCTGTCACGGGCTCTGCTCGTGGCAAATGGGTCATAGAAGGCACGCATAGACAGCCTTAGAAATAGTGAAGTCAGCTTCACTATATCCAAGGTTGACTGTACTGTAATCATCCCTTTGTCCCGAAAGTGTGCTTTAGTGCCCACTTGTACTTTCCCCAAAGAACAAGGCAATATTCAGAAAAGTTGGCGTCAAATACATTGCGTAGCGCGCCATTCTTGGAAGACAGTAGGGGAAATATTTTGGGACTTATCTACTGCAGAGTCCACAAACTGGGCTATATCACGTTACCCAGAAACTAGGTTATCTCGCTAGAGCGATCTAGAGCAGTAGCATATCTTTCGTAGTGCTCCAAAACTAGTCTAGTAGATATCGCTAAACATTACAAGTTGACTGGCCGAGATTGCAAGAGATTTTCCTGCTTTTGATTGAGATCTTTCACTGTCCTCGACCTCGTGCATTTCGTCCTCGGGCTTCCGCCCTTAGACAGTGTACGCGAAGCCTCGGACGCGTCAAATCACCTCGGTCAAAACTCGGAAAATTTGGTCCTACTACACGGACGGGCAATGCAGTCGACCTCCGGTTTAGTCAAGCCCCTTCGGAGGTACAAACGGGTAGAATTAAATCCGTTGTCCTGGAAACCTTGACTCAATAGGAGTTTCTGGACTAATTTGGAGGTGACTAAATCGGAGGTCGACTGTATACAGTCAATGTCAAGAACTCCATAGATGCAGTTGAGGGAGATGCTTTTCATAGGTACTTTGCTGTCACAGTCCAAAGCACAATTTGGAAAAAAAACCACTAGAAGATTCAAGGTTAAAGCAACCTGACTCGTGGACATGTTGACATTGGGCATCGTCCAGTCCATTTCTGGCTGTCAAGGTGAGATCTCAAGTTACGGCTCCAGGAATGTCTCAGTGGCCTCCTGCCCGGCAAATGGACAAGTGGATTGGCCCAATGGGCACATAGAGCAAGGTGAAGTCAAGATGAGGCAGTCACCGATGTTAAAGTCAGAATTTTGGTCATGTCTCAAGGACAGTTATGAGGGGGGCCATCATTGGCCACCAGACAGCAGCGGGAGCAAAGCTGGAGCCAAAACACGATCTCAAGAGCCTCTAGGGACAGGATAGAAGAAGGGCCATCTCAATTCTGACCAGCTTCTCCCACACGAGTCCTTCCAGTTGCCAGATTGGCATCGTTGGGGCACAAGGCTCAAATTCGGGCCTTTTTGAACATCTTTGGTTGGAAGAGATTTTGAATTTATAGCAGTTTCTTGACTACCTCTCCTCCTACTCAGAATTTTTCTGTCTTTGATACTGTCATGTGGCAACACTGGCAGCGCTATCAGCCTCTTATGTTCTCTGGCCGTCGTATCTTGCCCTTGTTAGAGGTGTCCCTGTCTAGGTCGTCGTCGCCATGGTGTCCAGTTGCAGACAAATCCCAGGCGTCATGAGATCTCCCTCATATTTTCGTACTTGTTCATTTGTTTTCTTGCGTTTTCTTGACCCACTGGGGACAACCTTGGGGCCTCCTATTGGGCCAGGTAGCTTCAATCCAACAGGTAGAAACAAATCTTGAGAGTCACTTTATTTATGGAAAATGCCGAAGGACATCTTGACGAGTCTGTGTGACTGACCAGATCAGGTTTTTTATTCTTCGGGCAAGAAAAAGGAAAGTGCAGCGTTTGGGTTCTATTTTTACAACCTTGAGGGAATCTTTTGTGTCGGACTTGCTGCCTTTCCTAAGAAGCAGCTTTACGTGAGACATGTCTTGTGTTAGAAAATAACGTTGTATAGACAGCTATTACGTCTTCGCTGTTTCGCTAAAGAAGAAAATGAAGTCTTAATGTAAAAGAAATACAGTGACAATGTGTGAGACAAAGAGAATAACCATCATAGGAACCTTCATTCACTGCTTGAGCTGCAGCAACTTTGGGTTGGCGAAGCGCCTTTATCGGGACGTAGTCGGGCTTGCGCAAGCATACGATGAACGTCACGGAGTACAAGATGCAGTCATTTACTCACAGGCAATCTTTTCGTTATCCACTGGGTGCGCCGTAGTGAGCATCCCTAACGAAAAGTAGTGTTAAACCTATGTTGAGGGGACTAACCCATATTCAGACCCGGCCAAAAATACTTTCCGTGGGGATGACGGCTCTGCATACGCTGTTGTAGAACATGTTGAGGTGGACTTCTGATGTGAACCGTGTAGATTTGGGAGAAGTGATGAATGTTGAGTACGGAGGTTCAATGTTGGGGCAGCCCATTTTGTTGTTCCAGTGCTCAAATTTAAGCCAGTTGGAAAGGAAGGCAAACCGATGAGGTTTGAAATTTGACTTTTTTGAGGGGTTAAAGTTAATGAAGTTAGCTGAAACTTTCCTGGAGGACTACTACCCTCATTTGACACACGCCAGGAGTCAAACTGACCCCCCTCCTTGGCGTGCATGCATGCGAAAGCCTTTCTTTTATGGGAAGAGGTTGCAAGGTTCCGTGACTTCACACACAGGACAAACGTGCGACCAGAACTTGGATCTCGTGGTGCCAGAATACAATGTCAATCAGGACAACAGCACCAATGTGTACAGCAACGTTCGCGACTGCTTGGCGTCGCTGAGGACTGCGATCTCTGTCATGGTGCCCGAACACAATGCCAACCTTTTCGCCTTTGAGAGGGCCTTGGAGCGTGGAGTGAAAGTGTCCTAGTCGTTCCTCAGTGATGTGCAGTAAAATGCCTGTCCAGTCTGTAAAAACAGTGAGATCGTCTCTCATGTGCACTGCAAAATCGCCACCTCCACCGAGAATAGCATTGTCACGAAACCTCGCCAACTCTCCACATGAGTAGAACATTGGTGATAGCTTCAGTCGCGTTGCACGGGGAACAATGATTTAGCAGCAAGAGTTAAAAAAGTCAAAGGCGCAACGGTGACGTTGCATTTATTGAATGCTACTGACTCAGGCTGACAGATGACGATACTTTAACATAAACATTGGCGTGGTTGATTGAACCGTTGTCTTTACCCTGTGCGTCTGTACCTGAAACGTGGACCTTGCCTGGGGCGAGCCTGACGTTGCATTTATTGAATGCTACTGACTCAGGCTGACAGATGACGATACTTTAACATAAACCATGGGCCTGGTTGATTGAACCGTTGTCTTTACCCTGTGCGTCTGTACCTGAAACGTGGACCTTGCCTGGGGTGATGCCCAAGGTCCAGCGGGCCCCGATCATTTGATTACTCTTCTCTTAGATCACCCTGTAACCCTTGCACATGCTTACCGCTTCTCTGCAGACCGTGGACAAGACCACAGAGATGAAGAGGGAGAGAGCGCTTCAACTGTAACCATCACTGCCAGAAATAAAGGGGGCTGAACAACTTTTAGCTGCGTCAGCTGGAGCTTGGGGTATGACACCGTCACAATGTGCAGCAGGGGAAAGTAAAATTTTGAGATGAGTACAAAAGAGACCGTCCAAAGTCATCCATTTCAAAAGCCACTGATCTGGGCATAAATTGTTGAATGATACTGCTCAAAAATGTAAGGCTCGACCTCAAAGTTTTGCGTGCGATTTATTCAGCCCACCGGTTACATGTGAGACTTTAGTACACAAACAAATGTAGCAACATTGCTGTCATAGCGACACTTATTGCAAATGTGAAGTTTGTATGCGAGACCCCATTGTATTTGAGTTGCCGCCGATTTTCGATTTTGCGCCACTTCCTCCAAGTGTTGGCAAATCTACCAAATAGAATGTTCGGCGGGTGCTTCGACTTATGCTGTCCATTACAGGTTGCTTCTCTGATTGTTCCAGACCTTGACCACTGGGGTTGACCAAAACCTGACCATCCCTTCCAAAAGTTCCTCATGGGAATAAGATAGGCCTTGAAAGGGGCCTTGAAGGCTACCTTGTGCTATCTGAACATAATTTCCCCTTTGCGGGTCAAACTTGTGCCAAACTTGGTTCCCCTCAGGTGTGCCAAACTCTGCAAAGTTGTGCCACAAGCGCCACATCAGTTGGGCCGTCTTGGCGTCGTCACCACTCCTCATCGAAGGGAAGAGCTGAAAATGAATGATGAATTATTTACTCGTACTAAAGTTGGCTATCGCTTAAAGTTATTTAGTCTTTAGCAATTGATGGCAGGGAACTACCGTTGATAGAGCAGCTTTGGGCGATCGAAAATTTACTCGAATAAGCTCAGGACTTGAAAAAGCAGGCATACAGACTTCAATCCACTTTTATTTTGGGGAGGAAGTTGTCAAGGGTTGACTGTTCCTTTGAGTCACTTTAAAAATGCATGGACGTCGCACTACAACTTCGTAAGCTCTGCAAAAACAAAATTGCAGACTTCTAAGCCTTTCTAAATTACACAATTTGGAAATATGTTGATTTCACCCATCTCTTGAAATTCTTTTAGTTTTAAATCGCTCCATTAAGCAGAGGATTTTATAGAGAAAGAAACCGCGTTGACAAATTTGGCTCTATAAAGCGGATTTCACGGGTGTCCCATCGACCGAAGTTCACTGTACCTTGCTCTCGAACATTACAAGGACCTCATCAAAGTGTGCAGCGTCCCAGGGGTCCACGTCAGGCCTCTCTAGGCCAACAACTTCTGGAAAGGTACTTTCACCCCTGTGCGCATACTTATAAAAGAAGATGTTGCTGCCTTCCTTGGCCGCCATGAGCCTGGCAGACCAGATCAAGGGATAGTTCAGAGCATCAGTGATTAACTTGCGGAGCCCGATCTCGGTGACTTTGTTATGTGCTAAATACTTGCCCTTGGCATCTCTGGCCTCATCCATAGAGCAGTCAAGCAGCGTGGCTAAAAATTCATCCCTGCCGACAGAGTCCTTGAATTTTAGGTTTTTGTCCGTGAAGAGACTGGACCAGAAGGCGCCTTCGTCGTTGTTGATCCCCATGATGACTGGAATATTGGGGTTGAAGAATCTCATGCTGTCAACAAGGCTGTCCGTGGGGCAGACAGAATTGTCAACTACAGGTACGAATATGTTGGACTTTGGCAGTTGGCTCATCTTGGCCGCCATCAGCACCAGCTTCTTGCCCGGGACCTGCCTCAACGACTCAAGAATTCTTCTAGAATTGCTGCTCTTGATTCCCAATCTCGCAGCAGCGTCGTGGAGGTTCTTATCTGGATCTCTTTGGAGTGCAATTCTGGATAAAGCAGCTCCACTCTGGAGGATGATCTTGTGAAAGAGTCCTGATGCGTTCCAAGGACCCAAGGCCAACAAATGGACCATCATGGCTCCGGTGGATTCCCCAGCCAAAGTAACATTGTTTGGGTCACCAGAAAATCTGGAGATGTTAGCTTGAATCCACTTTAACGCCATGATTGTGTCCTGAAGGCCTAGGTTGCCTGAAAGCCAGTCATGCAGAGATGTATCTCAGTGAAATCACTCTTCATCTACCTGGAATGACGCCATCTGACGATGCCAGAAAGCCGAGTATCCCAAGCCTGAAATTGATGGTGACCACGACCCAGTCCTGATCCATGGCCCTGTCTGGATTGTACCAGGTGTCATCACCAGACCCAGAGGAGAAAGATCCACCATGAATCCAGACAAATACGGGACGAAGTAAGGTCTGTCGAGGCCTGGTGAACACGTTCAGATAGAGGCAATCCTCGCTACCAGTCACGCTCCTGTAGGTGTCGCGACTGCTTCACTGAATGTCACACAGACGTGAGTATCTCACACTTGCTCGTCATACCTGGTGATGACGTCTACCTGCAGAGCCTCAGGTCCATAGTCTGAGGGTGCCTCTTTGGCCTTTCCTGAGTACTTTCTGGGTGGGGAAAACCTCAGATTTCCCACTGGAGGGTCTGCATAAGGGATGCCCAAATAGGCCTCGTAGGGCCTTCCACCAGAGGAACACCAGATATGGGCGGCAAAAGACATTTCTACCTCAGGTGAGGTATTTGAATACACAATAGCTGATGTTCACTACTTCAAGATATGCGTTATCTCTTAGCCGGACTTCAGCGCATGGCCAGAGGTAAGAACCTATCACTCCACTGACCTCATATGTGCGAAATTTCCTTTACTTTGCCACCAAACTCCTCGAGTTATTATAATGACTCTCATCCTCAGTTAGCATCTCGGCTAGACACGAATGGTGTTTCTGAGTTCTTGACTTGCATGGAAAGTTCATTCCGGTAGCCGTTCGGTACTACGGAAGGACATATCTTCCTCCCCAAGTGGTACCTTTTGCAGGAACAACAGGGTCGTGCTCAGGACTACGCAGCCGCCCCCGCCGCCCCCGCCGCCGCCACCGCGGCTATCGCGGCCGCCTTGTAGCCTCACAACTTCTCTGTCGGCGCCCCTCTTGAGCCAATGTGATATCGCTACTCGGGCCTGGCCGAGCAAGAGCTTGGTCTTTTCGTCAACCACCCTGAAGAAACAATGGATAGATGCAATGCAGCGACAGCCTCTAAATCAGTGCTGCACACACCTGACTTTGAGGTCGTCGCAGGCGGGGTTGGAAACTCTCATTGCAAAATTTTCTTCGTAGACCGGGCTCCTCGTGAATTCGGCCACTGAGGTAGCGTGATGAAGGTTTTTGAGACCAGAATCTAGACTGAAAAAGAAAGAGAATAAGGTCATCATGTTCGTCAGCTTGGTACCTGTCCTTTTTACTCTCTATAGAGCTCCAGGCTCCCTTGTACCTGTCCCATCCGCCTCCCACAGTAAGTTCTACCCTTGGGTTTGGTGCTCTCCCTCTGGAATTGCTCTCCAGTCCAGACGCTGAGTGCACAGTGACTGAGAGATATGAGGAAGAAGTGATGCTGACGGGGTTGATGTCTGGAGTCAGGTGGAACCAATCCAATTGCACACAGACCTTAAACAAAATCAGGATGTGACCATTTGGGCATATTTGTCTTGAAAACTGTCACCTCTCCAGTGCTGACTTTCTGTAGAGGCAACCAGTGTTCACTACCGTCCCTGAGCTTGAACAGTTCCTCAGGGGAGAGGCTCAGGCTGCCCAGAAAGTCATCATTCTGTCTTTTGTCCCAATCATAGACCTTGGAAGATTGATGGTACAATACCTGAACGCATTTAATTTGATCTAAAGATTGGTTATGCGGTCACACCTCAATCAAGCAAATTTCCTCAGTTTTTTCTCTCACGATGAATTCAGCTTTGAGGTTCCATGTGGGATTCATGGTCTTCTTGACGATGGTCGACTTCGTCTGGAAAAAATCTCCATAACCAGAGACCCTGCAAAAGTTCCATTCCACATTACTCTGTAAGTGTCTCCAAAGGTGAGAACCACATAAGGGTCTGAAGTGTCTGGACTTCCCAACAAACGATACTGGTCCTTGGCCAGGAGATTGCGGGCCTCTGAGATGGTCATTCTGACTAGTGAAATGCCATTGGACACATTTTCCTGTAAAAAATACCGGTTCTTCAAACTCTTCTCCTATACTCAAGTTAGACGAAAACTTGCATTCTCCTTGACTTCCTCATAAGCCAGTGGCACAAAAATGCTGTTGGGCATGACCGCCCTGGCTGCCAACTGCTCTAACACCAACATCCTCAGCAGGCGGCTGATGCCCGGAAAGTCGGCCAAGTTGGCGATGCCGCCCAAGTCGAAGTCCAGTCTGAATGAGGGTAAATAGCAATGCTATGGGAAATAACATGACTCAACAACACCTCACTTTGGTTCCGACACGAATGCCATTTCCACACCGCCCACGAGAGGAAAGTCCTGGAGCAACGGGCGCAGCTTCAGCCTGAAGAAGTCAGGGTTTGTATTAGTGTTTGGCTATATCGCGTCCTAGTTCTAGTTTAGATCTATGTTAGTTGTCATATTCATGATGACGAATGCTAAGAGGGTGCCGGGGAAGCTCCTTAACTTTGGGCCCACAGAACCCCAAGAATAGTTCTCCACCAAGATTGGTCCCAGACTAACTGAACAAGTCCCAGATGAGTCCCACCTAGCTTTAGAGATCATAAATCCAAGCTTCTATCAACCTAATTTCCTTTTTAAAACAAACATTCCTTTTTGATCACAAGCACTGATCAGCTGCAGGATGCCCAAGGCAGACACTTAGTGTCACCCTTCCACAGCAGCAAGCAATGACAGCCATTTGCCAATGACAGCCAGGCCCTGACGAATCACAACCATCAGAGGGGGCTGCTCAAGATGCATAACTAGGCCAAGAAGAGATCCTCTCAGGCATGCGCTCACGCTGCTGGTGTAGGCGTATGAGGAGAATGCCACGTCATGGCAGCGGGGGATGCGTTTGGCCACAACAAGCCCCAGGAGTTTTCGAGAAGTGGTTGGAGAGATTGGACAAGGGCAAGTTAGGAGACAGCATAGAAAAATGACTGAAAACAGCCAACTCACGTTAATGGGAGTTCACTGTATTAAGTTCCCGCTTCTTATACTCAAGGAAATATGGCGGAATTAGGGTTACTCCTATCATGTTCCTTCAACCATTGAGGTTGCACGAAGCCGCAAAAACAAACAACATAGCGCAATTTTGGGTTTATCTGAGACACCCCTCGTAAACTGAATGCATGCCTGAGAATTCCTGAGAAGTAAACATCTCTGACCGAGGCGAAGAGGAATGACGACCACAGCCGGAGCTCGAAGTTGCACCTGCCAAGGATGACATGATCACTTTTTACCTTTCACCGACGATTTAGGACTAGTGTACACGTGCACCTGCTCGCCCAGGTCAGGTCAATGTCCATGACGACCTCATAGCCTCTAGATTCTGTACTCATGTTGTACACCTGGAAGAAAAATCAGTAAACTTTCCTTTTGCTTTTCTCAACCTCGCCCACAGTGGCTGGGATCTTACCTCACAATGCCAAGTCTGGGTCAACTCCAAGAGCAAGTTTTACTGTGTAAGTTGTACGAAGCAACCCATTGTTTGGACGTGCCGGGTAAGTGAGCCAAATCGATCAGTTCAAAAAGGCACCATTGGGCTGAGGCGCTTGAAATTTCGGTGACGTTTGTGTGACAAAGAAAGGTACGAACAACCTTTTTTTCAGCATTCAGAAAGCTCACAAGGAGTCACTGCCTCATGCCAAAATGCATCCCAAGACGGGTCCTCCTCCAGCTTCTGTGGCAGCTGCACTCAACGGGTCACCCGCTTGGATTGTGGCCCCATTCTTGTGCCGGATGGAGTGGCATTTCTGGTCCAAGGACTTTGGGCTGTCTTTCAGCCCCGACATGTCCCCTCTGGACAACACTACCGAGGACAAAGTTGCTGGCATGGTTGGCTGAGAGGCTACTCCAAGGACTCCTACTTTGCACCGGTGGATACAAGCCACGTGGGGCGGTCCAGATGCCGAACAGAGAGTGAGTTTCCTCTTTGGACTTACTCTGGCATGGCAAGGCGACGCTGTCAGCTTAGCTTCTTGTGTGCTGTGGAAATGGTTGGTTCGTACCTTTCTTTCTCATCAAAAGTCAATGAAATTTCAAGAGCCTCAGCGCAACGGTGCTTTTTTAGCTCATCGACTTGGCCCAAACAAGGTACGGCTAACTATGTGTACTCTCGAGATGCCGAATTTTGCTAAATAAAACCTTTCCCCACTAGAAAGGGTTGCCATATCATGAATATTTGTGGGTTACAACTGTTTTAGCATTTGTGTCTCCCCTGTTCCCCTCGGCGTTACCTTGACTCCGCCCAAGTGGGGACAAATGTGTCCGATGGAAGAGTTCTTGAAATGGAGCCTGAAAAACAGGGTCTTCGTCGTAAAGTTTTACGTGTTGATGAAATGTTTTTACCGTCCCATCATTCCCGAATCTTCGACCTGTCTGCAGTAGGCGTTCACGTAACGGATGAGTCGAGGCCAAATCTGTCTCAGGATTTTATTCAGCCATTCCACACGCTCAACGTCAGGAAAATAAACCCATCTACAGAGTTGGAGCTTCACAAATTTCTTTGCGCTCAAAATTGTGACAGAGTTGCCATTTCTTGCGGGACTTTGATCGACTCTTTTTTTGTACCTTGGCAAGTCAGCAACTCTGGTAGCTTTTTTCTCCTCTGTCCAGCTCGTGTATTTGAGACATCCGTTGATGGTGAGAGGAATCGCGAGCCAGACGAGGCTACATTTGCAGTACCTGAAAGTTGAAAAGTTCGAAAGACGTCAACAACTCGGAGAAGAATCCTCACCCCAGCCCGTACACGCACAACCAGAAGAATGACCTCTTGCACAGGGATGTGATCGCCTGACTCAAGGAACTTTCCATTTATTATTGATTTCTCATCTATAGGATCAGTCGTGAACTTCTTGCAACTTTCCTGCCCACGGTACTAACTGCTTACTCACACTCTTTCCTTGTTTCTTTCTTTGGGTCACTTACAGTATGTACTTTATAGGGCCGATTTTCACCAGCAAAACTTTCACCAGATCCAGAATCACAAAGAAACAGTATTTATTCAAGGGAATTCACTCATAGCGCGGCTTCTACAGTGATACATTTTTATGGATTCTCTTCTGAGTGTGTGTAGAGCATCAAACACAGTCGAGCCGGTATAAGCGGTCCTGAATTTCTATTATGTGGGAGCGAACACAAGAAACCTAATGTGGACTTATTGGCCTCATTCGAGACATTCGAGCAAATAGGATGAAATCTCGGCTCTTGGCTGGGGTCTCCACTATACTGACGTCGTTGCTGTGGAAACCGTGCCTTGCTTAAAATTGTGCGAGTGTGGACGCATCCCCAGATGTGGCCACTTGAGCCGTCGGTGCACCCAGAATACTTCTTTGCAGAGGCTCAGAAAGCTTTCCTTCTCGCACTTTCTGCATTCTTCCCCCCCCCCCCTTGACACTGAGCAGAGAACAAGCAGATAAATCCGTCCAAGACTTGCGGCTTCATCCTTGGCAAAGGCTGACATCAAGGTTGACCACGTTTATGGATGCAAGACATCCACGCGTCGTGTAAACGTGCCTTTCCCACCTGTGCGCGTAAGATATCTACGTGCGCGCAGTCATCACGCGTCAGCGGGTGGACTACACAATGGATACTTTATGTACGCACATGCACCTTCACTACTAGTGAGCAAAGGCTCGAAGGCTTCCAATACCTGGGTATCGCCTCATCTTTTTGTGTACCGGACGCCACAGAAGTCGTTGTGCACTTTTTGTGGACATTCGCAAGTATCCATTACTTACGGGACACTCGGTAGACATCACTTGGGTAGGGGTGGGGTGAAGAACCTTCCTGTGGGGGACCCCGCAGACAAGTGATCGTATAAAAACAAAGTTGTCCTGCAACGAACAGGGAGGTATGTTAAGGTTTTCATGTACTTTACATAAGTTTTAAGATGGACCGAGTATGTAAGAATCAGTCTAGGATCGGACGATTGGATTGCTGTAGAGATTTTTCTTGTTCAAGATGTTCTCAGCATAGTGTGAAGATTCCGACGAGGATAATAAGGAGAACGAAGACTTTGTTTCTAGGCCCATCCTTGGTTAGGCCACCTCAAGGACAACATAATCTTGTTTAGGGGATAAAAATGCCCTCTTTAGGATCAAAACACAGATTACAGAAAAAGAAAGTAAGAAAAAAGCACAACAACCATGAAGTGTGAAATGTTGAAGAAGTTCAAGACTGCGAACGAGAAAATTGAGGCGGACGATAAAAAAACCAGGAATGAGGACCTAAATTGCTAAAATTCTAGTCTCGTCGTAAAGTACAAAAGACCGCATTTTGTTCACTTTGTGCTAAGTTTAGGGTTTTTTTGACACCATCATCGATAAGTCCATTTCTAACCTCAAAAACATGCGGGACACCTCAGGGTTGGACACCTCTGTCCAACCCTCCAAGACTTCAACTGACAGAACACCACACAAAATCAGCAGCGTGCTGAGTAGTGGTGAGCTGGGTGAATGAAGCTGAGCTGAATCGAAGATAGCTTAGGTTTGGTTAGGTTACCCTAATCTAGCCTGAGCTAATTTTACCTACAGTGTATCTCAGGCCCACCCAACTGATCACTACTAAGCACGCGCTGCTGATATTGCGTGGTGCTCTTTCAATTGAAGTCAAGAGCTCAAATGCAGTATTCTGCCGAAAGACTCTTGACTTAGGTCAACAGCTGCCTGATGAATGACACCTGACATTCGGGAAGCTTCCTAAAGATTAGCGACACAGAAAGAGCACGGCCAACCTGCAGGAGGCTGTAGACAAAGCCATATTCATGGAAGACAGCTCGAACTTGAAATTTAAGCAAAGACGTCGTTAATATATCGTAACCACTTGTCTATCCTTGACCTGAACACATCCACTGGCAAGATTTTAGAAACAAAAATATCCACAAGGACACATGACGCATCTGGTGATCTTGATGAAGGTGTCCGGGTAGATCATACCTCGCTCATATCAAAGAGCAGAAATGTGACACCTAATTGGAAAATTCATTGAGGACCACTGGGTATTAAGTAACCAACCCTGAGCCTAACTGGAACCAGAACATGGGCGCAAGTCTTTTCAGAGAAGAAAAAATGACGCGCAAGGACATATGACGCACCCGGTAGAATCCTGCTCTAACTCAAATTTGTATTGTACCAAAGGATTTTTTTTGCATTCATGACACGTCTCCGAATCTTGTGTTCCACTCCTCGTAGGCTTTGAGGGACTCGGGCGTGACGCTTACACGGACCCTGAACGACAGAAACCAAGGTGAAGTGTATCCAATGAAGGGTCTGTGAGAGCCTCACCTGGTCACAGCGGCCCTGAAGTCCTCCAGGGAGATCATCCGGAGGTCATCCTTGCTCACCGACATCACCTTGTTCGTCGGAATGTCTCTGATCGGCCCAAATGCTGCATCAACGTGTACATATGAGATTGAGAAAAATGATTGAAATTCTAATTTTTAAGGCTCTCTGTACCTGCATCACGGGCTAAGTTGGCCAGGTCACTGTTGGAATAGCCCACTGTGGCCTTGGCCACCTGGTCAATCTCGGAGGCTGTCAGCGGGTTGCCGTGGGATGACAAAAGGTTGGCTGAACGAAATTTCAACAAGTTTTATCAAAATTTCATAGCTGTCAGTAGACCTCAGTAGTTGAGGTGAAGAATCTTTCAATTGAGGCAATAGTGGTTTTCGCTAACTTTTTTCCAAAATCTAAGTATTTCACTGCCCGTGGTACTGTTTTTCTTGATTCTATAACCTTAATTTTGAGCCCCCAAAAGGGCATTTACGTTTTTTAACTTTTTTGTTTTAGGTTTTCTTACCAGAAATTCTGAGGTCTATCAGGTAGTGCATAAGACCTTGTCCATAACTTTTGGCTCCCAGAAAATGCCAGCGGGGGTGTTCTGGTGTAAGTTAATTTTTTATAGGTAATAGTTATTTGGGTTCTCTTCGACGGGCAAGGCAGTGTCCATGAGCTCGTACAGGTGGCTGTGCTCCTGCTCGTGTTGCCATCTTCAGGATGCTATAATCAGGCAGTTATTAAAATATGCCCGTAGCTTTTAGAGGGGTGCAGATATCAGTCATCCCCTTTTTTGAGGTAGAAAGTCAAGTCATCGGGGTTCTATGAAGTTAAATATGACTTCAGTGCCCCACTATCCTAATGACACAACATACCTTGCTGAAATGTGCGTTACAAGTTTTGACCAGAGCTCAGACATCTTGCTTTAACTTTGTTTTTAATACACTAAAAACCTATAGAGCAAGCGAAAAAGCAAATTACGACTTACACCACACTCAATCTTGAGACGTCTTCGTGCCCATGCAGCTGGCAGACGCATGCCAAAAATGGCCCCAATAATATGCACAAGGACATATGCCACACCTGGTACTTTTCAAACAGGCAAAACCTTCAACTTACAGATGAGCAATTTCCGATCTGCCTTGTCCGGCATCTCGATGTAGATCCTCTTGGTGAAACGCCTGGATCAGAGTTGCTTTAAAGTGTGAGTCATAAAGAAATGTATGCACTTTTTATGAGACGGGAACCTGATTGCTGCAGTGTCCAGCTCCTGTGGTCTGTTGGTGGCCCCCACCACCAAGATCCTGTCCCTGTCCGAGGAGTCGAGGCCATCGAAGGATGAGAAGAACTCGTTCTTGAGGCGCCTCGAGGCTTCGTGCTCACTGGACTTGCGTGAGCTGACGATAGAGTCGATCTCGTCTAGGAAGTTTTTAGGTCACTTTTTCACAGTTTTGTCTTATTCATTAACATTCTACTTAATATTGTTTTCGCAATGCTTAGTTAAATAGCACAAAGCGATGTTACAAAACATATTCACCATAGAATAATTAATTACCATACAATAATTAATCTATTGTTGCATTCAGGACAAACTTACCTATGAATATGATGGATGGTGCCTTTTTCCTAGCAAGGTCAAAAAGGCTCTTGACGATCTTCTCCCCCTCACCAACGTACTTGGAGGTGAGGACCGAGGCGGTCAAGGCGAAGAGCGTTGACGCCGGGCACTCCGTGGCCAAGGCGCGGGCCAATAACGTCTTCCCATTGCCTGGAGGACCGAACAGGAGGAGTCCCCGAGAAGGCGTACGCAGACCCGAGAACAGCTCCGGTCTGGAGACGCAGAAAAATAAATCTTCTCGTCCTAAGCGTCATACATCATAGTTCAAAGACTACTAAACGATAATTATTTATCAAAGAAGACAGGATCTGCTGCCAGCAACACGTGGTCTTAAGTGGCTTAAAAGGGCTGGTATGACTTCTTCTTTTCGGTGTCCACCGACTGATGAGTTGGGTTCGAACTTACTTCACAAGCGACCTCCAAAAAGTCTCTCACAAGCCTAGTGATCATCAAAAATTTCGAGCTGCTCACCTGACAGATGGCAAGATCACGCTCTCTCTGAGCGACTGCTTGGCCTTCATGTGGCCGATAACGTCATTGAAGCCCAAGTCTCTCCTCTTTACAATTGTGGAGCACAAGTAGTCTTCAAAGTTGTTGCTGTCGTTGTTCTGGAGCTTCCCCGAGCTCTCGCCTACTCTCATTTCCGTGTTTGGGACGTCAGGAGGCTTGACCTTTCCACTTCTCCAGCTTTGCCCAGGAGTCCTGGGAGATCTGAGTGAATTCTGCCATTTTTCAAGTCCTCCATTGGCTTCTTTTTTCTCAGGAGTGCTGAAATCCACGCTGTTCAGGTTTTCTTATTGAAGGGAAATGAGTCATTTGTCTACCTTGGTGGGGCTGGTCTGGTCGTCACGTAGCCACCTGAGGCTTTGTTTTGTTGAGAAGCCTCTATTTTGGCCCGGAGATGTCTAATTCTTTCTGATGCGTTTCTCCTGCTCTTCTGGATTTCCACTCTCATCGCAGCGTTCTTGACAGGATCGTCATCGTCAGGATGGTGGCGGGAGAGCAGATGGAGAGCTTTGTCCAGTTCCTGAGGGAATTGTCCAACATCAGTCAAACAAGGTCCATGAGGCAGCTTACAAGTTAGGAAAACACATAGCCTTTACAGATAAAACCTCTTTAACGTTAGGTAAGGTTAAACATTGCACTCAAACTAAGTTGGGTCAAGCATAGGCTTAACATGAACTACACGGTCTTTTACGCAAGTATTTACCCATGAAGGCTGGTCAGCCAGGAGTGCCCGCACCACTGGGTTAAAATTGCAAGAAATTACCTGCACGCCCATCCTGTACATGGTCACCACCAGGTTGGGGTCGTAGTCGCTGCCGTTGTCATTCTCCTCGCACTCCAGGGCTTGCTTGACCAGCTGACAGCCCTCGCGCTTGTGGCAGGAGAACCGGCTCTTCCAGGACGAAGGACCAAGGGACGACATGAAGACGGTGGTGATGAAGACGTCAGCGACGACCACAGCGACTACGAACGAAACTGCGATTTTGAATGATTTCAATTTCGGAATTCGGTGTTTGTTTACTTGGGGAAGGAAGTCTTAGTGTTGCCACGTTGTGCCGAGCCTCAAGCAACTCTCGGCTCTGCCTGAGTTGATCTTTTTGGTTAACGAGTGGGCCCGGGAATTTGAAATGCGATTTTGCAAGGACTTAGACAGATCTGCAGATTGAGGGTGGAGTGGGCAAAACTTCATCTGCGTGTTTTCAAATGACTATCGGAATTGGCGGGAAATTTAAACGAACACTGTCTGAGTACAGTACGCACGGTGGAGTCGTTACATGAAGTGTCGCGTTGTTGACCGAAGAAATGTGGGGATTTGTTGACTTTAAGACGTCATCGACGACACAAAAGCTGTTGGAGGACTTCGTACGGGCCCTCAAGGTCTCGCGCGGTCAGAGTTCCAGAAAGGATAAAAAAGTCTATTTTTCGTTGTATATTCCTTGGCGGAGTGAAACGGGCCGCATACGCTGCAGTGGACGCTTCTGGTGTGGATTCTGCACTTGAGATCGATCATCGAGACACTCATGGATATAAGGACTAGCAGCACGATCCACTCTGCGACTGCCCACCCTCATGCCAGAGAGCCAATCACAATGACCACGTGCTGAATGAATGGGTAATCGAGATGAAGAGTTTTCCGTTTGTGCAAAATAGTCGTACAAGTTTTGTGGAAACGTTTCGTACGTAGTGGAGCGTTGTGTACGGCCATGTATATGTATATGCCAGATGAGCGATGCGCGTAGCGATGCGATATCTTTCTGGTTGTTGCTTACGAATCCTCGATACGAGCGGACGTTCTACACGCCATCTTGGATTGCAACTGGGACCAGCGACGACGACGCCTCCGGCTCCGTCCCCGACCC
>JAAUXU010180445.1_pt1 | contig 29232 bp, 28 predicted proteins | sample 7278151 | NCBI WGS metagenome assembly JAAUXU01 (sample SAMN14350113, study PRJNA611818) | marine sediment metagenome | isolation source: surface marine sediment (1.8m) | place: French Polynesia: Moorea | collected 2018-08
GCGTGGTTGCGATGAGCCCCCCCCCCCCCCCCGTTTCCCTCACCAGTTACCCTCTGGCCAAATATGTCTCATACGGAACTTCGTACCAGCAAATGGACTTTTTCGTAGTACGTACAAAAGCTTGTCAAATTTTCCAGCTTGGAAATTGAAGTCTGGTAGCGAAGTTTTCGTCCGTCGACTTATTAAAATACCTTCATAAGAGTGCTTCAAGAAGACGTAAGAAAAAGGGATCATATTCTGACGCAATTTTCTAATCTCTAGAGAAAATGCCAAAATCTTGACATATTTCTTTCACCGTAGCAGTATTGTTAATAAGGTTTTTGTGCCGGGGGCGTCTTTTTACTACATTTCTTGAAAATTAAGATTTCTTTGGCTCTTGTCTTGCACTCACCACCCAATGTCAAATAAAAGTCGATTTGTAATTTTGCTTCCTCCCAGTGTTTTACCTTTCCGACGTCGTTGATCTCACTGGATGTCTTAGGGTGCGTTTACTCTGGCAGATTTTCTATACTTTAAAGCGATGGCGATCAAAATCAACTTTGGTGTGCGCTCCTTTTCAGGCTTCACTGAATAACCTTGCTTCTCTTTATAACGAAAAGATTTAGTGTTAGAGTCTCAAAATACTCGAGCTAGTTCGAAAAAATCGAGCGTGGTCAGAAAAGTCAAGTTTTCGAACTCGAGTGTTGGTCAAACACTAAACTAAGCCAGAATGATTATTAGCAAGACCTTTTTAAACGCGTTTTGTACGCCTGTCGGCTACATCTGAAGCATTATGATGATAGCACAGTATTGACGTTATTAACATTACAATTGTGCAAAGACACGACCACTCTTTCCCTCTCGTTTTGTGGAAGTGCTCCAAAAGCTACCAGACATGATTATCTGCTTCGAAGAAAACTTGACGTGTAAAACGAGTCCTAATTTTCGTGAAATATTCTTTCAGCCATCGGTGGCTGTGAGGCGTCTCTGCTGCCCGAGGTGGCGAACGCGCGCAAGATCCTTCTGAAGAGGTTCCGCGGATCCGCACTCAAGTACGTTATGTTCGTTTTGGCAAGAGAATTTGACAACAGCAACAAAATGGCGCCGAAAATGCGTATTTTGATGCAACTTTTGGCGAATCATATATATGACAGAGAGTTAACAAAATATCTTTGCGTGTACCTGTTTCCCTTGTGTTCACAGTGCTTGTGTTGTCTGTTCTCATGCTGTCGATCTCCACAGGTACAAGTGCAAACGCGGCTTCAAGATGTTCGGCAAGTCCATCGCGCACTGCCAGGGCAACAGGCAGTGGAGCAGAGCGGAACCCATCTGCGCCAGTAAGCCAGCCAAGTGAACCAGATCACTGATTCACCAGTGAATGAATGAATGACACCCAATCCATTGATGCCTGCAGTCATCATGTAGTCCCAGTACACAAGACGGGGACACGGAGAAGTCGACGGCAGTGTGATCCATATTTAGTGGCAACCAGAAAAGTAATCAGTTGGCAGCCCTGAGTGCGTTTTGAGTTGCCATCAAATGCCTGAGACCCAGAATGACCTCAACCACCTACACAAAGACATCGAGCAGCTCAGTGCTTTGGACAGGAGAAAATTGATCCGTGCTGGTGTTTCTGGCCTACGGTCGTAGGCCAGGTTTGCCACATGGGCACCCCCTAGACTTGCAATGATGCAAGGGGTAATGTAATCCCCCTACATTAAATGCTAAAAAATATGGATCACACTGTAGGTCTTCTCTAGCCAACTTGAACACAAGTTGAATGAAAGGGGAAAGAAATGTGTGTGTGTGCGTGTGTGGGGTCTTCTCCTCACGTGTGAGAGCACACTAGGAATGATTGGCTCTTAAGTTTGCGAAGAAAAGATTGCCATGCTTGTCGTTGCAGGACGCGGCTGCGACGAGGCCGAGATGGCAACGCTGTCCTACGGGGACTCCAAGCGCCTGCTCGACGGCGCCGTGTTCAAGTTCCGCTGTCACGTGGGCGCCCAAATTGTCGGACCCGGCACGGTTTTCTGCGACGGCAACAACTGGAACGACTCAAAGCCACAGTGTCTGAGTAAGACAAAAAGACAATAGACGAAGAGACAAAAAGTCGATTTATTGGAGTTTGGGCGGACAAATTCCCTTGTTTTTGTCTGCACAGTCAGGGTTGAATAGAATCAGATGAATAGTTGCTTGTCCTAGAACATGTGGGGGAACACTAATAAGTCACTGTGTAGAGGCATGCCGGAAAGATGTTAGGTCAGCGCTGGCGTCGTCACAGGGTCATTAGCTGAGCAACTGTGCAATGGCAACGTCAGTGATTAGATGTAGAATTTTTTACTGTGTATACTTTTATATTCGTATACTTAGACACCACTTCGTTTCCCTTTCTGTCTGGTCGAGTGACAACTGTGTAGATATGCAGGAACTTCAATGTTCTTTCCTCTGTCAAACAAATGTCAGGTCCTCCGGGTCCTCCGGAGCTCAGCGTTCACCGTCCGGGCGAGAAGTCCCAAATCCTTGAAGAGCTCACTGTCCGATCAGGAGAAGTAGTCGTCCTCGTGTGCTCTCCGGGCGGTGGCAACCCGGAGCCCAGGATCGTGTTCACCCGAGACGGGAAGCCCGTGGGGAAGAGAGGCGCGAGTGGCGCAAGCGGCGGGGGGAGCGCTAACGGTGCCGTTGAGTTCCGATTCCGGCCGAGCCGGCGCGACAACGGCGCCACCTTCGGCTGCCTGGCGCAGTCCGGGTTTGGCCCGGCGGCCGCCTCCAAGCAGGAGCTTCTTCTATCCGTCCAATGTGAGCAGCTTCATGGAGAAAGAGGCGAAATTGCACGCAAATCTGCATGAAAGCATAACACATGCATGCCTAACCTGCACGCTGACAATTCTCGCTCACACCGTGGACATGACGAGTCCATCTGGCAATGTGTGCCAAATTGTGCCAAGTGTGATATTTCGTCTGCTACTACTACACTTCTACGTCAACTACATGGTGACCGAAAAGAAGTTTGCCTACATTTCTACTCAAATCTCCACTTCTAACTGACAAATTGCAATTTCCCGCCAACAGTTTGAAAGACACGATCAGCTGATTACTGTAACGACGAGATTGAACTTTCTTCAGGTGTTCAGTCTCTTCAATACCGTGTTCATCCGCAATGTCCTCAATTGGCCAGCACTGAGAGCTCGACCACAGGATAAGCACCAGTCATTCTGTGACTTATCATAGTTCCCTGAACTCTACTGGGGGACTCAAAAGCGTGACGCAACTCACAGGCCCGGGGCCTATTGTCAAGGAGGCCTAGCTTAACATTAGGCATTATATAAGTCAAATACGACTGCCAGAGGCTAATGTTGCATTCGAGGTCTTCACCTCCCTGCAAGTTGCGATTAATGACACTTGCTACGCTATTTAAATTGTGCAAACGAAGACCAGCGGAAACGGTGCAAGTTTGACTGTTCTTTAAGTAGCTTCGTTCTGTTTGAAGTACACAGAAGTGTTTTCGACAAAGAAACACAGTGAAAAAACACTTGACAGCGTCAAACGCGCCTCAAGCTCCGCCAAAATTGAATGTCTTTCTCGTATTCAAAAACAAAAAAGGTGAAAATGGATCGAAACTTGAATGTGATAAAGTCACCTTAACCTGTGGGGTTCGGTTTTTCACCAGCAGAAGGGATTAACAATTCTATTACAAGACTCTGGTTTGCGCCACCTTGATCTATCTAACCTTGGTTTTTCCTTCCCCCTGAGTGACACAATGGTCGATTCATCTCAAGTTGCCATTTTTTGCTGTTGTCGTTGTTTTCCTGCGAGAGCCAAATGCACTTTTGTCTTGCACTGCATTTGCACTGGTTCATTCGTCAAATTCAGCTGCGGAATTCTTGGGCTCAGGGAACTTTTTGCACCAATAACAAGACATTTTTGTTGTATCCCCAAAACTTTTCCATCAAAAATGTCACAGGTGAAAAGAGAGAGAAAAAAAATGAGGCATTGACTCATTGTTCTCTCAGCAATCTTGACAGATTTTTCCGAGATGCTGATCTTGGTGCTCCTTCGTGCATGCACATGAGACTGACAACTCTGTTCCTGACCAGACTTCCTCACAACATTTCCCAGAATTTTATACAGATGCAATTGTTCTAACACAAGTTTATGGGTGATAACTAAACCTGACTTTTATTGGTAAACACTGTAGGAACACGTCAGAAACCCCAAACTGTCTTTTGTGAGATCAAAGAACTCGTAATAAAATGCAGCGAAAGTGGAGAAAGTGCCGCAGGAAACAATAAAATTTTCTTCTTAGAAACGGTTTTTTTCTTCTACAATTTTGATCCAGAACGACTGCATGTTAGCGGTACAAGAAGTAGGACTTTTTGGCCCACGTTGGCGAGTGACATCGCGAAGGCCAGCTTGATTTCCCGAGGCCTCATTTTACTTTATTGTCCTTACTTTACCTCATTGTCCTCATTTGGCTTCATTGTCTTCATTTCACTTCACTGCCCTCATTTTTCTTCACTGTCCTCATTTTTCTTCACTGTCCTACCAATGTTATTCTACAAAACTAGCATTTCACTACCTATCCTATGCGAATTTTATGTAGAACAGAATTGTCATGGAGAAAGAGCCGTTTCTTCTAGGAAAAAGATGCATAAAACATGAAACTTCTCCAGGGCATTTGGAATCAGACATATGAAGCAGGGCAACAACAGGTCATTACATTTTTTAAATAAATAGTCTTGTATAAAAGAATGAATAACTATAAAAAATGTAGTAAAGATGAATTGAAAAAAAGCAACTTCTCTCATTTCCATCGCCAAATGTTTTCAACTCCTCTCTACAAACAAACAAACAAAGTTTTCAACTAAGATTTCCACGTCTACTAATAATACTTAAAATGGGACTTCTCTAAGTCAGGGTTGGATTATTGTGAGGAGAAAGAAAGTGAGGAATTTTGTACTTGAGGCTCAAACACCTCTTTTGAAGCATGTGCGGGTAACCGAACCGAAACTGATATCGAAGTAATTTGACAAAAACTGAACCCTATCGGTTTCTTCTCAGCAAATTTCGATTTCGAATTTTGTGCCAAGCAAACGAATATTTGTTCAATCTGACAGCAAAGCAAACTGCAAACTGGTGAAATACTTGTTCAGTTTGTTAACAAACCAGTGATGCAGGAGTATAAAGTATTATAAGCATGTGTCGATCCTGAGCAGGCACGTAGATGCATCGCAAGCAAGGTCAGTAAAATGCTGCATCAGAGCGTCCCTTCTTGGCAGCTGGCAACATTGTCTCAAGTAAGCACATCAATCTGGACTGAAAATGTGTCTCACCTGGTGTATCAAAAGTGAAATAACATTCTGACCCAAGAATACATGAGTTTGAGTACGACCCAAAAAACTGAACTGAAAACCGAGGCTTTTCCTCCAAAACCGACCCCAAAACCGATTTTCGAAGATTTTCCTCGACCTGCACATGTCTACTTTTGACGCTAAGCACCCCTTTGGTTTGCCGATGATTGCCAAAGTCTGTACCTGACCGGGACATGCTGTAGGTCAGTAGAAAAGCACCACAAGTCTGACTGTTTTGTCTCGTCATCTCTGATTCTGTCATGGAATGCCTCTCCACTGACGATGTCCAATGCTTGCACATTCCACTCAGGCCAGAGTAATAAGAAAGGCAAACTTTTCCATTGAATATAATTATTACAAGAGCACTTATAGTGCTAGTCTTTTAGAGGGGGAGGCCACTCAAGTGCCTCTTTCCTATCCAGGTTCCTCACTTTCCCACCTCATTTCATCATGTTTTGAGGGAAAGAAAAGCTTTTGCCACGTGCATTCTGCTGATGGGATGGGAGTAAGAACCTTCATATAAACGTGGTGCATTATCAGCCTTTTCATATGGTAATGCTGGCAGACCTTGATGTGATGTGGACAAAAGAAGGCAACGCCTTCCGAAGGGAACGATCCTGCCAGCCACCAACTCCTTGATGCTGCTGCTGCTGTGCCGTTCAAGCCACAACATCATCGCCGGGAGGAGGTTGGCGGTCAAGGTCATGACACTTTGGTGACAAGAATTGCTTGCCAATTACCGGTGTCTACTCATCTGACAGGGACACTTGGGGACCACAAATGAGTGAAAAATGTTGGCCAAGAGATTTCATGAGTGTGACCCAGGGTGAACCACAGAAGCTTGAAAATAATCATTTACCTGCCTGCCGTTTTTGCTGCGAAGCTTGCACTTTTTTTTGCTCACACTGTTCTTTGTACGTAGCTCAGACTAATGTATCCTGTTGTTGCAGTCCCTTCCAATGGGGTAAACATCTTGGGGGACGAGACGCAGATTGCCTCCGGGCCCAGCTTTAACGTCACGTGCGTGTCCAACCCGAGCAACCCGCCCGCCAATCTCAAGTTCGTCATTTCCAAAGACAACAAGGACAGCATCGTGAGCTTCCAGGACGACGACAATGACGAAGTCTCTGACCTTGTCCAGGCCAAGGATAACTGGAGCGAGTTCGTCCTGGCCGAGAGGGGTTGGGTCAGCGTTGCCAGCGTCAGGGTTACGTCTCCGGCGGCGTCCACTTCCATTTCCGTCGTCTGCTTGGGCGAGAACGGGATGGACAAGCCCATGGAGGACTTCGTCGAGATCTTCACCCAATGTGAGTGCCGATTAAGGCCGAGTTAACACTGTTGTCCGACTGGTCAAGGTTGCACGTGGACTATGCTCACGCAGACTTCACCCTGACCATAAATGATGCTGATAGCTACACTGGGGCGCAAAAGTATCAGCCCCCCTTCCTGCAGCAGCGGAAAATGGTGCATTCTGCACGATTTTGAGCAGCAAAATGTCAAAATTCCTCACCTCGGGGGGATGGGGGATCCTCAGACTCCCACCATCACCAATTCCCCCCAAAGGTACCGTCGCACACCCACGCATGTGCTTTTCAAGGGGGTGCAAAAGTATTCGCCCCCTATTCCCAACATCAAGACTTCCTTAATACAACAAAATCACACAAAACCACGCAAAATCTACTTACATCATTTCATTGAAAGCTTAGAAGGTTTAGTAGTCAAACGTTTTTCACTTTGGATGAATATGAACATTTAAGGTGGCGCTGGCCCATTTGTAACTGTACTGTACTGACGTGTCAGACTTGCACACGTTATTTTCCTGCCCTGCCTTTGCTATGCAATATTGTCCGAAAGTGAAGCTAACGCCAAACTATGTAGGTCTCAAGCTTTCCAACCACGTCAATAAATTTGGTGCAGCTGCAGTATTAAAAAGTCACGAGCAGTTCACATTGGTGCAGAACACATGGATGGACAAAATGGCCAGTGCTGCCTTTAATATTCTTTTTTCATTCAAAGTTAAGAAAATTTTAACTGCCAAGGGCAGCAAAACTTATTTTTGGCCATGGCCCACACAAGATGGGGTCCCTGTCTCTCTGCCATCACTACTGTGTGAAAGCAAGCCTTAACCCTCTGTTTACATCAGCAAGCTCTGCAGACTCCAGTGTTCTTGTTGGACGGTCACACAAAAAACAAAAGACCTCCCCGAGAAGTGTCAGGACTACGTCTCATGTCAAAATGAATGTAACAACGTATGTGGATAGCGCCTTTATGACATGTTATAACATATGGCAAACAAGTTTTCACATTTTTCATACACAACCAAAATGATACCTCTTAACATGGGTACATCCTTGACCCTCTTCTCATGCATTGAGAATCGGCTTTGCATGAACCATCTTCTCCGTCGCAATCGGTTAACTGTTTCACTTTCACAGATGCTCCTTCCACACTCAAAGTGTCTGGGCCGTCCAAGGTCAGGGCCGTCAATGCGACCACGGTAGTCTTGGTCTGCCGGGCCGGGCCGGCCCGCCCACCAGCCAGCCTGACGTGGAGGATCGACCAGTTCAAAGGCCTCGACCTGACAGTCAAGGAAGAGCCGGGAGCAGACCCAGGAGAGTCGATCTCCAGACTGGAGCTGCCCTTGGGAGACTTGAGCGCCGCCGGCGTCGACGACCTGGTGATCACGTGCTCGGCCAGACACCCGGACATGAGAGGAGACAAGTTGGAGTACGCGCATGTCGTAGAACTCTTACGTGAGTAAACAACTTTTGCCCTTAGCTACTTACTTATTGTCGTCTCCTCTCATATCCTTGTCCCCAAATCTGCTGTATAAAGCAAAAATGATGGCAGACGCAAAGTTTAATGTTGTGGCTCAACAGTTGATCCAAGGCCTCCCCGGCCTTGACTTTCCTAGCAGCTGTCCTTTGTTTCCTGCTGATCGATCTTCTTGTCAATCTGAGAGTCATTTGCTAGACAGAAGCTGTTTCTTTCCCTGGAAGCACAAGATGTACATTGCAAATAATGACTTGGGCCTTGCTTTTCTAAGGCTTTTGCCACTCGGGCAGACACCAAGGACTCGAAGTACGGCGGAGGACAAAATTTGGCTGGGGCTTTTCTAAGGCTTTTCCTCATTCCCTAAGGCAGTCACAACGTTGCCTTTGTCAGGTTGAGCGCGGTGGCCGTACTACGACGTAGGGAGTCCCTGTCATTTATTGTAGCCCTGGTCTTTTCGTGACATTATACCCAATCAACAGCCAGAGAAAACTCGTATGCATGATATTGACATTTCTTTGTTTGACTCACATTGCGTGCAGTGACTGATGTGTTATGCACGAGTAGGGGGGTATTTTTGACCCACATTGCGCAAGTTGTCTCGGTTGAGCAGTACCTCAGTTTCTTGAGATTGACTCAGATATGATACGAGGCAGAATGCGGAAAATTTTCAACACAACAGTAAAAAGAGTTGCTGCAATATCTCATCGATTTTTTATGAATGCCCTTTGTGCAGCACTACGAACTGCACACGTTGCTTTTTTTCAGTGATAAGTCGACTTGTTCAAAGTTATTCAGTCACGACATGTTGAAAACCAGTAACCAAACAGCAAATGAAATGCCAAACGTGTGATGCTTACTTGACATGAATGTGTGACGTCTTCCACGCATGGTCAAGTCCATGGTTTGCACGTTGGGAGACATCTCTATCTGATCATTGACGACCCTATTTTAGCCAGTGCTGAATCTTCAGCATGATCCCCATCTTGACACCCAGCGAACGTGCGTCTTAATCACGGAAAACCATCGACTGAGCCAACCTGTACGTCCGTCCAGGACATCATTAGCCTTTTGTGGTGTCCTTGCTAAGTGACAAAGCAACTGAAAAAGGCCTCTGGCCTTTGCACGCTCTTTCACGTCCCTCGCCGAACGGAAATTTCGTCGTGTTTGTGAGTTTGTGTTTGCGTGCGCGTGTGTGAGACGGCGAGAGAGAGAGAGAGAGAGAGAAGCTTGTTATTTGTGGCGTTGTGTTAGGAAAGTCACAATTTCCTTTTCTTTTGCGTCGTCCTCGCTTCCGTCTCCACGCCCATGATTGTGGCCACGACTCTCAAGGGCTGTCGCACCAAGAAAGAGGAAGCCCAATCCATACTAAGGAGGCGCTTGCACAAGCAGAAATCACTTTCCCATGATTCTTTGCTTTGCGAAGCCAAATGTGAAGCTTTCTTTGCATTACATCTTTTGCCTGACAGTGCAGTCAAAACTCGATTCAACAGTAGCTTACGAGAGCAAGTATGTCATGGATGTTGTAAAGCTGACGATGCAACAGAACGACTTTTGGCAGCAAGAGCTAAAGTGTTTGAATCACATTTAAGAAGTGGCATCTCGGTCAAATACGGGCAAGATCGCTTCTTGCGTGCGATCAGGTTTTGATATTGTCAATGGTCAATATTGCTTTAGTCAACAGAACTTGAGCAGCATGAATTAAAATTTTCTGGTTCCGTTGGGAGTGCTGACAATGAGCAGTAAAAGTAGACTTGATTGGCTGCTCCGTCGGGACAAGGTCATTTGCGTGTGACCAGGTGTTGCATACCCAAAAAGACCCAAACAACAGCTTTAATCTATCCAAAGTTGCTTCTGAGCATGACATTTGTCGACATCGTTCAACCTGTGCCAATATGAGAGAAAACCATTGTTGCTTGATGCCAAGGCCACATTGTTACACCGTTAAAAGGAGTCATTTCTTTCATAAAATACTAGTAGAGATGCATAGCATGGACGGAAAGAGGTTATAGTTCCTTTGCATTGTGGTGCCCCTGGCTGATTGCGACCTCGAATCCAGGCTCCAGCAGCCTCCAAGGCCTCTTCTGAGGCAGCCTCCCTTCAGTTAAGAGGTTTTTCTTTTAAAAGAGGGGGTGTCAGTTCAGCAACTGTTTTCAGCATGTGCCTCCTTCACCCCATAATGCCCTCTGGTAGTAGAAGGCCCCCTACTTAGTTGGAGCCCCCCCCCCGAGACTGACTACCCAGCCATGATTTGAGCCATGACAAAGGACACCCGCATGTCAAGTTCGGGCCCTCGGGGTCTAACAGTGTGGCCACTTTTGTGACAACAACACTTGGGGGAGTTGAAGGTCAATTTTCAGGTGCTCTCATCCACTTACTCAACGACATTCAGATACTCTGTAGTGTCCGCATCATCCACACAATCCGCACTGTCCCTGCACTCTTTGCCATCCCCGCGCACGCATCATTCAAGTGCTCCTCACTGCCAATGTGCTCTATGCTTTCCATGCACTCAGCACCTGATCCTGTCCATGTTGCCCAAGTCGTCACAGAGTTTTAGTTGTTTTTCCTGTCAAAAGTGGATGATCCGGGACCTCCTCTGCCTCAGCCGACAGACATCGTCCTCGTCGGCCCATGAAATGCGTCAGAGCGACACTTCATGGGTATGGGAAAGTGAAAGTCAAGGCCTGATTTGAAGTCAGCCTGTAACAACTTGACTGAGCAACAGTGAGAGTTATGTGACGTCGAAACTGAGAGGAGAATCCCTGTTTGTTCTCGTGTCAAAAGAATTCCTTGTACGTATACAAGAAAAGATGCACAAGTTTTGCACAACTTTTTTGTTTTTTCCTTAACTCAAGTACCCGGTGGGGTCACAGACACAGACGAAAAAACCTCATCCATGAAATATTTTCAGGCCCTCCTGGCAACCCCCGCATTCATGGCTTGGATTCGGATGGGAGGCTTCTGGCAGCCGCCGGAGGGGTGCCGCAGCGGTTGACGTGTGTCTCCACCCCGGCGGGGCGGCCGCCGGCCAAGCTGGACTGGTTCATGGGCGACCAGATGATGGAGAGCAAGTACACTGTGCAGGGGGACACTGCCAAGGCTGAAGTCACGTTCGTACCCCGTGAAGAGCACAACGGACACCTGTTGAGGTATCTTTAAAATGAGATGTTCCTTAGAAGATACTTTTTTCAAAAAGAACAGAGACGGCGTAGACTCCGCTTGTGGGGGCATCCTGGGGTAGTGTTCGCTATTAGCGCTATATGCGGAGTCCATTGTCATAACAACTTACGTACTACAGGAATGTCTGGGTTAAATCTGTCACTCTAAACCGAGTGCAACAGTGACCAGAGTCAAAGTATTTCTCTCGTAATGCGCATTAGGGTGTGCCTTTTTGAGTGCTCTCGGGTATTCACCATTGCTCACTCAAAAACGCACCGAGTTCACCAGAGCAAAAAAGTGATTGAGGCTTGACTGCACGGCCCGGAGGGTGGGCAACGGGCGACCGTCCCTCGAGCTTTCGCCAGACGGGCGTGGGCGACCTGCACGCCCGTGTTGAGCGCGAAGCACGAGGGGAGCGTTCAGAAGTGGCAGACAGACAGACAGACAGACAGACAGACAGACAGACAGACAGACAGACAGACAGACAGACAGACAGACAGACAGACAGACAGACAGACAGAAGAACGCACACACAACGTACTTCGTTTTTTTTGTCACGTCTCCTACTCAGCGAAGTGGGTAGCGCACAAGCGGTAGTATTCTATTAAAGGTGTGCCAAAAGTTCTTTTTCAACGTTAGCTCATCATCAAATTCTTCACGGCACAGGTGCGAGGTGTCTAGCGAGGCCATCGAGACGTCGATCGAGGCCGCAGTCATGATCGAGGTCGAGACCACGACGACGCCCAACATCTACGAGTTCTTAAGCAAGAGGAAACCTCTTGAGGAAGTCCTCGAGGAGAACAGGGTAGACAAGAAACAGGGTGAGGACTACCAAGAGAACGTTGACGACGACGAAGACTATTACTATCATGATGAAGACTACTACTACGAGTATAAGGACGGAGTAATCAATGACAAGGAGCTTCTAGTCCATCCGGAGTTTATTCAGCAGGACGCATTCCAGCTGGAGCCGGTAACGACGACGACGACGACGACGTCCAAGCCAAAGACCTCGACGGCGACGAACAATTACCTTGACGAAGACGTCTATCCCAAGGATAGCCCTTACAGGAGCAGCCAAGCTTCTATGATCTCAAGCTGTCCTCCAAGGTTTGGACTGCTGCTGCTGTCATGTCAGCTTTTGTCAAGTGTACGACTGCTCCGTAGGCATTGAGTCATCCCTCCTCCTGCTCCTCCTCCTCCTATTCCACCACCACCTCCTATGTTGTACAGTGAAGACTTTTGGGCCACTGAGAAGACTCAAGGTGCAAACTTTTGCCACGAAAGGGACGAAAAAAAAAGTTGGTCAGTTTTCCGAAGGGGGCATTATGGATCACCTTATGATAGATTCAGCTTTTTTTTTGCTCCTGAGTGTCTGTCATGATGGCAGGGAGGTTTTGAGCCATGACCGTGGCTTGTGTGAATTTGTGCACACAAATTTTAAGCTGATGTTCTTCAATAAAGTTCAGGTGGTTTTTTTTGTCAAGCTCAAGAAAGAGATTGATATTTCATAGTTCATCGAAACTGCTGTAAGAAATAGTTTTTCACTAACATTCAGTCATCTGTTGCTGCAAAGGACAATGGCAGTTGTGCAATAATAAAACTGCAATAAACGGTAGTTTCATGCATCAAATAGTTTGTCTGATATTTAAAAGCACGTAAATTTCTATCGACGTAGTACAGGAATTTTCTGTTGTAAGGGCCAGTTATTTATGGGAACAAACAGAAAGAAATGCGGTCAATTTGACTCAATGGTTGTTTCAGAAACTTAGTTTATGGACTTTCTACGTCGCAAGGGAGTTGAAAAAGTGAGTGATGGAAGACCCATCAGGTCTTCCATTGCATCATGCGTTGTACCCAAGGGGAGCTAAATTCTTGACAAGGTCTTTTAATATCTACCATTTCAGCCGAACATTGTCTTCCTGGTTTAAGACCCACATGACATGGAAGATGAGACTGTCCCTGACAGTTGATGCTTGGTGCCACTATAATTTGCCTAATTTGCTATTAATAAATCATGCCCTTAAAAGAAACTACTTCTGATGCTAAAATCATCTATACCCGTATATCAAACAAATCTTGGAGCAAAACTGAAAATTCTACTCAAAATAATCGCCAGTGGCAGACATGCACCTCTCTAAACAGTCCCTTGGATGACAGCATATTCTCTCCACCCAGCAGGGATGGCAAATCTGTTTCCACTTCTCGTCAATTACGGCCACCAGTTCATCCAATGACAACCTGCCAGCTCTGCCTCCCTGTCCTCTTTGGATGTCCGGCTTGAGGCAGTCTTTTTTTATAGACCAGCCTGGCCAGACCTTCTTGCCCACTCACTTTATTCTGAGCTGCCCAAGCTAGTCTTGAGGAAAAGACTGCTTTGATGCAGATCAATGAGCTGGTGCGCTATCTTGTTTGCAGTTCAGGTGCAAGCTTCATACAATGTATGTGCAATTTTGATGCTCCTAGAGCTGCCATTCTGGGGCTAAATGCGCCATTTCTAAGAGCACAAACATCTTGAAATTCAGCATCGACTATTTAGGAGACTGTCTTCTGAAAGTTCAGATTGGTCTTTAAGTCGCCACTGCCATGCCAAAAGTGAACTAGATTATACACAACCTTGTCAAAAGAATTTAGCTCCCCCTCGGTAGTTCCCTCGCCTATGGCATTTCAGATTTGGTCCAGTGCAAAACCACAGGTCGGTGGGACAGCCCTGGGTTGCCACAAGCAAAGCTAACCTCTGACTCATGTGACCTCATGCTTGTATCCACCTGGCCACAACCTCCGTCAGGAGAGCCTACGAAGACTCGTCACTGAGGTACTTCAGTAGACATGTACAAAGTCATGTGTGCACAAGGAGAGTCTAAAATGTTTGCAGGAGTTCTAGACAGTCCCCTCAGCGGACCTGCCACAGTTGAACGTGTTTAGCACGATTTTTGAGATTTTTCAACACTGACCTGGTCAACACAAGGGACGCAGGCACGACCTTGGGAGCCTCGATATAGAAGTGGCCAAAAGTTGACTTTATTTCCTTTCTTTTGATTCCAGCGAGCTTCAGATGTAGAGTCATCATTTGATGGAGAAATGAACCATCTGACTGTGGCTAAGGTGGTCTCACAGTGGTTGGAACTGTAGGTTCTTCATTTCAATGCTGAGCCCAAAATGTGCCGAGTCTCTGAATCCCACTATACGTAAACTCCTCGCGCGAACTTCTACATAATGAAACTGAGTCTTTCGACAGCATATTTATTGGTCAACCCAAGTTGGAGTCTCTACATCAGTTATACGGTACAACACTGGCGTCAAGGGATGCCCATGGCCGGCCCCGACGAGTGGCGGGGTCGCCCTCACCGTCTGCCCGCCCGAACAAACAGCTGCGAGTTACAGAAGTTAAAAGAATTCTAGACCAACATTTTCTCTTTTGCATTCAAGTCTACTTACGAGACTAGATCGGTGAAAATGTGAATACCATCACTACTCTGAGTATTGAATGCATGTACAGGTACCGGACTTGTGACTTTTTGTTGTGGGAGAATAGATAAAGGTTTGTTGCACTCACACGGTCTTTTCTTTATCTAATAAAAAAGAAAGCCAAAAGAACAGGTATGTGAAGATTCAATTTTTTTACGTTTTTTTCCGGTGTGTGTGTCTTAAAAGGCAATGTTCTTCATGTTGCTGTTGACCATTTTTCGTCCAAGGACTAGACGCTGACGCCGTTGTTCATCTTCTTGAACGTGTGGCTGTTGAAGTCACTTTGGTTGAAGGTGGTCGTGTGCACGGCGGAGTGAGACACGCGAGTGTTGTTCAGCTGGGAGAAGAAAAAAGAAAAATGAAAGAAAAAAAAAGAAAACAATCAATGTTCTCAGACCGGGGAAGTTTCACTGAACACTTTCAATCCGGCTTAAGCCGCATTAACACTGTCCGATTCCACGTCGAAGTCGGTTACTGCCATTGCGGGTGACCTCGTGAACATGTGCATTGCAACCACGCCCTCACCATTCCTTAGGTGGCTCGGAATCCCCAAAGAATCCCGGTTAAAGCCATAGAAAAGCCCCTCATCAACGTTCAGTCCACGTTTTCCCCTGGGGGTTTTCTCTGGCTAAGTGGGCTCTTTCGTCATTACACGGGTAGTGCAGCTCAAAGCTGTGCATAGCAGGGCCAAAAAACAGTGTGTTTCATCCCCCTCACGTTCTTTGCTCATTGAGTGCGGCTAAGATAAAACCTTCTCTTCTTCAAGCATTTCATCAATGGAGCTCTCGAGTGGAATTCGTCCTCTGCCGACAGTCAAGAAAGGGAGGAAGATGAAAAACAACGTTTAAAAAGCACTTGGAAATGTTTTGACTTGTGGCACAGACGACGTTTTGCAGGTCAGCTCTAAGAGACCCTTGTTCTAGGTTGGGAGCAAACCACGCCTCAGGTTCGTGATAAAGCCCAGCCCAATGTTGCCTGGAAGAGTCGTGCGCCCTGCTGAAGGCCTGCTGAAGCCCTACTGAAGGCCTGCTGAAGCCCTGCTGAAGCCTCACTACACAGGATAAATATGACACAGCATTCGGCGGGCAGCGCCATGATTGACGGGAAGAATGGAGACAACGGGAGCATTTTGGGGTGAGGGGTGGGGTGAAACACGGTCCAAAATTGGAAGCAGGACTTGGCAGACACCATTCATCCATCAGCCACTTCCAACACCCAATATCCGGCTAGGAAAAGCCACTTCTCACACTTGGGCAAACATATACTGCCTTGTATCAACTGGACAGAGAATGACCTTTGCCAGAATCAAACAGAGGAGAGATTAGCCTTTGTTTTGAGGCCGTCCCTTAGAGGGGGACATTTTCATTTTTTATCTTCGATTGCTGGTTATTTTTGTGGCTCCATCAGATTGGTAAAGAATGGATCAGTATTGGTAAGGGAGGGGGGATGATAAAGAATGGATTTCCTTTTTTTCCTTGGCCGTCTCAAGGTTGCTTCTCTTTCACTCTTCAAAGGCACTGCGAGATGAAGCAGATGTTTTGAAATATGAGGACGTGAGTTTTAGGTGAAATTTGGTGCATATGAGCTTCAAATCCTTGCGTGGATGAATCCAAAATTTCGACGGAAGAAATGTACACTAGGGATGTAGGAATGTCCTCCGTGCAAAACTAAGGGAGCCATCACCCCGTTTTACCGTGTCCCCAAAGAGTGTTCCCAGCCATTTGAGTAGCAGGCATGTGATTGGTGGATGAAGTGGGACCACCAGTTGGTTGGCTATTATGATTGACTCCAGGACTGAGCACTGTCTTGATGGGTCACCTTGGTGTCTCTGCAGCTGGACAGGCAAAATCCCCAAATACTCTCTGCTTGATAGGTTCGGCTTTGTCTGATTCCTAGGGCAATAACCCTGAATTTCCTCAACAGACCAATCTCCTGGAATTGGATCGGCAGGCAGGAGGACCGGTGGGGTGGCTGAGAACAGACGTGAGTCTTCCAAAAGTCTTGGAGTGGTGGGTGGGAAGCCGCGCAGTCACCACTGCCATTGCCGCAGCCGCTGCCGCTGACATTGCCGCTGACACTGACACTGCTGCAACCTTGGCCAAGGCCGAAAGAGGTGTCTCCTCCAGGGGACACACCGACAGTGCAAAGGAGGACCTGCGACTGGTGACATGTGAAACACCGGAGACATGGTGACAGGACAAATGGGCATGAGACAAAGTTGCGTGGCATCGAAGAGCACTTATTGAGGAAGCATGTAAATCAAAAGAGGACGCACAAATATATACGTCCTTTTATGGACCTCGTAGCAAAAAACTGGAAACAGAACGTGCAGAAATGACTTTTCCATCAAACTCTGTACAACGCGACTCCCTGGAAATATTTCTACCGCACTCACTCTTCCTCAGGTCTCTGAATGAGGTCAGATGTTTACTTTAGCAACCGCTTTTTTCTGCCTGGGAGGATCTTGTCCAGCTTTGGTGAGCTGGCCAAATTGGAATGATGCCTCTCTTTGCAGACCCCAGATGAAGCTCCACATATTCGGGTGACTTCCATCAAACATGACTTGACAGGCACTGTTAGTCCTTGGGATTCCCCCTTTTGTTCTGAAACGAACATTCCACGCGTTACCATGGAATCGTGGCTGTTCATACTTCGCTTCCCATGCAGTTCTCTTCAACATGGGCATAAAACTCATCCAAGCTCCAGTCCACACTTTCAAAAAGAGTGCCAAAGGCCTACGTGACTTCCTGAGGCGTCAAGAATGTCAGTGTTGGAAGCGTTCTGACGCTAGCAATTCCTGTCCGTGATGAAGGTCGGTGCTGTTGCAGCCAGAAATTGGGCATACACCCAGAAAAGAAAGAAATCTTACGATTCCTCCAATTCAGTTTTGGGAAAGATTTTAAATGCTGAGACCAAGGCACCATGTCCTACCCAGTACCCACCCTCACAGTCCTCCACAGGCGCACCCACCCAGAGAGTGAGAACCACACAGGCACTCACCAGCACGAACCCAAAGACAAGCTCACTCACACACGTGATGCTGCCTGCATAGCTCACACTTGAGGCTGGCACAGGGCCCATCAAGGCCTTATTTTGAGGTATGGGGAAAAAGTGACTCACGTTGATCTGCAGGTTGTTCCTTGCGCTGTTCGCAGCCGACGAAGCACTTTTCCTTAGGTTGAAGAATCCATACACAATCGGGTCCATGACGGAGTTGGTGCAAGCAAAGATGAACAGGAAGTTGTGCACGCGCTGGTCGAGGCCGTTGAACGACTTGACGTCGATCAGGAACCTAAAAGGACGAGAAAATGCTCTTAACTTCACACCCAATACCAGCTTTACGTTGGTACGCACGTACTTACAGGGTGGACTAAGGTGATGTTGAGATCACCTTGAATATGGGGGAGTTCCAGTTCTCCCCAGTCCACCCTGTGCACCCCGAACAGCAAAATCAGCGGAATGTCCTGAACAGCGAGAGTTGAGCGTCAAAAACGCTAAAGCTCTTGTAATGCTTCAATCTCATTTCAAACAGTCTCAGTGAATTTCAAAAGTTTGAGGAAATGTTTTTTCCTCCATGGTACGTCCGTGCCTGACATATCTGCATACCACAACGTCGTCATCTCTTCTCCATTTCCCAGGAGATTCTGGTGTGACGACTGCAGTCTCGCCTAAGCTTTCCATGACCAGTCTGAAAAATGCGTCCTGAATGCTCGTGGAACAACTAACTCCAGGAAGAGCGACCGTCAACCCCTCCATTGCTTTGGCCCAAGGTTAAGCAATTCTGGCACCCTGTAGCAATGACATTGAGGCTACAGTTTGTGTAGCTCGATGGTGCAAACCCGTGCTTCTGTGCCGGAGGTCTCATCTGGGTTGAAATTGCAAGAAAGTTGTAAAGAAACCCACTGAGGTTAGGTTTTTCTCTGCTGCTTGACATTGAGACCCAGCATGAGGAACTTGACAGAGAAAAAGCCTTAAAGTCCCACTGGATAAAGTCCTACATCTTACTGGATGCAGTAGAATCCCTGTCACTTGGTGTCCCAGCTGTTTCCTCAATCAGGTATCTCGAATTCTCCAGGGAGACAGAAAAAAGGCCTGGTGCCAAAGAGAGGATTCGTCCAAGTCTCATCTACGGGTTGGCCAATTAGTTCTGGGACCTGTTCAGTTGTTTAGTTCCGACGACTCCTTTTCTGACCAAATGTTCCATATTGATGTTATTCATTCTAAGGTCACCCTGTACGTACACGCACAAGAAAGACTCACCATAGTGTGATAGTGTAATAGGGAGTCCAGCAAAGTATGAAGACGACGACGATGACGATGGTCATCTTCAGGGTCCGCGTGCGCGCCCGGTTCAACACACCCGTGCCGGACCTCCGGAGACCGTCCCCTGGAAGAAGGAGAACCGATTTGGTACTTTGGGGCATTCATTCCAGTTGTATCGGAGCGAATCCGGGACAGGTCGAGCCCGCCCTTGGGTGGCAGCTTTATACGTGGGTTGCCCGATGGATGTCTTGAGCTCATCCATCCACCCCAGGTCTGTTTCACGCGTCAGCGGACACGTACAAGAGGAAGAAGGATTGATGAAATCTTGGCTGCAGCTGAAGCGCAATCTTCTGAGAGGATCAACAGTGGAGGAAAAAGACACAACTCTGAGTTGCAAGTCTGTGTTTGGGAGAGGTAAAAACGTGTGGGAGACTTTTGTGCTCGGTCGAGCAGGGATTTGCAAGGGGAGACAAAAGAAGCGGGTAAACAGTGTGCAATTTCCGCAGGGGGAATTTGACTGGGAAACACAGATATCTAAAGATTGAGTTTTGACGTCAAACGAATCCAGGTTCTGACGCAAATGTAAATAAGTTTAAGTCCATTGAGTGCCCATTTTCATACTGAAAGTGCAGCAGCACTGAGTGGGAGGCCCACCGGAGAGACGTTGAATTGACATCGTTTCAGAGGCTTTTCTTCCTGAACTTGTCGGAAAGGCCCGCCCCTCACCCCTTTCGGGGTGGACGTGCCCCCCCCTGACCCCGCTGGGCGCGCCAGCGTGCTGAACCCAGCGCTGAAAATGTCTGCACTCTTCACTAAAAACGTAGTGGCCAAAACGAGCGAAAAACAGCCGGCGCCGTTTAAACAGACAGCTGGGTCACCACATTTGAGTGCTCTCTGGTGTCACCGTGGGCACTCAAAACTGAGCTCATGCACTCAAAGTTATGTGTTACCCTGTGAAAAGTCCACTCCAAAAATGTGCATCACACTCAATTTGTTCCAACGGAACTTACTCACGAGGAGGTTTGTGATAACCCCAGCAACGCCGGTCACCTCTGCTAGTAGCTTGTAAAGTCCTATTTCCTTGAGCTAGCTGACTAGATATTTACTCCTGTTGACTAAAAAAGCTGACTAGACTAGAGAGCGACTAGAAATTTTCAGCAATAGGCTAGTTAATTTGGCCTTGTGATCCTTCGACATGGCCAAACCAAGACCAAGGTGCCACTAATAACTGGGCAGAAAACTCCGATCGCCAAAAGACCTCTGCAAAGATGAAGAACTCGTATAGGTGGGTCTTTGATCTTTTTTAAAAAATGTCTGCCATTTTTACCACCGTCCTCTCAACTGAAAGAAAATGGTGATCCTTTAGCAAAAGTGGCTAATTTCTGCAAACCAATTCACTTAAATGATATGAACGAGTCGATGACGTCCTCTGAGTATGGCATTTTACGCGCCACCCTGAACAAGTAAGATAGTCCGTCCAAATTTCAAGTCATCTTCGTGCAAAATATTTAACTTTCTCTATAGTGATGTGATTTTTATCTAAACAAGACAAATTGATGAAGGCCCCCCCCCCAGTCAGTCCCACCTTGGACCTCCTCTTGGAGGACGACTTTTCCTCCTCTCTCCAGGGGTTTCACTGCCACAGGCTTTTGTGCCTCAGCAGGAGGATACAAGGTCCACTTACAACTTAAGCAACTCCCACTTCCTAATTAAAACTTTGCAACTTTGAGGCTACCTTATCTTACGCATTTCTGCACACTTTGGCGATAGTTAGAGGATGTGGGTGGTATTTTCATTTCAAGTCATAACTGTTCTTTGCCGATGTAGACATAACTTCTGGATGAAGCCACTTAAAACTTTATGGACACAACTTTTCTGGTTATCTTAATTTTTTCTTCAGATAACTTATGTTAAAAAAATGGCGAAGTCAAGTGTTCTTTGGCTTTTTACGTGAAAGGAAGCAGCAGTTGAGTTTTGACCTACCTGACACTGAAAGTGGCAAACTTTCTTGACAGTTGGAAGAAATTATACAGATGGGCTTTGACTTGTCTTGGAAAAGGAGAGGCACTTTTGCCTTGAAACTGCTGGCAGAGTCCAGACACAAAACGATCGACTTTCCTCTGAGGCCGCTCTGCATCTGTGACAAACTTTGCGCCTGATTTTCCGTCCCATCATTGGGTCCTTTTGCTCAGACACCAGCTGAAATAAAAGTGCACCATCCATCTGACGTCATTTGGCACTGAAATCGGATCTTCTCATCCACAGGAGTCTTTACGGTGGCTCCTTTCACTTGACTTGATCTCCCGACAAAAATATTCCAATTCTACAAGAAACTTTGAGATCTCTGTAACTGAACCGTTGGGGGTGAAACTGGAGCAAAGGAAGTCAAACAAAGCTTAAAGATTCATTGTGTGAATTGTATGGTCGACCTCCATACACAAATGCCAGAGCCTGTCTGTCTACTAGTACGTACAAACGTATGTCCCGGAGTCAACGGCCACACCTCTGAACCGATCGGCCTGAGATTTCTCAGGGTCAGACAGGTGTGATGATAAATTGCAAAGGTGTGTGTGGGGAGGGGGGGTGGGTCATTTTTCGTATCCTCTGTTCAAGGACCCCCTACTTTCAGCCAAAAAAAGCAAAACAAAATCAATGCAGGACTCTCAAAATGTGGAGGCAGATGAGGTCAGATCCAGCCCTTGAGGTCAACCTTAAGGTTGAAGGTTTTGTGCTTGTGAGAAAATGTTGATTCGAATTTGCGACCTCAGATGACCTCCAGGGTTAGATGCAAGCCCATCTAGGTTAGCCAGTAGCGGACCAACTCCCCCAGAAAACCTGTCAAAAAAATTCCTTTCACCCTGTAGTAGAATGAGAGTTACGCTGCCAGCACAAAAACCATCATCAACTAGCTTGATGAACAATCTCTGTTTAATTTGGCCACTCTCCATAAGTGCAGGTATGGTATAACTAAAATAACCGCCTGGGTATACTAATACAAATGATGTGGTCGTGTAAAATAAACACTCGAGCACTTAGTTGCTTCATAAACATTCCTGAAAACTAACTTTAAATCAAGCGTGCAAAAAGACTATTTCAGTTACGACTGAAAAGTAAACTTTTTGAGCCGACTTTTTTTGTCCGGACTGGACCAAGGAGTAGGATGCAACACTTTATCTGCCGAAGAGAAGCTGAGTCAGATAAAGTGTTGCATCCTCTCTGAGGTCCAGTCCGGACAAATAAGGAGGCTTAAAAGGATTGCTTAAAGGAGTGACTGATGACGTTTTCTGTTAAGATGTCGCTTTTTGCTTTTCCATTGAATTAGTCATATTCGGAAGTCTTGCCTTCCTCTGATTAGTGGACAAAAAAGTAAAATGCGGACAAAAAAGTCTTTTTTGTCCGCATTTTCCGGGGAAAAAAGCGATATCTTAACAGAAAATCCCTACACTTATACCAGCTACGTCAGTGTTTCCTACTAATTGAGTGGCAAGAAAATCCCCCCGAGCTTACGAGACGTAGCTCTGTAAACAATATCTGCCTCCTTGTACCACGTCTAAATCACTTTTGAGATTGGAGTCTCTCGGATTTTCTCTTTGCTGTGACGTTTTTGCTGTGTTTTCCATATCCACCAAGAACATTCGAGTGAAGAAATAGGGTTTGGAGCATCCGTGATGAGGTGATCAAGTCGTCCCTGCACTGAGAAGGAGACCCGAGGACTCGGTCGATTCAGGACGAGGTTGCGTTAGTTAGGTCAGACCCCCATCCCCCGTTTACCGTCGTCGTCAGCTGCCAAAGCGGGCGAACCTATTGGGTCTACGGTCTGGAGCTGAATGAGTCTCATTCTGAGGTGGATCATGAGACAAGTGGACGTGCAATTTTGCATGATACTGTAGTTGACAGCTGCGCCAATCGTAGCTGGCAACTGGTGAAGCTCGTGAAGGTGCTACTCAAGTCGAGAGTGATCGCAAATTGACTGCTTGAATTTCAGCACCGAAGCTTGTATCAAGGGCAAACAAAGTACAGTTAAGGCCCATTTCAGAAACACCCCTTTAGAACTTGTCGCATGCGTTCCGCTAAAATTGTGCAAAAATGAACGTGGAAATATGCAAGTATGCAAAACACAATACGTAGGAGGTGCCCTACAGGGACATTGTGCAAGAATATCGGTATGTCCCTCCAGCAAGGAAAAAAATCCTGGGGAAATATTCCGATAATCGTGCATTAAACAAATTACGCAGTTCTTGGATAAGCCAATACAAGCAAAAGTGTTTCAAAGTCCAGTGTACGTCACACTTGCTCATGAGCACAGCCAAGACCAGACCAGGACAAGATTGAATGCTCATGCAATTGAAATCTAACCTGGCCTTTGTAGCTATCCAAGGTCAAACTGAACAGCTAATTCACGCGGGATCGGACAGTTGGGCTCGAGATCTAGGGATAAAGCGTCGAGACCTTAAAACTACCCAATTGAGCTGAGTAAGACCATTTAAGATAGTTGTTCTTGGTATGATTTTGGAACTTGAAGATTAGGCCTTGATATACGCTGCTGGACTGAGTCGGGGTGAGGGTGAAGCTTTGACAGCCGAATAGACATAGTAAACCAAATTGCCATGGAGGGGGGGTCAAAAAACTTTTCTTTATTTTTGGAAACCATTTGACTACGTCTTTACCATTAGGCTTTGGCATTTGGTAACAAACCCAAGTTGCTCTCCGTCAAATCCCCCAACTTCCAATTTTTGACCTCGCCTGATATATAGTTTCTGATGGTCAACAGTAGCCAAGCCTCTCCAGGCGTATGTTAGTAGTGTGCCAGGAGAGCCCAAGTCCTGCTCCCAGCTCTCCCAGATTTTGGACCAGCACGTACGTCTGACATGCGTGACCTCTCCCTTACCAGACCGAAATGACAGGTAGGAATATCTACAAAAAGGTCAGCAACTCTGTGTGTTTTGGTATCAAGAGACTGAACAGACGCAACCTGGTCTCCACATGCAGGGTCCACTCTCGCCAGCCCTTCGAGTTGTGGGGCAAGAAGACGCACATCATGCAGAGCTGGTGGCACTTGCATGCGGACATCATGGCGGAGGGGAACGCAAGTGGCTACGCAAATAGTCTCGGGGTCCTTTCCTGCAATGGGTCCCAGTGAGCAGCACAGTTCCATTGCACGACTTCCGGGGAAAATCCTGGACTTGAAACTCCTCAAAGTGCAGGAGGATCATGTCCAAGCGCGGGATGAAGGCTCCCCCCAACTTGAACAACGAAGGCACAGCACAGTCTACTGTGGAGTCCACTGCTCTGTTCCACTGCAGTGCCATGACTTATGCTGAAGATGGCACCTAAAGTGGGGATTTTCAGCTCTGGTTCCATGTGTATCCTGTTCATACCCAAGATGTGAGCTAAATCAGACATACTTTTTCTGCTGTTTACTTCCGGCTTGCATATCACACTGAAGCAGTTTTCACCTTCTAAGTTCTGTTCTTCTAAAAATACACCTAAATGATTTTTGCCGTGACGCCAGCGTTGTCGCCACATTTGAGTGACCCAGTGTCAATCACGCAGAAAGTCACAGCTCAGAAATTGCCCATTTACAAAATGGCACCCGCCGAATGGCACCCGCCGAATGGCACCCGCCGAATGGCACCCGCCGGTCAGGCAACGTGGCCTTCGAGGCGCACTTAGTATCATTCAACAAGTTTTGTAGCAGCGGAAGAAATATTCATTGAGGCTGCCGCTCTTAATGCAATGTTCGCTCTTTTTACCCTATTTGCTCGAATATAACCCCCGGGGTTTACAGTGCTCAGTGAGCTATTAGGGGAGTGTCTCTTCAAGGGCGGTACTATACAGAGGGGGGCTTTTACAAAGATTTTCCCAGCGCTAAAAAGCGTTTATTTACTGAAGAATACTAAATAGCAGTGTTAAGCAATCAAACGCGACCTTTACAAGTTCGGCCAAAGATTAAACCAACGGCCTCCGAGGTCACTGAGGCCCCAAAGTGACCTCGGAGATAAGCAGTCCTTGCCGTAAGTGACGTCGCCAGGAGGAAAGTGCTATAATACTCGGAGCGGGAATGTTTTAGAGTTACATTTCCCTGTCAAGTGTGCGATGGAGATAGTCAGGGAAGAGGAGTTTGCCAAGTTTTGAGTGCTTTTGTGAGACATTAGAGAAGCGCTTTTAGTGTGCCTAGTTGAAGTAGGCGTCGTGAGGTGGAGTTTTCATGTTTTTGACCGCTTTTCATTGGTAAAAATCGCTGGAAGTTGGGGGGGGGGACAGGGCCCCTCTCAAATGAGATAGGCCTGGAGGCCCCCAGCACCAGCAGGGGCCCAAAAACACTGTGTCCAGCACAGTGGCGAAGTTTTAACATTTTGCACTGACACGACTTGGCACCTTATGTGATGGTCTCGAGTCTGCCATCTTTGACAGGTGGCACCAGAGGGTGGCTGGTCACACCCCAACAAAGTATAATCGAATGGCAAGTCTGAATTTGCAATGAAAAATGTGAACTTCTGTGCTTAAAGTTTTGTCTGGGTGTCTGAAAAATCGATGTCAGGTGGAAATTCAGTCCTAGAACACTTCACAGCAGGTTTCTACTGTATCCACAGGCAGGGGCACAGCGCCTCCCCCCCGCCCCGGTCTTTTCTTGCTTAAAATTCACCTGATAACACTGTTGTTTACAAATCTGTGGCCACATTTGGCAGGACTCCTTCTGTTCGGGAAATATCATGAGTAAAAGTTACAAACTTACTTGAAACCAGTACTTGGCCGCCTATAGAGATATAACAAAACCCAGAAGTGGTCTCATTTTCACTACTGAATACAAGTGTTGGTCCCTAAGGTTCTAAGCCAGAACAGTGATGGTGTAAGGTGTGGGTTTTGCTCTGTAAGTGCTACCTGTGTCAGTGGACCGACCAAGTCATGGAGCAGAAGAGCTCTTCCAATAGGTGATTCCTCTCCATCATTAAGACAGTCTGTCAGTACAGGAGGATTCTTGCACTCTCCTGACACTGAAAAGGATCCATGTGATGGATCAATACCTGAGCTGAGCTTCCAATCCACCAGCAACAAAACAAGCCATTGTCACTGGCATGTTTAGCTGCATAAGTTGATGGTTGCAATGCTCTAGTCCCTTTGATTATGACTACTTTGTATCCTAGTGGAGAAATCCTCTTATGCAATGTTCTCTCAATCAGCTGAATCATCAGTTCATTGAGCTGTGAACTGAAACATCGTGAGGTGAAGGGTCAGGCTGGTCTCGTTAAGAATCACTTTGCAGTGCGATTTGCAGTGCAATTTGCAGTGCTGGTCACATCCAGGGTCTGTGGCCATCACTGCCTCCGACGTTCCCCATCCCTGCCCAAATGGGTGAGGAAGTAGCTGTTGTAGATTTTTTTTTCAATTTTTACACCATTTCTCCTTGCATAGCAGCGAGAACGTGGCTGGTGACGAGAATGTCGTTAAGAACATCAACATCGTCCTGAGCATGGACCACTGAGCAAACACACTCACACACACAGCGCTTCATTTTTTTTCCTTCCAAACCAAGAGGGTAGAGCGTATGCATAATATCTTAAAAAGGGTGCGCATAATACTTACTTATTACAACGAGAAGGATGAGCACAAGAATCTGATCATCCCATGACACCAAGCACGTAGATACACCTTCAAACTGATCGAGAAGCTCCTTCAGAGCTTTCTGCGTCACCACAAGTTGACCATGAAGGAAAGTCTGATGATTCTAATTCTAAAAAAATTCATTTATTTTCAGATGACTGAAATGAAGAGAACACAACACCCTTTGTGTAAAGATACTTTCTCATGGGGTGCCTCCTTAATAACAGCAATGTAATAGTGTTCTCTTCAGAAGAATGTCACACCTTTTTTTGTGCAAATTTCATCGGTAGTTTAAAGTGAGTTTAGAATCTTTAGAAATGATCCATATCCGGGGGGATGCTCAACCCCCCCCCTCTCCCCTGAAAAGAGCCCATTTCGTGTGAGTGAGCTCATACCTGTGTATGCAGCACTCAAAAGACATCAAACCTCACAGATCACAAAAGACTGTATAGAGGCAGAAGAAGTGGGAAACATTGAACAAAATACAGGATGTCAAACTACAAACGGAGGTCAATACAGCTGAGGTGCCCAGAGAACGTGAGGACGGTCAGCAAGGACAGCAGCTGTCTCGACTTCAATGAAGCCCTATTTTTAAGTGCACTCTCATTTATGTTACTCCGCCCGGGGGAGGGGGAGGCACATTAGCTCTGATAAAATATTGAATTTTCCGACTGTGCCTGATGTCCCCAGCACCTTCCTGCTGCTGCATTGAACCCTTGTGAGACACCCTGTATCTGTCTCTCACCATGAGCCGCGTTTTTGCTCTTCTTTTTGATGGTGAGCAGGATGATTGAGTAGGTGACGACGATGACGAAGAGCGGGAAGATGTAGGTCATGACCATTCCCAAGGTGATGTAGACTCTCTCCCAGTAGGGGCTGGGGAACGAGTGGTACGTGACGCACTGGACGTAGTCGGGGAAGTCAGGGTGATTCTCCACGTGGAACACATAGACCTGCAATAACATTTTTTTTCTCTACAGGGTGAATCAGAAAAGCACAACGACGGACTCGATAGCTGTTCGTGTGCAGGAATATTGCAAAGACTCGGATTGCACATTTATGCATATTTTGCGTCGACGTGACGCCTCCTTCATTCGCATATTTTGACTTTATTTGCATATCCTGGCAAAACTGAGCGGGGAGCAACTTCATGTCAAAGACGCCTTGCACATATTTTTTCTTTATTCTTGCACATATTATATTACATTTCTTGTCAGCTGCAGGGCATGAACAATTCTTAGCAAACTCTACGATATTTCCATGTTGAAATAATATTTTTCTCCTCCATAATTTTGGGAAAAAAGCTTTTTTATCAGCAGCTTCCAAACTTTTCGCCCTCATTTGACCTTTTTCCCCGCAAATTTACTAAAAAGAAAAAGAAGCCTGTAAAAGTTGGTAACCCACATTTCACCCGAAAACCTGATCACCAACTCCTTGAAGGCTTGAGTCTGCTTTCTCAGAGCAAAGGATGCAACCCTTTATTAGCCTCCGCTTGCTTCAGCAGATCAAAGTGTTGCACATTTTGCTCCTCGGAGTCCGGACGAAAAAGTCGTCTCTAAGGGGTCCTGTCTGGTCATGGAAGAGTCCTTCCTGCAGCACAACAGCAGTCAAGGTCGCCGTAGCTTCCAGCGGAGTCTCTGGTCGTGATCACCAGATAGGATTAATCCAAGGCGTAACTGAGATCTCCGTGCTTGCAACAACTGCCTCCAAACCCTTGTGCGGGTACAGAGTTACAATCATTGCTCAGGTAAAAGCTTAAAGTCTGCAACAAAACGTGAAAACTGAGAGAAGAAATTCATCTTTGTGTAATCCCTCATCTTGCTTGCTTTCAAACATTTATATGCGTTATTTATTAGTCTCATTTTGTTTGTTTCCAGAAATCTGAAAGGTTTTAATTTTCTCACTGCATCAGTCTCTACAGCCATTGCCGTAAGTAATTGCGTCGGGCATGACGGAACCCCCTGTACTGTACTGAAACGTGTTGAGGTGGAATTTTGATGTGAAATGTGTAGATGTGATGCTGGGACACAATGTTCAGTACACAGGGTCAATGTCGAGGCTGCCCATTTTGGTGCTAGGGTGCTCAAAAGGAGGCCACCTGGAGAGGAGGAGGCATGCCCAACAGAATAGAAATTTGCCATTTTCAGGGGGAAACACAGATGAAATCACCTGAAATTTTCATGGGACAATCCTCCAATTCATTTCCACAGGGTTTCATTCCCTGGGTCCTCCAGTGATTGGGAAATCTTAAGGCAGACTCAGAAGTATCAAGAGTCCAGATTGTCCCTAGCAGGTGTGAAAGAAGGCAGTCCGGAGCTTTGTGCACCTGATCAGCCTCATCAGGAGTGAATGTGGCGTCCAGGTCGAGATTTCCAGACTATCGTCAATGAGTTTTGTTTACATGTCAAAGTGTCCCCCTGTCACTCTCTTTTTTGCAGCTTCATGGAACGTAGCAACCTCTCGACCCGGACACGGGGTTTTTGAGTGCTTGCGCATGGCACCTTAGGACCCACGGAATGAAACACCTCTCCAGGTGGCCTCCATTTGAGCACTCTAGCTCCAAAATGGGCAGCCTTGACACTGACCCTGTGTACTCAACATTGTGTCCCAGGATCACATCTACACGTTCCACATCAAA
>JAAUXU010131336.1_pt1 | contig 29231 bp, 31 predicted proteins | sample 7278151 | NCBI WGS metagenome assembly JAAUXU01 (sample SAMN14350113, study PRJNA611818) | marine sediment metagenome | isolation source: surface marine sediment (1.8m) | place: French Polynesia: Moorea | collected 2018-08
ACACTGCACTGGCCCTGAACAACATGCATGAGGGCTGTGACTGGTCACAAGATGCTGAATGATGCACTGCACTGTGCAGCAAAGGGATACTGCTTGTACAGTACTGTACTGTTCCCACCAAGTCACCACTTGTCACAGTCTTGTCACCACGGAAGGAGCTGTCCATGGACCTCAAGGATGCCATCATACTACAGTAAAACAAGGGCCAGGGGTACAAGAAGCTTGCAAAATTGTTCAATATTCCTCACTCCACAATACAGGGGGTTGTCACGCAGTGGATGGACATGGGGATGAACATGAACATGCCAAGAACTGGGCAGCCATGCAAGTTATCCCCTAGGTGGGAGAGGAAGGTGACATGTATGGCCAAGGTTAACCCAGCTGTGACAAGGGAAGCCATTCAGGATGATTTGGCTGTTGTAGGAGTGAATGTCTGTCAATGCACAATAATCAATGTCCTGAAATGCCAAGGCTTGGCATCTTACCGCCCACGTAAGGTGCCACTCAAGACCAAAAGACACCTGAGGATGCATCTCAACTTTGCCAAGGCTCATCTGGAGGACAGTCAAGAGCAGTGGATGAAAGTTCTGTGGTCAGATGAAACAAAGATTGAACTTTTTGGCCACAACATGACTAAGACCATCTGGCATAAGAAGGGAGAGGCATATAACCCTAAGAACACCATCCCTACTGTGAAACATAGAGGTGACAGTGTTATGATGTGGGGCTGTTTGACTGGCACAGGTACAGGGTGTCTTGTCTGTGTTGAGGGCAAGATGAATGCGACCATCTACCAGGATATTTTGTCCCAAAACCTCATGGAGTCCGCACAACAGCTGTCCCTGGGCTGCCAATTTGTTTTTCAACAGGACAACGATCTAAGACATACAGCCAAGAAGATCAAGGCGTGATTCCAGAAGAAGCGTGTAGATGTCCTGGATTGGTCCAGTCAGTCTCCAGACCTAAACCCAATAGAAAATCTTTGGACTGAGCTGAAGAGATGGGTTCACGACAGGCAGCCCCAAAACCTTGCTGAGCTTGAGGCATATTGTGGGGAGGAGTGGGCCAAGATCCCTCCTGAGACCTGCAGGAAGTATGTAGTGAACTATGAGAGTCAGCTCCTCCAAATAATTAAAAACAAGGGCCATAGCATAGATTATTAACATAGAACAATAATACTTTTTTAGTCACATGAAATGCACAGTTTTTCCCCTTTTAAGCTTGTGTTTCACTTCTTAGGTCATTTGAGGCACACATGTCTAGGGGTATGGTGACTTACTGCCTGCACAAAAAAACTGGGGGTCTGGGGGCAGCATCCCCAGGGGGGTTAAGGGGGGGCGAATCAAGGCCTGCCGGTCCTTTTGCCCTCCTGGATGTCCCCGGTGGCCTTATGAAAATTCCTCACTGTGTACACCAGGCTGTGGGCAATGTCTAAGTGGATAGCAGTTTCTGTGGGATTTCCACTGGTGAAGATGCACTTGAGCACTTTTTTTGCAGAGGTCAGACATTTTGCTCTTGTTCTGCCAAAACTGAAGTGCAGAGTTAGTACATCAATTGCCATTCTTGGAGACGTGGTTGACTACGTCGAGAGCCGCTATCAAGCAGACGGCCTTTGAATAATGTCTCTTCTTTTGTTCAACGTCCTGCGTCCTTTTTTATCATGCAGTATCAATTGCTAATCAATAATGACTCAAAGAGTCAAATGAAGCATTCCACATGTCCAACCCGTGTGTGCTCGAGTCCTCGGTCCACGGCGAAATCATTCTTCGTGATTGCCTCGTGAAGAAGCCACGTGTTTTGTTTCTTCGAGATGAATCGAGCCAAGAAAAGTCGGGTTGGGGGACTGAATCAGGCCCGGAAATTCAGGCTGGGTCAACTCACAAGCCCAATCTCTCTTTTAGCACGAACGTGGGCGACAACGTAAAGCGTGATAAGCAGTACTACTTTTTAAGTGTTAGATTCTGACTTCAATTGTTACCATCGCGTCTTTGTCGATGTTGTATTGTGTTTCTTTATTTTTTAGCAGAGCATTAGCGTGCAAGTAGTACTCCGTCAAAAATGCAGTGATCTCATTCTGTGAATTTAATCTTTCCCTATGGGCTACAACAGACATGAGAGGTTGCACCTGAACAAGTCTTAGCTCATCTAGAAGGCTATTTGTCGTGACGAATCACCCAAGCCCGAGACTTATACTGACGAAGAGACCGAAGGCTTCAAGTATTGAGTTGATTGCAGCTCCTGCACCCTTGGAAGAGGGGACACGAGAACCTCTCATGGCAAAAGCTTTTTTGGTCTCCTTTAAGTCACACTCAGGTCCTCCACCGATATGGAGTCACACATCGGCAGGATCCACGCGTCAAAATAGATGCAACGTTTGCTTTACCTTTCTCCTTTTGTCAAGTAATAATGAAAGTACTACATCTGGTCCATAAAAATTCCCAAAGAGGTACTTGAAGGATCACGCAAAGACCACGTGCAACCCCCAAAACGCAAACTGTTCTTTGGTAACACCGTAACCATTGCACACTGGCAGTTTGTAGCAAAACTTTTCACAGACTCATGTACCTGATGACAGCGCGAACAATTTTAGAGACCAGAGGAAGTATTTAACATGTCCAATGCGTGAACTCAAGTCTTACCGGCCCCAAAAACGAGAGAGTGTCTGAAAACACTTAAGAGATGAACAACTACAAGCAGCCCAAGATCAGCCAGTTTTTCAGCGGAAAGTCCTGACGAAGTAGGAGAATACCCAGATCCTCAGCCTGGCAAAGTCACCCATTAGATCCCTGAACAGCAGCTGGGAGGCAGAATAACAGCTTGAGTAGTGCCGTTGAAACTGGAGTTATAAATCCAACTAAAATGTAATATTCTATCTTCCATTACCGACCATTGTTCACCTCTACTTATTTCCGCCAAGCTGTTGACAAGAGGAAGGAACAGCTGTCGCTCTGCCTCGCAGCTGCTGGTCAGGGATCAAATAGATGGCACTCCCAGGCCATGGATCTGGGTAAACTTACTGCTTGGTCTGTGCTTGAACCTATGGCACACTCCTAGTTTAAGCTGAGAATCAATCAGTTAGTTCACTGTTCACGTCAACCAGCCAATGACTATCGCATGCAATGACTGTGAAAGAGCATGCTGGAACTTACACAGCAGAACGTCAAAGAGATACTTACAGGGGTAGATGCTGTCCGTCTGACTGATGATCTCCCCACAGGACAAAATAGAAGTATAATGGCTGTTTGTAGCACTGGTCTGAACCAGGTTCCATGTGAACGATTGGTGGGAATACATGGTTTCAGCAGCATTGCCATCAAGCAGCAACAGGTCATCAACTTTTATCACATCCAGTGCAAGATCACGTTGGCTGTGTAGGATAATACTCAAAATCTTAAAAAGTTGATTGCATTTGGCTTGAGTGCATCTGAGAGTGATTCCGAATATGTGGTTGACGAGCTGGAACCTCTTAATCTTGATGCCATCCTAACTGACACCGATGAAGACGATGAGGATGAGATTACTCTGCCAACCCGGCACAAACGTGGCGAACACTCCTTGATCCTCTTGCTGCTGCTGATGCAAAGCGCGTTCCTTAGGGCAGGGAATTCACACGTGCTTTCACCTCATTCCGGGAGAAAGAGAATAATATCTGGTTATGGTCACTGTTGGCTACTCCCATCACGCGGAAGAAGTATTTGGCCCAGGAGATGGCACATTGAAGAAGGCTTTCATTGTGGCACTTGAATAAGGGATCAGCAACATACTTGGACATCTCTTTGGAGCAAAGAAGGCATCCTTGTATGCACTTTCCTTCCTCAGTTCAAATTGGCTTGACTAAATACGAGGCCAGAGCCTGGCTCTTAGCCCAAATCAAGGATGAGATCGAAACTTGATAATGTTACTCAGGAAGAGCAGAAGAGAGAGTTGAACGACTCTTTCTTAGAGCTTAAAGAAGCTGAGGAAGAGAGATGGAGTCCAAGACCTGATGATCCAATGTCTGAAAAGCAGTCATAGAAGTCTTGACTTGGTTCGCCACATCTCAGTCTTAAAAGACAGTTCCTCAAGTGCAACACCGCACAGCCTTCATGTGCTGGCGTCAAAAGACATGTCAGAGCAGGAGAAGTGAAAAAGAAAAAGATGTCATTTATATTGCAGCAGTTTTTAATCTACTGCTTGAAGTTAACATGTCTCACTGCCACTAAACTGACCAATTTGTTACATCAAAGTCCTGGCCACATCTAAATAAGAACAAGTTCTCTTACCATGTTTTGGCAACTTTAATGTTAAATACAAGGTATTGCATGGTGCTCAAACAATACATATTAGGGTACTTTGAAAATTTTAATTTTTGATCGTTTCTAGGAAACGTGGCGTCAGATGGTGTTATGGCTACTACAATCAAAATTTTTCAAAACAAAGTTAGTTTAGACCTCCCAAAACTCATTTGAAGATTATCCTACAGCATGGATTATTGCAATTAAAGCATTCAGAGGATCTCCTTAAAAATTGCTGGTCACATACTGGTCATATGTACCCCATACTGGGCTGGGTGTTGAAGAGCCACATCAGCTGACAACTCATGGTGCATTCAGTCACTTAGTTATTTGTCTGTGAGATCAATGGTTTTCAAGTCATAGCAAAATCACACGTCTTCCAATGTCACGAGCAAGAGACCAGAATGAGACTGACTGCCACTGACTTGGATTTCCCACTCTTGTGAGAAATGCAACAGCACAAAGGGGGTAAGATGAACAGATAGTAATCTTTGCATAAATCCTGCAACCCAGCATTGAACCTACTGATTGCATTAGGTTCCTTACATTCATGTTTTATTCTAGATGATGTCCTTCCAACCAAGAGAGAAGTATTTCTTCGCAAGGTTCAACTCCGATGCCTTTTTTCTGCCTGTTGCAACTCCCTGGTCAGAAACCAACACTTCATTCAAGCCGCGACATCAGATGTCAAAAGAGTTTGGGACAGAGTCTCATTGCCAACAGCATCACTTAGTCAAATTGAGAGGTGCCTCTAGACCAAAGCCTTGGATTTCTATGAGACACAGACAACGAGCAGTGTCAAATATCAAGAAGGGCTCAAAGTTTTAATGACATCTTTGATATATTGTCATGTCAGTGTAAAAACTTTGGCCAGTGCATGTGCCCAAAGGAAAAAAAAGTTCCAGTCATGGAGCATGACTTTCTCACTGATCAAAAACACAATTCTATAAAAAATGTTTTTAACAAATCTTAATATTTAATCCCAAAGCAACTTTTTGGACATGTCCACATATAAAATTCGGAAAAAAGTACTGTTTCAAGCAACCCTAGGACATATACAGCGTAATCTTAGGAAAAAAGTATTTCCGCAGGCTGTATTTCATCATTTTATTTCATTGTGTATGTGTTTCCTGTACATTGCATCCCTAATAATTATCGAATAAAAGCTCTCCGGTGTGCTTAGAGCAGGCTAATTTTATTATCATTTGTATGACAATACATAAGAGCTAGCTTGACTGTGAAAAAAGCGGGATGAGGACTGATCAAAAATTCCTCCTGGCCCGTATTAAAGCTCGTCGGGCCAGATTATGTTACACCTCTAGTAATCTCCGTGAGATTTGACGTCATGTAATCAAATAAAATGATGCTCTCTGGTCGAGAAAGAGCGAGCCGAGAGAGAAACGTCAACGGGCAAACACACGGCTTCGATTAAATATGTCCGAGATCATGGAGGAGAAGAAGGACAAAGAGAAGGAAGCGGCAGGCATCGACGAGGAGTCAGACTCCGGTGGCTTGGAGGAAGAGTCCCCGAGGCAATCGTGGCTGAAGGTGGGGGCCAAGATTTTCGGCGCGATTGCTCTGTTCTACTTCTTCATTTGCTCTCTCGACCTACTGGGAGATGCCTTCCAACTCTTGGCCGGCAAGGGAGCAGGTGACGAACACAACGTTGTGATTGTCTGTTCAGATGAGGACACTGCTAACGATGGTGGTCGCCCCGATTCACAGGAGACTTCTTCAGCAGCGACTCAAGTTTGTTGAATAACCCGATCGTCGGCCTGATGATCGGCGTGCTGGGAACCGTCATCCTACAGAGCAGCTCCACGTTCACCTCCATCATCATCTCCATGACCGGCAGCTGTAAGTAACCTAAAGCCAAGCAAAGCACCATGGGTATATTTGTGCATATTACGGGCGGAGGATAGAAATGCATATTTCTATGGAACCGTGTCACCATGCTTTTACACAGCAATTTATATGCTATCTACTTAAAGAGTAATGTATAATGTTGGTTGTAGGTATAATGTAAGTTGCAAGGAAGAAAGCAGCTGAACTTCTTTTCTCACTCAACTCAGTCTTGGAGCCTGAGGATGCTATACCCATGATCATCGGGTCGAACGTGGGGACGTCTGTGACCAGCACCCTTGTGGCATTGTCCCAGGCAGGCGAAAGGAACATGTTCAGAAGAGCCTTCTCGGCCGCCACCGTCCACGACATGTTTAACTGGTGCACGATCATCATCATGCTCCCGCTGGAGGTGAGGTCAACTTACAAGTTACGACGCAAGGATGGGTGAGGTTGCGAGCTGCGGTGTACGGACAGACTGACGTCACAGTTTGCATAGTGTAATGTCATAAGTGTGGTCAACCCGGACTCTACTATCTCTCTAATTTGACGCGGTCTCCCAGGGAAATTCTCACACTATCAGGTAATTTTTTTTGACTAGATTGGTACCGGATTCCTCGAGTTCTTGAGCGACAAGACCGCCACTGCGTTCGTGGGCGAAGGCGGCGCGAAGGAGATCAAGACCATCCAGTACTTGACAGAGCCGTTTACCCAGGTCATTTGCCAGGTACAACACTTGTTAGCAGACGAACTTTCACTTCCAGCCATTGATGATCGTTGCTGCTCTGCTTGTAGACCAACAGCACCGTTCTGGAATTGTGGGCGATCGGTGAGTGCGAGGACTGCCGGTTTATGAAAGTCTATTGCCCTACAGAAGAGGACCCGAACGAGAAGTGCAAGTTCCTTCTCAATATCGGCCACTTGGAGGACTGGCAGGCTGGACTCATCCTGCTCTTGATGTCCCTGGTCGTCCTCTGCACAGCTCTTGTCCTCATGGTCAAAGTTCTCAACTCTCTCCTCAAAGGTAAATATCGTATACTTGTTTAGCGTACAAGGTGGACTGAAGAGATTCGCAATGTTATTTTCCTATTTCGAAAAAGTTTCATATCTCGTTGTATCCTCCATTGGCTCCACTTTTAAATTTTATTGCATGTCATATGCAGTTAGTTCGACTGTGCGAGACATCGTATCGATGTCAGAAATTGCATGAACATGACAAAAAATGCAGGGGAAAACCTAAGGGTATTGAAGTAACAGCAGTTCAATCTTTGACATGCAGCATGCATCTTTGAAATATTACCAAAGTATCATCGTGTCAATTAATTAGGCATTCAACATATCGCATCGAGTCGCAAAATCTGGGCTAGATACTTCATATCGAAAATAGTAATATCGACTAATTTGGTATGTCGCAGTCTTAGAAATTAGTACCAACACGTGAGTTGCCCATTTCAAAGGAGCTCCCATACACATTACAGTTATCCCGCAAATGAACTACAATATTTGTTTAATAAATAATAATTATTTGCGAATGCTGCCGACGACGAGTGAGTCATGTGGACGGTGGAGGTGAAGACCACCTCAAGTATGCTGAGGACAGCACTGAAAAATGAACAAGAGGAACTTTTACGTTTTGGTGCAACTTGGAATCAACTTTCAGTCACAGCAATAGCGCATGTCTCTTTTGTGAAAACGAAACTGCTGCTATGACTCCCCATCATTCACAGCAGTGTCAAGATCCTCTTCATTGCAATATTTAATCACACTTAATACCTTGTTATCAATATAATCCTCTGTGACAGCACCTCAAAAAAAGATTACAAGCGTCAACAGATACATGTTTTTTTACAATTGTAAAAAACATTTGTTTTGTCCTCGGATATACCGAAACTCTGGGAATATCGTCCAACAAAAAGCATGGTTCGATTTTTTTTTCTCCTGATGTATATAGTGGAAGCCTCTTATAAAAACACTGAATGTAAGAACAATCCGCATATAGCAACAGATGTTTCAAGAGCAGGATCAAAATGCGCTTTATTTGGCGAATTCCATTGCGAACTTGAACATTCAAAACTGCTTATAACAACGATTTTCATCCAAAATTGCATCCAAAACAGAAGAAACCAGCCTAATTTTGAAAACTTCAAACAAAATCCAAACATGAGTAAGCTGAATTTGGACAAAAGAATTGAAGACGAAAACATCAACGTCTTCGACTCTCAAGGCATGAGGACTTTATGAGCCGTCTCAAGGCCCTAAGTACATGATTACACTGCTTTGTCAATTCTGATACACAAGGTAATGCCGCTTAAGAATGCTTTGGCCTAGAACGGATGGTGTTCTCATAAGTGGCTTCTACTATGGTCCAAATCTCTGCTAAAATCATCCAGAGACCACAGGTGCCAGAGGTACGAAAGCGACAGCACCGAATCATTTCTGCACCTTTGTCTTAAAAAACTGAGCTTATAGAACTGATGCCTGAACTCATTTCTTGGTAAGCTTTCCTCTTAAGTATCGCTGTTGCTTTACTAGAGACTGAGCTTTACTAAAGACTGAGCTTATAGAACTGATACCTGACCTCATTTCTTGGTAAGCTTTCCTCTTAAGTATCGCTGTTGCTTTACTACCGTGGTCAACTCCTAGATGCTGACTGCCCAAGTTCACGAAGTTGTGGTTCTACTGTTCTTTTGGTGCATAAAATGTCAGCCCTCTTCTGTGGCAAACCTGTCACTTAAACAGATAATCACTTCCGCCTTTCCCCGGTTCTCCGGTCAAATAGGAACTCCACTTGTACCGTCCAAATGACCCCGGTCCCAAGAGGACGGTTGGACCAGAGGCGACCTGTAGGAGTCCTGTAGGAGGTGAACTGTGCTGTCGCTGAGTCGCTGAGTAAATGAATTCCTATTTTGCAGGAGCGATTGCTAACGCCATCAAGAGAGTTCTTAACCCCACCTTCTCTAACTCTGTGATAAGCTACCTGTACGGTTATTTGGTCATCATCATCGGCGCCTTCCTCACCTTCTTGGTCCAGTCCAGCTCGGTGTTCACGTCCACCATCACTCCTCTGGTCGGTTTGGGGATCCTGACGTTGAAGACCGTCTACCCCTTGTTTTTGGGTGCAAATATTGGAACGACGACCACCGGCCTCTTGGCAGCTCTGGCCAGAGACAGCGAAGCACTCCACGATGCGCTACAGGTCGCCTTCGTGCACTTATACTTCAACATCTCGGGCATCCTGTTGTATTATCCCTTCCCTTTCATGAGGTGAGGTGAATTTCGTGTGCATGTACTAGTCGCACTCGTGTCTGCCAGAAGTTGTGTGATGCCAAACTTGTGCCAAAATAGGGAGAACTCTTCAAGATTGTTTGGTTCCTGATCAAGGTATCACTCTTTCCTTTAGGATTCCCATACCTCTGGCAAAAATTTTGGGCAACACCGTGGCAAAGTACCGTTGGTTCGCCATCGCCTATTTGATCGGGATGTTCTTAATCCTTCCGTTTCTCGTCATGGTTCTCTCCTTAAACACAATCGTGTTCATCAGTGTCTTGACCCCGCTCGCCTTCCTCCTGGTTGTCGTCATCATCATGAACGTCATACAGAGAAGTAGGTTTGCCGATAAGCTGTTGCCCAAGATCCTGAGGAACTGGGACTTCTTACCAGCACCGCTGCACTCCCTGAAGCCTTACGACAGGTGAGATGCTTACTCTGCAAGGCGGATTTTTTTACGAGAGATTGGTGGGTAATATAATTCTGATCAGGTCCGAAAACATTGAAAAATCTCAGAAAATTCAAATTTCTGTGTGTTTCATTGGCAGGATCCTTGCTGGCTGGTCGTGCTGCAAGCGCTGCGGCAGCTCCAACTTAGAGACTTCTCCGACGTCCACCTCGCAAGAAGACGTGGAGAAGCCCGACATGGAGTACCCGACTGAGTCAGATGAGGAAAAGGGGAAATTAGGAATTTCAAACGGAGGCTATCAAGAGTGGTAGCCAAAGCTCAACACAGTCAAACCTCAAAGTTATGAATCTCGAGATTATGACAGATCTCAAAGTTATAGTAAGTTTGTTGCTGACCAAGCTTTATTGTTCTTCCTAAAGGTCAGGTCTCAAACTTATGTGTCCCAAAGTTTTGATATACTTGCTACTGACCAAGCCATATCATAACTTCGAGGGTTGACTGTATGTTACTGCCTGGGTATTACTTGTGGCCTGATGTATATCACAAAAGTTTTACATTGTGGAAAGATAATCTATACTTGTCCGGTAAAGTATGAAATCATTTGTACCATTTTTACAAAGTTTAGTTATGACCACCACGTAGTAAATGCAGACCTGTTCTTGTTAGTGCACGAGTTACTCGCATCTGACGCCAGATACAAACTTTTCCTTACAACGTTGGACACACGCAGTTCACCGAAGCCGTAATGCATCATTCCCGAAACTGCACACGGCGCAAGTGGCCTTTTTCCACTCACTCGGCAGATGTCGCCTTTTGTCGACGGGCAGAAACAACCTGACCCACCAGGATTCTGGCGCCGTCTAGCGGTCGCACTCTGCTGCCCGTGCATGACGATCTTGTTCTTTGTGCTGAACGTGGGTGTTCCTAATACTGCCATGAAGTACCTTTGAAGACCGCATGCATGACTGAGGTTCATCATATAAGCACACGGTTAGCAAAAGAAAAAGAAGGCAGAGCTGTCGTGACGGACAAAGAGAGGCGAATCAGGCTTGAGGTGTCGATGAATCACCAAATCACCACAGCTCTTGTCTCACCACAACCACCTCCCAAAAAAGAAAACACCATTCTTGGGCAAACAATTGTCGGAACTTTTGTTCCAGAGTCCTTTTGAGGAATGTCTCCCCTGGGGAAAGGAGGTGGGATAAGGGGGGGGGGGACTTGGGTCATCCTTTCACGAGGGTATTACGGATTGTTTCACATATTTCTTCCTGCCCATTTCGTATTCTCGTTGCGTCCCATCTGAAAGTTTTTGTGCATCTTATTCCCTGAAGGCTTTTTCACTTTGGCCCGCTGGCTTCTCCAATAATCCGCTGATACAGGAGGGTTGCCAGAGATTGAGGAGCCAGCGTAGGAGAATTAGGACTAATAGAGCACAGGGTTAAGGATAAGTAAACTTGTCTCAAAGGTTGTATCACACTCCAAGAGATGCAAAAAACTATGCAGGAAGTGCAGCAACGAGCTGGGGAAGCTGACAAGAAATCTGAAAGAAATGATGCCATCATAATGTGGCACTTTGCACATAAACTTCTTCATTTTGCCCTCGCTCACATTCTGGTCATTACACCTCTCGACTACTATTCTTTCTGTTGGCATCATTTCGGTTCACCCTGTTTGCAGTGGTGAGTCCTAAAGAAGGAAAAAGTCACTAATATGAGTACAGTTCTCTCTCTGGTGCCATCAGGAATGGAAGACCACAGTGAAACATTGACTGCGGTAATAGCCAAGCTGCTGCTGCGTCTCCACCTATTCTCTCGAGTCCTTAAGTAGGACAAAGCCCTTGTTCTTCCTGGAAGTCTTTTCTGCCACTGGCAACTGGCAAAGCCTCGATGGCAGTGACAGAAACAAATGAGGGCATTTTCCTCTCTTCACAAAGCCCTCCTACAACGCCATGAGCACCCAGCAGCATATTTGCCCCCATGCGCACGCCCCATTTCACGATGTGTCGTGTCTTATTCCTCTTCCACCACCCGCCCAAGAATCCCCAGGGATAATAAGCAAACGTGGGCCAGGGGAATACGTAGATGTGTATCACACAACAGCTCTTTTGTACGTTGTTACGTGGACGAGACAGAGAGAAAAGAAAACATTTTGATCCAATTTGCGGGGGGCTGCAGAGAATTCTCTCTCGTACAGGGTGTCTCGTCGATCTTGCTCTGAGGTTCGCTGTCCTGGTGCCAACAACGGTTGCGCCATTTTTCTTCTAAGTCTGCGAGGAAAGACAAGTATGAAAAAAGTGTTGCCCTCTTTGCATTTCACCCATCCATCCATCCTTTTTTTGCTTTGGCTTCCTCCATGGCAACATTCATCGACTGGACTTGCTTGTTGTAGCATTCGTGAGACACCCCGTACATTTCGCAGAGAAGTAGTGACCGAAATCCTTAAAACAATCCTAAGTGTAACAAGGAGATCAGCTGCGTCCTCGATGATATCATTGTTGTCGATGCTCATGGGGGTTCCACGACTTGTCAGAGAAAAGGCTCTTTACCATCCGTTGTGAGTGACTTAAAAGTGTAATAGTGTGTACACGTAAAAAATATATCCGCGTCTGTAGAAAAAGAATCACTCGTTTATGATGGACTTCAGAAGTTGCCGCCTAATGAAGAAGAGGGGTGCTTCAAAAGAGGTTGAAATATGACTCGAGGAAAAATCAGACTCATCTGCTCAGTGAACATTCCCCATTCTATAGACCGTTTAAAGCCCCCATAGATCGCGCCCAAATTGAGTCTTTCCTCGTTTGCATAAAGGGAGGGTATAAGGCAGGAGGAGGAAGACGACGTCGACGACGACGACGACTTCTGCAAGGATTTCTTACAAGATTGGCTCAGTGACGGCATTTAACCCAGTCACTCCCGTCGGCATTGCGACGCCGCCTTCAGTCATGAATGAAGAAGCCCCGTGGCAACCCTGGCCTTTTCGCCGCTGCACCAGTAGTAAAAGAAGACCGCCCAAAGCGGCGCTCATAAAACTTTGCGTTCGTTCTTTCTTGCTCGGCGGCCCCCATTTTTTTCAACGCAGGAGTCCACTTCTTTAAAGACAATAAAAGCCCGGACACAGGGAGGAAGAAGATGGTTAAATTTATTAATATGGCTGTGTCGGCTTAAAGCAGTGAGGAAAAGGAGCAGATTTGGCGGGGGGCTCAAGACTTGAGCTCGATCTCGTCTCCCCCATTATTACTGAGGCAATCAAGGATGCGGCAGAAAAAAAAAGTGGTGATTGCACAAAACGGGATCTGAAAACTGTGTTTTCTCTCTCCCTTATGAGGAGAAGCTCAATTGATATTCTAATCGTGGCTGATGAATATTTTTGAGCCAGTGCTGAGTGAGTTTGACAATGCACGTGCTCCATCAGTCGTCTTCGCTCGTCGCCATTAGCATGCAATCTCTTTATCACATCTCTCTCGGCGGGCGAGCCGGGACACTGAGCCGCAGTCGTTCTATGGCCATCTTTTGAGACACCCTGTTTTATGGACAGAGAGTGCATTTTGCACTCGAGACAACACTGGAGGCAAGCACAACGTGAGGGAAGCCGATGAGAAGCGACCTGCGAGTTCGCACAGGGGTCTGGAATTCCTAAAGATGATAAAATATTGCAGATTTAGGGAAGTGCGATGATAGTCACCGACTGAACCATAAGGTACAAAATTCCTTCGCATACCTCTTACGTGCGCCGCCAACAGCAGCGACATCCTCAGTAAGTGGCGTCCATGATAAATGCATGGTGTATCTGCAACACCCTGTAGAAGTGAAGTAACGCGTGTGCCACAATGGGTCCAAGGTGTTGATAAACGAGCCGTCTACGAACCGACTGGATTCCCCTTTACTACTGCAATGTATGTATAACAGCCGCTGCTGGTGGTGGAAGCTTCGGATGGTCGAACCTTTGCTAAACGCAGCTTTGTCCCTTGGGATTGTTGTTGTTTTGGCTCGTAGGGGGAAAAAATCCCTGACCCAGTGTTTCAAATCTCACGCCAAAGAACAAGACGCTACTAAGACTGCAAGAAAAACACAGTCTGTAAGTACAGTTCTCTGGCGCTACACAACTTCTTTTTTTGTGGGCAATCCTGAACTGGACACGTCTCGAGGATGTGTGTGTTGTTAGACATATTGTATGCACCGCGCATATATGAAGAACGATTGCAATGAATACCTGCCCCCTTGATACTTTTGTGTCATGCAGGAAGGAGGTACGAAATTCGGGACAGAACCGAATCTGCTCATGTTATTACCCCGGGCGATGCTCGTCGTCTATGGGTATGGCTCAGTCTATGGGGTTGTGCACGTACGTAGGAAGGCAACAGCCTGACTACAGCTTGCCAAGGCAGTTCTGGTGTGACAAAAAGTGGTAGAAGCACCAACTTTTTCCCAGATGATCCGCCAAAGCTCGGTCTTTGGCAACGTTGCTGCTGCTATTAGCGAAATCCTATTTTTATACCACGATATCGCCAGATTTTAGAGGATGGAGCGATTCCTACGTACACGTCCGTACTGGCGGCATGGGATATCTAGAATGAGATTCGGGCTTCTATGGGCGACGCCACGAGCGCCACCACCACCAACGACGACGACGACGACAACGACGACGGTGACGCCATCGAAATCAATTCGCTGCGGCGAGAATTTGACACGAAATGTCTCTTTGCATGCATGAAATCGTCGAGCAGCCCCATGAAAAAAAAAAAAAAGAAATGGGCACTCGTTCACCCTCCCCAGTTTCACGTCCACACGTGTGACGTCGCTGTCCAGCCACCCAGTACGGACGTACAGGGTGTTGCTGACAAATCTGGAATTCTTGCTGACGATGAGACACCAACAGGGACGGTGAAGGGAAGTAAAAGGACTCTCGGCGGCGAAATTTGGCATCACCCACCCGAAGTTTGACGAAGTCTTCATCTGCGACACCCTGTACTGCTGCCACTACGCATTCCCTTTTTTTTCCATCCATCGCGTGATTGGAACCAACTGCCATTGTTTCTCTCCTTCTCTCTCTTCACGCTTCAATAGCAAAATAAAATTACGGACATTTGCCTTTGTGTTTGCGCTCTGCGCATGCGCGCTTGTGCGTATGTGCGTGCGTGCGTGCGTGCCAACGTGTCGTTTCGTGGCATTTCTCCATTTCCTTTGTAGCACCCTGTCATCAAACAAAACGTCGGTTTGGCCGGACAAAAGTGTGGTCGCCGATGGTCCATTGAACGTGCCAAAGCAATTTCGTCCTACAAAATGGGTCTGCGACTAAGTAAGCATTTAGGTGTGAGCAGAGCGAGGGCAGGAAGAACTAGGACATGGGGCAGGAGAAATGGGCAGGTGAAACGCAAGGGTTGAGGAACTGTTTTGTGGCAATGACGTTGGACACACACGTCTCAAGCGCACTAATTCATTTAAGCCCAACAAGTGCAGCTTGCCAGGTTATGAAAATGATGAGCTATGTTCGAAGTATTTACTCCCATCACACTAGAGGCAACTTTAGGGCTACTTCTTTATTGCCAGAGCTGCTTTTAGACGGTCTTAAACAGTTCAGCAAACGACGCACTTTCCTTTTAACGCGAGACTAATTTTGCATCACTCTAACATTAGGTTTGAGCAGCAGCTCAAAACTTTTTGGGCATTTGGTGCGCATCACCCGCCCCGCCCAAGTCTTGTCTGCAAAGTTGGGCACACACGCGACCTCACCCACTTCCGTAGATCTATTAGCATCTCTCACTCATAGTCCTATGGCCCAAGCCGTGTGTGTGCGCGCGCGTACTTGGGCGTGCGCGTGTGCCTGGTCGTGTGTGCGCGTGCGGACGTGGACGTGTGCGTGTCTGCCTGAAAGGACAGAGTTAAATTAGGTCAGTGAGGGAGCCTGCGATGAAAAAGAAAAGACTCCCTCACTCACACTGCATGCAGATGCGTAACATCCGGAGCCTGAGTCACGCGGACATTTTTTTACTCATACTGTACTTAGTAAGAGCGAACTTTCTTATTGTCTCGACAACGCATGAAGACATTCTTCTCATATTGAACAATGTGATGTTCGATATTTCTTCGCACTGGAGCGTTTCAGACGTATTCAGCTCGCGCTCTGTGAGCTATGTGAGCGGCAAAGAATGTCCGCAGAAGCATCATGAGGTGGAGGAGGAGGCCTTCAGGCATGGGGCGTCCCTTTTTTGACTCACACGGCACGCAAATGAAAAAGGCTAATGTGGAGCCTTGTCAGAATAAGAAGAAAGCTCTTCTTTTCTGTGCGTGCGAGAGTGTAAATGAGAACATGGCAGAGAGATAAATTAGGGATGGAGGAGAGCTCAGCGCAGCCACAGTCGAGCAGGGCAGGGCAGAGCACGAACCAGGCCCTGATCCTTGTCACTGACTTGACTTCTCCTCTGCTGATGGCAAGAGATGTTCCTCCACCAACTCGCTGTCACAGGACCCGCTCACACTCACACAATATCGGCTTCGCGCACCTTCAGTCGAGCTCATCTCCTGCTGTCGATTTTTTGTTGCTCTGACTTTCTGCTGGCTCGACTGCCTCGAGACGTCACGGGCTGACCCGGCAATCACACATTTGTGCCTGGCAGACCCAACTTCTTTTTGTGTGTAAACGCGCCCTAAATGGCGCAGGCAGCGCCCCTAATGGCAGAGATTCGCTGAGAGAGCGAGAGATGCAGGTAGCCTGCAGAGGAAGTGATTTGCTACTCTGATAAATTATTGCATAGCGCTGAACGACGGGTTGGAGGACGACGTCGAGTCAGTCAGTCAATGCATCGACGTGACGTCCTTGGCCTCGACGCAGAAGCGCGGTGGAAAGCAGCTACTTCGCTCCCTCGAACGTGAATGGCACCTCACTTGCCGTCCTGCGTACGCACTAGAGCGTGCTGGACTTGATCACGTTCACGGCCTTGTCCCGCCCCGATGACGTCCATTGCCTTCAACTCCTCCTCCTGCACAGGCGTCTTCTCATTCACGTCATTGCTTCCTCTCTCTCTCTCTCATGCCTCCGTGACTGCCCGTTCCGCCTTTTTTGTGCCTCACACTGTAGCAGACTGGCATAAGTCAGCTAAACATGTTACTCGTGCCACTTTTTTGTGCCTCACACTGTAGCGGACCGGCATAAGTCAGCCAAGCATGTTACTCGTGCCACTTTTTTGTGCCTCACACTGTAGGGTCCGATGAAGATGTTGCGAGAAAGGGGTGGTCCCAATTCAGGGTGTCGACAGGGTGCCCATTTGCCCCAAATTGCCGCCTTCTTGGGGCTCAAATTATCCTTAATTTGGGTTGTGGACCTTGAGTGGGGCTTGAGCATCTGGCGACGGCGACAAATGTCTCGACGTTTCGCTCGTCTCCTTGTGATTACTGCAGGAGAACCAGGGGGAAAAATGAAAGGGGTGAAGAGAGATGTTGCTTGGCACAAGGCTGAGGAAATCACTCAAAAGCGCTCTGGAGCCAGAAGGTGAAACCTTTTCCTACATCTTTGGGGTCATTTGAAGCAGAGAAAGAACCTGTCTTGATTTACCGCGCTGTAACAGTTTGCTCCAGACACTCACAGGTCAGCCCAGTCCACATTATCGGCTTTTAAAGCTCGCCATGTCTCATGATTTGCCTCATAATCCCGCGATAAAGAACGTGTTTTTCGCTTGTTAGGCAAATTCCCTCCTTCAGTTGTTGCCCCGGCGACCGTCGCCATCTGTATAAACCCTCCTGATTAAGGCGCCCCCTACGGCTTCGAGAATGTCTAATTTGGCGGGATTTGTGCGATTCCGGAGTCATCGACTCCTCCCGGACGACCATGACCGAGGTTGGGAACCATACGTGGTCACAGGGGGCAAGGGGGAGGGCGGAGGGGGTAGAGCTCCCATGGGCAACCAAACTTACACTCTTAGACGCAAGTTCACATCCGCGTACAGAGACGTAATATCTTGCTCAGGTGCGAAAAAGGCGTCGTCAGCTCCTTTTTGGCACTTTCTTTTACTGATCGAGGATGCCTCAAGTGAACCGTGGCAATGGTGTCTCTCGTGCTGGACTTGGACGACCTTGACAAGTTGTTTACCCATTCACACTAATCATTGTCCGGAGTTAGCAGAGGAAGTTGCACAATTGGAGGTTGTTGCTCCTCTAATTGCTTCCTGTGACTTGACAACGTCTTGGACTGACCAGAATTAAATCGAGTCCGATCAGCCAAGTGTCCTCCATAAATCTCTGCTTTGCCTGGCTTCGTGCTGACATCTTCATGGCGCAGTCCCAAAGCGGCCTCTGAATTCATCAGTTGGAACTTGTTCACCAGACGCTTCTACTGATCGTGAAGGCGTAAAATCCCCGGACGTGCAGAAAACAGCCAACAAGCAGCAAAAAGAAAAAAAAAATCTCTCGTGTGAAAATCGTCTCTACTTTCCCAGATTATGGTGAATGACGACGCCAGCCAGCAATCGAATTGATTGGAGGAAGAAGGGAATTTTTGCGTGAGAAAAACTCTCTTTGTCGAAGGATCCTGAGGGGGGAGGGGGAGGGGGAGGGGGAGGGGGGCAGGTTCGAGCAGCACCCGCCAAACTTCACCTCGGCCCCTGAGGGCGCAGCAGAAGACAACACAAGAGAGGCAAGAAAACATTCCAGACGACGAACGCGTTAATTGCTCCTCTCCTCGATTAGCATTCAAATTGAATTCTCGAGTCTGTCGCTGGTCGATTCCTGCCCCCCCCCCTTTTTGCACACGTCAAGCTGAGAAACGTTGGTCGCGAAGTCCGCATTCTCAAGTCGATGGACGCAGACGGACAGATGTATTTCTGCGTTAACGCCTGCGACTGCAATCAACGCGTGCAATGAAACGAGCATTTCGACGACAACAACTCAATGTAGCGGCCGAAGACGACGTCACAAGCACCAGAGGCAGATGGACTCTGGACCTGGACTCATAAAGCTGAACAACTTCTAACTTGACCAGGGGCAATCCTTTGTGGGAGACGTCAAATGGCGCTCGTCACGTAAGATCACACTTTCTGCTGCTGGATCACCAGACTTCAGGTGGGCTTGGACGCGGCCAGGGCCGTCTTGGCCGCGCGCAAGTTCTTGACGGAGCTCTCGGGACACGGGCGTACACGGTGGCCAGTGCAACCTTTGGTCTGGGAGGACACTGAACTCCGCAGAGTCGCATTCAACCCCAGTACAGGGTGATGAAAAAATTGGTTCTCGTCAGCGGCTGTGAAACTAACCACAGACCGTGGGAGACCCAATCAACGTTATTTTTGGTCGTTCGTGCTGTTGACGGAGGCGAAAATATGTTTGTGTTTCTAATTCCTCCCCCTTTTTCTCTGTGTTAATCCTTTCAATGATTTCTGCTGTCACAGTCGATCAAGACACCCTTTGAGTAAACAGCTTCCTAATGGGCATCTGCGGCAGTTTCCAGCATGTGAATTATACCTAAGAACGCAACAAAAGCACTGGGGATTTTTTGTTTAACCAAAAGTTAGGACTTCCCTCAAATACGTTTATTTTTCTCGTATCCTCCTCATTTCACTAATCTGTCCACGTTACTTCCGTTAAATCGGTGCGTTCCACCCCTCTTTTTACTCGCACCCTATAAACTTTGGCAATGGAGTCGCAATAGCTTGCAAAGTATCTGGGCAGCGCGAGCTGGTGGATGCAGCTGACACCTTCTTGATGGAGTGCTCGAATATGTTGATTGTATTAATGCTTCTCTCGCCGGGGACATCGGGGTGGTTGGGGTTGGGGTGTGAGGAGGGATTTTCCGCGCGTGCGTTTTCTCCTTCAATAAGCGCGTTAATGAGGAATGGGTGGTTTCCTTCCCATGAGATGACTGGTAAACATCACCACCCTCCTGCTGCTGGAGTTCGCATGTGCGTCGTCGTTTTGCTCCATGCACGTACAGGGTGGGCAAAATCGGACGCTGCCTTCATGATGCTGCTTTGTCGGCACACTGTAGGGCAACGAAACTGTTGTACGTTAGCCAGAAGAGAGTCTGGGTAGCTTTCAGGGGGACGCGGCATGACTGCGGGGACACCCTGTAGGAGCTATTTTTTGCGCACAATATTCCCCACACCAGAATTTCTCTCCGCCTGCGTGTTTACATTAGTAGAGAGGGAGTTTATGTTTGAATATCCCATGGATATTCGCAATCTTTTTTGACGAACGAATGCGGAGCTTTAGAGTCCATGGAAGATTTTTCTCTCAGTCTATGATGGAGAGACGAGGAATTGCGTGAGCCACTCGTGTCTCAGCTAGTTGCAGGTACAATGAGTGCCACAAAAAAGGTCACCGAGAACTATGCAGTCTATGAGAGTAAACTTGGTTTCATCCATTTGCAACCTTTGGCCCCAAGACTTACTCAACAACATCGGAGATTTTGTTCTGTAAAGTCGACTTTCCCGACGAATTCGATTTGACGCAGACCGTTGGTTCAATATGCAACTTTCCACTCATTTCATCAGTCGATGCTGGCAACAACACAGCTCAATAAGAGCAACTTAGAAAGAAGAGACTTCAGATTACGTCACGATGAAGTCGTCTTTGCGAAACACAAGTTATATGTGCAGTTCTGAGCACTATTAAAATACGGTTGCTAATGCCTGAGAACTACTGAAAAGTAATGAAAAGTATTATACTCCGCTAATCTGAACTTTTGAAGCAACTCATTCAACAAACTGAAAGTAATATTTAAGAGCCATTTAAAAATGCCAATGCAACGGCTTTATATCGGTAGTACGATGGCAGCTGATGCCAACACACTTAAGTATGGATCATCTAACAGACTCACATGTCAACCCCAGTCTCAGGGTCTTGAGTACCATATGTAAATATACGTGAAGCCAAAGAAGAGTCTGCAGCTAACCCTGAATTTCGGATACTCAAACTTGCTGCTCTGCAGCCATCACTGTTCAATATGCAAAATGCGTTGTCTACATATTTTGGTCGATCGGTAAATGTTTGTTCAGAGCAACCGATTCTTCTCTGGCAACCTCGTCCATTTGACAGAAGTAGCAGCGTCTTGAATGTTGCTTGTTCGCTTTTCACTTCCTGTCACAAGCACAACTTCTTTCACACGAAAACGCTCTTGATTGCCTGAGAGGAAGCAAAATTTACTCCCCACCCATGTCAATATTGCTTCATATGATGCTAGAAAAATAGAACAACGCATCGTCCTTCACGAAAGCTAAATTATGTCTCTCAAAACAAATCCCAGTCTTCAAAGCCAGCTGAGAATTATGACAGGATGACTGAAACCTTGTGACCAATGAAGTAAAATTTCGTGACAACATTCATTGACACTGAAAGCCGACAATGACAGTTAGCGATATGACTTTATATAAGCGGGACCTCCTGTGTTATGAACACATCCAGTCGGACAGTGCATCACAGTCACTCTTCTTCCTTGACATTCTCTATTTGTCGACACTCCCCGGGTGGGTGACCCACAGTAACTTTCATCCTATACTATAATAAGACCCTAAGCTCTAGATATAAGGAGAAAAGTCAGTTGTCCTCTAGCCCAGCTTTCTGCGTATCTTACTTTCCGACCCATTGGGCTGGCGTGGGGACAACAGAAGACCCCTGACATCGGTGCTCTCTCTTTTTTCGTTCTTTTCACAGAAAACAGATGTTGTGCGTTGCACGCGCTAACTGCGACGCGTCCGCGTGATGGATGCGGCATTCTGGATGTCACTTTTTGATTAAACATCAGTCTCTTCGACTGGCGAAGCGCAGCTAAACGTAAGCTCCTCCTGGACCTGTGCAAGCTTGCACCTCTGATGCGTGTGAGAGAGAAAGTTGACAGCGTTGCTGCCTCATGTATCCAGACACGTCACAATTGACGCTCGAGCGATGTTCGGGACGGGGGCTCCCGACGTTGTCCCAGGTGCCGGACTTGTCGTCCTTCGTCCAGGTGGCTGGAGGCACCTCGCGGAGACCAGCACTCGCCTGTGATGCCATTCTTTCACTTCCCATCCAGAGTCGGGTGACGAATTGCTGGTCGGGCCGGTCGGGCTGACCGGCTGGGCCGCACCGGCCCCATCACAGCCCTGACTTCTCTTGCTCAAGGCGCCAAACGCTTCCGCTGATGGTGACACTTTGAAAGTTAAATATGGATATCACTGCATGCAGAAATAACAAATGAACTTCCTCTCCTCTTTTCTTGGCTTCGACCTTTAGTTCTTTCGTTCCGTCGGTCTAAATATTTCCTTTGATTTCTCCGACTTGGTGCTGATATAGCTGTGAAGCCAATGAATGGGGGGGGGGACACAACCAACCCTTTTATCAGCGCGATTGACCATAAATCATGCATTCACTGATTCATTGATCGGGTTAACACCCTCCCATCCCCCGTCCCCCTTTTTTCAGCTCGCTGGCAATGGATGAATGAGGAGGACTCACGCGCCAGCGAGTGTGAAAGTAATACAAAGCACCGAGTTCGTGGTAGCAAACTGCAAAAGTTTCATACACCAGTAGGAAGACACAGAGCATTGTTGGCAAATGCCCCATGTACAAGAGCGGAAGGTCTAAGGGAAGTGAAAGTGCAAACTCAAAGGTTCCGTCCGGAACCAAAGGCCGGGCCGAAGTGGCAGCAGCGCTCTCTGGGTCGAGTCGACGGGTTGACCCCGACTGAATCCCTCAAAGAGCAGTTTAAGTGATTAACATGAGTCAGCCAATGGTGTTGAGCCCCTCTTTGGGAGAAGGGTCCCCTTGTCGTTGACTCAGTCGCAGAAGATGTTCGAGATGCTCACGTCCTACCACGTTGGTCGTCTTGGTCTTGTCAAGGACTCATCTTTTGTCAACTGACCAGAAGCTTGATCGCGGCCTTGACCTCGATGCATCCCTTGCATTGATGAGCGTCGGTAACGCGAACCCTCATGATTCTTTTTTGGTGCGTGTTCTCGCACTCCATTCACACCGGAGTAATGAGGAATCCATGGCTTCTGGAGTGCAGAGTCCATACAGCTTTGGTGTTCTCGCCAACGACGTCGTTGTCGCCGGCGTCGTCATCGTCGTAATGTGTGGTTATTGTGCAGTGTGCGGGGGCTCTCCGAGCTGAGCTCTGCGTGCGTGCGGATTACGATAACTCAATCTCCACAATGAACGCACGGCTTTTTCAAAACTGAGCAGATGGGAGTCAAACGATACTGCTGGTGCTGCTGCTGGGAGACAGTGAGGAATCTATGGTGCATACGTACAATACAGTATGTGCATAATAACTACGCAAATGAGCCACCTGCAACTTGCACCTAAAAAGTCACTTGTTATGTACGGACGTCTGAGCTTAGAATGGGACTTGCGACATCTCTATTAGTATTTGGGCTGCTCAGCCTAGGTGCGCAAGTGCCAGAGCAAACACACACAGGGTGGCCAGAAAGTGACTTTTGCGCAAAGTCTTTTCTGTCTCAAATGATGGAGGATTTTGAATGGGGAATCATGACCGTGTAAAACTGTGTCTCATTTTCACACCTCTTCTTGTCAGGTGGTGTGTCCATTTTTTCCACAATATTTGTTGTTGAGATGCTGCTATTGTAAAGGAACACTCTGCTTCCTCTCCTACCTACCCATACTTCTCTGAAGAGGACATATTTGCTTGCTTGGTTGCAGCTGAGGCTCGAGGTGATGGCAGATGAATGCTTCAGCAAATATTTGAGATTGGGGCTGGTTGGTTCAAAAAAAAAAGGAAATGCTCGCGCTCGCGTGTCATCGATACATTAGGAAGAAGAATAAACTTTTCCTGTAAATTGGAGAGACAGACAAGGACATAACACGCATTTTTGTTGTTGCCCAGCCTGCTACAGTGAGCTCCGCTTAATAACTGCAGCTTCAGCGCCTTCTAGTCGGGGACGCATCTACTGCAGCCTTTGAAAAAGAGATCTCCAATGAGCTGCTTTCTCTAAAAAGGCACATACATGTGTACATATAAGTGGTGCGCATATGTGCGGCACGTAGACTAAAGCGGTACCTGCCAAACTTCGCTGCTACACACACCCAAGTTAGTCCTCCCCGCGTTTGGAAAGTTCCCCTGCGAGCAATTTCATCCCAAAGTCTTTTTTACCCAACTGCACAGTAAAAAAGTGATTGAATTTGCTCGCTTCCGCGCACAACATATTTCACGAGTCATTTAGCAATGCCATTTTCTCTCTCTCTCTCTCTCTCTCTTGCGAGGAAAGAAGAAAGAAAGTCAGGACTGAGTTCGGCAAAGCGTGGATGCACAGCAAAAAAAATCACAGTTGAAATTTTTAGGGTCAGCCTGGCACTGTCACATTTCGTTTCAGTCAGAGCGCATTCATTTAATCTGCTCCTCGAACTGGACAAATTTCCCTGGGACTTTCCAAGAACAAAAAGGAGGGAGAAACTCGACATTCAATATTTGCCGACAACGAGACCAAACCAATCACTGGAAAGTATCCGCTATTAGTGCATGTGACGCTCGCCAAACATCTGTCCACTTGAGCGGGGTAAGCGGATATTGCTCACATTTTTAGCTGATGAGTAGTGCATGTGTGACGCCGGAGAGAAACAGTCGTAACGTGACGTGTAATGGTCTTGTTTACGCTCTCATCATCACTCAAAAGCAACCCTTCCTTTGCCTCCCCCTTGCCATCATTGTTGTTGCATAATGCATAAGCAGCTAAAGCGAGCAGCCAAGGGTGGTTGAAGAGGCAGAAGCATTTCTAATGATCGTAGCAGGTGGCTGAAGGCGGTCGAGCAGAGAGGTGCAGTGCAGTATGGAGGTACAGGGTGGGTGGAAAGTTTCCCTCTGGAAAGTCACTTGATTTCCCAGGCAAGCTCGATGACGTTGAGGTCAGAGACTCACAGTGCAGAAGCTTTGCTGTGCCAAGAGAGAAAATTTCATTCCTGACATGGCGGACTTTTGTCTCGACTTCGTCGTTGCCCGACGACCTCGTTGGCTTCGAGTCCGGACCAACGTCCTCCTTCACTCGGTTCATTACAAGTCAAGTGACTTTTTCCACTCACCCCGTCCAAATCGTGGTGCCGAAGTTCGTGAGTCACCGGAGCCCTTCGGTAATGCCAGCTTTGTCATATTCTTGTTCCTACTCTCTCTTAATAATAAGTAGTCTCATAAATAACTTTGGTGTGATTAAACTTCTTTTTCTTGGTCACTGGTCCGCGCAGAGGCCATTTCATTATCGTTTTTGGGCGTGCCATGTCATTTATTTGGCTGCTTTACACATGCCACGACGTACCTGGCATTTTTACCGCCAAACAACTTTCTCGGCACTTGCAGGTCTTGGACTTGGTCTCCTTCAGGGGGGGGGAAGTTATGCCAAACCATGTCCTGCGGAACTAACTGTAAAGTATGTAACAAGAACGGTTGGCACATACTAGGTTACTTGACTAGTCAACAAGCACCTTATGAGTCAAAAAGAGGGGCCTTCAGTCACAGCTGCGGCGCGCCCGAGTGGTGGCACATTTATCTATGACTCACACGGCTCACGTGCATTGGCAATCGATAATAATACAGTGCATTCTCCTCCCTGGCCGCAGCCTCAGCGCGCACCTTGCGCAGCTTCATCCAGGCCAAGTTCTGCCACAAGTCTGGGCCACGCAGTTCTGCTCTTGTTTATTCTACGAGACATTCGCTCTGATCCCCCCCTTTCTGGCTCTTTTAATGAGCACCTATCAATTTTTGAAATATGGGCTCAGGAGGATGGACGTAAGCAGGGAGACGTTTTACTGTTGTTGTTAGCGGCGGGATTCTTTGTGAACAACCTAATGAATGCAGACGAAAGAGAGAAAAGAATCTTTTTTGGGGAGGGGGGAAGAAGTAACCAGTTTTGATCAGACTGTTGCTTCAACTCTTCCTCTTAACAGTTGTGCAAAGCAACGAAATTAGCAGGTTTGTGTCTCTCTTTTTGGACTCGTTGGGTCTGTGTCGTTCTGGCATTGGCTGGTAGATGGCGCAAGAGTGGCCTGACGCTACAGGGTTGACGACGTAAATTCGCACCAAGTTGGACTGCGTCGAGAACGAAACGGACAATTTCAATTTTCTGGAGACTCGACGGGCCTGCCTCGAAAAGTGAATCACGGGGTGTTTCAAAAGATGATCAAAAGTATTGCCCGGCCTGAGATTCGAGACACTGTAAAATTTTGCTCTAAGTCTGAGTGGTCTATCCTATATATATTTCTCTCGTCCACTATGACGTCGAGGCAAAAGTACAATTACTTAACGCTGGTTATCGACATTCTTGATGACCTTGTTCATTATTCCTGCGAGCTGTCTGAAAGCAATGGCCACTTCGACAACTCGACATTCACACAATACTGCAGGGGTTCCACATCAAATCGTACACTGACGCGTTATACCGCAGGGTTGTGAGAAGACTTTGGATGATTTTAGGTGTTGCTACTGATGGAGGAAACCTTCACTTTGGGCTTCAACTTGGTCTCTTTCTATCCTAATTCCTGGTCTGACGGTACAATTTCATGTGGAACCCCCCAGAAGTTACCTTGATTCGAAATTGACTCCGCTCCTCGTCCGGTCTCTAGAGTGCAGAGTGAGCCCTAAATAAGGTCATCTCCAATGAAAGTCCAATCCAGTTGGACATTTTCTCCAATGTAGACGCCGGATTTTTAGGTGAATCACTTTGGAACTGCTACCTTGCGTCTGCGGAAGCGTCCGGGTGTTTCAGAAGACGAAAAAGTCCAGGCAGTGCCGGACTGAGACGCAAGAAAATGGATGGAGTAGGAGGAATTTTCCGTGGACAAAACCCCTCTTTTTTTTGCAATTTATCTCTCTGAATTGTGCGCGTGGCTTCCTGGCGAAAGAGCTGCCGCTGTCGCGTCCGATTTCTCCTAAGAGGAATTTCGCCAGAGTTCATTTGGTTCATCTGCGGTGAAGATGCTTCAAATGAGGCGCCGCCTAACGAATTTCAAGCAAGTTGGTTAAAGGATTATTGAGGAGCAACTTAGACCCTCCAACTTGAATGAGAAGAAGGAAGTTCATTTGTAGAATCTTAACTAGCAAAAGGGAGGGGAGGGAGGTAAAGATTAGGTAGTCTTAGCAAGTGCTTCTTAATCGATTCTGCACCTACGAGGACGGGTTCAGGCTGCAGGTGGGGGAGGGGAAGGAAGCTTCCACATCGTTACGGACGTTAACGAGCAAGATGTTGTTGCTGTCCACGTTGCAGTTGCAGTTCCTGCACTGTTTCTCTCCCGCCTCTTTTTCTATCTTGATGGCTGCTTAGACAGCGTGCCTCACCGCTTTGATGTGCTTGCAATGGCGACGCAGCCACTCTCATTTTATGCTTGTTTGGGACCGATTCTTCATCCACGTCAACATTTTTGCCAGCCAAAGGAATCAGCACCAATTTTTGGGAGGCAGATTTAGCTCAAACCTTTGTTTTCGTCAGTCTGCTACTGCCAAGATCTCTGTTCTTTGGCCTTTCATTAGCATTATAAAGTGCTCTGCCGAAATAAAAAATGTCGTCGGTTGGCACGATTTGCCGTTGGCACAGGGGGAAAAAAAGGTGTGTGTTTTTTTCTCTTGAGGGGATCTGAAGTGAGTCTCAGTCATGACTTCATGTCAGAATCCAGTGCAGAACTTGTCCGTCTCCCCTGATCCGAGGTCATGACTACGTCGACTCACGTGTCCTGACTCGTCAGGACGCCACTGATGAATTTCGCCACTGTTTTGCAACGTGCTGGGTGCGAAAATCGCCGAGTCCCCGTCAGTCAATGCTCCACAGTTCTTTCTTTGCTTCTGCCTCCTCAGGCAAAACGTGACAGTTCCACCGCAGTGAACAAAATGCATTCACAGCGTTCTGTATTCGACAAAAGTTGAAGGGAAATCGAGTCCGAGATCTTCCTCCAAGCCTCAGCAATACCCTCATTAGTCTTTCATCCAGTTATTCCACCCGGCTGGACGCTTTTTGTCCCCCCCCCCCCGTCTCCTCTTCTTCAGATGTCGTCGTTCTTTAGGCTGCTTTTTTTACCGTTGAAATAGGAGTGGAATAATCCTCTGGAAATTGTCAGTACCGAGCGTCTCCTCAAGGTGTACCAAAGTCTTTGCTCATCATCGCACAGCGGACACACTCAGGCCCCGAATTTTGGGGGGAAACTCAAACTGAGCAGAAAGAACTTTGGTATATTTTTTGGTTCATCTCATTGGCCGCGTGTGCTCAAAAAAAACTTAAACATAATATTCAGTGGAGCGGAAATTACATAAAGCCAGCCAGCCCGGGGGAGGCTGAACCGTCCTCCTTCCCCGGGCAGGATAATTGTAATTCAACCTCTCTCTCTCCACCCAGCAGCAACAGCAGCAACAGCAACAACAGCAGCGGAGAAGAGTTGGATAAAAGGTAGCTCTGGGCTCTCGAATATTTATTCTGCGAAGGTCGTCTTTTTTCTTTTTCAGAGCATCCCCCAGAGGCTTTGCCAGACAACATCGATATTCAGTGGGGCGTGGAGACATTGGAGAAGCAGGGATTGCTTTCCTCCATGGGACATTCTCAACCTTAAAGCCGTCCATGGAGAGAGAGAGAGGAAGAATTAGTCTAGGCTACCTTAACACAAAAGCTTTCTTAGCATCTTAGCAGCGCCATCGATTATTAGGGGCTGCTCCAGATATGCAAATCACTCTGCTATCACTTTTTTGTCAAGCTCAGAAGAGTTGGGACAAAAAAAATTCCTCTGTGACGTCAGTGTGTTTGACTTTCAATGTTGTCTTTAGGGAAGCTTCAGTGGTAGGTAAATCCCACAGCTGAAGCATCCGTGGGGCACCGGTTGTGGCACTACACTTTGAGAGGCAGCAGCTGAACGCGTACACATGTGGACGTGTGTACCGTGTACCGGAGACGTGGGTAGTTCAGGCCGTCCTGGTCTTCTTGGCCTGGTCTGGCCGAACAAAAAACCAATCATTAGATCACCCGCCGCTCTCGTATCCGCTACAATCTTCTCTCCCTCATCTTTGACACTGGCGGGAGGTCTTCTTCAACACAAAAGACCGACTCGAGCGCCACCGTTTTTGCTGCCACTTCGAAGGCAATTTCTGCTAAATGCATTTGTAGCCAGCGTCGCCATTGATCATTGTGAAAACCGTTGTCAAGACGATGAAAACGGCTGCTGCAATCAGTTTCAATTAAAAAGTATGACTTAAGGAAGACTTTCAAGGCTGTTGTCGCTCCCTCGAGACATGGCAATTTCGGAACGGCCCCGGGCCAGTCAAGCAGCATTCCGGACTCTCCACCCGGACGCGCAGTGTGAGGCGTGAAGGTGGGAGAGGCGAAGCGGAGCAGCCGGTCTTTTTGACTCACACTGCGTTGTCGCTGTCGGACTGGGTGCGTCGGAATTACTCTCAGTCACATGAAGAGTCGGCGATGAATGAGTATCCCATCGAGGACTTCAGCAGGGTCAATAAGAATGGTCGAATGTCTGACGAACATGAAAGACGCCGAGCGCCCTGAG
>JAAUXU010066254.1_pt1 | contig 29228 bp, 33 predicted proteins | sample 7278151 | NCBI WGS metagenome assembly JAAUXU01 (sample SAMN14350113, study PRJNA611818) | marine sediment metagenome | isolation source: surface marine sediment (1.8m) | place: French Polynesia: Moorea | collected 2018-08
TCGTCGTCGTCGTCGTCGTCGTCGTCGTCGTCGTCGTCGTCGTCGTCGTCGTCGTCGTCGTCGTCGTCGTCGTCGTCGTCGTCGTCGTTCCCCTCCTCCTCCTCCTCCTCCTCCTTCTTCTTCTACAACTAAAGCAGAAAAAGTACCTCGTTCTTTCTCCCTTTGGCTTCGCCTTCGATTTGACAGAGGAAAGTCTGTGTGTGAAAGGAAAATTGGGCCTTGGACCTACGCAGGAGGAGCTGCAGCGTCTGGCTTAGAAAAGAAATTGAAAAAAAAAAAAAGAAGGCCCATATTTCCCAAAAAAGGGAGACGAGAGACTGAGGCTGAATAGAAATGAGGCGTCCAAATTAATAGTTTGCGTGCACGGATGAGCTCTCACTCGCTCACCACACGAGGAGACGAGGACGAGAAATGCTCGTCGTCGCATCCGACCACGACGGAGGAGGAGGGTGGAGGAGGTGGAGGAGGAGGAGGAGACGACGGAGGAGGAGACGACGGAGGAGGAGGAGGAGGAGGAGACGACGGAGACGGAAAAACGACCGAGGAGACCGACTCCTTCTCGATGCTGAAGACCTATCTCTCCTATCCCGTAGGGGCCTCGTTACGTCTTCTCTCTCTTCAGTCGCACACAAACTCGCACGCACGCGCTCACTGACTGAAAAAAACACAAACATAACGAAAGTCGCAGTGAGAGAATAAAAAACCATGCCAGAAAAGTAAAAAAACAGTCTGACGAAGGAGAAAGCGAAGCGAGGACACAGCAAAATGTCCTCAAAAAAGGACATGAGGCTGCAGCTGCAGCAGAGGACGCAGAGATAAGGCTGTTGTGACTGATAAGCTCAAATCATGAGGCTGACAGGAGAGCACTGAGCAAAATGTGGGCAGCGCATTTTGGCTTTAGTTTTTGGGCTCGGCGTTTTCAAGGGCGACGAAAGTGCAGACAAAATGAATGAGGTGAGGGACGTTAACGCATGCGTCAGTTTGCCTTTCCCCATTTTTTTTCTAAAGAAAAAATAAGAGGGCCCCAAATGGCCTAACCAAATAGCAAGAGGCCCAAGAAATTGGGGCGAGAGGAAGAGGAGCTGTTCCACAGCCTAAAATGGGTGTGCTCCTCGTGGAAAGGACTCGAGTACAAGCGTCTCTACAAAGCCTATTTGAAAGAGATTTTGCGGAGAAACTTTTGCAAGTGACCGAAAATTGTTCCCCCCAATGATTGATTGGGCTTCAGGAGATAGCGAGAAATGGAGACGTCGGTAAGGAGACACAAAAAGAGAAAGCTCAGCTCAATGGTAAGCACGACGTGCATAAAAGCAGCTCTGGAAGTTCTGCACAAGTCAGTCAACCTTGTAGACGTCGCTGTAATAATTCAGGCTTCTCTCACTAGAAAATTATGCATGCAAGGTTTTCATGGGACCGATGACAATTTTGGGGGCCCTCCCTGCAAACTGCTAAAGCCAATTTTGTGGCGGATCTTTCAACGCAGGTAATAACACACACACACCCTTTTTTTTTTTTTAGAGCGTGAAGAATTTTCCTTTTTTTTTGGTCGCCCAATAAAATGGGGCCGCGCGCGCTTTCCTCACTTTCTAGACGGCGACAAAGAAAAAAGGGAGAAGATTTTTTCTTGTTAGGTTAGATGTTCTGAGCTACCTCCCATTCCCGTCCCGTCCCTCGAGACACGCAATAAAAGTCCTAGTTCATGCTCATCGAGGCCAATTCCGAGGCTCGGGAACGGCATGCAGGAACAGCACGTACCCGTGTGAGTTGGGCCTCTCGGGCGCGACCGTCTCCAACGTGTCGTTCAAGCTACTCCTTCGACACCAGCGGAGTCGAGTTGACGTCACACATGCGTCAAATGGCCATTTCGAGGGCGTCGGAAGTGGCGACACTGGCAAATCTCGGCGTAACAGTCGGACACCTCTGCAAGGCTCCTTACCTTCATCGTCGTGTCCGGGGAATTTCATCCTCTCTCTCTCTCTCTCTCTCCACTAAAAAGTCTCTTTCCAGGCTGGGGCGACCAAAGAGGCACCGGCGCTCTCGACGCCCGGAGACGGGAGCCCCAAACCCACGTCTTCCAGCACACCCTTCTCGGTCGGTACCGGTTCGGTGGGTCGGGCCTCGGATCTCGAGTCCCTCTAGAGCCAGACCCGAGGGAAATGCCGAAGAAGTGGGTGAGGACGAAGCGAGAGAAATCGGTGTCGCCGCTCGGAAGGCGCTTCCGCTACTGCTTGTGCTTTGCTTCGCTCTGCTCAGCTTTGCTGCCGCTGTCTCTCTGCTGCTGGCCCCGGCCCAGACAGAGGCGAGCGAGGGCGGCGGCGGCAGCCCCAACGCCAGCGGCGGCGACGACGACAGCGACAGCAACGACGGCGACAGCATCGGCGGCCTGAAAACAACTGTTGAAGTTCAAGAGGAGGAGGGGGAGGAGAAGCTGAGCTTAGCTGCCACGCCTGCCAGGCAGCCTGCAGCCCGCCCGCGGACAGCGGCTTCAAGATCAAAACAACAACAAGAGATTTCACGTCAGGTCAGGGTTTGTCCGGTTCACCTTCAGTTCCGCAGGGAAAGCGGCAAGCACGCCTGAGGACGTCTTGGAGATGCGTCGGCAGAACGGCTACGGGTCCCTGTCGTTCACTCGCCGCGGCACCGCCGACTTGGACAATTGGGGCGGCAAAGCCAAAAAGGTTGCCGTCGCCTAAGTGAAATAGAATGGAAGAACTTGATTATCTGTTCTTCCAGGGCTCAGGGCTGGCCAGGTTCAAGTCCCAACCGGAGAATGTCTTGACCCGCCCGGAGCGTCCCTTCTTCGCCTCGGGCGCATGCACGACCTGCACGACCTGCACGTCCATCAGCAGGGTGAGGGGGCGATCAGTGACAAGCATCCTAAAGTGTCCAAAAATCTCTTAGTGTACAGGGATCCTTTGTGACCGACTTGGTGAAGATGCAAGGACTCCGCCGCCACAACCTCGCAACTTCATCCTCACAGTTTTCGCTCGTCTCTCTTTGGACGTTCCTATACAACCATTGGAGTCCAAAAGATGACGTTAAGGAAGTCTTCAATGAAGATATTTGCCGGAATATTCTGGAATACGAAATGGTTAAGTTGTGTCTGGAGCAGTTGGACACGGAGATACCCATTGAGGCCAAGAAGCGAAGGGTAGAAGCGATGGTTCAGAAGATGAACTTAACGAGCAGGTAGAGTAAACTTCATCAAGCATCGACTAGGCCCTGGAATCATTATTTCTCTTCAGATCTACTTCTCTACAAGCTGACATGAGAGGCACTCTCATCTTCCATCCTGGTCACCTTGACGTTCTCCGCAGTGTCCATCGCGCTGGTCACCCATTGTTGTTTGTGCCCTATAGAAGACGTGGACAAGATCTGCAGCTCTTCCTTCATCTTCTTCAAAAAGAAATGCCGGAGGCAAAAATTAGGTTCTGTCGTAACTTGACTGCTGTGCCCAAGCTGAGTTCCGTGCACGTCCATCCTCCCTAGGCCAATCCAGTGCTACTGGGAGAGCGAGGCAGAACTCCGCGGACTGGCGGTGCGCACATTGCCCGAGACGAGGTGGGACGACTTGGCCTTCTCAGTGGAACATTCTGCTCTCCATTGGTTACTCAAGACGGAAGGAGTTAACCTGGTCATGGAGCTCCAAGGTGGCCAAGGTGAAGAACAAAACGAAGAAGACGACAGGGGTAAAGTATGAGCAACCCATTGATTGGTTCAGCATCACGCGCCACTTTGCTCTAGTAATGACCCTGCTTCACTTTGCGGAGTTAATCCAAATGGAGCAGCTGGAGGACATCTACATTTGTCCCTTCGTCTGCAGCCACGACCACCTTCAGGACGTGAAGGACGCGGAGGCGCTGAGCAGGATCGACTTCGACCAGCCGTTCTCTCTCAAAGTAAGTGCAAAGATACATGTACTGAGCAGGGAGTATCAAGATCCTTGATCGCCACTTTTCAGGAGTACCTCAGCAGCTATGAGAAAGTTCAGCAGGAGAAGAACGTCGGAGGAGACCGAAACGAGGACTCCGAAGACCTGTTGGCCGACCTCTCCAGACACATCTTGGCATCCGCGTTTTTACAGGCCAGGATAGCGTCAACAGAGATCTTGGCCTTCACGGAAGCTTTTGCCCTGAGCGACTCCACAAAAGTGTCTTCGCTCGAGAGATTTCAGAGAGTCGCAAAGGACTTGGAGTCGAGGAAAAGGGACGTGGCCTTCAGTGGGAAGGACGCGGATGTCTTGGCACATGCAGTGAGTTTTTCTTGATCAGGTTGATCAACTGTACATAGGAACCAAAGTCCATTTTTTAGAGTCAAGTCCTCTCTCCCATCCGTCGTCATCGCCCTGCCCTGATCAGTCACGCCCATCTGGTGATGTCCGTTTACGCGTTGGAGTCTGCCACGGCCTCGGCGGCGCTGGCACTCAACGGACCTTGTCCCTTCCCGCTCACTTGTCGACCGCCGCCAGCGCTCAAAACCAAGTCCCTCAGGCGCAAGCGCCTGACAGCCTTGGCCACGTCCCTCTTCCGCTTTGTGGAACCGGCTTTTCCAATTGTCTTGCCGTGTCGAGATCTGGAATGTGGCGTAGGGATTTTTTTTTGTTCTTGAGTAATGGGCTGAACAAGACTCCAGCTATTTCTGTTTTAGATCTCTGATACCATCGACCAAATGCTGATCCAGGAGCTGCTACTGGATTCTAGTGCAAAAAAGGTGGGCGAGGCCGGGGAGCACCTTCAGGAACGCACCGCCAGGAGGCTGGCCAGACAGCTGGATATCGAGCTCGGGAGCGACGACGACATGGATGACAGAATAGCAGAGGAACTTCTTGTCTCGGTTAGTGGCTAAAGTTCGTTCGCCTAGTCCGATCGTAGACTTAAGATACCCCGAACTTGTCTTAGATCTCTTTGGAGTCGTCAGCGCTGGATCAGATGCTGCTGTTGAAGTCGGTACTCTTCCCCTACGTGAAGTCGTTTTTCGTTACCGTCGTCGAGATCTTGAACCACTTGGTTGGAGGCAGGCAGAAGATAAGGGACGCATTTGAGAAGATGGTCATGCAACAGGCTGGCGAAGGTGGGGACCAAAAATTTGGGACTGACTTGAGTCTAGTCAATTTCTCCCTTACAGACTTCGGCACAAAAGAAATCATATCTGTGGTCATCAAGAAGTTACTACAGTTGAACGTGTTGGCCGTGGAGAAGCAGTCAGATATTCAAGTATTGAGCCTTAGTTCAACCTGGGATGACACTGAGAAAGTGACTGAGCTGAGGTCCTTCTTTCATTACTTCTTGTGATCTTGCCAACTGTAATCGGAATAAGAATGTAACATAGGCAGTACATGACACTTAAGTGGTACGGGCAAAGTGATGCAAGCGTTTTTCTGTCGTTAAGTTGTCAAGACGTTTCCCTAGACTACACGCCCAGGGTGCCTCCCTCTTACTTATCTACTACCACTTTTGGTCCAACTCAATGCAACGACCCTATTTCTAGTGTTCCACAATGCTCATTTTTTTCTAACATTAGAGTTTGAGTTTTGAAAATATCTAATTTCGAACTCGAGTTCAAGCAAATGCTGATGAGCACTTTCCCTATTTATATGAAATAAAGTCAAAAACATAAAGCGACGAAAATCAGCCACCAAATCCTAACCTAACCTAACTGAACAAGGGCTTCGCGCTCAATCTGGTCTCGCACACGATTCTGGACTGGCTGATCCGGACACACGGAATGTGAGTGAGTGAATGACTCGCACAAAAGTGCGAATGACAAAAATCGGCCGCGCGCGAACAAAGAACACCGTTAAAACGATGAAAATCGCGGACGGACACACACACGTACATAAGGGGCTGTTCTTTTATATATATAATGAAGTAGTTAGAAATGAGGAGGGAAGAGGAAAACAATCGTGACGTCATAACGTTTTAGTATTCGATCCATACTAGTCGAAAAGGGCATTCTTCAAAGTGATTCACATATCACATATCAGAGATAAAGCAAAAAAGGCGATTAGACTTTTATGTCGTGTCAGATCCTCAGTTGGGCAGCTATGGGGACCAAGCCCGTACCTTGTACGATGGGTCCTCAAGGGCATTGTCTGACCAAGGATAACATATGGTGCCATTGTATGGGCCAAAGCGGCCAGCAACCATAAAAAGCAGCTGGACAGAGTTCAGAGGCTGGGACTGCTAGCTATGGCACATGTACATTGATCTACTCCCACCGCAGGGATGGAAGCTGCCCTGGACATGATGCCGCTTGACTTACATGCCCAATGCACGGCAGTACAAGCGATCATACAGATCCGGGGTAGAAACCGCAGTTGCTGAGATGGTATTGGGCGTGGTCACCTTAGGGGGCACCTCTTTTTGGGGGGTAAAATATTACAAGGGGTGGACCTTGCAGGTGACCACACTGATAAATGGAAAGCCAAAGATCTTTTCTACGACAAGTGGAAGATGAGGTGGTCCTATCTCCCCACCTGTCCCCAGACCAAATTTTGGTTGGAGGATCCTGGCTGCCTGGGCAATACCCTCGCACGCCTGGACTGTTTGTCGGAATAATGTCCCTTTTATTTCCTCTCCGGAACAACATATTCTTGCATTGTGTGTCCCAGTTTCTCCATTGCTCGTGACAGTATGAATCGTGAGTCACTTTCTGCACTGCAATTTTCAAATTTGCATTTCACATTTTTTCAATTTGATTTGAAACAGAAAAAATACTATTATTCCGAAAACCGTACGTTAAATTTCAAATTACCTGGGCTGGAGTAGCCTTTGAGCACTCATATCCCTCGGCCAGTCAAGGCTAAAACTCGTGACAGAAAGTGCCACTTTATGCACAAGAAATATACAGTTAAGCACAAATGTAACATTGGCGTCGTTGAGGTACAATTCGGTAGATTCAACAGTTGGTCTTGTACTGGCTTGATCTCTGCCACGGCCTCGACAATGGATTCGTCCACTGCCTCGATGGAAAGTTTGAGTGGCGAAGGCCCCTAAAGAAGTACTCCGGGAGCTTCACGTTGCCCAGAGAGAGGCAGTTGACGTCTCTTAACTCTTCCGGCTCGGCCGGAGTTTTCACGTAGAAGACCTGCCTTTGTCTGTCGACTCCTTTCACGATCCCAAACGCCACAACCCTGCCCAAGGCGTGCTGATGGAGCAGCATATTGACTCCCCCAAGGTTTTTGAAATCGCATTCTTCTGTGCTGATTTCGCACAGCGCCACCAAGTTGCAGTTCATGGCCAGAAGGAGGTTGGCGGGGGACACGAGATCGGCTGGGCACAGGTTCTGAATGACCACGTCTTGAAAGCGCACTTGTTTCACTTGCCTGTCCACGCCAGTGCTGGAGTTCAGGCCGAGATACGCTCCAATCACCAAATCCCTCAGCTGTCTGGGGCGGGGTAGACCCCACTGGTCGCTCCCGCCCATTCCGGTGGTCTCAGGTACCGCAGTGAACTCCAGGTAGTGGCAGTTCTTCCTCTCTTTGAACACCGTTCTGACAAATTCTCTTTTGTAGTTCTTCGCCTCCGTTCTGCTTCGCACCGAAACGATCAGGGTCGGTTTGAGCCCATCGACGGCCTCCTTCGCCACTGTGAGGCCGAGCCCTGAAGTGAACCCCATGGTGTTGATTATCACAGGGCAGGGGAAGAGGTCGGAGGGCAGTTGGTCGCGACAGAAGGCAGAGATTCTTTGTAGGCACGCCGAATATCTAATCACAATGAAGAGATGTCCCACGATGTATGGCATAAAGGGTCCTTCAGATAAATCCGGAATTTGTGCTAAGGAACCAGTCATATCTTGTAATCATACCAGGCCCTGTGGAGTCACTAGATTGCCCCATTTGTCCGTGTCATCCACGATAGACCTGGAGGGCCTTGACGATGGCCTTACAGCTAAGGCCATTTTGACGATCATTTACGTGCTCTATCCCCTTGTTTCGTTTTAGCACCTGATTTTTGCAATGATATGATAGTCAAGTCTCACTTTTGCCTTTTGCCAGTATTTATATGGCATGAATCTGGGTGTAACTGAAAGAACTCCGGGTTTTTCTGATCGACCTCGTACATACGTACTTAAGCCTGTGCAGGTCATACCTTTCGCTGACGTCCGTTACGCTCACGTGTCCCACGTAGAGGTTGAGCAACTGTTTGTGCTTCCGCACGTGGCAGAAGTTGGGACCAGTCACTGGTCTTCTGACGATGGTAACGGAGACGCAACCTAAATAAATTCATATCGTTCTACTTTCTTGTACCTAATTCAGCACGTAATCAATTATTATTTACCTGGCATGGTGAACTCCGCTTGGCCGGGGTCCAAATCCACGAAGATCACGGGTTTCTTGTTTCTCTTCTTCAGCAACCTATTGAGCAAGTACTTGTTCAGCGTGGACTTTCCGACGCCCTTGCCACCAACAGTCATAATGCGGGCTTCACCTGAAAAGACTTCGACGTGACGCTTGCACACTCTACGGACTGCGCTGACTAAGGCGATGGAACTGACCGGATTTTTCCATGGTATTGAGTGCCATCTGAACTGCCTCTTCCCAGCGAGGCTCCGTCCTGAGAAATCTACGGCCTCGGACAGCCATTCCTTCAAAGATATTGACGTCTAAGCTCTTCTCCAAGGCCGGATAAGACGAGGACGTGTCGGGTCGATCGGGCAGCGCCTCGTCTCGGCCCATCAAGGTTATGCCCTCGGCGAAACGGTGCTCGAAGGATCGGTCGATCTCCGAGCACCTGGAGAACCAGACGCACGCATAGTCAGGGGCTCCGGCAAAACTCAGAGCGTCGGCCAGGTCTTCTTCTTGCAGTGTGTAACCTGCAAGGGTACCTCTGAGGTTGTCGCGGGGACGCCGGGGGGAAACTCCGAGGGCTTCCAGACTGAGGAGGCTGAATCCACGCGGTGAGAACACTTCTTGGACACCGTCGTCGCTACCGAGATCCGCACCCATGCACCTGAGGAGCGAGTCTGAGCTGAGAACCTTCAGTCTGACCTGACCCTTCAGATAGAAAATCTTCCTTTTCTGCTCAGCAACCCTAAAGGACTCGCCATCGTGGTGGCTCTCGCAGAGAGTCTGCGAGTGAGGCAGGAATGCTATGGCCTCGCCGGGCGATGCCGTCAGGAAGAACCTGATCCCGTCCGTCGGCGACGGTTGCACACTCAAGGGGAAGGCAGCCATGTCAAGGGAGTAAGTGGAGCTGCTACTAGAGGTTGCGCCAGGGAACTTGATCGGAGGCTTGTTCGTCACCTCCTCCAGGCTTGTCCGCGCGACGGGCGGCGAGTTCCACAACCCCGTCGGAAACAAATCCGAATCGCTTCGTCGTACACGTTGCTCTCAAGTTTGTTTTCATTTCTGTCAAAGAGGTTGCGCGATACTTTGTCCAGAAATTCCGTAGCCAGGCAGGCGACGTTGAAGTTGTTCTCTATTTCACAGTGTAGCTCGCGCGCAGCTGCTTCCTTCCTCTATGGCTTGCTCAGGGTTGCGCAAGGACGCGCGTCCAACTCTGGAAGTTCTGGGAGAGCACCTCAGCGGGACTCAACGAGGCGCCGGTGACCGCGTCCGCGGTGGCAGCGCCGTCGGCCGAAGAGACGGTGTAAGTGAAGAAAAAATCGATACTTATGATAGCTTTCAAGCCTAAGACCTCAAGCTTCAGCCTCAGACAGTTTGTTCTTTAAGAAAGTCTTGACGGAGGCTTGATTTGACCTGCCTGCAAGAGCGTTGAAGAGCTTCTGCACGTATAAAAACTAAGCCAAGTTTTGACTTGAGGGTTGGCTTGCGTTAAGCTTGGATCCATTACTAAGTGATACGAACGGTCTTGTACGGAGACCACGGACCTCGACTCCGTCGACGTGACCAAGTGAAATTTAGTCGGCGGCGTCCCGATCGGAGCCTCCGAGGAGAAAGACGTCCAGGTGAATATTCGGTTTGTCCTCCCTCGTGGCCTTTGTTCTTAACCTTGCTGCCTTTTTTTAACCTTTGGACTTTTTTGTTGGTTTCTTTGATTTTTTTTAGTTGACCTTCTCAGTGAGAACAAGGCGAGAACACATCTTGGACACTAACACGCAGTACATTTGTGTGCCCGAGGCAAATGCCGAGAACGCCTCCTTTCTGATTCCTCTCTTCAGGAGGAGCTCGGAGAGTTTGACGGCGTCGAAGACATGACCGACATCAAGGAGGAAGTGTTCGTGGAGGAACTGGGTGCGGGCGACGGTGAAGAAGACGACGATGAAGATTTCTGTCTTCTCGACGACCCCTGTGACGACGTTAACGAAGAACAACCAGGCTGTCCGAGAGTGGATGTGCTTGGGGAAGAAGGCCCGGCCGCGGGGGGAGTCGCCCCCCTCTATCTGGATAAGCTCCCTCGCCCAGTGGACGAGCTGAATTGCCGCATGGCTCGGCACTACTTGGTGAAATTGCTAAGGGCGGCCAACGGCGGCCACAAGCCGAGCTACGGGCAGCCGGAGAAGCGCCCACCGTTCTGGCCCGAGCACTACTGCCCGTGGGGAAGACTCACCGACGTCCACTCGCGGCCTGCAGACATGCCAGGAGAGTTTCAGTACTCCGAAATGCTTAAGCTGGCTATTGTCAGAGGGTACAAGTATTACGGCTATGATCCGAACACCTACATCGACCGCAACGTCGACCTCAGCGAAAAGAGACCGATTCACACGTCCTCCTTGACCTCGTGCAAGGACAGGGCCACTCCGCCACCTCGACTGCCTCGACCTGTGTCGAAGCTTAACTGCGTGCAATCGCGCACCTCGCTGAGTAAGTTGCTCAGGTACCAGCAAATGGGCAATAAGCCCATGTACGGCTCTCCGGAAACTCATCCGCCCTGGTGGCCGGACGAGTGCATCCGTTGGTGCGATATGGTCGATCTGAGGGGTAAGCCTCCTTACTTGCCAGACCTCAAGTCCTTCACGGACGTGCTCAAGATAGCGATATCCAAAGCGCTGGAGTACTACGGAAAGAATCCAGAGACGTATTACTCCGACGAGGACGACGACATTGGAATACAGCCTAAAGTCATTGGCTTTGAAGAAATGAGAAGTAACGCCAGGAAGGTGCCAGAATTATTTCCGGTCAGTTCTGCCTTGACTGTTCCAACGACTTCTTCTTCGTTGCCGTTACCCCCAAAGCTTCCTTGCCCTGTAAGTAGGATGTCCTGCGGACAGATACGGATAGCGCTAAGCCAGATTCTTATGTTCCACAACGGAGGACGCGCTCCCCGCTATATGGACCCGGCGGCAAAGCCGGAGTGGTGGCCCGACCATCTCATAGATTGGTGTAGGCTCAAAAATCTAAGGCATCGCTACGAGGGTCCCCTGGGCAACACCTACACCAACTGCCTGAGGGCCGCTCTCGTCGCCGCTTACGCCTTCTACGACGTCGATTCCTCGAAGTATGTGGATTCGAACGTAAACAACGAAGGAGAGGCTGATAACGCCGTGCCGATGAAGGGCAGCCTCAGGGAACACATAAATCAAGTAGCTCCAGCTAGAGCTCGGCGCCCGCCGCCTCCTCTGGTACCGTTGGTATCAGTACAAGAGCATCCAAGCGGCCCTCCCAATGCAGTTTTTGTGCAGCCAAGAAGTATGACAACAACAGAGACAAATCCAAGTGGTCTTCCACGCTACTTGTCCGTGAGACTCCAGAAGTCAACAAGTCAGGGCGCAACGACCGCAGTCCCAGGACCTATTGTGGCTTCCAGTATACAAGGCCCGTTTGCTCGGCTCGGCGATACCGCCATTGCGCTCAACATCCCTGCTATCCCCCCGGCTGTGGTTCACCCTCAGCCAGGTCCCAAACCATTGGAAAGTGATATCCTTGTGGCAGCCACTTCCCACGATCCGCCGAGCGGGAGTGACAAGGACGGAAAAAGAGCTTTGACTGATGCTTCTGCCCCGGAGGAAGAAGAACCCGGTGGTCATTCGAGTGTGACACTGCCAGGTGTCCTTTTCAAGACGCTGTATCCTAAGGAGAAGTTAGACGATCCCGAATGGTTTCCGCCCAAGTTAAGTGTCCCCAAGGCATCTGTCTTTTCCTCGAAGCAGGAGCTCCAATCCCTCAAGAGATGCAAGGTCGTCGTGAACAGAGATGTCGTATCCAAGTACGTTTCAGTAGACTGTGATAGCGTCACTTTGATCAACAACGACTGTGACAAGCAGAAAAACGTTGTGATGGAGTTGTTCGCCAGGGACTTGGTGCAGAAGAAGCACACTGATACCAAGCTGAAGGCAGGCGGTGACGGCGAAGTGGTCGAGGTCCACAAGGCTATTCTAGCAGCTCATTCTGCCAAAATGAAATCAATTTTGTCAGGAACTGAAGAGAACGAGTGTCTTATCATCATGGAGGATCTTGAAGGAACTGTGTTAAGATTGCTGGTACAGGCTCTTTACACGGGAAGGGTCACAGTGCAGAAAGAGAACATAAACGACTTCATGAAAGGGTTGAAGGTGTTCAAGTCTTTCGGCATGTTGAGAAATCTCTTCTGTCACACAAGCCAGAGAGAAGACGACGACGAGCCGAAGCAGGCGATGATGGCAGAAACGTTTCTTGAGGTCAAAGTTGAAGTATTGGCGAGTGACGAAGATGCGGAAGATTTCGACGCTGACCACGTACCGAACGCGTGCGAGAAGACACTGATGGCGGAGACGCCTGAACAGTCTCCCGGTCTAAAAAAAGGATCCGGCGGCAGCAAGGATGACTTTGTCCCTTTTCCCTCTGATGTTCACACGTGCAAATCTAGAAACGCAGATTCCGAGATTCTCAGGTTGCCAGGAAAAAGAAAGCAATGCTTGAGACTGTCGAAAGTGCGAAAAGGTAAACAACAACGACATTCCAAATGTGTCCTCGTGAAAGAGAGGAAGAAGGAGCAAGGTGCCACAGACTGGTCTGAGTCTCGAAATGACCAGGACGTGACCAAGCTGGACGAGGAAGACGATGACGACGACGTGCCCACTTCGATCCAATCCCAGTCTGCTGGAGAGAAGGAGACCGCCACCGAACCAGCTCCAAGTGTTATCACTTCTAAACAAACTTCCACAACTGCCACAGTTGTTGTCAGAGGGCTGAGAAAGAGGAAGAATGCCGACCGAAAGATCTTGGAGGGTGGGACAAAGGCTAGAAAAGATAGCGGCGGTGATAGGTGATCAAACGACGATAGTTGAGCTTGTGTCAGTACCCCTTTCAATATTTTTAATTCTCTTACTGTGCATTTGCACAAACACATGCTATGTTTTACTTAGTACACTACGTATGTATTGCGTACCCTGTATATAGATTTATATGCTACTCCGCATTACGTATTGTGTTCTTATCACCTGCACGTCTTTTTTGCATGCTCTGAGGCAAGTTGTTGATCCCTCACGCAGGAGCTTCTTCACGCACTGAGATTGTGCGTAAATTAGTCTAACATTCTCTAACCTCATCATGGAGTGATTTTTCCTTTATACTTATTAATTGAACACGTGGGTGGGAGTGCAGATTTTTTACAAAAATACATTCTTTGTCGTCTGTGTGACTGTCAATGTTGCTGACGAGGACGCTTCAAAGAGCTCTTGGTTTTATTATACACTCGTGCGGTCCCTGCTTTTTTGTTTTGTTAAGCTTTTAGGATCCTTACGGCTGCTCGTACCAATGTACGTACTCGTATCCCCCCTTTTTGCATACCGTGTGGGTCACATAGTATGTCCGATCCAAAGTCGCGAGTAGGGATGGAACACAGGCAGAAGGGTCTAGAGGTCGGGGACATCCTCCAAGACATTTTTAAATCGCTCATACAGCATCTCGAGGAGATTCTCTAACATCTTATCTCTTACAATAAGGTCAAATAGTCTCCTTTGGCAGAAACGTGAAAAGACCGTGGTAGATAAGGCTTCAGCTACTTCAACCGTGTCAGTACAATAGTGAAACACACGGGATCTGCACCAGTGACACTTTCTTTAGACGGAGAAGATGAGGCTGTCGGACGCTATAAAAAGAATCTCTCACGTGGGTCATAAGTATGGGACCTTCATGAATGAACCAGAGAGCAGAAAGGTACGTGACTACATAAAAAGCACTGTTCCGCTCTAGCACACAAGAGTGAGCCACAGAACATGCAATAGATGGTGTCTTCAACTATCGTAGACATGCGAGGAATCCTCGGGAAGTCCATCATCTCGAGCTGCAGATCAAGTTCCTCGGCCTCCGTTTTCGTTTTCCCCCATCAGAGGACACCAACTTAACAACAGTTTCCCTCGAAGCTGTCAGGAAGCAACTGAAGTTGCAAAATGAAGCGGATTAAAAAGTTAAATCCAGGCAAACTTGCCTTCGGTCCTCGATATTTAGTAACATCTCAATTCGGCACCTTCGTGTAATCTTCTTACGTGCGCAATTAATTCAAGCACACAAGTTGGCAAACCAGCACTGATTGACACATTTATGCACTTGTATTACAAGCTGTAAACAACGAACATTTTTTAAGTGAATCTCTTGCTTGCCTGAAACTTCACTGCAGCCATAAAGTACTCCTTTACGTTTATCATCCGTCAATTCGCTTGCGGGCATAATGTCGAATTCATTAATGAGAAGAGCAAAAATACTACTTAAGTTAAATATAGGTGTTCACCCAGTCACCTACACGTACGTATACACATTTCTACCTTGTTGGTAAAACAGTGTCTTTGTCTCAGCACACACTGGTCTTCTTCCAAAGTGCTGTTGGACCAGCTACAACAGATTGAGTTCGTCTTGAAGGAGCCTTCGGCCTTTATGAGAAAGAACTGCCAGCGATGCGCGTGATTGCCGATCAAATTTGACTCATAGGGAGTTTGCTGGTGCGAAAGACTGAAGTCCTGAGCTTTGCATGCGATTTCTATGAGATTGCAAAACTTAGTAAAGCTTCAACAACTCGACTTGGGAACACTCCCTTATGAAGAGGTGTCGAAAGATCACTCATGATCTACAAAAATGGTTGATCAGCTTGCTGCCCAAATCATGCAAAAGTAGCATTACGCAGATTCCGCACTGTTCCAACTATGATGTATGCTTACAAAACCTTGTTGTAGGGCCGTCTATGTATGATAGCACATTCATGTCACATATTTAATAAAAAGAATCACCTGCCAGGTGCCTCTATTTACCATTTTGCCCCGTCCTTAGCTGAAATCCATCACTTTCGGTCAAATAGAGATGACGAGATTTTGTCTTGCCTCAAAGTGTCAGTTTGCCAAATTTGCCCCCTGTTGACGAGTCGAGGACAAATTAACTCTTAGTCCTGAACAAGAACACTGGAGAGAAGGATCCGCACAGTGCTGGTAGACTGCGATATTAATGAAGTAACAGGACCCAGTTGATTATTGGTGACATGGATGTAGGTAGTAACATATAAAAAAATTGGAAAAATTAACCAACAGCCTAAAAATTTATTAGCATTTTTACTTTAGGTTATAATATAAAGTCCAGGAAACTTGCTGAGTTCTCACATGTTTGCCATCTGGAGGTGGGGGAAAGGCCCATTAGGGCTACTCTCAGCACATGACTCGCATAAATCGGACTGATGTGGGCCCCTTTGACAAACAAACAAACAAACAACAGCCCAGAAAATTGGGTAAAACTTATGTTCTTGTGACTTTTTCCTCAGGTCACATTTACTACACAATGGATCCTAATGTCATCTGTTGAGGCTGCAGAGGCTGTCAAAGTTGATGGCTTTAAGGAACAGCTCCTTCCTCTGCCAGTAGTTGAGATGTCAATAGAGTTATGTTACAGTTCTTATTGTAACAATTCTCAGATTGCAAAAGATATGAAAGTTTCAGAAATACCTCAAAAAATGACTGAGTTATTCCCCCAAAAAAACCTGGCAAATTTCACTTCAATTTTGGTGTCCCCTAATTTTGAGGTCACTTTTGAGGCTGATAGAGGTTGCGCTCCATTGTGTTGTCAGATACAACAGTTCATATTGGGTGAATAAGTAGTTAGTACCACCAAAGTCTGTATGCATTGGGCAAGTGAGGGGAATGATGACTAGTACGTCTGACATGCCCTGACCCTGTGAATGTGAGAGCATTATTTCACGAACAGTGCATTCCACTAGAATTAACCAAAGAAGTAATCTACCTCTGTCGAGTGTGCAGTCTGGGGGGAAGAAGAGGGACAGGATATTTGGCTTGGACATTTCAACAGCTATCTCCATCATTTTTTCAAGTACCGCAAGGTGACATACTTTTTTGAAAATTGCAGAACATAGACATTGATCCTTATCTTATACCTTTATCCCTTAAACGACCTCCATCAGCCTCAAAATTAGGTGCTGTTCCTTAAAGCCATCAACTTTGGCAGCCTCGACAGATGTCGCATTAATATGACAGTCAACATTAATACCGCAGTCTACCAGCACTGTGTCCGTCGTTAGTAGTTTGTTCTGCGTACTTCTGTGACGTCAATGACGAATATATTCGACCGAGATGACATCTCGCCCACCAAACAGGTAACGGCGGACCCACGGCCACTAAAGCCTAACCTAACCTATCTCTAGTGGCCGTGGGCGGATTCTTCTCGCCAGTGTTCTTGGTCCCGACTAGCACCTGACACTAACGGGTACGTCATTCAGTCAGAGCCCGACAATGGATGCGCCATCTCAGGAAATTTTTACCCTGGACTCCGTGGTGATGATGGAGGACCGCAGCAGGGATATGGAGGAGCTGGACGCCTCTGCCGTCGTCGCTCCGGGAGAAAGTTCGAAGGGTGGCGTCCGAAAAAAAAGTTATCCAAGCGGTTTGCCGACCAAACAGAGGCCCAACTCTTTGTTCCGCATCAAGGAGCGCCAAGGCAAGGACAATAGGGGTTTTGTGGTGTTCGAGGAAGAAGAGCATCGGAGTACAAGTCTCGAGGATCCCCCCTCGACAGGCAAGAAGAAGCCGCCCTCCCAACTTCTGAGAACCTCCAGCGCGGAGATTAAGTTTGCGCCCAGTGATTCACAGAAACCCCCCTCCAGGACATCAGGAGGAGGTCGAGGTCTCAAGAACTTAGCCAGAAGACTCTCTGTCAGCATTGGCCTCGATAAGCTGGATGTAAGGAAATCTGAACGAGCCTCTGGCTGATGCTAACTCGATGCGTTACAGTAACTTTTTCGTGCTTTTCGTTTGGTCCTGGCCGGATCAAGTCGAGTACAAGGAAAACTGTAGACGACGAGCGTTGCTCACAGTGTCTCCGTGATGCAGAGCAGTGACGTACGAAAATTATGATGTTGGGTTCACGTGCTCGACTTGATGAAAGTGAAACAAGAGCTTCACGTCTTTTGCGTCACCACCACGTGCGCCCGTCGTATGTAGGATTCGTCTCAGTGTCTGCTTAATGCTCGGTGTGTGTTGTTCTTTCCGTTCGTTTTCTGTCAATTTTTTGTGCTGCAACAGCAAGAAAAAGCAAGTAGTCAGGACGAGTGAGTGAATGTCTCAAGTGACAAGTGAATAGCCTTCGAGCAGAGGAAAGAGCAGACTTGATATGTGTGTAATGACAGAGATGTAGTCTGATCGAAATTCCAAGCATCAAAATCCAAGTCTGTCGAGTTTAGCACAGCAAAAACATGGCTTTGGCCGTCAGGAAGAAGAACCTGAGCTTCAGGGATGTGGTGGCGGGGGTCATAGCCATGCAGAAGGTGTGGACGACAGGGGAGGGGAAGGGGGCAATTGTAGTAATAGTCATATCTGGGCAAATGTGGAGTTACACTCCTGACTTAAAAGAGTAGAAGAAAGAGTTTCACTGGCAATCCATGATGGTACACGCAATAATAACCACGTCAATGTCTTCCCAGGAGTGTGAGCCTGGGCTCGACATGGCCAGCCCGGGGCTGTCGCTGCACACGGTGCTCGACCTCATCAAGACGGACGACTTGGAGAGGCTCAAGGCGTACTTGGACAGCAGGACAGTGTCACTGGAAGCAAGAGACAAGGTAAGCGTCAAAGCGTATACATCTATATATTTACATCAGGTCACTTGGCATATGGAAAGATTGTCCATCTTGGCCAGCAAAAGGTCCCTGTCAAGAACTGAGAACCCACACTCGCAAGCTTAAAAGTCCCCCAATCCTCCACACAAGAGACCTTCTCGAAGTTCACCAATTTGTTCGTCCCTTTTTTTAAAGGCGTTACCAACCGCAACTAGTTCTGATCGACTTACACGACGCAAAAAGACAAAGCAATGCAACAATCGGGAAAAATACTACTTAGGCCTAGATCGATCACCATTTCTTTATAATATTAACTAGCAGAGGTGCCCGGCGTTGCTCGGATTATTGTAAGAATCGCCGCAATCCCGCCCACCAGCAGACTCGACCATAGCTCGACACGCGCTTTGCGCTCAACACGAAGCTGATCTCGCCCTCGAAGCTGGTCTCGGCTTCGAAGCTGGTCTTACCTTGACTCGAACTCGCCCACCAAGCTGGTCTTGCCTTGACTCGAACTCGCCCACCAAGCTGGTCTCGCCCTCAACTCGAAGTTGCGCTCGCCCTCGAAGCTGATCTCGCACCCGGATAGGATCCATTTTGTTTTTGCTTTCGAAACTGGCTGATCCGGACACTCCTCATTCGCTTCCCAGCTTGGTGATGACAGCAAGCCATGAGTCTCCGGGTCGAGCCACAATTTGGCTTGGATGGTTTTCCTGGCTCAGTGTCCACCCCTACTGACCTTCTTCTCTCCCCTCCTTTTGCCATAGATACCTACTGACAAAAACTGGTCCTGCACAGCTATTGCAAGCCAAGAGGCTGACCTTTGCCTATTGTATGGCCATCAATGGTCTGTGTAATGTCGTAAATGGAACTTTGGGCCTCGATTTCGGCCTCAAAACGGCCTCAAGTCTAAGGTGAGGCGCGATCACTTTCAAGCATGTGATGTGTAGCGTCTGGTGACCAAGTTTGGTGACGATCGGTTGGGCGGTTGGGGCGGCCATAGCCTGACAGCAAAAGGCAGACACACACCCATACCCCCCCCCCCCCGCACACACGCACACACGCACGCACAGACTACATACGGAGACTTTGCTTTATATAGAGAGATAGATGAACAGATGAATGAAGCACAGAATATGACACCTCATACCTGTCTGACAACTTGTGGCCTGAGTCAACTGGGCGTTTGGAACTTTGTTTCCTTCACTACACGTACTGTTGTACACACCTGCTGGATCTACCATCCATAGATCAATAGAGTTCACTATGTCCCATTCAGTAATTGCCTAGCTCGTATGAGGCTTCTGCTCTTACATCCCTATCCACTGTACTAGACTATTATTTTTTTTTATCAAGGATGGTAATACTCCTCTCTTGTACGCTGCCGCGAGAGGCAAGTCTGCAGTGGTGTCATTGCTCCTGTCGCACGGCGCCGACACCGCGGCCGAGGACGACGACAAGTGCACAGCCCTGCACGTGTCAGCCAGGGAAGGCCACGCTGACGTCGTGCGTGAACTCCTCGACCACATCGGCGGGTAGGAAAGGCACTGCTTGACCCATGAGACTTTTCTTCTTTACCTACGTACCATGTGTGCTTGTGACAGCGGCACCAACGCCAGCAACTCGACCACCACCCGAGACGCCCCAGATGCTGGCGGCTGGTCTCCATTGGTGTGGGCCTGCTACAAAGGGCGTCTGGAGGCGGCAGCAATGCTCCTCGGCAGCGGCGCAGATCCTAACGCCAAAGGCGTCAACAACGTGTCCGGTCTCATCTGGGCTGCCGGTAGAGGACACGAGGACGTCGTAAGACTTTTGCTTGAAAAGGGAGCAAAGGTGAGTGATGATCTTGTTTCTAGTATGAGCGATGCACGTACGTAGTTCCTCTTACTTCGTGCAGGTCGATGCCTCGGACAAGTACGGCACGACGGCTTTGATTTGGGCCTGCCGACGCGGCCACGACGGCATTGTCGCGCGACTCTTGAGGGCAGGTGCCAACGTCGATGCCTCAGGCATGTATTCGTGGACTCCCCTACTCGTGGCCGCCCGCGGCGCGCATGCCGACGTCCTCGAGCAACTCTTGGAGAAATCGCCGAATATGAACGCTACAGACATGGACGGCCTCTCTGCGCTGGCCGCGGCTTGCAAGGAGGGCCATGATACTGTAGCCCGGCAGCTCCTCGCTGCCGGCGCACATGTCAATGTGCAGGTAAAAATGACCTCACCAAGTCTCTTCGCTCCCCTTCTATAGTACTGGATCACAGTCACTTTTTGCTAATCGAGCACATCACTGATATTTCAGGACCGTGCTGGAGACACTTGCCTCATATATGCGGCCAAAGGTGGCCACCGTGAGATCGTCGAAGCCCTCCTCAAGAAGTATGCTGACGTGGACGTCCGTGGAAAGGAGGGCCGGACTTGTCTACACTGGGCTGTTGATAAAGGACACTTGGCCGTCGTAAGGTGAGCTAATGGGGCCAACATGATTTGGTAAGCATCCAAATAACCCTTTTTTTCTTGACTGACTTCCAGGCTCCTCCTGGCCGCTGATCCCGACCTGGAAGTACGTACGAAGGACGGCGGCGACACCGCCCTACTCCGTTCCGTCAAGATGCGCCACGTCGACATAGCGGCCCTCTTGGTCGAGCGCCGTGCCAAGGTCTCCGCCTCCGACGCGAGGGGCGATACCCCTCTCCATGTGGCCATGCGCGCCAGATCCAAAGCATTGGTTGAGATCCTCTTGAGGAATCCCAAGCACAGTCAGCTCTTGTACAAGCCCAACAGGCAGGGTGAGACACCGTATAGCATTGACGTGGGGAGTCAGAGGACTATCCTCGGACAGGTAACGCACAGGGAGAACATTCGCATACACGTACTAGAACTACAACTCAGCCTGGCTTCAGGTGTTCGGGGCTCGCCGCCTGAACGCGAACGAAGACAGCGAGAACATCCTCGGTTACGACTTGTACAGCAGCGCTCTCTCCGACATGCTCACTGAACCGTCGCTGTCTATGCCCATCGCCGTCGGACTGTACGCCAAGTGGGGCTCCGGCAAAAGCTTCCTGCTCAGAAAGTTGAAGCAGGAGATGACCAGCTTCACCCGCGAATGGATTGATCCTACATTTCACATGTCGCCCCTATTGTTCTTCGTCCTTCTGCACATCGCGGCCGTGATAGGGGTGAAATTTGAACAGTGTGAAACAATTATTTATCTTTGTTCATGATTGCCTTGATCTTTTTAGCTGATATGCTGGTCCGTCACGTACACGTCCTCCAACTACCAATCTTCCACCACCACTGCGGCCGCCGTCGGCATCGCCATACCAGCGTCGATCCTTGTGTTCTCCTACCTGATCCTGATTTGCATTTCCAAGGCCTCTCTCCGCTATGACTGGACGTCTTTGGGGAACTTAAGCGTGTTCATTGCGAGGAGATTTAGCTCACTGAAGCTCGTGCTTGACGTCTTGTTTAGGCATCCTCCGGGTCAAGACCACTCGGCAAATATAAACCAGGTATCAGAGATGAAGGGGGATCTCAGACTCCGACAACAACTTCTAAAACCATACGTTGATTAACTTTCGGGACAGGTACTACCACTTCGCCTCTTGTACACTGATCAGACCAAGGTGATCACGTCCTCCGGGGGCCAGAACTCGGTCACGCAAATGGTAGGGTCACTCCTGGACTCAGTAGAAGACCAGTATGGAAAGATTGCCACAGGCCTGTTCAGGTAGGAGTCACAATAAATGCTTAGCATGCACTTTGCAATACTGTACACTTTGCAGTGCTATAGCTTAGCACTTTGATATTACTTCTCAGGGCTCTTCGTCCGTCAGCCGAGAACAGTACTGCCTCAAAACGGTGGCGCAAGATCTGCTGCGTGCCTACCATCATTGTCTACCTGGCGTGCTTCGCCGGTGTCATCGCCTCCACTGTGTTGACCGTGTTGCATTTCCACAGGTACGAGGATAGCAAATTCGTAAGCCTACCACGAGTAATGACTAATCTTCTCTACAGGTACAAAAGGGATATTCCTGCTGATGACGGCGGTGTCCCTGACACCGGAGGGGTCGCCAACTTCAGCTTGTACGACGAAGGCGACGCTAACAGCTTTGTGGCTGAGAGGGAGAGCGACATCTTGGTGGGACTGCTGATCGCCCTTTCTTCTGTCGTAGCAGCCGTCCTCTTCGCCAACTTGTACACTCTGGCCAACTGCGTGCAGGCTCTGGCGTTCTCCCAGAGGAGGCACTTGCAAAGGGCGGTTGCGAAACATGACCTTGTCAAGTCAGAAGGCTATCTGCAGGCTGTGAAGAGTGAGGTAATGTAATTTGTCCGTCAGTGCATTTTCTCCGCCATGCAGAAGATTCCCTCTAGGTTCTTCTGATGCTCGACATGCTCAAGTGTCTGGACGCTTTCGCAGGACAGCAGTCCAGGCTAGTAGTTGTGGTAGACGGGTTGGACAGCTGTGAGCAGCCCAAGGTAGGACCTTTTCAAGAAGGGGGGAGGGGAATATGCTGCCAAGAGATCAATTTGGTGCTTTTTAGGTCCTTTCTGTACTGGACGCAGTGACGATGTTGTTCTCTGATCCGGGTGCGCCCTTTGTCATCCTCTTGGCCATCGACCCTCATGTCATCACCAAGGCCATTGAGCTCAACCTCAATCAGGCCTTTAGCGACACCAGCATCGGCGGGAACGCCTATTTGAGGAACCTCGTACATTTGCCCTTCTTTTTACAAAATTCAGGTACAGTTACATAGAAAAGCTAGGAACTTGAGGTTTCGAACCACCGACGGCCTTACATTGATCTTGAATAGGTCAAATCACCCCAGTCTAAAAATCAAAAAATATAGTGCTACAAATACATCGTTTAGTTGATATAAAACACTGCTTACTGTTTAAGTCATAATAATGCCATTACCCTTAATATCAGCTTAATCATCTTAAAAATGCATTTGAGATCTAATCACTAGGTCTCCGGAAAGTAAAAATTGCCCAGCAGACTGCTAGTGCTCATCGACTGGGAAGCAACGCCTTCGCCGTACCAGGCACCATGTCCTCGTGGCTGGAGATGGATGAAGGCGGCGGCAGCGTAGCCGAGAGCAGAAAGATGTCTGCCGACCTCACTGGCTTCCCTGTCGGGTCCAACCTCAGCCAGAAGAGGTTCGGCGCCTCCAAAAAGAGAGGCAGATCAAGACTGAGTGATAGCATCAGCAGTAGCATTGGAAGTAACCTCAATAAATCTAGCGCCATGCAAGGACCCCAGGATCTCACGAAGGTGCGACTTGACGTCTAAGTGAACTGTGTCCTAGAAGTGGATTCCAAGGTGCTTGCCTTATTTGTAGGTCCTCTTGACAGATGACTACTTCAGTGACGTCAATCCTCGGAGCATGCGACGTCTCATGAACGTCATTTACGTGATGGGGCGGCTATTAAAGGCATTCCACATCGACTTCAACTGGTATGGCAATAGTCCAGGACGTTCAGTACAGTGTCCTATGCATCCATACGATGGTACTAATGGGAACAAAACATAGGTACCACCTGGCCTCCTGGGTGAACTTAACTGAGCAATGGCCATACCGAATGAGCTGGATCATCCTGTACGCAGAGTTGAACGAGGACTCCCTGGAGGAGATGACCGGTCTGAAATCTATCTACGACAGGGTCAAGTCAGCCATACCCACTCAGAAAGAGGTGGAGCCACTCTTGGAGATGGACAGGTAACCGACGATTCTGCATCCGGTGGATCCTTTTTTAAGCTCAACATTCACGAAGCCTGCTGTTTTCAGAGACGAGAAGAAGTTGGAGACAGTCTTGAACTACCACAAAAAGACGATGACCTTGGTCGACCTGAAGATCTTTCTTCCGTTCTCCGTCAACCTGGACCCCTACGTCAAGAAGGTTATCAAGGAGGAAATCCAAAGCCTCCAGGAAATTGGGATGCCTCTGGAACAGATACTCAACACTTCTTCATCTAACAACAGAGGTGTTGCTAATGCTTCTACGGCAAACCTTGCAGCTCAGGCTCCGGCTGCAGCTGCTGCAGCGGCCGCGCCGCCTCTCACACGTCGGCAGGCAGTGGGCCTGTCCAAGAGATTGTCCCAGTCGGACTTCGGCAAGAGTCAGAACCCTTCCTCTGCCGCGCTCATTCCTCAGTTCCAGCAGCAAATGATGGCCTACGGATACTTTCCACCGCCTCCTCCTGGAGCGCCCATGTGGAACCCTTACCCTGCCTTGCCTCCTCATGCTCATTCGTTTCTGCAAACTCCGACAAGCAGAGCGACAGCGACATCTGCTCGAGCTCACCAATTTGGTCCGGCAGAGTCTCCTGTAGTTAGGAAGACTTCTGAAGACTTGCAGAGTCCTCTTCATCTACCGCCTGAACTGATGGAAACTCCTCTGTCAGAGAAGAGCGTCAACGAGATCTGTGACATGATTAAGTTGGTGGGTGGTTTGAGTCCCTCAAAGCAACAGAACTACTGCGGCGCAGTCGTCGCCAACAACATCAGTGGAACAGTCCTTGCGCACTGTGACCTCGCTGAACTCAAGGCTGTCCTTGGGATGACGTTTGGAGATTGGGAGATCTTTAGACTGGCTTTGAAACAGTTGAGGAGCAGTGACCAATCCCACAAGAGTGACTTTGGAAGAACAGTAACATTTTCTATAGGTCAAGAAGACCAAAGGGTTCAGACTTCATCAGCTTCTAGGGGACCCACCCCTCCAAGACCAGCAGAGTCAAAGCCGTTCACTCCGCCATCTTCAAGTCATCCAACGGCTCTAGAGAAACAGATTACATTAGAGGACGCTATGATATCTGGACTACTTTCCACCCTTAACGAGGAAGCGCAGGAAGATATTCTCACTGAGGAGAGAGCAAGCATGGTTGAGAAACAAGGAGTTGCTCATTCTCATTCCACAGAGTCTGGGGTCGTGTATATTGCGCACAGCGTGGCCGGTTCTGTCAGCGCCGATGCGGGCAGGGTGGAGCAGGTGATGAACACTGACGCCGAGTCCGGAAGGACTTCCTCCAATGCTTCTTGGTATGCCAGCGAACCGCCCAGCACTTCCATAAGCTGGTCAAAAACTGCTTCCACCGAAGGACTCGGCTCAGTGTCAACTGGAGTGGCGATCTCGACACTAGTCAGCGTGCCAAAATCGCCAACGGCCACCACGAGAGTGCACAGCACTACTAGAACTTCGCCATTCAGGCAGGCCACTGCCTCAAGTCAAGTTCGCAACTGCCGCGGTGCGGCAGAATCCGGAGGAGGACAAGGACTGAAGAAGGCGAGATACATGAGAGATCGTTTGGACTCCTTACCGGGTTCGGACGGTGGCGGGGCCAAGGAAGACGATCCATATGCATGGCTCTCTCAGACGGCCCCTGCCAGTCCGAACCTCCAGCGGCCAAAGACTAGGAATGAAAAGTCTCCCTTGGTAGCAACTACATCCAATGCCAGTGAATATTCTTCCAACTCTATCGTCTTTTCTATCGACGCTGGCAGCAAAGAAAGTTGGTTTGACACGTCGACGACCAGCATGGAGCGCCTGAGTGGCAAGGTCAAGAAGAAACTCAAGCACGTGTTGAATTCTATGGACTCCGGAACCATGCCAGTGGTCCAGAGACCCAAACCCGTCGGAGCCCCCTGTGTGACTACTCCCCCATCGTCTTCGGTAGAGGAAGAGAAGTCCCCCCTTGTTTCAACGACGAGCAGCGTGACCGGGTCTCCCTCCAAGCAGTCCGACTTCCTGACCCCCCAAGACAACAGCAGTCTCAGCCCGTGCTCTTCTCCGGAGCAGGAGACAGTGACCCGCAGGCCCAGCCAGCACTCCAGGGGACCTCACGTCCAGGAGTTGTTCGGCACTCATCTCGAGAGCAGCACCGCAGACAATGATATTAATGAACCCGATGCAGCTGGTGATGTCATCACTGCGGTGCTGCCAGACGGAAAGGTCATCACGAAAGAGAAGGAAGGCTAGCAAGTGAATCAGGCAACGCCTATCGAGTCTGGCGCTCAAGGATAGTGCAGAAAGAAAGAGACGCTGTCTGTACATACAAATACGTTCTGTTTATATCACGGAACTTTCTGTGGAATATTAGGAAACAATGTGGTCTTCCCTGGCTCGAAATCATTCTGACCTTGTTACCTATGCAGGCATAACTGTTGTGCTTGTGGTAATAAAGAGAAACGTTATGTCACGAGCGATGATACAGTAATCTTTTTGTAAACACACGTATGTAGAATTATTAGGCAGTTTTTCTTTATCTGATTGTTGCATAACAGAATTACCAAGCAAAATGAATCCAAAAATTCATAATGGGCCGATTCTCTGATCCCCACAAACGAGGACGCGCCCACTTTCTGGGCTGCATCGAAAGTGACTGCCCGTTATTGATAAAGAATCAGGCGATCTTGCTTTTTTTGGCTCATTTCTTGCTCAATCGACAACGACAAGAGCATTTGTGTAACTCATTTCCATTGTCTACATGCCTCATTCTTTGCCTTCGTATTAGCAGCAGACAAAAGTTACGTAGGTCAGACGCCTACTTCCATTGTGTGGGTGAGGGTGGTTAAGCGCGCATGTACGTTCAAACGAGTTAACATCGTTTTGCTCGTGTGATCCACGTGCACTTAGTCGTACACTTGTTCCACGTCAGCCGCCATGCACGATGAGCAAGAGGTCAGGAGAACTAGTTTCTTGATCTTACCGACGACGATATCGTTGCTGAAGCTCTGGCTGGGCCTATATTGTTTGAGGCCTTCCCGCTCCCTTTAAACGGTCATTCCAGGCCAAGCTCAACGTAATCATCTCCGCACATCCACACAAAAGCTCGCGGCATCGTAAAGAAATGAGGAATGTTAATAACGTTCTCATTGACTCAGCGTAGTACGAGCTGTGAGCGCTGGCTGGGCTGTACAATACCCACATCTTCAGCTCCTTTGCCCATTAGTTAAATATGCGCCGGTTACGTGTTTTGAGGCTTGTTTTGGGACCTCCGCACCATGCATCACACTCGAGTCGGTTGGGTCACGTTCTGCGCAACTCTGGAGATTCTGCACTCACGTACACATGAGCAGTTAGAAGAAGGCTTCTTCTTCCTCTCATTGGAAGGAAACGTCGTATGCACGTCCCACACGAGGACGACTACTGTGAAATGGGACCGCCGACACCTCTGGCAGCTCCGCCAGCAGCGTCAGCGACGTCAGCTTGGGGTGTATCTTTGCTGGCGCCGAAAACAATGACTGATGGCTTGATCTCTGCTCCTGACTGCTAAAAGGAAGCCGTCAAGAAAATCGATCTTAATCTGCATTCAACTGACTGCTATCTCTATCTGCTGGGACTGACTGGCTACCAGGACACCGTGGAGCCCACCATTTTGTTCATTCTCTCCCACTGCGATCCATCTGCACAAAAATGGGTTGCGTCACTCAAGGAAGGATGTCCTAAACGTTTGTAGGTCCACAAGGCACACGTACAGGGTGTCCTAGATAAAGTCGGTGGGTCTTTTAAACCAACTTTTGTCACAACCTAGTTTAGTTTTATTTCACAAGGACACGTTAGCAATGTCATTAATGTCAATGCTCTACAACATTTGGTTTAGGAGTTATGACATTTTGTCTAGGATACCCTGTATATGCAGCATCACCCAACGTGAGATACATCACTTCTTGGCCACTTTTTTTTCTTCTGCTTACCCCCAACTGTTTAATTACGTAATGTCAGAGGTACATACGAGTACAAACAGTCCTGTTACATATTTTATTCAGACGACTTGGCTCCTTGCACAGTGTGTCTGTCTGTGTGTTTCTGTTTGTGTGTGTGTCTATGGATGATTTACACATAGTACGACACAGGAACGCTTGGCACATGTTGTACAATACACTCTGATCCCATTTGGAACGGACTAAGAGAGTTTACAAATGAGCAAATCACCGGCATCATCGCGTCAACAAATAAATATCCACAGCTTTCAGTTTTTAGGCGCAAAAAACAACCACTTTACAACTCCTTTTTTAACTTCTTCTACTTCTGGCTCGATCTCGTTTTCTCTCGAAGAAGCGCATTTTGAACCAAGGAGAGATTCTTGTTTTCATACCAGAGAGCATCACAGATGAGGAGGAAAAAATCATTTCAACAACTCTGAACGCCTTTGTCTCTGTCCAAATGAACTCGACTATGCTTTTCTTGTTTACCTTTTTAGGAGAAAGGGAAGAACTTTTGCAAGGTGTCGTAGATGAGCTTCTGGTCTGCGACGCTGTCGGCCACTGCGGTGTACCTCACACCCTGCAGCGTTTCGCCGCTGCCTTCGCGGAGAGTCCCGAACTCGCCGATGATGAAGTCATCCACCTTTGACTGGACGTTGTAGACACGACGATTGTCGTCAGTCCTCTCCACCTCCACCTCTACTTGGAGGTCAGGGCGACCGTGTATTAGGGGGTCGTACTGGCCTGGGTTGACCTCGTGATATTGACCGGGGTTGACTTCATGATACTGACCCGGGTTCACCTCGTGGTACTGGCCCGGATTGACTTCATGGTACTGGCCAGAGAATAGCTTCTCAGTGAGCTCGCCGCCGTCTTCAGGGATGTTCTCCTCCCAGCTGGAGTCAATGATGCGAGGGACCCGCGGGCCCATATGTACGCGAGGCTCAGTGGAGGGGTCGTACAATGTCGTCTCCTCGACCATTTCTTCCCGGTAGGACCAGTCGTCCACCGGCGGCATGGTTTGTGGCACCGGTGGAGGCTCTGTCACGGGCACTGGAGGTGGAGGATCTGTCAGTGCTGCTGCAGCTGGGGGGATGGAGGTCGTGACCTCCCACAAGGGAACTATTGGTCCTGCTGGCCACGTCGTGGTCTCCCACGCAGGCTGCAAACCCACTGGAGCCGAGGTTACAACCCTGGTGGAAGTCACATTGCGCGTGACCATCATAGCCGACACTGTTTGCACGTTGGTGAAAATGTTGGCAGACGTGGAAGGTGGAGACACGGGAGTACTTGTTGAACTGGTGGTCGTCGTTGTTGTCGGGCTTGTCGAGATTATCGATGCTGTTGTTGCTGTGGTGGTGGTGGTTGTGGTAGTGGTACTAGTAGTGGTACTGCTGGTAGTACTAATAATAATAGAAGTAGTAGTAGTAGTAGTAGTGGTGGTAGTAGTGGTAGTAGTAGTGGTGGTAGTGGTGGTGGTGGTAGTGGTGGTGGTAGTGGTGGTAGTAGTAGAGGAGCAGTAGCAGCAGCAGCCATAGTAGTAATAGCAGCAGCAGTAGTAGTAACAGTAGGAGCAAAAGCGGTAACAGTAGCAGTAACAACA